>Ga0182011_10004256_pt1 | contig 11498 bp, 11 predicted proteins | sample 711E1DmetaG_FD_120481 | JGI IMG/M metagenome (GOLD analysis project Ga0182011, IMG submission 120481) | Permafrost microbial communities from Stordalen Mire, Sweden - 711E1D metaG | ecosystem: Environmental > Terrestrial > Soil > Wetlands > Permafrost | place: Sweden: Stordalen | collected... | reverse complement strand
GTTGATCTCCTTGGTCGCCTGATCGACCGCGTTCTTTACCTCTGCCAAGTCCACTTTGCTAACCACGTCGAAGCTGTTATCGGATGCCATATTGTTCCTCTTGAGTTTCTATTATGACGCAGAGTTGAATAGCCTAACACCGATTTACACCGATGACACCGATTTCCCCGGCCCTGTTGTAGGAAAAAGTCGCTGGAAGTTCGTCGAAGTAATCGTCGCAACCTCCTCGACCGAGATGCCGCGCACTGTAGCCATACATCCGGCGGTATGCGCGATGAACGCCGATTCATTGCGTTGTCCGCGCAGTGGAACCGGGGCCAGAAACGGCGCGTCGGTCTCAATCAGCAGCCGGTCGGCGGGCGCAAAGGCTGCTGCCTCGCGCAGTGCGACTGCCTTGGGATAGGTCAAATTTCCCGCGAACGAGAGGTAGAAGCCCAGTTCCAGCGAGCGGCGAGCCTGATCGAGCGATCCGGAGAAGCAGTGCAGAATTCCGCCCAGCCCGCAGTCCTTCCAGTGCGCGTCGAGCAGCTCCAGCAGGTCGGCCCAGGCGTCGGCCTCGGCGAACTTCTGCTTCGCCTCGGGCTTGGCCAGATCGGACGTGCGACAGTGAATCAGGATCGGCTTGCGCGCACGGGCGGCAATCTGCATCTGCGCGACAAAGGTTGCGCGCTGCACGGCGGGCTCCGGGTTGTCGACATGGTAGTAGTCCAGCCCGATCTCACCGACGGCAATGACGCGCTCGTCGTCGACCAGACGCGCCAGTTTGTTGAGCACATTGGCATCGGCTCGGTGCGCCTCCTGCGGATGGATTCCCGCGCTGGCGTAGAGCGTGGGCACATCGGTCCTCCCGCTGTACTCGGCGACGATCTCCAGCGCGCGCTGCATCTCCTCCGGCCCGTCGCCGATGCCGATGGCCAGAATCGTCCCCACGCCTGCTGTATGCGCGCGTCCGAGCACCTCCGGCAGTTCGTCGGAGTACATATCGAGATGGGAGTGAGAGTCGGTCAGAATCATAAGGACTAAGAACGATGTTACTCGGTGTGCCGGGGCAGGAAAGCCTCCGCCCCTTCCAACATCCAAGTAATTTGGCATCCAAGTAAATTGGAACTCCGCATCTAAATTTCTTCTGTGAGCCAAGCCCATGAATCTTCATCACCTCCGTCACGGATGGTTTCTTGCCGTCTTTCTCTTCTGTGCCGTTGTTTTTTTCTTCAATCTCCTCCATTGGCTAATCTTTCGAGTTCTTCGCCGCAAGCAGTCCGAGGGAATCATAGCGGACTGGGGGATTCAGCAGTATCTAGGGCATCCCAGCCGAGCGATTTTCCTTCTCACCTGCTTCCTCATTGTGCTTCCAATCGTTCCTGCCTTGCCTGGAAAACTCGATGCCATTCTTCATCAAGCCGGGGCTATGGCGATCATCGCGGCCCTTGGCTGGTTCGCTGTGGGCTGTATCTACATCTTTCAGGCAGGGCTGATGCGGAAATATGACATCAGCGCGGCAAATAACATGCGGGCGCGGAGCATCCACACCCAGTTCCAGTTGGTTCGCCGCGTAGCCATTGCCTTCATCGTGATTCTGACGGCAGGCGCGCTGTTGTGGACCTTTGACGATCCACGCATTCTGCACTATGGCTCCGGGCTGCTGGCTTCTGCCGGGATTGCCTCCCTGATCCTGGCCACAGCGGCTAAGTCGACGGCTGCAAATCTTCTTGCGGGCATTCAGATTGCCTTCACCGAGCCGATTCGCATCGACGACGTAGTAGTCATTCAGGGCGAGTGGGGCAAGATCGAAGAGATTACCTCTGCCTACGTCGTCGTCCAGATCTGGGATCTGCGTCGCCTGATTGTTCCCCTCAGCTACCTGATCGAGAACTCCTTTCAGAACTGGACTCGTCATGCCTCCGACATTCTGGGTACAGCCTTTCTTTACGTCGACTACTCGATTCCCATCGAGGATCTTCGCCAGCAACTGGACCGCATCGTTCATCCCTCGCCGCTGTGGGACGGCAAGGTCTGCGGCCTACAGGTCACCAACCTCTCGGAACGCACCATGGAACTTCGCTGTCTGGTCAGTTCTCCTGACGCCGGCCAGAACTTCGATCTCCGCTGCAACGTGCGCGAACAGATGACGGTCTACATCCAGCAGCACTACCCCAATGCCTTCCCCCTCACGCGGCTCTCCGCACTGCCCGGTTCCGCGCTCGGCTCCGAACCTGTAGGCCCGGGGTCTCAATCCCCACAGTGATCGGCTCCTTGGTAGATGGGCGGGGGCCCATGCGCCCCGAGCAAATCGTCCACCGGAAATTCTTCTCAATCACTGCAATAATAGTGGAGTGAAGACCGCACCCAAGCCGCCGCTTCCGCCTCTTCAAGACGCTCTCGACCGCATCACGCAGACGACGCGCTCGCTGGTGCAGGCTGATCGCCTCGCCATCTCCGAGCGCGCCACCGAAGATCTCTTCGCCACCGGAATCGAGGACCGCGTCCTCCCGGTCAGCGCGCCCATGCCGCCCTTCACCCTGCCCGACGCGCTCACCGGCCAGCCCGTCTGCTCCGACGACCTGCTCGCCCTCGGTCCCTTGGTCGTAAAATTTTTCCGTGGTCGCTGGTGCCCCTACTGCGTCACTGAGCTGGAACGCTGGCGCGACCTGCACGACGAAATCCGCGCGCTTGGAGCCTTCTTCGTCGCCATCTCCCCGCAGACCGCGCGCCAAAACGACTTCACCCTACAGCAGCACAATCTACCGTTCCCCATCCTCTCCGATGCGGGCTCCGCCTTGGCCGAGCGCTTCGGCATCGCCTACAGCGTGCCCGCCGAGCATCGCCGCTACTACGAAGGCATCTTGGTCAACATCCCCTTCGTCAACTCCGGTGGTACTTACGCCAATGCGAGCGAAGCGAGCTGGCGTCTGCCTCTGCCCGCGCTCTTCGTCGTCAATCAAGCGGGCTTCATCGTCTTCAGCGAGGCCCACGCCGACTTCCGCGTCCGCCCCGACCCCACCGAAGCCATCTCCGCCCTCTACACCATCACCAGCCGAGCCCCCCATCCATCGCGATAAATCCGCGATGAATCATTGAGCAGACCGAACAGAGGTTCATTAGGTCCATCAACGACAACATTCTAAAGAAACTGCACGATACTTGGGTAAAAATTACTCCAGCCGACATGTAATCGTGCGCAGCAATGAGGTTGTAGGACTCAATAGTCTCACTCGGCGTGCCCGCAAGACCGCAAACGGGCCTGCTGCTCAAACCACAAAAGGTTCCCGTCGATATGGTCGTCATCGACTCGGTCGACAAAGTCCCCACAGCAAACTAAGTTCTTGTCGCTCCAACCTATCGAGCACTCGGATGCCTCGTCATGCACCCACCGCTTTTGATCCCTCGAAAAAAATGGAACGGGGAAGTTTTTATATAGGCCAAATGCGGGTAACATAGGAAGTAATGATCGTATGCAAAACAGTGCCGCCAGCCAGAAAGGTCTCAACAGCCAGCGGCCTGTATTCCCTGCTGCTCGTCTCTTTGCTGTTTGCCGCGACATCCGTTGGCCACGCGCAGGCCACCTCTGCGGCTGAGTCCAAAGCTGTGCAGGGGGCATTGCAGCAGCTCGCCGCGCCCGCCGGACAGGATCTCTCCGCACCGACGCAGGGCTCGTTCGGTGGATCGCTCGTTGAGGGCAAAGCGACCGAGGGTGCGCTCGACCTATCGCTGGACGACGCAATAGCGCGCGGCCTGCGACTGAACCTCGGCCTCATTCTGCAAACGACAGCGCAACAGAACGCGCACGGCCAGCAGCTCGAACAGCTCCAGGCGCTACTGCCCACCGTCACCGGCAACGCGTCCATCGAGGTCGAGCAGAACAATATGGCCGCCTATGGCATGAAGTTCCCCGGAATGAATCCCATCATCGGACCGTTTCAGGTGGTAGACTTCCGCGCCTATCTGACGCAGACGCTGGTCAACGTTCCGGCACTGGAGAATTACATCGCGGCGAAGCACAACTTTGCCGCCGCAAAACTTTCCGCCGAGGATGCCCGCGAGATGGTGGTGCTAACCGTCGGTAACTCCTATCTGCTGTGCATTGCTGACGCGGCTCGCATCGACGCGGTCACGGCTGACCTTGCCACGGCAAAGCTCTCGCTCAATCAGGCAACCGATGCGCACGACGCTGGCGTCAGCCCGCGGCTCGACGTGCTGCGCGCGCAGGTTGACTACCAGAACGAGCAGCAGTCGTTGATCTCGGCCAACAACCAGCTTGCCAAAGATAAGCTGGCCCTCGCGCGCGTCATCGGACTGCCGCTCGATCAGGCGATCCACCTGACCGACAGCGAACCCTACGCCGCGCTGGACAATCTCGATCCCGCCGCAGCATTTTCGCAAGCGCTGAAGAATCGCAAGGATCTTGCCGCGTCGAACGAGCAGCTCGTCGCCGCCCTCGCGCTACAGAAAGCAGCGCGCGCCGATCAGTTGCCCACGGTGAATTTCTCCGGCGACTATGGCGACATCGGCGAGACGGTCGGGCACTCCCACGGAACTTTTTCCGCAGCCGGCAGCGTCTCCGCCCCGATCCTACAGATCGCCAAGACCCGAGGCGACGCGGACACCGCCGGCGCCAAGGTCGAGCAGACGCGCGACAAGCTGTCCGATCAGATTCAGCAGATCAACGCCGACATTCGCGATTCGATCCTCGACATTCAATCCGCCGCCAAGCTGGTCGAGGCGGCAAAGTCCAATGTCGATTTGGCGCGCGAGGAACTCAGCGAGGCGCAGCAGCGCTTCCACACCGGCGTCAGCGACAATTTGCCGGTCTCACAGGCTCAGTCCTCGGTCGAACAGGCCAACGATCAGTACATTGCAGCGCTCTACCGGCACAACGCCGCCAAGCTCTCTTTGGCACGCTCGATCGGCGTCGCGCAGTCCAACCTGAAAGATTATCTCGGAGGAAAGTAACCGTGGCAGACCAACAGAATCAATCCGCCGAAGTCAAAGCCAACGCCCAGGTCGGCGCACAGAACAACTCCAGTGCAAACGATGATCTGGACGAGACTCCACAGTCGAATCCCGGTCGCAAGTTCATCGTGCTCGGCCTCGTGCTTCTGCTTGTTGTCGGCGCGGCGTACTTCTACTGGCGCTCGACCTTCACCGAGGACACTGACGACGCACAGATCGACGGCAATCTCTACCAGATCAGCGCACGCGTCTCCGGCCAGGTGGTCAAGGTGGACGTCGACGACAACCAGCCCGTGCAGGCCGGTCAGTTGATCGCCGAGATTGACCCGACCGACTATCAGGTCGCGCTTGATCAGGCGCAGGCCAACCTTGCCAGTGCGCAGGCCGAGTCCGCACAGGCCACCACCAATGTCCCCATCACGCAGGTTAGCGTTGGCACATCAGTCGCCACCACCGGCTCCGATGTGAAGGGCTCGTCCGACATGGTTGCGCAGTCCGAGAAACAGGTAGAGGCCGCAACCGCGCGCGTCGCACAGGCCAAGGCCAACGCGCAGAAGGCGCAGTACGACGTCGAGCGCTACAAGCCGCTGGTCGACAAGGACGTCATCAGCAAACAGCAATTCGACGCAGCCGTCGCCGCAGCCGCCGCATCGAGGGCAGCCGTCGCAGAGACTGAGGCCAACGTGCTGGCCCAGCAGAACGCCGTCTCCAGCGCCCGCCAACGACTTGCCCAATCGCAGGCGCAGTCATCGCAGTCGATCAAGAACGGGCCGGGCCAGGTCCGCGTGCAGCAGGCGCGCGCCGAAGCCGCACAGGCTGCCATCCAGCAGGCGCAGACCAAGGTTGAACAGGCTCGGCTTAACCTCTCCTATACGCAGATCAAGGCTCCGGTCGCGGGCATCGTCAACAAGAAGAACGTGCAGGTTGGCGCGAATCTTGCCGCAGGGCAGGACTTAATGACGATTATTCCGCTCACCAATCTCTGGGTCACGGCTAACTTCAAGGAGACGCAGCTCACCCACATGCGTCCCGGGCAGGAGGTCACCATCAAGGTCGATGCCTACGGCGACCGCAAGTTCTCTGGAAAGGTGACGCAGGTCGGCGGCGCCACCGGCTCGATGCTCTCGCTCTTCCCGCCCGAAAATGCCACCGGCAACTACGTCAAAGTGGTACAACGCATTCCGGTGCGCATCGACTTCACCAACCTACAGAAGGATGACGCCGACTATGTTCTGCGTCCAGGCCTCTCGGTGGTTCCGGTGGTCGAGGTCAAGTAACCCTAGGGCTGCGCCCTAGGCTGGTATAGAGCGGGCCTTTGGCCCTTGTTTTGTGCAGCGTAGTTTTTTTGTGCAGCGGATTAGAGCGGTTTAGCAAATTGTTAGACCGTGGCGCGGCGGAAAAAATGCGGGGGTTCTTCGCTTCGCTCAGAATGACAACTAGAGGTAGTCTCGGAAGAGCTCTTCAGAGGGTGCGGGAATGACGCCGCGCCCGACCAGCATTCCCTCTTCTGCTGCGGCCTTCGAGCCAGCTTCAACTGCGACCTGTACGCTGGCAACATCGCCCGCCATCAGGACGAATCCCTTGCCGCCTAACGCCATCGCCAAATGGACGCGCAACAGGACGACGTTCGCGGCCTTGACCGCGACGTCGGCGGCGTCGATGATGCTGGCGGCTGAAAACGTCTCGATGATGCCAATCGAGCGCAGATCCTTCGGATTGATCTCCACTGATTGCGAGATGGCCTGCAAGACCGTGGGATGAACGCGAGAGATCTGGCGACGCTCGATGAGCGAGCCTGCGGCGACCGCGCCGCCTGCATCGATTGCCGTCGTCACCGAGGCCACGTCGCCCGCAATGGCGATAAGAAACTTGCCCGAACAGATGGTGCGCGCCAGCAGAAGCTGAACCGAAGCTGCCTTCAACATCACGTCCTCGACCATGTAGCCGGCTGCAACGCTGGAGAGTTCGATGAGTCCGATCGATTTAATGTCAGCCACGAGATGGGCTCCTTCCGAGCTTGTTTGAAATTATTGAGCCAGATCGATTAAAGCAGCTCTCCTGTTGATATAGTCCATTGCCTCTACGAACGAAATGCGGGGATTCTTCGCTTCGCTCAGAATGACAACAATATCCGGGATACACCAATACGAGAACAGCTCTGGCCGCGTCAGCGCGGATGATTTGCAGAGCGCTACGCATCGATTACCACCGAGTTTGGCGTCAGCCGAACCACGCCGTCGATGCTGGCGTGGATGCGCGCGCCTAGCTTACCTGCTTCAGGCGCGGCGATGAGGTCGCCAACCTTTACGCGCTGTCCGGTCTTGACCAACGCAACCGAGGGCGCGCCTGCGTGCTGCTTCAGCGGTAACGTCACGCTGTTGGGGCTGAATTTGTGATCGACCAGAGGGCCGACGTTGTTGAATTGGGAGAGGTCGAGGCGGGCAATCAGGCGGCCCATCGGGACGCGGCGGAAGTCGGCCATCGGGTGCGGCGTTACCGACTCTGGCGTGCCGGTGAAGAAGAGTCCCCGCTCGCGCGCCACCGGCTTTGCCTGCGCACAGACGTTCTTCGGGTCGAGATCCTCTGGGCAGGAGTACATGCTGCACAGATTGCACTCGCTACAATAGAGCGTTCCGGCAACCATCTGATCGGCGCTAACGCTGAAGCCCAACGACCGCATCGCTTGATGCGGCTGAATGGGGTGGCCCAGCAGAAAGCGCGGACAGAATTCGGTACAAGAACGACACTGGTCGCAGGCCGAGCGTCCCACGCGCGCAATCTGCGGCCACTTCGCCGTGTGGCGCTGGATGAGCTTGTGCGAGGACGGCAGCACGACGATGCCACCGGTCGTCTTGGTGACGGGAACGTCAATGCCAGAGGCGGGGCGAGACATCATCACGCCGCCCAGAAGGACGCTGTAGTCTTCGACCGTTGCACCACCGGCGGCGGCGATCACTTCGCCGATGGAGATGCCAATCGGCACACGCACTGTGATTGGGTTGCGCACGGCTCCCACCACGCTGAGATACTTCTGCGTCACCGGTTCGTTCAAGCCTATGTTCATCAGGGTCTCGACGTTTGAGACCATCGCGCCTACGTCTTTCGGCAGGCCGCCGGGCGGAATCACGCGGCCCGTCACCAGATGCACGAGGACAAATTCGTCGCCCGCCGGGTAGACGTCCGGCAGCGGAGCCACGCGGATGTTGCGCGGTGCCTGCTGCTCCAGCTGGGCAATAATGTCGTGATACTTTTCCTTGATGCCAATAACGCCCACGGGCGCGCCGACCATCTCCATTGCAAGGCTCATGCCGCGCAGAAAGGGCTCGGTTAGGTGATGCAGCAGCTCTTTGTCCTTGTGTAGCAGGGGCTCGCACTCGGCGGCATTGGCGATGACCAACGGCACGCGCGTCCCCAGCTTGACCGCCGTCGGGAATCCGCCGCCGCCTGCACCGACAATTCCCAACTCGCCAACGCGGTCGATTCCACCGTGCGCCGCACTTCTATTTGTCTCACCGCGATGCGACTCTGCTACCACTGGTGCCATCGGGAACATCCTCAAAGTCTGTCAGAATTCTGATTGACTCTGACGGCAAGCATACGATAGGCTATATTTGCAGTCAAGAACGTTCAAAGTCAGTCAGAATTTGTTACAATCAGCAAGTCGGAAAATATCAGTCGTTCGTAATCGGTAATCCGCTCGAATTAATTGCTACAACAATAATAGTTGTAGTCCTGATTAATTACCGCAGCAATAATAAGATGGTCACTAGGAAATTTGTTACCACGGAAAGTAGCCAGATCGCTCTACGATGAAATGCCTGATCCCCAATATCGGTAGTACCTCCTTCAAGTATCGCGTCTTGAATATGCCGGAAGAGTCGGCGCTGGCCAATGGCCGAGTGGAGCGCATCGGTCGTCCCGGCGGCGATTGTCCGGACTATCCTTCGGCCATTCGCAAGTGTATCGACAGCATCGTCGGCCCAGGCAAGGCTCTGCAGAGTCTCTCCGAGATCGAGGCCATCGGATTCAAGGTTGTTCATCCCGGACCGCTAGTCGGGCCCCGTCTGGTGGACGACGAACTACTGGCGCAGATGGAGGACTTCTCCTTCTTCGCGCCCGCACACAATCCTCCCTACATCGCCGCCATGAAGGCCTTTCGCCGTGAGCTTCCCGGTGTGCCTTTGGTCGCAGTCTTCGAGATTACGCCCTACGCGGGACTGAGCGAAGCGGCAACCACCTACGCGGTTCCCTACGAGTGGCGGACCAAGTACGGCGTTCGTCGCTACGGATTCCACGGAGCCAGCCATCGTTCGGCCAGCGAGAACGTGGTCAAGCAAGTTAGCAAGACCGGACTGCGCCACATCTCCTGCCATCTGGGCGGAAGCTCCAGCGTTGCGGCCTTCCGCGATGGCGTTGCGGTGGACACCAGCTTTGGCACGTCGCCCCAGTCGGGCCTGCCGCAGAACAATCGCGTGGGCGACATCGACGCCTTCGCCGTGCTCTTCATGATGAAGAAGCTCGGCATCGGTCCGGACGAGATGGCAACGCTGTTGGGTAGCCAATCTGGGCTCGCCGGAATCAGCGGAACCAGCGGCGACATGCGCGACATGGAAGAGGCGGCGGCCAAGGGCGATCACCGCTCTCAGCTCGCGCTGGACGTTTATGTGCGCGCCATTCGCCACTACATTGGATCGTTTATGGTCGAGTTGGGCGGAGTCGATGTCATCAGCTTCTCCGGCGGCATCGGGGAAAACAGCCCGGAGACGCGCTCGGCGGTCTGCAAAAATCTCTCCACCTTCGGCATCGAGTTGGATGAGGCGGTCAACAGCAAGGCGCGCACCGCGCAGACACTTTCCACCAGCAAATCCGCCGTCAAAGTCCTTATTATTCCGGCGGACGAAGAGAGCGTAGTCGCGCGCGAAACGGTGCGCATGGTACAACAGGCGTAGTTGAATTAGGAATTGTAGTCGGACAAAGTAAGGCAGTTCAATCCACCAAAGCAGTTAGTACGCAGAGCGAGTCAGGTTAGCTTATGGCAAGTGGAATTGCAAATTCGTCTCAGTCGCTCGACCGCAGTCTGGTCGAACAGATCGTCCGTCAGGTGGCGATGGAGTACTTGAACCGCGAAACAGAGGCGCTCAGTGGCGACGCTCTGTCGCCGCAGCTCACAGTGCTAGCCTCGGCGCGGCACATGCACATCTGCCGCGAAGACATGGACATTCTCTTCGGCCCCGGCTCCGAGCTGACCGTCTACAAAGAGCTCTTTCAGGCGGGCAACTTCGCCGCCAACGAGAAGGTGACCATCGTTGGACCGCGCAGCCGACTCATCTCCAACCTGCGAATTCTCGGGCCCATGCGCAAGCAGTCGCAGGTGGAACTGGCGTTTACCGACGCCATCAGCCTCGGCTTCGATGAGATTCCAGTGCGTCTGTCCGGCAACCTCGCGGGAACGCCCGGAGCCATCATCATGGGACCAAAGGGCAACATTGAGCTGAAGCAGGGCATTATTCGCGCAGCCATCCACGTTCACATGAACCCGGACGAGGCGAACTACTTCGGGGTCAAGCAGGGCGAGCTGATGAAGCTACGCATCGGCGGACCGGCCAGCACAACCTTCAACAACGTCCACGTCCGCATCGACCCAACCTCTCGGCTCAACGTCCACATGGACACCGACGAGGCCAATGCCTGCGGCCTGCACCGAACCAAAGACATTGAACTACTCAAGTAAGTCGGTCGTTCAAGGATTTCCTGTAAGTCGTTTCGAGATTTTGCGGTAATGGTTTCGGATTAATAAATTAGTTTGCTAGATATTTTTGGAAATTGCAGTAAATAAGAGAGGACTCGATGAAACAAGCGCTTGGAATGATTGAAACGAAGGGTCTGGTTGCGCTCTTCGAGGCGACCGACGCGATGCTGAAGTCGGCAAATGTTACTTTTACCGGTTGGCAGTCGGTTGGTTCGGGAATGGTCACGGCCTTTGTTGAGGGCGATGTGGCTGCGGTCAAGGCCGCGACCGACGCTGGCGCAGAAGCTGCCTCGCGCATTGGCGAAGTGGTTGGCGTGCAGGTCATCTCGCGTCCCCACGACGAGCTTCCCTCCTTTGTGCAGGGCCAGGAGAAGAAGGTCGTTGCCAAGAAGTAAGCATATAACTACCGAAATTGGCGCGAATTCATTGGCTGAAATATTGAGCTAATCGAATCGGCCTTCGGAAAAGATTTGCCCCAACGGGCGCTTAGCCCTAACGGACACAAGGAGAAATGATGAGTCAGGCAATCGGATTGATCGAAACAAAGGGCCTCGTCGGATTGGTCGAGGCAAGTGATGCGATGGTGAAGGCGGCCTCGGTCGAGCTGGTCAAGACCGTGCAAATCGGCGGAGGCTTTGTCACCGCGATCGTGCGTGGAGATGTGGGCAGCGTTCGCGCGGCGGTTGATGCCGGTGCAGCAGCGGCTAAGTCCGTCGGCGAGTTGGTGGCTTCGCACGTCATTGCGCGTCCCCACGATTCACTGGTCGAGAGCTTCCTGAAGTAAGTCGCGCTGGCAAAT
>Ga0182011_10004253_pt1 | contig 11504 bp, 8 predicted proteins | sample 711E1DmetaG_FD_120481 | JGI IMG/M metagenome (GOLD analysis project Ga0182011, IMG submission 120481) | Permafrost microbial communities from Stordalen Mire, Sweden - 711E1D metaG | ecosystem: Environmental > Terrestrial > Soil > Wetlands > Permafrost | place: Sweden: Stordalen | collected... | reverse complement strand
TGGCTGTGCAAGAGCTGCAACTAACCAATCAGGATCTGGAAATTGCCATCAAACGGTCCAATGAATTGGCCAAGCAGGCCGAGCAGGCCAATGCTGCCAAGAGCGAGTTCCTGGCCAACATGAGCCACGAGATCCGTACTCCCTTGAACGGCGTCATCGGTATGATGGGGCTGCTTTTGGATACGGATTTGAATACGGAGCAGCATGAATATGCACAAATTGCCCATAAGAGCGGTGAAGCACTTCTATCTCTCATCAACGACATCCTGGATCTCTCCAAGATTGAGGCCCGCAAACTGGAACTGGAACCACTGGACTTCGATCTGCGCGCCACGCTGAAAGATACTGCCGATCTCCTGGCACTCGGCGCCCATGAGAAAGGACTGGAGCTGGTTTGTCCGGTAGAGCCCCTAGTTCCGTCGCTTCTGCGCGGAGATCCGGGAAGGCTGCGCCAGATTCTAGTCAACCTGGGAAGCAATGCTGTGAAATTCACCACCCATGGAGAGATAGTTATTCGCGCCAGCCTGGAGAACGAAGACGAACGAAATGTCACAATTCGCTTCTCTGTCAGCGACACAGGCATCGGCATCCCGGCAAACCGGCAGGATATTCTCTTCTCACCGTTCACTCAGGTGGACGGCTCGACAACACGCAAATACGGCGGAACCGGTCTGGGGCTGGCTATCTCCAAACAGCTGACGGAATTGATGGGAGGCAAGATCGGCGTGGAAAGCGAGGTAGGCAAAGGATCCACCTTCTGGTTCACAGCGGTGTTTGAGAAGCGTCCAGCCGGGTCTGGAGCGGCAGATGAGAAGTCTGCCAAAATTGAGGGCGAGGGAGCAGTGGAGCGCTCCGCCGCTGAGCTTACCATTTCTGGAAAAGACAATTGCAAGATACGCATCCTGGTGGTGGAGGACAACCCTGTAAACCAGAAAGTGGCACAGGCCATGCTGAGTAGAATGGGATTTCGGACTGATGTGGTGGCCGATGGTCGGGAGGCCGTCAATGTACTCCAGATCATTCCCTATGACCTGGTATTGATGGACTGCCAAATGCCCGAGATGGACGGTTTCGAAGCCACTCGCTGCATCCGAAGTGGTGCCTCAGGAGTAATCAACCCCAGCATTTCCATAATCGCCATGACCGCCTCTACTATGCAAAGGGATAGAGACATGTGTATTCAGGCCGGAATGAACGATTTCATTGCCAAACCTGTCCAGAAAAGAGAACTGGCAGAAATGCTCGCCAGATGGTTGGCAATAGCGACGAATGACAACCTGCAATCGTAATCTGGTCTTAGGGTGCTTGATAGAGGATCAAAAAGAGTGAAAAAAAAGGCTCCGATTAGAGCTGAATTGCTCCGTCTCCTCCAATGATATCCGTATAGCTATAGGAAGGATATGATACGCTCACGCCAGCCCAATGCGCCTCAGGCACTTGACCAGATACTTTTCCTGACGATTGTACCATAATTGATTTTCCGCTGACAGGCATATTAATTCTAACCTTCCATGTCGCTTTGCCAGTTGAACCTGCCTTCATGTCCCCCAGAGAGATTTTCATCGACCCTGAGTCGAGACTCATTCCTTCTGGCAGAGTTATCGTTGCCATAGCACCTCTGGCAGGATACATCGTTGAGTCGAAGGGAGTTGGGCAAGGGTATGTAATATCCGCGGAAACAGTTGCTATTGAGCCCGGCTTTAGTGATCCCGAAGTTTTGACATTGACAATCCAAGGCATCATCACCATTCCCCAGAATGGGTGAGATTCGCCTTCAGCCGTGTAATTCCAGCCACTTTGTAGTTCACCGTAGGTCCAGGCAGTGATTCCCGTCCTATTGGTCTGATGTTTCTGATCCCTCCCCCAGGGATCGCTGAAGTAAATCATGCCTTTTGTGTCGTCATATCCTATTGCTGTCCTGTAATGACCGCCTCCACCATTCGGTTCAAATGTCATGAGCAGAATTACCGGAGTGTCAGCCGCAATAAGGCCCTTCAAGTCCGCCAGCCAGAATTTATCGGAGGAATAGGGGAACGAAGCATAACCTGAAGCCCTTTCAAGATATCCCGCCATGGGAACATCATGAGGGAAAAATCTCCCTTGAGCGGAACTCATATTGCTGAAATGGCCCGACCTGCTCATATCAAATGACCATGTCCCTGCGGAAGAGCTTCTGGCCACATCGGCGATCTCTTTTTGATTGATGTCCGGCCCATAATAATCATATACACCTTCCAGAACCCCTTCGCCGCAGAATAGGCCGTTCATTTGCTGATGCCAGGGAACATTAGCTATCATGTGGGATGAAGGCAAGCCTGCACTCCCTTCTGCTTTTGCATCTCCTGCAAATCCCGCAACTAGGACACACTGTATCAGGAGAATCGCCAGGGTTAAAGTAGAATGATTTTTCATTTTGGAAACCTCATTTCTTGAGATATTGAACAGTCCTATTACTTATTTTTATCATATCGGATGAACTCCAGAGATCCACAGGCAGAAACTAACCTCACGGGACGCCAGGCCAGTATGGCAGATTCGTCGAGGGCCTCACTTGTGTCTTCTCCATCGAGAAGTTCATCCAGTTATGTGCCAGAGCAACACTTTAAATCTTATAAGGCGGTATATACTATTGGGTGATATTAATGGACGATATAGATTTTAAGATCATTGGAGCTATCAATACTGTTTCCCCAAAGTCTTTTGTAAGTCCCGTCAAAGCTAATGAGGTCTTAAAGCTTGATGCAAATCAGCTTGGAACTCGTCTAATGCTCCTGAAGAAATCAGGCTATGTAGACATTATGACCAGCGAATACCCATCGAGTCTGACCCTTCCCAATGCCATCTCGAAAGTTTACCTTACAGAATTAGGACGCAAAACATTGACGGATAAGAAATAGAACTTGCCTTCAATGATCCAATAGAATGGTTCCGCAGAAAGTCAACAATTCCTCTATTAATAAAGTATAGGGTGAATGCAAAATTTTTTTGAGATAAAGGAATATGGTAGCCTCTAATAGCTCATCGCCCGAAAAAGAATAAAAATTAAATCAAACTGCGTGCGGCCACCCCACCCTAAAGGACTAAGCACTTTATACCGGTAAATTTTATATACCTAGGGCTCCTATGAGCTCACAGGTGCTTATTATGGTTACCCCTGGGCTTAAGGCAAGGTACATAGACGTCTATCTCCCCTCGAAAGAAGCAAAACACGAATGGGAAGAAGAAGCAAAGAAGGCAGGACTTTCTCTTTCAAAATTTATCTTCGCAGCAGTCGAAGCCTTTCGAGCTGGAAAGGAGGAGACTCCCCGGTACGAGATAGTCAAAGAGCTCGCTGAAGCTAAAGAGGAGGCACAAAAGCTTCGAACTGAGCTAAAGATGAAGACCATGCTCCTGGAGAAGCTGGATGCTGATGTCTATAAGGCCCGTTATGTCAACTTCCAGGAAGTCGAAATGGGCGAAGGGACCAGACGCCACGACCAGGAACTAATTAAGATTCTGCAACGCGGCAAAGCCCTCGAAGGCTATGCAATACTGAAAGAGTTGGGCGTGGATCCCGGCGAAACCGAAGCCGTGAAGTTGGTGAACAATCAGCTTGAATCCCTGCAACGCTTCGGTCTAGTGAAGGAAACCGCCCAAGGATGGAAGTGGATTAAGTGATCGCCTCTTCCTGTGCTGAGAACCACAATGTAAACGATCTTGTCCAGAGATTCCATGAGGACTGTGACCTACGTGGCATGGTCTCGACCATGGAATACATCTATCGAGTAAAGGAGTACTGCGCTTTTCTGGAAGCCAGAGGCAAGAGTCCCCTAACGGTAGGCAGAGACGATATGAAGGTCTTTCTGGGTCAGCTTAAGGCCAGGGAGTTGAAGTTTGGGACCATCAAAAGGGTCTATACTTGCGTGAGTGCTTTTTACGAGTTTTTGATAGCAGAGGAGCTGGTTGAGTACAACCCCATAGTGCCTTTTCGGAAATACTACCTTCGCAGATACAAAAATGACAACGACTCCGAAAGCAGGAAGCTAATCGGTGTGGAAGACGCCTCGCGACTCGTCAACTCAATCCTTGACAGCCGGGATAAATGCATACTCGTCCTGCTCTTTAAAACAGGCATGCGCGTAGGGGAGCTATCCAGCCTGGATGTTACAGATGTCGATCTCGACAAATGCGAGGTGACGCTCAAACTCAAGAAGAAACGCTCCAATCGCGTTCTTTACCTGGACGACGAGTCCATTGCCGTTCTGCAGAGATGGCTGGTGGCGCGAAAGAACCGAAAGGGTGCGGAAAGCCAGGCGATCTTTCTATCAAAGATAGGAACAAGGATCAAAAAGAGAAGCATCGAAGAGATAATCGAGAAACATGCAGAACGTTTGGGACTGCATATTCCAGGAGCTAGACTTGAGGATCGCTTCACGCCCCACTGTTGCCGGCACTGGTTCGTCACTCACCTTCTCAGGGCGGGAATGTCCAGGGATTTTGTCAAAGAGCTGCGCGGAGACACGCGAGGAGAGGCCATTGATATCTATAACCACATAGATAAGAAGGAGTTGAAAGAAAGTTATCTGGCGCACATACCTCAACTGGGAATTTAGATTACCTACTACGCGAATACATTACTTCCAGAACTATTTTTCTTGTGTCTGCATCTGATTTAAATTCGGGACCTATATCATCAAAATCGTTTATTAATCCATCCTGAATAAGTCTTTTTACAAGCTCAATAAATACCTCCAAATCACAAAAGCCATTAACTTCTTTTTTATAAATATGATAAACTGACTTGAATCCACTAATCTCAATAAGTTGTCTCACATATGACGATTTTATGAGAGCATCTATTAGAACGCATTTGGTGTCCATTGTTAAGTCCCTCGGACGGTCATCTTTTATTTCAAGAAACTTTTTAAAATCCTTTCTATTGAAAAGAGAGACTTCGAGCGACGTATCAATATTCTTTGCCAGATGCTTTATGATATGCTCAAATGTGACAAGATCCTTCTTAATAAAATATGAGTAAGCATCTTGATCACGATTTTCCATCTTTTTCATAACGTGAAGAACAATCCCGTCCTTTTCTAATGATTTTAATTTGCGGCTTAAATTTCCACTATCAACTTTTAGAACTAGATCACATTTTTCTAATTTTTCAGAATACGCCTCCAATTTCCTAAAAAGCTCATTCTGCGAAGGGCCCTCCTCATTTGATAGAATTCGATAAATTGCAGTCTCTAGATCGAGTTTTTCTATCACATGCTTTTCCATCATGCTAATCATTAATGTAGTTTTCCATTATGCATAAACGGTTGTATTATTTAAGAAACCTGCAACTGGTTGTAATGGGAAACTAATTGACAATATGTTGGTATCAATGACTAATTATACAACAAAAGGAGAATATGATATAGAGGTCATTGCTTAATCTCATGTTAAGCTTGAACTTAGGATCTCGAAAAGTACAGCTCGTTAGAGGAACCTTCTTTGTCAGTCTGCCTCGAACCTGGGCAAAGAACTTCGATGTCAAAAAAGGTACTGAAGTCAAATTTTCTCTGCAAGACAATGGGTCTTTAGAAATCTCCATAATTAAAGGAGCCGAGGAGAGCGATTCAATTGCACCCTTCTAAAATGTATCGCCTTGCCTGCTTCGAGGAAGCAGCTGGAATTCTCCACGGACTTGCAGAAAACGAGGGAAGCCTCGTTGCTCACATTGGCCAGATCCATCTCGGCTTGGCCTTGGGGATGGAGGAGAGCCTTCGACCTCTGATCGGCAGGCGAATTACGATTTTGCGCACAAATCTTCCTGACAAATCGTACTTGTTTAGGGAGATCACTCACGAGCCGAATTAGGAGAAAAGAATGGACGCGGGTTGATGAGACATGAAAAATGGTAAAGCGCCCAGGGTTGCCGCCCTGAGCCAGAAAAAGCTGACATTAAATAATAGTATCTTCTATAATTTAAGTTTTTCTCCTAAAGAAAGTAACCGGTCAGTCAATCGTATCTTGACCTGGAAGTCGTTACTAAAAGGGCGAGCTTTATGACAGCAACAAGCTCCATTCAGACTAATTTTGAGACGGATTCTACCATAATAAATCATCCGGGAATAGATCAAAAACGTCTATCAGAAGCTCGTAGGATTTTAGAGGAGGGCGACGCCATTCTTTATAAGCCGACACGTGCGGGCTTTACCACTTCTGCTGTTTATGCCGCACTCGAGATTAAAAAGAGAACCCTTTTTGTAGCTCCCACGAATCGCATACTAAAGGAGACCATCTGTGCTGCCGGCATGGGGAATTCGGTGCAGGTACTTCCTAATTGCTTTTGCCTGAGACTGCGCGATCGTATCAGGGAGGATCGATTCCTCTCCCAATTACCTTTGCTTTTGCCCAAGTGCGATGAATGTGATAAGCTAAAAAGATGTCCGGTTACGAAGATTCTTGCTGATGAATCTCCGGTCATCGGAATAACTTATCGAAAACTTGAGGCCCTGATGCTTTCTAAATCTAAGATTGCGAAAGCGATACTCAATAAGATATCCTCTGTGGATGCAATCGTAATGGATGAAGCGCACGAAATCTCCCTGCAGAAGGTTGTCAGGGTTCCAGCATTCTATGATTTAGATTTTCCTACTACCTATCCGAATTTAGCAAATAATTTTATCAAATGGCGTGATCTAAATAGCGAATTCGAGGAAAAAATCAACAATCTGAGACGAACGGGGGATGCAGGACATATGGGGAAGCATCTTAGCAGCACAATAAGCAATGGCGATCCATTGAATGTGAAACAGCTGATTGCAGCTTATGATGAGCTTTACGAATTGGCGAATCATAGAAAGGAGTTGGGTGTAGCTGAGAAAGACATTCTGGCTCTTCGTGATATCTTAAGTATCCTCAGTGGATATGTGGTGGGCATTTCATACATGAGAGGGCCAAATGAAAAAATTGGTAAGATATCATTGACAGGCAATTACTGGATATCAGTCAGGTTGCTGCAGAAGTTCTTAACAGACCGAGTGCCATTCGCATCTCACATCTATGTCTCAGGGACTTTAATCGAGCCACATCCAGGATTTTTTTCGAACCTTTCTGGAAAGCAAATAAATGAGAAAATCTTTCCTGATATCAATAACACCAATAGTAAGATGATGATATATTCTGATAAATCGAAGCTAAATTCGCAGAATTTTCTAGAGTATCTCGACGGGATTATAGATGAAATTATAACGATCTGCAAGAAGAATCCAGGCAGGATGATTTTTGTGGTAGCTCCTAATGCAAAAAAAGCACGGATTATTCAAGAACGGTTGCTCAATGCTATGGGCCCCTCGGCCCCCGTTGTGGATTACTATAGATCAGATCAGACACAAGGAGTTGAAAATAGCGCCAGGATATGCATAGCAATAGGATTAGCAGAATTGCCTTCCAACACCTATGATCATCAGGCGAGGGGTGAGAACGAAGAAGAGAGATGGATTGATTCACAGAGGTTGAGGCGAGAATCTGTCGACGCAGCTACCTGGCAGACATGGTCAAGAGTCAAGGATCCGGAAGGAAAAGAAGAGAGCATGGTTTATTGCATAGGTGTCAGAGCGGAGCAGATAAATGGCGTGATAAGTTGGGGGCCGGGGCGAAAGCTGGAGCTTGTGGAAATAAAAAGCTGGACGCTGCCACAGGGAATGGCGGGTAGGACTCCTGTCTTTAGGGTGACTGTGAAAGATCTCATCGCTCCCCCAAAGGTCCGCGCCGAGGCGAAAACCAGCGCGCGGCGCGACCGCCATAATGCCGGGGAATACGTGGAGAGAGTGGAGAATTATGATGGCAATTTAATAAATTCCGAATATGTGGACAAAACCCCTATACTTAGTAATAGGGGAAATGTCCACAAATTAGGAATTTATAATAATCCGCTTGATGAAGATGCCCTCTGGTCCACCTCGCTTTTCCTGACCCTGCTCCTCGCGACTCGTTTCGACTGCTATGCAGTACAAGATCGCACTCCAGATAAGAACGGAAAATATGGATATATCAGGCACCGCGCCAATTTTCTTGAAAATCCTTACCTCATGGAATATCATGTTAAAGGCCAATTCACATTAGGTTTCTACCAGATCGGTCTTGATAACAAAGTGAAATGGATATGCTTTGATATAGATGATCATGAAGGAAAGCGCGGGCCTGACGCGGTCAGAGCAGATTTACATAAACTGTTTGATGTCTTAACTAAATACGGAATACCCTTTCTGCTAGAGGCTTCGGGCAGTCCGAATAGCTATCATATATGGATACTTCTGAGACCAACGAAAACATACAACGCATACATTTTTTCCAAGCAAATCGCATCTGAAGCCGACGTAAAATGTGAAATATTTCCGAAGAACAAAAGTCTCATAATTCCGAAGAACAAAAGTCCCAATAAAGATGCAAAATATGGAAATCTTGTTAAGGTTCCAATAGGCATAAACAGAAAAACTGGCATCAGATCTCAATTCATCGACCCAGTCACATTTGAACCATATCCGGGGCTTGTTCCCATTCCGGACATAGTCCACTTGCGTGAAGTGCCTGAACCAGAAGAGTGCCATGTAAAATCGAAGAAATGCAGGGCAAAAAGGTCCAATAGCGGGCAAGAAAGGTCGATACGTGCTCCAACGAAAATCGGCCAGGATCTGCGTCATTGTTTGAAAGGGATATTAGCCGCTAAGATTCCCCTTATAGGCCCAGAAGGCCATGAGATGAGAGTGGCAATAGCAGCTGAAGCATGGAACGTCGGCTATACGATCGAGCAAACGATTGAACTCTTCAAAGATCAACCAGATTTTAATCCCGACATAACCCGCAAAAACGTAGAATACATCTACACCAATGGTTATCTTCCGTATAGCTGCAATACATTGAGAGGAAAATGCAGCTCTTTAATAACCCTCTATTGCATTAAATGTCCCAAGAACATGTAGACTTTCTTCGAACGCATGTATACATGGATTCCCAAGATAGTTTATGTTTTCCAAGTAGATCAATAGCTATCAACTATATTTCGAAAATGTTTACATTTATATTACACAACCACGTCCCTTAACCGCCTTGATACAGCCTACCAGCCCGATCAGTGGTGAAAGATCCGTGGCGGGTTTATCTCAAAAAACAGCATCTCGCGGCAGAGTATATCTGATATCCGGAAACAAACTGATGAAAACCTCAGAGATATACTGCCATCATCCGATCCACAGTCCAGCGAGGAGCTAGATGGAAGCCTCAAAATGTGGACAAAACCACGGGAAGAAAGGCCAGAAATTCGGCTCTTCTCCATGATATCGCCATGTAACCCCAAGCGCATCCTGTGGGCTATCAATTTGTGAAAATACCGTTCTCTGTGACGCCAATCGTTGCAACTCGATAATCAGCGCCAGGGACATTGATTTCACGTAAATGTACACTGGGGTTAAAGATAGGCTCTCTACGAGCCATGCCACGACATGACTACATATATATATATGAATTCGGTATCTAATATAGATATCGTTGCTAAAATCGACAACAAGAGCCGTAAATCACGTAATGTATATATTTTTCATAGTTATTTAGAGCAAAATGAACTTGAGTTGTTTTAGCGATTTTCCTTGGCAACAAAAGTTTAAGTTTGAGACCATGTTCTATAGATAGCGATTTTAAGATTATTGAATGCTTTTTTCAATTTTTTTCAAGATTTTTTTGGTTTTATCGAATTTTTTATTTTTCTAATTTTTCTATAATAGGGGTAAAAAAGAGAAGAAGATAAAGAAAAAAGTAAAGAAAAAAGAAAGGATAATAGAAGAAAGAAACAAGAAAGAAAATATGAGAGAAAAAGAAATGAAGCAAAGAAGAAAGATAATAGAAACAAGAGATAAAAGAAAAGGATAACAGAGGAGAGCTGTGATAAGAGGACGCCGAAGTATTATGAAAGCCAAAATCACCGGATTCCGAGGACGTGTAGTCATGTAGTCTTGGTGGATCCAATACGGATTGGCTTATTATCAAAAGATGAACCCAGGGAATTATTTTTCCCTCGATTGCATCATATACGTAGGCCGAGTGCCTTCCGCACGGGCGAGCAGCGCCCAGCAACGAGTTTGATGGATCTCAACGAGGATGCCCCTGATAGCCTAGTAGAGACCGGCAGGATTGAGAACTCAGAAGGTTATGGTAAAAGTAGATTACGTGGCAAGCTCGTCGAATCGCCCAGCACCACGACAAGTTGTAACCGAGAACAACATAATGGCAGAATGATAGCGTTCGGAGCATCCCCGGGTCCTCCTCGTGATTCTCGGATAGACAGGAGACTGATTGCATTTTCTCAGACGTGCAAACGGGGGTAAAAGTGAATGTCTCCTATGAGAATGCTATCGGAAGCCCCGGTCACGCAGTCGACAGCGGCTATTGTTGAGTTGTTGAATTTCCTGGGAAAGACCTCGAATCCGCTTCCCGAGGCTGTGGAACTCTCGAGCATGGCGCTCGTTCTGAGTAACAAAAAAGATGTTTATTATGTAACTGCTGCCAACTCCTGCAGTTGCCCTTCCGCATCTTATCGACCTGGCCAGAAATGTAAACATCAGCGACAGTATTTTCCTGGGATAGATGCCGCAAAAGAAGTAGCAAGAGACGACACGGACAGCCTCCGCCCATCGAGTAAGTGGCCAGGCGGATTCAACGGTCCGGTAAATCTCGAACGAATCAAAGCAAAAACTACACCGCAAGAGATGGGGGCCTGAAATATGGCCTCCGACATATATTCTCAAGTAAATGATCGCATTTTAGTTGCATTAGAAGAAGGAATCATCCCCTGGCGGCGCCCCTGGAATGGCCAGCTAACCACCAATTACGACAGTGGTAAGCCGTATCGGGGCGTGAACATCCTAACCCTTGGGATAGCTGAGATGGTCCGAGGCTTCACTTCTACGTATTGGCTGACCTTTCTGCAAGCCCAAAAGCACGGCGGGTATATCAAGAGGGGCGAGAAGGCCACTTACATAGTATTTTCAGATAAGAAAGTCAGGGAGGTTGAAAAAGGAGATGGGACAAAAGAGCAGAAAATCTACTACTTTATAAAATCCTTCCCGGTGTTCAATTGGGATCAGACCGAAGGGGTGCCGAGGAAGGAAATAGGCCCAACCCTGGACCCAGACCGGGATCTGGTTGAGGTCTGCAACGCTGTCCTGGCCAAGATGCCAAATCCGCCCGCCTACAGAGAGAGCGGGAATTCAGCTTATTATATGCCCAAGAGCGATCTTGTAAACCTGCCGCCTGTCGGAACGTTCAAAACAACCGAGGGCTATGTAGCAACCAAATTTCACGAGTACGGTCACAGCACAGGCCACAAGGAAAGGCTGAACCGCCCTGGCATCATGGGGGTGGCATCATTCGGCGGGGAAGAGTACAGCTTCGAGGAGTTGGTGGCCGAGCTGACATCGGCTTATTTGTGTGCCAACAATGGGATTGACAACACTCTGGAAAACTCCACGGCCTACATCCAG
>Ga0182011_10004252_pt1 | contig 11504 bp, 8 predicted proteins | sample 711E1DmetaG_FD_120481 | JGI IMG/M metagenome (GOLD analysis project Ga0182011, IMG submission 120481) | Permafrost microbial communities from Stordalen Mire, Sweden - 711E1D metaG | ecosystem: Environmental > Terrestrial > Soil > Wetlands > Permafrost | place: Sweden: Stordalen | collected... | reverse complement strand
GTCGTGGGTCATTAACGAGGGCTTGGCTGCGGGCGAAGAAGTCGTTTCGGACGGTACCTCGAAGGTGCGCGACGGCATGCCGGTAAAGCCCACAATCGAGACTGTGCCGCCGGAAGGAAACCGATGATTTCCAGGTTCTTTATCGACCGCCCCATCGTCGCGATGGTGATTTCCATCGTGATGGTGATCGTCGGAGCAGTGGCCATTGTCACCCTTCCCATTGCGCAGTTTCCCGAGATTGTTCCGCCCGAAATCCAGGTGCGCGCCACGTATCCGGGGGCAGACGCCCGAACCTTGCAGGAGTCTGTGGCCACTCCCATCGAAAGCCTCATGAGCGGCGTGGACTACATGAACTACATGTATTCCACCAACGACAACTATGGCAACACGAATTTGACAGTGAATTTCGATGTTGGGACCAGCCCCAATATCGATCAGATTTTGACCCAACTGCGCGTTTCGCAGGCTACTCCGCAGTTGCCGGCCATGGTTAATACCACCGGCGTCATCGTGCAGAAGTCCCGGGCGGCCGCGATGATGATCATCTCGTTCTATTCACCCCACGAGACTTACGACCGAAACTTTCTGACCAATTACGCCTACATCAACTACGTTGATGAACTATCGCGTGTCCCGGGTGTAGGGCGCGTGCAGGTATTCGGCGGCCAATACGCGATGCGCGTCTGGGTAAAACCCGATCAATTGGCCAAGCTGGGCGTAACGGTTCCGCAGATTGTCTCTGTCCTTGAAGCGCAGAACACCGTGAACCCGTCGGGGCAAGTCGGCGGGGAACCGGCGCCCAAAGGCCAGGAGTTCACTTACACCGTCCGTTCGCAAGGGCGTCTGGTGACGCCCGAGGAATTTGGTGAGATCGTGGTGCGCTCCAATCCGGACGGGTCAACCCTGCGGCTCAAGGATGTGGCGCGCATGGAACTGGGAGCCCAAACCTACAGCTTCGATGCGCGCTTCCAGGGCGTGCCCGCCGCCGCCATCGGTATTTACCAACTGCCTGGGTCCAATGCGATTGCCGCTGCGGCGGGAGTTCGCGCGAAGTTGGAGGAATTGGGGCAGCGGCTTCCGAAAGACGTGGAGGTCGAAATCGGGGTCGACACCACAAAGGCGGTCACCGCCGGGATTCATGAAATCCTGCTGACGCTGTTTGAGGCCCTGTTGCTGGTCATCCTCGTTGTTTACATCTTCCTCCAGGGCTGGCGTCCGACGCTCATTCCCTTGCTGGCGGTGCCGGTTTCGCTGATTGGGACGTTCGTCGTCTTTCCCCTGCTGGGATTCTCCATCAATACGCTCTCGCTGTTCGGGTTGGTCCTGGCTATTGGCTTGGTGGTGGACGACGCCATTGTGGTGGTGGAAGCAGTGGAGCACCATATTGAGGAGGGGATGACGCCGCGCGATGCCACGGTCCTGGCGATGCAACAGGTCTCGGGGCCGGTGATCGCCATTGCGCTGATCCTCGCGGCGGTATTTATCCCGACGGCGTTCATTCCAGGCATCACCGGCAAGCTCTACCAGCAGTTTGCCGTCACCATCGCCATTTCGGTGATCTTCTCGGCGTTCAACGCTCTCACGTTGAGCCCCGCGCTCTGCGCGATGATTCTGCAGCCACGCCAGCGGTACCGGGGGCCGATTGGCTGGTTCTTCGGCTGGTTTAACCGGGTGTTCAACCGCTCTCGGGATGGGTACATCAATTTCTCCCGCGTGCTCATCCGCAAGTCCGCTTTCAGCCTGCTTTTCCTGGCGCTGATCGCCGTTCTCGCCGTGGGCATGGGAAGGAAACTGCCCACTTCCTTCCTTCCCGAAGAAGACCAAGGCTACGTGATGATCACTCTGACGTTGCCAAGAGGCGCGTCGTTGCAGCGGACGTCGGCGGCCGCACGAAAGGTCGAAGAGATCGTCCAGAAGGTACCTGGAGTGGAAAACATTACTTCGATCATGGGGTTCAGCATCCTGAGCCTAACCCAGAGTTCCTATGACGCGTTCTTTTATGTTCGGTTCAATGATTGGGACGAGCGCCGGTCTCCGGAACTGCAGGCGCAGGCCATACAGATGCGCCTCAATCGGGAACTCTCACAGGTGAGCGAAGGCAGTTGTTTTGTTTTCTCGCCGCCCGCCATCCCGGGCATCGGCGCTGCCGGTGGCGTGAACTTTGTGCTGGAAGACCGGTCCGGGACGGGAGGAGATTTCTTTGCCAATAACCTCGACCGGTTTGTGGCGGCGGCGCAACGGCGACCGGAACTGGCACGCGTCATCGCCACCTACGCCGCGCATGTTCCGCAAGTCTATGTGGATGTGGACCGTGAAAAGGTGATGCACCAGAAGGTGGACATTGCGGAAGTGTACCAAACCCTGGAAACGTTCATGGGTGGCTATCTGGTGAACTACTTTAACCGCTTCGGACGCCAGTGGCAGGTCTACGTGGAAGCGGAAGGTAACTACCGCGCCAATGCGAGTGACATCAGCCAGTTTTATGTGACCAATCCCCACGGGAATATGGTGCCACTGAGCACCCTGGCCAATATTCGAAGCATTACCGGTCCCGAGTTCCTGATGCGCTACAACGAGTACACGGCGGCACAGGTCAACGCCACCGCCGCTCCCGGGATTAGCTCGGGACAGGCCATGAAAGCCATGGAAGACGTGTTCGCTCAAACCATGCCGCGCGAGATGGGCTTCGACTACATGGGCATGTCGTTTCAGGAACAGAAAGCGGCTCATGGCGTTCCGGCAACCGCGGTCTTCGGGCTCTCGCTCCTGTTTGTCTTCCTGATCCTCGCCGCCTTATACGAAAGCTGGTCGCTGCCGTTCAGCGTCTTGCTGGGGACGCCCATCGCCGTGGCCGGAGCGTTTCTGGCGCTCACGTCGCGGCAGTTTGAGAACAACGTGTACGCGCAGATCGGCCTGGTAATGTTGATTGGCCTGGCCGCCAAGAATGCCATCCTCATTGTGGAATTTGCCAAACTCGAGCACGAAAAGGGCAAGAGCGCGATGGAGGCCGCACTGGCCGGGGCCTGGCTCCGCCTGCGTCCCATCCTGATGACTTCTTTCGCCTTCATCCTGGGCTGCGTCCCGCTCTGGACTGCGAAAGGGTCCGGCGCGGTGGGACGCCGTATTCTGGGCACCGTGGTGATCGGTGGCATGTCAGCAGCCTCCTTGATTGCAATTTTCCTGATTCCGGTTACTTTCGCGGTGATTGAGGGCCTCTCTTCCCGGTTGGGTCGCCACCCTGAACAGCAACCAGCAGGCAGCGACGCAAAGGGAGGCAGCTAGCATGATGTGCTTGGCGAGGGGCTTCTCCATTTCGCTTCTGCTGCTTCTCTCGGCCGCCTGCACGGTGGGGCCGAATTACCAGCGCCCCAAAACTGACATTCCCGGGGGATATCGGGGGGTGCCGACAACTACTCCCGTGGCCGTTTCCTCCGAATCGCTGGGAGATGCCAAATGGTGGGATGTTTTTCACGATCAGCAGCTTCAGGCGCTCATTCGCACCGCGCTTGAACAGAATTACGATGTACGTATCGCCGCGGAACGCATACTGGCAGCGCAGGCGCAGCTCAGGATCGCACGTTCCGATCAGTATCCGGCGGCGGGGGTGGGTGTCGGCGGCACAACAGAGCGTGAAGCCTCCAGCCCCTTCTTCGGCGCCTATCGTTGGGACTATCTGCAGGTGGGAGGAGCCGCTACTTGGGACATTGACTTCTGGGGGAAGTACCGGAGGGCCACCGAGGCGGCTCGCGCGAATCTGGCCCAGACCGAGTGGGGCAAGCGCGCGGTAGTCAGCACCCTGGTTGCAAACGTTGCCGGCGCCTACTTCCAGCTCAGGGCGCTTGACCTGCAGATCGATGTCACCCAGCGCACCCTCGCGTCCCGGCAGGAATCGTTGCGGCTGACCAAGCTCCTCGCCGATCACGGGGCGGTTTCGATGGTGGACGTACGGCAGGCGGAGCAACTTGTCTATGTGGCCTCTGCCACTCTCCCGGATTTGCAGCGGCAAAATGAACAGGAAGAGAACTATCTCAGCTTCCTGCTCGCTCAAAACCCGCATGCCATCCCTCGCGGGCGCAGCCTGACCGATCAGGCGCGGCCGCCTGTCGTTCCCGCGGGGCTGCCCTCCCAATTGCTCGAACGCCGTCCGGACATTCACGAGTCCGAGGAGCAGTTGATCGCGGCCAATGCCCAGATCGGTGTGGCGCGGGCCGCCTACTTCCCTTCCATCTCCCTGACCGGAACGGCTGGGTTTCTCAGCTCTGCCTTGAGCGATCTGTTCACGAAGCCCGCAGGAACCTGGAATGTCGCCGCTTCCGTCGCCCAGCCGCTTTTCACCGCAGGCAAGTTGCAGGCCAATGTCCGGCTGGCGGAAGCTCAACAGCGTCAAGCCTTGCTGGCGTACCAGCAGACGATTCAGAATGCGTTTCGGGATGTTTCCGATGCTCTGGTAGCTTACCAAAAGACCCGCGAGGCGCGGGAACAACAAGAACTCTTGGTCGCCGCCGCGCAGGACTCCGCGCGGCTGGCGCACGTCCGCTACGATGGCGGCAGGACCACTTACCTTGAAGTCCTGACCAACGAAGCCAATTACCTCGCCGCCGAGCTGGCTCTTTCCCAGGCAAGGCGGAATGAGATGCTCTCCCTGGTGCAGATTTACAGTGCCCTGGGTGGCGGCTGGCAGCAATAGGCGCCCGGTCGCACCATTGCAGGCATTATGGCGTTGAGTCATTCCTTCATCGGGTGATTGAGGGAGCGCGAGTTCCCCTTTGCGACGATCAGTCACTCAATTGTCGAACGGCCCAGTGCATTAGATTTCTCCTATGCCGCCCAAGGCTGACGTCGCAACGCAGACGGTTTTCCCGGTCATATCAGACACAAACCAAGAGAGTTATCACGGGCCCAGCGGGATTGCTGTACCGCTTGTTCTCTCAGCAAACATTTCGCACGTCCGATCTGTCATCGGCGACTCCCCGCGATAAACGCCGCAGGGTTTACCGATTCCCTGTCACTTGGTACATGTGATCTGCCGCGTCATCGCGGAGGGTCCGGTTTGGGGGATGCCCCCCTCAGAACTGTAGAAACTCCAGAGTCATGGCCATGATGGCCATGGCAGCGGACGTAACGTGGGCGTCCCGCCCGCTGCGTACGTGTGAATTCATCTTCAGAACAAGCAAAAGCATTTCACGCAAAGCCGCAAAGTCCCAGAGGGCGCAAAGAAAAAACTGGGTTATTCTTAGCGAGTCTTTGCGCCTTGGCGTCTATGCGTGAGATTGTTTATTTTTTCACAGCTTCTGTAGCAGGGGCGTCTCGCCCGTGTGCTCCTTCATGGCCGGGACGGCCATGGCACAATGCGCGGCGGGAGCGGGACGCTCCCGCGACAGCGGGCGGGACGCCCGCGGTACAAACGTCTCACCGCACGGCCTTTTCAATCGCCCCGTCAATTCGATCCAGAGATCGTTCCACCTGCCGCAGGTGCTCCGTGGCGGCATGCAGGCAGTCCGCCTCTTCAAATCCCGCCAGGTTGGCGCGAATCACGTTCAGGCCATTCGACGTCTCGTGGGCGAGAGAATTCAGCGCGTCCTGCCGAGTTTTCTCCTTGAAGCGCCAATCGCGCGCACATTTCCGGCGTCAGCAGCGTGCCGTTGGTCGCCAGCGTCACGTGAATGCCTCGCACGCGGCAATGATCGAGCACCTTCCAAAGATCGGGCGCCACCAGCGGCTCACCTCCGGCAAAGGCTACAAAGGGAACAAACTCTTCCCCCATTTGGTCAATCAGGTTGAGCTTTTCCTCTGTCGTCAGCTCGTCGCTGTCGGGCTGCGGATGCGCGTTCTGGTAGCAATGCCGACAGCTCAAATTGCACGCCTGCGTGATGTTCCAATTGCGGGCGCGGATGAGTCATGAGTTTGCCGCTTGAAATGCCCAGGTACATTTTATGACCTCCCGGGAGAGAATCGGCGAGGCGATAACTATGCAGAGATGCGACTCTATCACCTAAGGTTTCCTTATCGGAGGATTGAGTAGAAATAGTGAATAATTCGCGAGCGTCAAATCGTCGCTGCGGAGAAACTCGCTTTTCGGACATAAAGGCACGATGAAATTCGCGCGGCAAAACTTCCCGCCTAAATGTCCAGACCCCAAGGCTGCGCAACAAAGTCAAGCCAGCAATGCGTTCAGCAAGACGCTGACCCGGCGCTATCCGCGCTGCCGGGGATAGTTCGGAATTTGCGGGGATTTGCGGGGTATCCCGAATGGAAAATACGGAGAGACGAGGACCAAGTCTGGACTTTGATTTGCCCAAGAGATATTCTGTCGAGTCGAGAAAATTTGCATAGTGGCTCGCATCGTGGGAGTCCATCTGGGGGGAAAAACCGTGGCCGCAACTTTGAGCAACTTACGTTTGGCAAGTCGCATGGGCCGTTTGGGAACGGAGAGTGCCTTTGAAGTTCTCGTTCGCGCTCGGGCTTTGGAAGCACAGGGGAAAGACATTATCCACCTTGAGATCGGCGAGCCGGACTTCGCCACACCAAGCAATGTCGTAGAGGCCGGGATCAACGCTCTGCGCGAGGGTTGGACTCACTACGGTCCCTCGGCGGGATTTCCGAAATTGCGGGAAGCCGCAGCCGCCAATACTGCGAAGCATCTCGGCATCAGCGTGGACCCGTCCGAAGTGGTCATCGTTCCCGGCGGCAAGCCCATCATGTTCTTCGCCATTCTGGCGCTCGTCGAAGAAGGCGACGAAGTGCTTTATCCCAATCCCGGATTTCCCATCTATGAATCCATGATCCGGTTCGCAGGTGCTAAGGAAGTTCCCTACGGCCTGCGTGAAGAACACGACTTTGACGTGAACGTGGACGAAATCCTAGAAAAGTTGACCGACCGCACGCGGCTGGTGATTCTAAACAGCCCGCAAAATCCCACTGGCGGAGTGATGGAGCGCGCGGAAATCGAGCGCTTGGCCAAGGTGCTGGTGGATCGCGACATCTTTGTTCTCTCCGATGAAATCTACGATCGCTTGATTTACGAAGGTGAACACGCCAGCATCGCGCAATTTCCGGGCATGAAGGAGAAGACGATCATCCTGAATGGCTTCTCCAAAACCTATGCCATGACCGGTTGGCGCATGGGCTATGGCATTATGCGCCCCGATTTGGCCGCGCAGATTACGCTGCTCATGACGAATTCCAATTCCTGCACCGCCAGCTTTACTCAGGTTGCCGGAATCGAAGCGCTGTGCGGACCGCAGGATTCCGTGGATGTAATGCGCGAAGAGTTTCGCCGCCGCCGCAAGGTTATCGTGGACGGCCTCAACCGCATTCCCGGATTCAAATGCCGCCAACCGCACGGGGCGTTCTACGTTTTCCCCAATGTTCGCGGCACCGGACTGGCCTCGCGCCTTCTTGCCGACAAGCTGCTAGCGGAAGCTGGCGTGGCATGCCTCTGGGGCACGGCTTTCGGCGACTGGGGCGAGGGCTATCTGCGGTTCTCGTTTGCGAATTCGGTGGAGAATCTGCAGAAGGCCCTGGAAAGAATTGAAGGCTGGGTGAAGAAGAACCTTTAGGATCGGTCCATCGGTACATCGGGCCATCGGGTCATTGAAAAGCGTGGCCATGTGCTTCTCGCTCCCAGAAACGCGTTGTGTATAGCGCTACCACGTCAGGTTATACAAAATTCGACCTGGCAGGCCTTTAGGTATGTCATCCGGAGCAGGCCATTTTTCGACTGCGGCAAGGCTTTCGGCAGCGCTGCGCCGTACAAAATCTGCCCAAGTTTCGTCTGGTCTCTGTTCGGTAGTCCACGCATAGCATCCCTTGCGGCCATCCGCCTGAGGGATTAGGTGAAAGGTTTCAGCCCCCAGTGGCACCCACCACAGCTCACCGCCCAGTATCCCTAAGTTGTTTTCGACGAGAACGCCGATTACGCGAGGGATCTGCTCGCGGGTCCACCCATATTCTCCGTTAGAAAGCCTGAATGTGCCTACCTCAAGGTCGGATGGAAACATCTTAATATCTCGCGGCAAACGTGAACCCTCACCCCAACAACTCGCGCTGGCGGGACCGGCGGGAATCGCGATCACGTGCGAAGCGCTGGATGCCGGCAAAAATTGACTCGGGATCGAGGTGCGCCTCGGCGATCACTTCCGGCTCCAATCCACCCGTCAGCCACTGATTGCCCCAATCTGAAGTCAGCGAGTAATCATCCGTTAGCGGTCCCAGATTGCGGATCGGCCACACCCGCCGCGTTCCCGTGCTGACCACCATCAGATCGTAATACGCTTCGGCGGGCAGTACCGAGCGGCGATACTCCTCCGGTTGCCGGTCGAATAATTCCTCGCTTATGGCGGAAATGACTTTCACATTGATGCCGGCTTGTTCCAGGCGCGGCAACAGGCTCACCAGATTGACAGTGGAACTGCAACCCTGTGCCAGCACGTAACCGGAGCGCGGTTTGCCGGGCGCAAAATCACGAATGACGTAGAGCCCTTTGGCCGCGGCCTTCAGGTCGGGGTCGGCAAACTTGCTGCGATCGGCCACCGCGAAATCAGGCCGCGCCACCTCGATGGAAATGATGCCCACCTTGGCATCGCGAGCGGCAATCTCCGCGGCAGCAAAATAGCCCGCGGCCACGTCGTTGTAATCCCAGAAATTCAGGTGGATGGTCTGGCCGCGAGGAAACAGCTTCCACACTTGCGTCGAAAAAATCCCGAAGTGAGTGCGCGCGTCCGCGGCCGTTTCCGGCCCGGAATGGGCGGCGAGAATATGCAGAACTCCCATGCGGAAGCGGCTGTCCTGGTTCTGTTGGCTCCAGACTCGGGCGGGCGTGTACATCAGCGGCGTAAATGCGCCGTAGGTACCGCTCATGGCCCACACGCCGGCGAATTGGGTGGGATCAAGACTGGCGCTCTGGCTCACGAGTCCGATGGCGGTCGATGCGTTGCCCGCCTCCTGGATTGCGGCTTTGAGGCGTGTGCCCAGCGGATTGGTCTCCGGATTGTAATGCCCCCAGAAACTGCCGTGCTCCATGTTAATGGACTCGGAAAGGTCGGCGGCAATGGTGAAGAAGCGGTTATCCGTGACGTAGTTCATCCACTTAATAATTTCGGATATTCCCCGCCGCGTGCCCGCCATTTCGCCGGGCTTGCGGAAGAGCGTGATGGCAACCTGCTTTTCGGCGCCGGAAATGCGATTCTCCACCGTGACCTTTTGCGGTTCAGTGGGAAGATTCGCCACGCGCAGTCGCTCGTCCAGAAAAGGATCGCGGTGAATATCGAAATGCGCCGGGCCCTCGCTGGTGAGGGTGTCGCCAATGGCCACCAGCCGGTCGGCGAGCCAATCCCCTAAGCCATTGCGGTCAAGTACCGACATCACAACATCCATGTTGGTCTTGTACTGCACCAGCCGTTCACGCGGATCGGTGACTGGACCCTTAAGAATGCCCTCGAAGGTCACGCCATATTGCTTTTCGAACGTGCTGGCCAACGCCACAAAATAATCGGAGTTCATCTTTTGCGAGTACGGGTGGCTGGGATAACTGACGATTTGATCGCCGCCCGCGGGAAGCTTTCCGTTTACGGCGCCGGGCCAGTAACCCTTCGTCGTGAGGCCAACAACGATGATGGGGCGCCGATCCTCGACGTCCCAATCCTCCATAGTCTTCAGCGCGGAAATAACCTGACCGTAGTCATTGCCATTCGGCAGGGTCAGGACGTTCCAGCCGTAGGAAGTCCATTGATCCACCAGCCGATATGCGTCAAATTTGCGGTCCACCACACCACCCAGAAGCACGTCGTCGATGCCGGCGTTGTTGTCAGAAAGCAGGATGCGCAGGCGTTTGCCCACTTGCAGAGCGAGTGCCTGAGTTTTCAGTTCCTGCGCGTGCCCTTCGGTCAGTGCGAATTCACCTTCCAGCGCAATCACCTTAAGTGAACTCGGACCACCCACGATGTTCCAGAACGCAGCTTTACCTGCCGAAGCGGCGATGCCAATTCCGGACGGGCCGCCGTTCACGTCGTTGGTGACATCCACGCTCTCCGCATGGCCGGCCAGCGCTTTAATGCCGCGCAATTTTGCTTGAGCGAAAATTGGGTGGTCGCCCAGACCGCTGTCCTGAAGGAGATGCTTCAGCGCGTTGGCGTTGCGGCGGAATCCCAAGGCATCGATGGGCAGGATGGCCACGTTGGGATCGGCGTAATAGCGCTTATCGCCGGTCGCCCTGAATTTGCGTTCCAGCGCCTGACCCATGATCATCCACAGCGCATAGCCGGTAGGGATATTGTGCCCGCCCGCCAGCATGAACTTGTCGCAAAAGGGGTGCTTGGGACGGCGGTAGTCGAAGCGCAGCCCCCCCAACTCCGGCCCCGCCAGATGCGCCGCCACGTTGTAGGGCGTGTATGCCAATGGCCCGCCGAAATGCCCTGTCTGCGAATAGTTCCCGAGCAGTACCATGGTCATACACGTCATGAAGCCAATGTCTTCCAGCCCGCCCGCCCGGTCGATTTGTATGTCCAACTGTTCAACCGGCAACGGCAATGAATGCGTATTTAACGTCAATTTCAAACCCTCCTGGGTAGTGGAATTTCTCGACCCGCTGCATGATAGACCAAATTCCTCCCCCCCGTAAACTCAAACGCGAAACTCAAACCGGAAACACGGTGGTAAGCACCCCTTCGAACACGAATCATGAAATGAGAATGCGCTTCGCGCACCGTAACTCATGACTCGGTCTGAGTATTTGGCAGGCGCCTTATCATAAATTTCCTATCGCACAGGACTTTATCTGTAGATTCCAAAGTGCATCAGGTAGATCGGCAAGGAAATGTAAGACAGGAATCCGTTCACGCAGAAAAGAATCCAAAAGCGCTGTGGAAGGTCGCGCCAGCGCAGAATTACGACAAGCGTTGCGACAAGCTCCCAAGGCACACTGAAGATCGACGCGTAGTCCAGCATCCATCCCACCAAATCGGTTCGCGCCAGATAATTCGAAAGATCCGACAAGGCGATGGATAGAACGTAGGCAACGGGCAGAGTAATTCCCACCCAAGTTACGAAGCTCACAATCCTCTCCAGAACCCGTTCTCGATTCGGCGATGTCATTCCGTTTGCCTCACCCGCAGCCCTCGATTCAGTGTAGCGCGAACAGGCTCACCCAAGTGCATGGCTTTTAAGCCCACTCCCGCTGCCTTGACTCACTCCCGCCTCAATGCTAGTCTCACCGCTCTTGAGCGCGAGTTGCCGAATTTAACCATCAACGCGAGGCAATCCGAATATGTTGGGAGCCGAACTTGAAACGTTTGGGGGCAACAAGGTCGTGATGGGCCTCGTGGCGGTTCTGGCGCTAAGCATATCGTGGTTCGTATACGCTGCCTTCACCACGCCATCCACTGACAACGGCTTCAAGATTTTTGCCCTTTTGCTGACAGCCGGGCCGGTGCTTCTCTTCTTCTGGCTCAAATCGATCCAGGTGACGCTTCACACGGATGGCATCTCCTATCATTCGATGTTTCGCG
>Ga0182011_10004251_pt1 | contig 11505 bp, 9 predicted proteins | sample 711E1DmetaG_FD_120481 | JGI IMG/M metagenome (GOLD analysis project Ga0182011, IMG submission 120481) | Permafrost microbial communities from Stordalen Mire, Sweden - 711E1D metaG | ecosystem: Environmental > Terrestrial > Soil > Wetlands > Permafrost | place: Sweden: Stordalen | collected... | reverse complement strand
GGCGAAATCTTCGCCCTGTCGGGCCGACTTGGTCGGGGCTAGCCGCGACTCGGTCGCTCTGGCCGCAGGCCAGACGGATATTTCGCTCAAGAACGTTATCATGGGTATGAAATATCCGGGCTAGAAGAACCGCGGGTGCTGCGCCGCGAGATCGACCCGACCAAGTTCCAGCGCACGCTTCTGGAGGGCGAGATACCAGGGGGCCACCAACAAGATGAACAGTTGCGACCAGCCGAGATCTGCGAACAGCCGCAGCCACGCAGTGCCCGCCACCGGGTGCGCGCCAAGTTCGATGTAGATGAAGGAAAGGCCGAGGAAGATCCCGAGGTTGGCCAGCAGCGCCGTGACAAGGCCGAACAGCGTCTCGTCGCGCGGAAACCGGGTCCGGAGGTGGAAGGCAAGGACATGAGCGGCCGTGAACAGCAGCAGGTTTGGGCCGTAGATCAGATGGCGGTCAAACTGCGGCACGGGTTCGACCGCATCGACCGCGAGCGCGATCAGGATCGTGGCGGTCAATCCGCGACGGAGATCCAACCGTAGTGCGGCGAAGGTCACGAGCAGCCCGCCGACCGAAAGAAACGCCCCGCAGGGAGCGAGATAATGGTTGAGCTGGCCGACGAGGGACCAGAGCAGCAATGTGGTGCCGAAGACGATCAGCCAGCTGCGGTACATGGGATCGTGGGGTGGGACATGCGGATGCGCGTCAGGCCGGGCGGCAGGGTCATTCCGGACGAAGCGGTACGAGGACGGTGACCTCAGTGAGTTCGGACAGGCGCGGATCGAGGGATACCTCGCCGTTCTGAAAGAGGCCGTCGGCGCTGACCTCAAGCCGGGTGACGTAGCCGATCGTCAGGCCGCGTGGAAACTCGCCGAGGCCGGAGGTGACCAGGCGCCGGGGATTGGAGGGATGGGTGATTATGTCGGGCGGCACGAATTCCACGATTCCGCGGGCGGGACGAAGCGGAGGATTATCACCACCCTGGTAGCTGACCGGACGCGTGTCGTCATCGAAGTCAGCCGCCAGGCGCATGCGCGGACTGGAGACCAGGTCGACATCGGCCTCATAGGCCCGGACCTCGCGCACGCGACCCACGACTCCGCCGCTGTAGACGACCGGCGCTCCCACGGGCAGACTGTAATTCTTGCCCTTGCGGATTGTGAGCTGTTGCCACCAGGCGGACATGTCGCGCCGGCAGACGCGGGCCGGCTCGAACTTGTAGTTCGGATTGGGCGGCAGGCGGAGGAGCTGTTCAAGGCGGGAGATCTCAGCCTGAAGGGCCCCTGTCTGCTGAGCCTGGAACTCGTAGCTGGAATAGACGTGCTGCAGTTCACGCGCCGCCTCGATCAGCTCGTTTTTTGAATGCGCGCGCTCCGTCCAATACTCCTGCAAATCGCGGACATAGGAAGCGGTGACACCGACCGGCGCCTGCAGCTCGAAGAAGGTGGTCCGCAAGAATGATTTCACTGCAACGGGAAGCAGCAACCACGCGAGCACGATGCCCCCCAGAGTGACAAAAGGTTTGGCCTGATCGAATCGCTTGAATGACACGGACGGGGGGAAACACTAGGCGCCGGGCCGCGCGAATCGATCCGAATATTTCCGCCCCCCGGTGTCGGGCAGGGCGGATTCATTCTCGGGTGAAACGTCCCCGTCCCTCCCGTAGGGGCGCAGGCTTGCCCGTTCGACAAGCTCAGGGCCCCGAGCAAGGCCGAGGGGCTGCGCCCCACTTCCCAGGGCGCGACCAGCCTTCGCCAAGGCTACGGCACGGCAGGCAAGATCACGCCCCTACGGCGGAGGAAAACATCGACGTGGCTGAGAATGAAGCCGCCCTGGGGCGTCGGGTGCTGCACTCCCTTCCGCCGGGCGGTTCAATTCTTCGCTTCGCTCGTGAAGTGGGGCAGCAGAAAGTTCAGATCGCTGAGAACGACTCCGGTGCCGTTCGCCACGGCGCTCAGCGGATCGTCGGCCACCGTCACCGGCAGGCCGGTCTTTTCGCTGAGCAAGCGGTCGATGTTGCGAATGAGCGAGCCGCCGCCGGCCATGACAAAGCCGCGGTCGACCAGATCGGCGGAGAGTTCCGGTGGGCAGCGCTCGAGGGCGTTGCGTACCGCATCGACGATGGCGGCGATTGTGTCGCCGAGGGCCTCGCGGATCTCCTGGGACGTGATGTGGATCGTCTTCGGCAGGCCGGCCACCGAATCGCGGCCTTTGACTTCCATCGCCAGCTCCTCCTCGAGCGGGTAGACGGAGCCGATGCGGATTTTGATCTCCTCCGCGGTGCGCTCGCCGATGAGCAGGTTGTAGGCCCGCTTCATGTAATTGATGATCGCGGTGTCGAGTTCATCGCCCGCCACCCGGATCGATTTGGAAAACACGACGCCAGCCAGTGAGATAATGGCAATCTCGGTGGTGCCTCCGCCGATGTCGACGATCATGTTTGCGGCCGGTTCCTCGACGGGCAGGCCGACGCCGATCGCAGCCGCCATGGGCTCCTCGATCGTCAGCACCTCCCGGGCGCCCGCGTGAGTCGCCGACTCCTTGACGGCGCGCTTCTCCACTTCGGTGATGCCGGATGGGATTGCGATGATGACCCGTGGCGCGACCCGGAATGAATTATTGTGCACCTTCCGGATGAAATAGCGCAGCATCGCCTCCGTGATGTCGAAGTCGGCGATCACGCCGTCCTTCATCGGGCGGATGGCCGTGATATTTCCGGGCGTGCGGCCCAGCATGCGCTTCGCTTCCTCCCCGACGGCCAGAACCTTGCGCGACGACGTGCTGATCGCGACGACGGAAGGTTCGTTCAAGACAATACCCTTGTCCTTGACGTACACCAGCGTGTTCGCCGTACCTAGATCGATCCCGATGTCATTCGAAAAATAACCAAACAATTTGCTGGTCATGTCTTTAGGGTGAAGCGGCGCGTGGGCCGGCCCAAGCAAAGCAATGAGTGGAAGCTGGGATTGTCAAAGGTATTTCAGTGTGGCAGTCGGCCGGATGCGCCGCCCGGCGGACTGGTCCGGGGCGGGATCGTCACACCGTCGCCCGGGCCTCCGCCCGCCGCCGCCGCTCTCACGCGCAGCATCCGCCGCGGCTCAGATCCGGAATCGGCGCGGCGCCCCGTCGCCTTTTCTCATTCCGCGGCGCGTCCGCTGCGACGGCGCGGACGTTCCTCCTCCTCTTCGGACGGTTTCTTTTCGTCGCCTTCTTCTTTCTCCTCCGAGCCGGGCTCCTTCTCGTCGCCTTCCTTTTCCTCATCGTCCTCATCCCATTTCAATGACTCATCATTCTTGAGGCGTTCCTCTTCCGCTTCGTCGAGCGCGGGCAAATCCTGGTCGTCGAGCTCGTCTTCCTTGCGCGGCGGGTGTCCGCCCTCCTCTTCGCTTTCCCAACCCGCGGGGACGTAGTCAAGGATGGCGGTCACTTCGGTGAACACATGCACCGCCTTGCCTTCCATGAACTCGATGTTCCGGGCCTCGCGGATCTCCTCCTCCACGTCGTCGACGCTCAACTGCTGCTCAAAGTCGAAGGCGTCGTTGAGCATCTTCACCCGCAGCCGTGTGATGTGATCGAGAAAGTCGGCATAGGGGCCGTTCTCCTCGTCGAGAAGGTCGGGCAGGGCGAAGAGCTTGTCCTCGGATTCGAAGAGGGAATCTTTGACGCGAACCACGCGCACGCGGCCGTTCCCCTGGTCCCGCTCGATTCGGAAGGGGATGAAGGCGGATTCCATCAGGTCCTGGTCGAAACCGTATTCGCGAAGCGGCTCGACGAGCTCGATGACATGTTGAACCTGGCGGGGATCGATGATGCTCAGGCCGTCGACATCCCAGCGCACCGGGTCGCTGATTTCCTCGACCCACCAGTTGTGGTCTTCGCCAAGACGAACAATGCACCATTCGAGTTTGGAGGCTGATCTGGCCATGGGTGGTGAAGATGGATGACAGATGTTTTCGTGCACCAAAAAGCCGCCTTGACGACGGAGTCAATCCCTCAGCGAAAAAAAAGATCGGTGGGGTTCTTGAGGACGTCCTGCCCGCGGTTCTTTGGACGAAATCGGAGCGCAGGGTGGGATGGGTGGCGCAAAAAACAAGCACAAAAATCGCGGCGCGTTTTTCGTCCGGCACCCCGGGTCTCCCCGGCGTTCCCCCTGCCGCCACGCGGCCCTGGGACGGGGTTGACTGGAAATCCCCCGGAGCTTGAGTTTTTGGCGGGCGGACCGCAGTTTCACGCCATGGGGTATCTCTACGAAAAATTCGCCCGGCCGGTCCTGTTCCGGTTCGACCCGGAGACGGACCACGAACGGGCCGTGGATGCGATGGCCCTCGTGGGCGCGATCGCGCCGCTCCGGTGGATTCTGGAGAAGGCGACGCAGTTGCCGGCGGCGGCGAACCGGCCGGTCGAATGCATGGGGCTGCGGTTTCCCAACGCCATCGGACTGGCCGCGGGGTTTGACAAGAACGGGGTGGCCTGGCGTGGCGCGGCCGCGCTCGGTTTCGGCCACGTTGAGATCGGAACGGTGACGTTGTTGCGCCAGCCGGGCAACGAGCGGCCCCGTGTCTTCCGCTATCCGAAGCAGGAAGCCGTGATCAACCGGATGGGATTCAACAACGATGGCGCCGAAACGGTCGCCCGCCGCCTTGCCCGGCTGAAGCCTCCGGGGGCACGGCATATTCCGGTGGGCATCAACATCGGCAAATCCCGCGCGGCGCCGCTCGACAAGGCTGTGCAGGACTACCTCGGAAGCTTCGAACTGCTCGCCGGCCACGCGGACTACGTCGTCATCAATGTGAGCAGCCCGAACACGCCGGACCTGCGCACGCTGCAGGAGGAACACTGGCTGCGGGAATTGCTGCCGGCGCTTGCGGAGGCAAATCGCGCGGGCGGTGCGGGCCGGCCGCGGCGCCCGCTCTTGCTGAAGATTGCGCCGGACCTGGATTTCCGACAGATTGACACTGTGCTCTCGGCGATCGCCGAGTTCGGGCTCGATGGCATCATTGCGACCAACACCACGCTTGCGCGGCCGGGACCGTTCGGCGCGGTGAACCAGGCGGGCGGTCTCAGCGGGCGCCCGCTGCGGTCGCGCGCCCTCGAGATCATCAACTATGTTGCGCGGGCGACCCGGGGGAGGCTGCCGATCATCGCCTCGGGCGGCGTCACCGATATTGAATCCGCCGGCGAGAAACTGGATGCGGGTGCGACGCTGGTGCAGATTTATACCGGCCTGATCTATCGCGGGCCGTTCTTCGCCCGGGATCTGGCGCGCGGTCTTTCCGCCCGCCAGGACCGGGTGTTCGGGTTTTAGATCACCCAGTCGGCGCCGTCCCGGAGTTCCTTGACGGTGATGACAGAGGCTTCCTTCTTCCGGCGCGGGCGCACCACGAGGTTTTCCCCCTTGTAGTGTGCGATGCTGTGGGGCGGAATTGACTGCAGGATCCAGACATTTGCGCCGACGATGGAACTGGCGCCGATGCACGTGTCGCCGCCGAGGATGGTGGCGTGGGCGTAGATGGTGACGTGATCCTCGACGTCCGGGTGACGTTTGACGCCCTTGACCGGATCGCCCGCGGCGTCGACCTCGAATGACTTCGCGCCGAGCGTGACGCCCTGGTAGATCTTGACGTGGGCGCCGATCCGGGCGGTCTCGCCGATGACCACGCCGGTGCAGTGATCGATGAAAAAGTGCGGCCCGATCTGTGCGCCGGGATGGATGTCGGCGCCGGTGCGCTCGTGGGCATATTCCGTCAGCATGCGCGGCAGCAGGGGCACGCCGAGCTCGTACAGCATATGGGCGATGCGCTGCAGCGAAATGACCAGCACGCATGGATAGGCGAGGATGATCTCCTCCACGCTGCGGGCTGCGGGGTCGCCGTGATAGGCGGCCGTGACGTCGGTCTGGATGATCTGCCGCATCTCCGGCAGGCGTTGGAGGATTTCGCCGGTGAACTCCAGTGCCTTCGCGGCCGGTTGCGGATCACGGGCGAAGCGCATGCATTTCTCGATTTCCGCGGTCAGCCGCGCGGAAATCTCAGCCAGCCGGCGTTCGATGAGGGCATCCACGTTCTGCCGGGTGACGGGGCTCTGCTCGAAGAAGCCCGGGAAGAGAACATGCATCAGGTCCGAGGCAAGGCGGTTGACCGATTCCTCGGAAGGCAGATTGGCGCCGTCGAGGTGGTTGATGCCTCCGTGCGTTTCGTAGGAGGCGAGAAGGGCCTTTTTGATTGGGTCGAAGGACATGGGCATGCGCTGGTGCTCAGGGCGGGAGTCGAACCCGCACGCCTTGCGGCACACGCCCCTCAAACGTGTGTGTCTACCAGTTCCACCACCTGAGCATAGCAAGCGCTGGGAGGACGGATAAGTAGGAGCATGGCGGTGAATGTAAAGCCCTGAATTGGCAGGGGAGAATCCTCCCCGGAATTCGTCGGGGAAATCGCTTGCCACGCTCCTGGGGGCGGCGAAACTAACCGCCCTGCTGCTCCAGGCGCCCGCGGCCTGCGGCGGTCCTCCATCAAGCAAACCGATTCGCCTATTCGCGGGCCAACGCCCGCTTTTCCGACCTACCATGGAAGATACGCCTGCCCAAGAGACGCCCGGCGAGGGTCTCAACAAGATCGATCTCAGCCAACTGCAGGATTTCCGATTCGGAACGCAGTGGACTGAGATCAAGTCGGTGCCCGGAGCGCGACGGGACACAGAACGTGAGCGCCCGCCCCGCCGTGAGGGCGGAGGGCGGGGCGACGGACAGCCGCGGGGCGGCGAGGGAGCCGACGCGAGGCGGGACCGGCGCGTGTTTCACCGGCCGGGCGGGGAAGGCCCGGGGCCGGACGCAACCGGAAATGCCGAGGGACGCCCTGGCGCCGAACCGGGTGGCGCGGTCCGTGGCCCCGGCGAACAGCGTCCGGAGGAAGGTCAGCGCCGCCGCGCCCCGGAGCGCGAAGGCGGCGGTGAACGCCGGTGGTCGGGGCCGCGCGCCCCGCAGGATTACCGGCCGTATCTGAGTCCCTACTTCAACATCGCGTTCTATCCCGATGACACCGGGTTCTCGGCGCTGGTGAAAGCGATGCGGACGTCGTGCCGGACGTTTGAGCTGTTTGAAATCGCGCGGCTGATCCTGGAAAAGTACGAGCGCTTCGTCGTGGTGATCACGCGCCGGCCACCCGAGGCGGCCCCGGCACCCGATCCGTCCGCTGCGGCGGGTCCGTCAGGCCCGCCGGCATCCAAATCGTCCGTCCCGATTTACCTCGCGGTTGCCGACGGCCTGCCGTTCGACAGCGAGGAGGCGGCGGTCGCTCATGCAGTCGGCCGGCATCTGGATCGGTACTTTGACAAGGCGGTTGTGGAGGTTGATCCCCCAAAGGGGAATTTCCAGTTCGTCAATCGCTGCACGCTCTCCGGCGAACTGCTCGGCCCGCCGAATTACCACCGCTACCAGCAGATCGTGCAGCAGCACCATGCGGCGCGTTTTGCGCGGATGCCGTTCGACCAGTACCGAGAACGCATCGAGACCGTGCGCGATCCGGAGGTGGTCAACCAGTGGCTGGAGAAGATGAAGAAGACCGTGCGCTACACGTGGAAGCTCGGCGCCGAGGGCGAGCCGCCGGTGCTGTTTGACAACGTTGAAGACGCGCGGGCGCACCTGTTGTCGGCGGCAAGGGATCGGGTGGTGAAGGCGGTGGAATCGGCGCGCTTTCACGCGAAGCTGATCGAGACCGTGCCGCCAGGCGAGATCCGCCGCGCGATCGAGGGCCAGCTCGAACGGCAGCGCCGTTTCCCCCTGGACACCGCCAATGCCTTGCGCGGGCGGCTGCGCCGCGAAGGCTTCACAATCTTCAAGAAGGGATCGAAGGGCATCTCCTACGTCTGCGCGGTCAAACGCAAGTTCCGGGTGCCCGGCCAGAGTTTCGCCGAGAGCATCGGAGCGCTCATCGGATTCATCGAAGCCAATCCGATGATCACGGTGAAGGAATTGCCGATGAAGCTTCTCGGTTTCACGAGGCCGTCCGCCCCGTCTGCACCGAAGATACCGGAGGCAAGCGGGCTGGTTGCGGCGGCGCCGGATGCCGGGCCCGCTCCGGTCGACGCGCCGAAAGCTGCGCTCACGTCCGAGCAGCAGGAGACATTGAGGCGGGTGACGATGGACCTGCACTGGCTGGTTCAGGAAGGCTACGTGACCGAGTTTGCCGACGGGAGACTGTTCACGCCGCCACCGATGGCCGAGGCGCGTGCCAAGAATGTGGAATCTGGGGAAGGGGAGGAACACGACCCGGAGAATTTCCCGGATGCACCGGCGCCGTCTCCGTCTGAGCCGGCCGTCCAACCGCCTGCGCCCGCGGAACCGGCTCCACCGGCCGCCGGGACATTGGAGGTTCCCGCCGAGCCGGAGCCGCCTCCTGCTGAGTCGGCCGTCGAGCCGCCTGCGGCCGCGGAATCGACTCCGTCGACCGCCGGGACATTGGATGCTTCCGCCGAGCCGGAGCCGCCTCCTGCTGAGCCGTCTGTCCAACCGCCTGCGCCCGCGGAATCGGCTCCACCGCCCCCCGAGACATCGGAGGCTCCTGCCGCCCCGCCGGCCGGCACTGCGACGGTGCCGCCGTCAGCGCCCGTGTCATAGCCAACGGTGGCGCTGGTCTGTGAACGGCGCGTTTTTCAGTCAACGGCCAGCGCCACGCGGCGCCGGCTTCCCTGCACATGTCAGGCGAACCGCCCGCCATTGACACCGGTGGGCATCGCGCGCTTTGCTTTGATGTCCGCCGAACCCCATGTCCGATTCAAGCAAGCCCGCGCTCAGTTTCGTCATCCCGCTCTATAACAGCGCAGAAACGATCGGGCCGCTGGTCCGGGACATCGAGGCGCTGGCGATCGACGGGGGGCACGAGATCGTGCTTGTGAACGACGGCAGCCGCGACGCCACCTGGAGCGTCTGCCAGGAACTGGTCCGGCGCGCGACGGTGCCGATCACCCTCGTCAACCATTCGCGCAACTTCGGCGAACACAACGCCGTGTTGACGGGCTACCGCCATGCGCGGGGAGCCTATATGGTCAACCTCGACGACGACGGGCAGAATCCTCCCGCGGAGGCCGCGCGGCTGTGGGAGTATGCACGGAGCCACTCGCTCGACGCGGCATTCGGCCGGTACGCGCAGAAGGAGCATGCGGTCTGGCGCAACCTTGGGAGCTGGTTCACGAACCGCGTGACCGACCGCCTGCTCGACAAGCCCAGGGGCTTCTATCTTTCGAGCTTCCGCTGCGTCAGCGCCTTCGTGGCGGAAGCGGTGGCCGATCACTCCGGGCCGTTTCCCTACATCGACGGACTGATTCTGCAGATCACGCAGAACATCGGCTCGCTGGAGGTGCGGCACGAGCAGCGGCGCGCCGGGCGCAGCGGCTACACCGTGCGCCGGCTCGTGCGGCTGTGGTTGAGCACGCTTGTCAATTTCTCCGTGCTCCCGCTGCGGCTGGCCACCATTCTCGGCGGGCTCATGGGCGCGGCCGGCCTGCTGGCGATCATCATGGTTGTTTACTGGCACCAGACGGAGGGCACTCCGTGGGGCTGGGGTTCACTCATGGCCGCGCTCCTGACGTTCTCAGGCGCTCAACTCATCATTCTCGGCCTGGTCGGCGAATATGTCGGCCGGATGTTCCTGACCATCAACCGCCGGCCCCAATCGGTCGTGCGCGAGGTGGTGCGTGGCGGCCCGACCGGGAGCCCGTAGACCTCCGTGCCTCGGCGCTCCTGGTGGAGAACGGCCGGGGCGTTCTTCGCCCGAGGTTTTTTCGGGATGGCGTTCGGACGCCGGCTGAACAGCATGCGGGGACATGGAAGAGTCGTTGGCGAAAACGTTCGCGGGCCGGCGCGTGCTCATCACCGGAGGAATCGGCTTCATCGGTTCCCGCCTGGCACGGCGGCTGGTCCGGCTCGGCGCGGAGGTGATGCTGGTGGACAGCATGATTCCCGAGTACGGCGGCAACTGGCGCAACCTTGCCGGCATCGAGCGCCGGGTGCAGGTGAACATCTCCGACGTGCGCGATGCGCACTGTCTGCCCCACTATGTCAAGGGGCAGCATTTCCTCTTCAACCTCGCAGGCCAGACCAGCCACATGGATTCGATGGCCGATCCGCAGACGGACCTGGAGATCAACGCACGCGCACAGCTTTCGATCCTCGACGCGTGCCGGCGGCACAATCCGCGGATTCGCGTCGTATTTGCCAGCACGCGCCAGATCTATGGCCGGCCTGACTACCTGCCGGTCGATGAGCGGCATCCGCTGCGGCCGGTCGACGTCAACGGGATCAACAAGCTGGCCGGCGAGTCCTATCATCTTCTCTACCACGAGGTGCATGGCGTGCGGAGCTGCGTGCTGCGGCTGACGAACACGATCGGGCCGGGCATGCGGGTGAAGGATGCCCGGCAGACCTTCCTCGGCGTCTGGCTGCGTTGTCTGGTCGAGAACCGGCCGTTCGAGGTCTGGGGGGGGGACCAGATTCGCGATTTCACATACGTCGACGATGCGGTCCAGGCATTCCTGCTGGCGGCAGCGGCTCCGAAGGCCTCCGGGCGCGTGTTCAACCTGGGCGGATTGGAACGCATCAGTCTCCACGACCTCGCCGATCTATTGGTGGAGATCAACGGAGGGGGACGTTATTTGACGCGCCGGTATCCGTCGGGCCGCCGCAAGATCGACATCGGAGATTTCTACGCCGACTACGGCTTGATCGAGCGCACGCTCGGCTGGCGGCCGCGCACCCGCTTGCGCACGGCGCTGACGCGGACCCTGGCGTATTACCGTCGCGAGCTTCGGCATTACGTATGAGACCCTCGCGTCCGCTTCACGCAGCCGACCCCGGCGCCGCCTACCGGACGATGGCCGGGGCGATCGACGCGGCGATCCGGCGCGTGCTGCGCAGCGGCCGTTACATTCTGGGCCCGGAGGTCGAGGCGTTCGAACGCGAGTTTGCGGCGTATCTCGGGGCAGGGAGCGTTGTGGCCGTTGCCAGCGGAACGGATGCGCTGGAGCTGGCCTTGCGCGCGGCAGGAATCAAACCCGGGGACCGGGTGATCACAGTCGCCAACACGGCGACGGCGACGGTGGCGGCCATCGAGCTGGCGGGAGCGAAGGCGGTGTTTGTCGACATCGATCCGCGGACAATGACGATGGAACCGGACGCCCTGGAGCAGCGGCTCGCGCGGGACCGAAGCGGCGCGATCCGGGCAGTCATCCCGGTGCACCTTTATGGACATCCGGCCGACCTCCCCCGCATTCTGGAGATTGCCCGCAGGCACGGCGCGATTGTGATCGAAGATTGCGCCCAAGCCCATGGAGCGGCCATCCAGGGCCGGCGAGTCGGCACCTGGGGCGACGCGGCGGCGTTCAGCTTCTATCCGACGAAGAACCTCGGGGCCATCGGCGACGGCGGTGCGATTGCCACCGGCGATGCAAGGCTGGCCGGGCGCGTCCGCCGATTGCGGCAGTACGGCTGGCGGAAACGCTACGTCAGCGAAGTGCCG
>Ga0182011_10004249_pt1 | contig 11506 bp, 10 predicted proteins | sample 711E1DmetaG_FD_120481 | JGI IMG/M metagenome (GOLD analysis project Ga0182011, IMG submission 120481) | Permafrost microbial communities from Stordalen Mire, Sweden - 711E1D metaG | ecosystem: Environmental > Terrestrial > Soil > Wetlands > Permafrost | place: Sweden: Stordalen | collected... | reverse complement strand
AGTTGTCGGTCGTCCTGAGTGGCACGGGTCTCCCGACCCGTGTTTTGCGGGCTACGGGTCGGGAGACCCGTGCCACTTTTGAGCAGCGTCGCAATTCACTCTCAATCGGCAGGTACATCCCAACCGGGGTCACCGCCGCCTTTGCCGTTGCTTCGACGGAGAAAATGCGGCTTGGTCTTGATTCCTTTTTCGCATGAACACACCAGAATATCTCGACTCCCTGTTTTCTCTAAAGGGCCGCGTGGCCGTGGTCATCGGGGGCACCGGAGAATTGTGCGGTGCCATGGCGGAGGGCCTGGCCGGGGCGGGAGCGGAGGTCGTGCTGGTCGGCCGCAACGCCGACAAGGCCAAAATCCGGCTGGACAAAATCGCCGCGCTGGGCGGCCGGGGCTGGTTCCACGCCGCCGAGGCGACCGACCAGGCGCAACTTCGGGAGTTGCTGGCCGCGGTCCTCGCGCGGTCGGGGCGCGTCGACATCGTCATCAACGGCGCGGGGGTCAACTCGGCCACGCCGTTTCTGGACATCGCGGAGGACGAGTTTGACCGGATCGTGCGCGTCAACCTGAAGGGTGTGTTTCTGGGCTGCCAGGTCTTCGGCCGGTATCTGGTCGAGCGCGGGCAGGGCGGCTCGATCATCAACCTCGGCTCGATGTCGGGCGTCGTCCCCCTGTCGCGCGTGTTCACCTATTCGGCGACGAAGGCCGCCGTCCACAACCTGACCAAGAATCTCGCCCGGGAATGGGCGCCGAAGAACGTCCGGGTGAACGTGCTGGTGCCCGGCTTCTTCCCGGCGGAGCAGAACCGCAAGGTGCTGACGCCCGACCGGGTGGCGAGCATCCTGGGGCACACGCCCATGAAACGATTCGGCGAGGCGCGCGAGCTGATCGGGGCGACCCTCCTGCTGGTCAGCGACGCGGGCTCCTTCATCACCGGAGACGAGGTCGTCGTCGACGGCGGCTACCACGCGATGACGATCTGATTATGAATCCGCGTCCGCGGATTCATATACATCGGTGCGCTGGCCGGAAATAACATCGGGGCGGCGTTCTCCGGTCGCAAATATAGACTTGTCTATATTGTGTGCGTGACTAAAGAAATCGCACATATGGTCACCGACAAAATTAAACAACTCGCCGATTATCAGGACAAGGTTCAGGAACTCAAGCAGGAGATCGAAAAGGAGCGTGTGGAGGCCCTGGCCCAGCTGCACGAGAAATTTGGCTTCGCCAGTGCCCGGGAACTGGTCAAGGCGATCCGCGAAGCGGCGGGTCTGACGGGCAAGCGCCGGGGCCGCAAGGGCGGCCGCCGCCGGAAGTATGCGCGCATCACGGCGGAGCTCCGGGAAAAGGTCAAAACGGCGCTCCAGGCGGGCAAGACGGGGGCCGCGGTCGCCGCGGAGTTCGGCATTTCGCTCCCGAGCGTTTATAATATCAAAAAGAAGTCCGGCCTCGTGAAGGCGCGCAAGACCAAGTAAGGCGCGACTGCTGGACGCTGTTGCCGGGCCTCCGCCTGCGTGGAGGCCTTTTTGTTTGCCAGCCCGTGCCGGCGCCCCGCAAATGCTGCCGGATTTCATGGAGCAACATCATATTCAGGCCAACACGAACGGCCGCCTCCACGCGGCGACCGAGCCTTCCATCGCACCGGTCAACCGCGGGTTTCTGTACGGCGACGCGGTTTATGAGGTGTGGCGCACCTACCACGGCGTGTTGTTTGGGTGGGCGGAACACTGGGAGCGTTTGCAGAATTCGGCCCGCGCCCTGGCGCTGCCGCTCCCGCTGTCGCGCGCGCGCCTGTTGGAGGAGATCCGGCGCACGGTCCGGGCGTTCGTGCGACGCAGCGGGGTCGCGTCCGAATTCTATGTGCGCCTGCAGGTGACGCGGGGAGGCGGACCGATTGGCCTGGATCCGGCGCTGGCGGATCGCGCCGATTTCGTGCTGCTGGTTCAGGCGAACCGGGACCTGCCGCCAGCGAAGCAGCGCCGCGGCCTAAAGCTGTCGTTGGCGCGGAATCTACGCCGCAACGACCGGCGCACGCTCGATCCAGCGTGGAAAACCGGCAATTACCTCAATAACCTGCTGTGCCTGCGGGAAGCGAAGGCGCGCGGGGCCGACGAGGTCGTCATCACCAACCTGGCGGATGAAATCACCGAGGCGGCGGTCGCCAACATCCACTTTGTCCGGGAGGGGGCGGTGTGGACGCCCCCGCTCGACAGCGGGTTGCTTGGCGGGGTGACGCGGCGTCTGTTGATCGAACAGGTCGCCCCGGCGGCGGGGATTCCGGTGCACGAGGTCGCGCTCAAGCGCGCGGACCTGCCCACCATGCGGGAGTGTTTCCTGACCTCGACGACCAAGGACCTCGTCCCCGTGGCCTCGATCGACGAACATCGCTTTCGCGTCGGCGCCGACACGGTGACGCGGCGACTGAAAGCCGCTTTTGCCGGCTACGCACGCGCCTACGCCAAAGCGCATCCGGAGCTGGTGGTGCGGCCGCGAGGGGACTGAGCGGCCCGTGCGGGCGGAAATGGTCTATACCAAATACGGTTCAAATTCAGACCCTACACCAAGATCGCCAAGCATGCGAAGGAAGTTCTTCTCAAAGGAATTGGATGCTTGGCGCCCTTGTATGTCCTTTGTACTACAATAGGTCAAAATCCTCGTGAGCGGCGACGAAGTCAGGATCGAGGTCATTATGCCTCACGCAACGGACGCAAAGGTCTGGAGGGATTGGTTTCCAGTCTTGTCGTGGCGTCCTTGGCGGACTTTGCGTGAGGGAATTCATCGCCGGCTTTGGTTGCGGCTCCGCCGCGCTGAGTGAAAAACCGGATCCTTTTCGGAGTAGGTATTGGATATCGAAGGGCAGCGCGGGTAGGGCGGATTGTCCCAAATCCGCCGGCACGGACGGCGCGTGAGGGATAACGCGCCCCACCTCAAATGCACTTCTCGGTTCTGGCTCAGTAGCGAGCCATCGACGGGTCAATGTGTTCCGCCCACGCCGCAATGCCGCCTTGCACGTTGGTGGCGGCAGGGAATCCATGCGCCCGGAGAAATTCAGTGACTTGGCGGCTGCGCGCGCCGTGGTGGCAGAGCACGAGGAGGGGCTGGTCGCGTGGCAGTTCGCCGAGCCGATGGGGAACCTCGCGGAGGGGAATGTGCACGCTGCTGGCCACCCGGCAGATTTGCACCTCGTAGTCTTCGCGGACGTCGAGCAGGGTTGGGCGGCCGGACGTTGACTCCAGCTGACGGCGCGCCTCCTCGACGGTGATCTCGAGCGGCGTCCCTGGAAAGGGCGGGCTGGAGGGGGCGCAGTCAGGGGTGGCACCGGCCAGGTCGAGCCCGACGTCCTGACGTCCGAGACGGGGTTGGTTGCCGCAGAGCGGACAGGCCGGATCGCGCTGCAGGCGGAGTGCACGGAATTGGAAAGTAAGTCCGTCGACGATGAGCAGCCGTCCCGGCATTGCGGGGTCCAGGCCGAGCAAGTATTTGACGGCTTCGAGGGCCTGAAGACTGCCAATCGCGCCGCACAAGGCGCCAAGGACGCCAGCTTCGCTGCAATCTGGCACACTGCCGTCGGGGGGCGGAGCCGGAAAGAGACAACGATAGCACGGCCCGCCTCGCGCCGAGTCGAACACGGCTACCTGGCCCTCAAACCGGAAGACACTGCCGTGGACGAGCGGCCGGCGGGCGAAGAACGCGGCATCGTTGATCCAGTAGCGGGAGGGAAAACGGTCGGTGCCGTCGACAATCAGGTCATAGCCGGAGAACAACTCGACCGCATTGGCTCGGGTGACGGCGCCGTGGAGTTGGAGACGCACGTGAGGATTCAATGCCGCCAACCGGCGGGCGGCGGCCTCGACCTTGGGTTGGCCGACGGCGGAACCATCATAAAGGATCTGTCGCTGGAGGTTGTGTTCCTCGACCGCATCCAAGTCGGCCAAGCCGAGCCGGCCGACTCCGGCCGCCGCAAGGTACAGCGCGGCCGGGCTGCCGAGCCCGCCCAGGCCCACGACCAGCACGCGCGACGCCGCCAGCCGCCGTTGGCCCTCCAGCCCGACGCCAGGCAGCGCCAGGTGGCGCCGGTAGCGGGCGAGTTCCGCGGGGGAGAGATCGGGCAGCGCGTCAGCCATGGTGCGAACGCTGGCAAGTGTGCCCAATCGGGGCTTTTCGCAACTGCATTTGCGCCTCGACGGACGACCGGTTCCCGGGGCAGGTTTGAGTTATGCGCTGTCTGGGCATCGACTACGGCGAGAAACGGATCGGCCTGAGCTACGGCGACGATCTTGGGGTGGCGGTGCCGTTGCCGGCGCTGATCAACCTCACCCCTGCCGCCGTGGTTGAACGACTGGTGGGGGTTGTCCGCGAGCGGCGCATCACCGATCTGGTGCTCGGCCATCCGCTCAACATGGACGACACGGTCGGTCCGAAGGCACGGGAGGTGGAGGCCGTCGCCGCCCGTTTCGGGGCGACCCTCGGCCTGCCGGTGCATTTGGTGGACGAGCGGCTGACCTCGCATGAGGCGGAGCAAACGGTGCCCAAGGACCGGCGACGGGCGGTGCGGGCTTCCGGTATCGTCGATTCGCGGGCCGCCTGCCTGATCCTGCAGGATTTCCTGGACCAGCGCATGCCGCTGCCGCCGGCGGACCCCCAGTAGGAGACAGGCGGCTTGCCGGCCGCCGGATCGCGCGCAAGCTCGCTGGCCTATGACGACTGGCAAGGCACCCGCAGTCCGGCGCTGGAAGTGGGTTTGCGCGTACGACGGCCGGAGCTTCAGCGGCTGGCAGAGCCAGCCCGATGGCAACGCGGTGCAGGATTGGATCGAACGCCGGCTCCGGCAGGTGCTGGGGCGCGACATCCGCATCCACGGCAGCGGCCGCACGGATGCAGGGGTGCACGCGCTGGGGCAAGTATTCCATTTTGACGCCGCGTGGGCGCATGGGGCGCCGAAGCTGCTCGCGGCGATGCGCGCCGGGCTGCCGCCGGCAATCCAGATGCGGTCCGTCCGTCCGGTGGCGTCGAGTTTCCACGCGCGTTTCTCGGCCACGGGCAAGGTCTATTTTTATCAGTTGCACCAAGGGGGGCCGGCGGATCCGTTTCTCCACCCTTTTTGCTGGTCGATCCCCCGTCGGCTCGAGGTCGGGGCGATGCGCGACGCGGCCCGGTGCCTGACCGGCCGGCATGATTTCCAGGCCTTCGCTGCGTTCAACGGCGTCAACCGGGAAAACACCGTGCGCCACCTGCGCCGGCTCGACCTCACGGGGCGCGGCGCGCGGCTGCGGATCACAGCGGAGGCCGATGGTTTCCTTTACAAGATGATGCGGAGCCTGGTCGGCGCCCTGGTCGCAGTGGGGCAGGGGAAACTGACGCCAGCGCAGCTCGAGGCGATCCTGCACGGAACCCGCCGGACGCCCGCGGTGCAGACGGCGCCGGCGCAGGGGCTGTTTCTCGCTCGCGTGCTCTTCTGAGGCGTCGACGGCCGAGAACCAAATGTCCAGTACCCGCATTCCGCCACCGCGATGCGCCATGGGTCCGCGATCCCGGGTGGGACCGCGCGTTCCGGCACAGGTCACTCGTCACTCGACACTCGACTGCCGGTCGTGGGCTGAGCCATGAACCGGCCCGGGGCATGGCGCAGGATCTGCCGCACCGCCGGCGACTTGGTGTTTCCGCCGATCTGTGTTCATTGCGGCGGTTTGGTCGAAGACGGCCGGTTCCGTCATGTGTGCGTGCGCTGCGAACCATTGCTGGTCACCGTGGGACCACCGCACTGCCTTGTCTGCGGGCATCCTTTTTTCGGTGAAGTGCAAGGCGAACGAACGTGCCCGCATTGTGCCGGGTTCAAACCGGCCTACCGGGAGGGACGCACCTGCGTGCTCCTGGCCGGCCCGGCGCGCGGCCTGGTGCATGCCTTGAAATACCACCGCGCCCTTTATGTCCTGTGCGACATGGCCATCCTGATCAGGGCAACTCCCGGGACGGCCGACTACCTGCGGGACGCGGTGTTGGTGCCGGTGCCGCTGCATCCGCGCAAAGAGCGGGAACGAGGGTACAACCAGAGCCGGCTGCTTGCGGCCTGTTTTGCCGCCGCCGCGGATGCCGGGGCGCGCGTGGAAGAGCCTCTGCGCCGGGTGATTGACACACCGACGCAGACGGCGCTGGACCGGCGCACCCGCCAGGCCAATTTGAAAAATGCCTTTGCCTTGCGGTCCGGCGCTGCCATAAACGCGGCCTGCCATTATGTCCTGGTCGATGATGTGTTCACGACAGGTTCCACGCTCAATGCCTGCGCCGGCGTGCTCCGCCGCGCCGGTTGCCTGAATCTCGACGTCGTGACCTTCGGGCACGGCTGACCTCCTTTATGGTTCATTTCAACAAGCCCCAGTATCCGACCTCGACGGCGAAGAAGAAGGACATTCCCAAGGGGGTTTGGGTGAAGTGCCCGCTGTCCGGGGAGATCGTCTTCAACAAGGACCTGGAGGCTAACCAGATGGTGGTGCCGAACAGCGGCTACCATTTCCGCATCGGGGCGCGCGACCGCCTCAAGACCCTGCTTGACCCCGATTCATTCCGCGAGTCCGACGAAAACCTGCGCTCGGCGGATCCGCTCGCCTTCGTCGATTCGCAGCCCTACCCGGACCGCCTGAAGAAGTACGAGCGGGACAGTGGTCTGGCCGAGGCGGTGGTCTGCGGCGCGGGCCGGATCCACGGCATCCCGGTGGCCGTGGCGGTGATGGATTTCCGCTTCTGTGGCGGAGCCATGGGGAGTGCCGTTGGGGAGAAAATCACCCGCGCCATCGAGGCGGCCCTGCGGGAGAAGATTCCGTGCGTGGTGGTCAGCGCCTCGGGCGGGGCGCGCATGCAGGAGGGCATTTTCTCGCTGATGCAGATGGCGAAAACGAGCGCGGCCTTGGGGCGGCTCGCGGCGGCCGGTCTCCCCTTTATCTCCATCCTGACCGACCCGACCATGGGCGGCGTCACGGCGAGTTTTGCGACTTTGGGCGACGTGATCATCGCCGAGCCGGGGGCGTCGATCGGGTTCGCGGGTGCGCGCGTCATTCGGGAAACCACCAAACAGGCGCTGCCGCCGGGTTTCCAGAGCGCCGAGTTTCTGCTCAAGCACGGGCTCATCGACCAGATCGTCAGCCGGCTCGAGATGCGCGACCGGTTGCGCGACATCTTGCAGGCGCTGTACGTGAAAAAGAAGCCGGGCGCGGAAAAGAGCGGTTAGCTCGGATTCTTCCTGGCGCGGCTGAGTCGCAACCAAAGTGGCACAGGTCTCCCGACCCGTGTTTTGCGGGTCACGGGTCGGGAGACCCGTGTCACCTCAAGAATTGTCGCGCGTCGAGGGGCATGCGCGACGATGGCGTCGCGTCTCCATGGAAGATCCTGGCCGGGCACACGGCAAAAGACAGCGTGACGCGGGCGTGCGGGCGTGTTGAACTCGCGCCCTTTCATGCAGACCACCGGGCCATTGACGGCTTACTCCGCGGTTCGGGAATACCTGTTCGGCCTCAAGGCTCAGGGGCCGAAGTTCGGTATCGACCGGATGCGGTTGCTGATCGAGGCGCTGGGGCATCCGGAGCGGCGCTACCCGGTCATTCATGTCGCCGGCACCAACGGCAAGGGGTCGGTGGCCGCGATGCTCGACGCGATCCTGCACGCGGCCGGCTGGCGCACCGGGCTCTACACTTCGCCGCATCTGGTGAAACTCGGGGAACGCGTCCAGGTCGACCGGCAGTTGTTGAGCGAATCGGAGATCATCGCCTACGTGAACGAGCTGCAGCCGGTGGCGGAACGGCAGGGCCGGGCAGATCCGGACGATTTTCCGAGTTTCTTCGAGTTCATGACCGCCATGGCTATCCTGCAGTTCGCGCGGCGCCAGGTCGATCTGGCCGTGATCGAAGTGGGCCTCGGCGGACGGCTTGACGCCACCAACGTGGTGGAGCCGGAGGTGACGGCGATCACGTCGATCGGGCTCGATCATTGCGACATGCTCGGCGACCGCATCGAACTGATCGCGGCCGAAAAGGCGGGTATCATCAAGCCGGGGCGCCCGGTCGTGCTGGGCCGGATGCCGGCGGAGGCCGAGGCCGTCATCCGGGCCATCGCCGCGGAACGGCAGGCGCCCGTCACGTCCGTGCGCGACATGTTTGGCGACGAACTGTCCCGGTACCCATCCACCAATCTGGAGGGCGATTATCAACGCTGGAACGCGGCCACCGCCACGCTGGTCGCAGGCTTGCTGCCGCCGCGCTGGCGGCTCACCAGGGAGGTCGTGGCTACCGGTCTCCGGCACGCGCGCTGGCCTGGTCGTTGGCAGCGGATAGCGATCGGGGGACGGCCGGTCATCCTCGATGCTTCGCACAATCCGGAGGGAGCCCTGGTGCTGGATGCCAATCTGGCCCGACTCGTGCAGGAAACCGGACGAAAACCGGTGATCCTGACCGGCGCGCTCGGCGAGTACCGCGCGCGGGCGCTGCTTGAGGTGATCGCGCGGCATGCCCGCGAGATTCACCTCGCGGTGCCGCATCAGGCGCGCGCCTGTTCTTACGCAGAGCTGGAGCACTGTTTGCCGACAACCTTCACTGGGCGGGTCGTGCCGACGACGGTCGAGGAGGTGTTTCCCCTCCCGGATCGCTGCGCGATCGGCGAGCGGGACGACCTGGTCGTCGTCACCGGCTCCATCTACCTGATTGGCGAGGTGTTCGAGCGCATCGAGCCCGGCCGCGGCGCCGGCGAGGGGCGATTGCAGGATTTCTGACATGGCAGCGTGGCGGACCTGGTCCGCCACGTTGCCAAACCCAAATGGCGAAAGCCATTTGTCAGGAAACCGGCAGGCTTGGCCCGCCGGTTTCCTACAGGCTGTCGCCGAAATCCTGTTTGAACTTCTTGACCAAACGTTCGGGCCAATTGCTGGTCGGCGCGAGGCGGCCCATGAAGAAGCGCAGGACGGTGGGCTCGTCGACGAATTTCAGGCCGCCGACCAGCTCACGGTTCTGGTAGAGCCACGTGAGCCGGTCGAGGGCGAACATCGTCTGCGAAAGCGTGAACACCCGCCGGGGAAAGGCCAGGCGCAGGAGTTCGACGTCGGCGAGGATGTCGTTGCCCTGGTCGTCGCGCACGCTGGAGATCGTGCCGCGCTCCATGCCGCGGACGCCGGAGATGATGAAGAGAGCGGCGGCGAGGGCCCCGGCGGGATACTCCTTCTGCGGGACGTGGGGGAGGAAACCCATGGCATCCAGGTGGCAGCCGAGCGCGCCGGGCGGGGTGACCACGGGGATGCCGCGTTTGTCGAGCGCGTTGACCAGGTAGGCGATGAACGAGGGCGACTGGCTGATGACGGTTTCGTCGGTCGTCTCATACATGCCGACGGCCAGGGCCTCGATCTCCCGGACGGACATGCCGCCATAGGTGACGAAACCTTCGAAGAGAACCACAAGGTCGCGCACCTTGAGGAACAGTTCCTTGCTGCCGGTGCAGATGCCGCCGCCGCGGGTCGAACTGACCTTGCGACTGGAGAAGTAGATCATGTCCACGAGGCTGCACATCGTGAGCAGGATGTCCTTGATCGGGGTGTTTTTGTATTTCGCTTCCCGCTGCTTGATGAACCAGGCGTTCTCTCCGATCAGGCTGGCGTCGAGCAGGACCATGATGCCGTGCTGGTCGGCCACCTTGCGCACTTCGCGCATGTTGGCGATCGAGAAGGGCTGGCCGCCGATCAGGTTGGTGGACGCCTCGAGACGGATGAAGGGGATGCGGGCCGCCCCGTGTTCCTTGATCAAGGCTTTCAGCTTGCCGATGTCCATGTTCCCCTTGAACGGGAAGTTGCTTTTGATCTTCAGGGCCTCGTCCGTGTAGATCTCGAAGATCTTGCCTCCGCTGATCTCCATGTGCGCCTTGGTGGTCGTGAAGTGATAATTCATCGGGATCACGTCGCCCTGCTTGATGAAGGCGCGGGAGATCACATTCTCGGCCGCCCGCCCCTGGTGGACGGGGATCACGTACTGCTTGCCGAACACCTCGCGGACGGCCGCCTCCATGCGCGCGAAACTCTGCGAGCCGGCATACGCGTCGTCGGCGCGGAGCATGGACGCGATCTGGTTGTCGCTCATCGCGTTCGTGCCGGAGTCGGTCAGCATGTCGAGGAACACGTCCATCGTGGTCAGCTGAAAGGTATTGAAGCCGGCCGCTTGCATTGCCCGCAGCCGGTCCTCCACAGGGCGCAGGTGCAGTTTCTGTACGACGCGGACTTTGTGCAGCTCCAACGGGATGTCTTCGCCGCTGAAGAATTTCACTTTCGTGGAGGTAATCGGGGCATCGCTCATGAATGGATCCGGGGTAAGGGCGTTGGCATGCACACACCCGCCCGGGTCATCCGAGCGGGTGCGCGCCAGTCATTTTCAACATCCTGAATGGCAGCGTCTATCTTCTTTTTGTCCCGGGCGACAATCGACAGAACGGCTTATACGCGGGAAAGGCCGCACTTCACGCCTCCCATCCCGGTTCCGGGGCCGACACCACGCCGCCCGGTGCCTGTCTCCGACCGCATCGCGGCCGGCCGTTCCCATCGCATCTGGGCCGAAGCGGTTAGGACGGACGTTGCGCCAGCGCTACGAGGTCGGGGGTGGTGGGGACGTCCTTGATGATCTGCGAGGGCGCCGGGCCGACGCCGAGGTAACGCAGGTTGGGCAGCTTGCCGTTGGCGGGCCAGCGCTCGCCCTCGTAGGCCACGTCGAGGGTGCTCTTCAGCATCGCGGCGACGTAGCGTTGCGCGTTGCGCGGCAGCTCGGCAAAACGGCGTACGGACGAAATGTCCTCGCTCCAGCCGGGGTGCGAGGTGTAGACGGGGCGCAGGGTCTTGCGCACGGCCTCATTGCGCGGTACGTGAACGTAGCGTTTGCCGTGGGCGTCCTCGTAGGCGGTGCAGATGAACAGGTCGCCCCGCCAGTCGCCCGCATGGGTGAGGGCGTCGGACTTGTTGATCATCACGTCCTGGTAGCCGCCGTAGCGCAGGGCGTCACCCTTCTCGACGGCGTCGAACCACCCGACCATGCGCTGGCGGCCGGTGCTGGTGCCGAATTCGAGCAACTTGAGTTTCGCGGCCAGCGGATGCGCGTCGTCCATGCGCGTGAGAAAGGTGTGGGTGCCCACCTTGGTGTCGTAGGCCTTGCACACGCCGAAGGTGTGAATGCGCTGCACCGGCACGCCCGCGCTCTCGAAGAACTCCGGGGTGAAGGTGTGCGAGGCGGTGACGTTGGGCGAGTAGCCCTGGCGTTTGTCCAGCCAGTAGGACTGGCCGAACTCGCCGATGACAGTGTGGCCGGCGCCCAATTCGCGCAGGATGAGCTCGCGCACCTCACCGATGTTGGCGGCCAGGGCGGTGCCGGCCTGCCAGTAGACCTCGGTCAGGCGGGACAGATTGAGCGTGAAGGGCTCCGGGCCGCGGAACTGCGCGAAATCGAACTCCGCCGGATCGAAGACGCCGAGCTGGACCGACTCGCCGTTCGAGCGCT
>Ga0182011_10004247_pt1 | contig 11511 bp, 10 predicted proteins | sample 711E1DmetaG_FD_120481 | JGI IMG/M metagenome (GOLD analysis project Ga0182011, IMG submission 120481) | Permafrost microbial communities from Stordalen Mire, Sweden - 711E1D metaG | ecosystem: Environmental > Terrestrial > Soil > Wetlands > Permafrost | place: Sweden: Stordalen | collected... | reverse complement strand
TACTTGATCAATCCGGCCTTCTCTGCCATGCGTAGCGCAATCTCAGCCACACCGCTGACCGGGATGACAGTTTCGTCCTTCATTGCCAGAAGCTTGTCCACGAACTCCTTGGGAGCTATGTCAGCCTTGTTGGCTGCAATTATCATTGGCTTGCTGTACTCTCGCAACAGGCCTGCGAACTTCTTCACACTTTCTTCATCCCAACTGAGCGGATCGGTCTTCATTTCCGTCAGGGCTCGACGGATGTGGTTATCGAGGACTCCGGCTCCGCCCATCTGGTCGATCATTATCTGCTCGGGCTTGCCTCCCATGGCTCCGTAGTTCCTCATCAGCTTGCTCCAGTTCCTAGTGAGGATGCCGTAGAGCCACATCCCTATCTCGTACTCCAGGAACTTGACATCGCCAACGGGATCATGATTCCCTAGGCCGATGGGGTTGCCTTCTGAGTCCGTGGAGCCAGATGCGTCCAGGACGTGAATGACAGCCTCTGCTACGCGCAGGCTGTCCAGGAACTCGTTGCCCAGGCCCTTTCCCAGGTGGGCGTCGGGTACCAGTCCGGCCACGTCGATCAGCTCAATGGGGACAAACCGGACGCCGTCCCTGCACTTGCCGCATCCCTCCGCTATGCCCAGCTCCTTGCAAGGACACTTTACCCGGACGTATGAGACGCCGTGGTTGGCATCGATGGTTGTGAAAGGATAGTTGGCGATTGCCACGTCCACCAGGGTCGCTGCCTTGAAAAAGGTGGATTTCCCAGAGTTAGGCTTTCCAGCCAGTCCGACAGATAACATATCAAGTCCGATAACGATTTTTAACTCTTCTAACTCTTTCTAGCGCCTTATTCCGGTAACGTTCAGCTCGCTTGAGCAGCTCTCGAAGCGCTTGCCCTTGTTTGCTGCCAACCGCTTGGCCAGAGCCAATCCTTTCTCGGATATGGCCTTCTCCTGCACCGCACCAGCGGCCAGGGCCGAAGCATAGAGCTTCTCGCCAACATCAGTGCGGGTCAGAACAGTTGACCAGCCTTCGCCGGAGCCAACGCTACCCACAGAGATGTCGGCCAGCTCGGAGGCAAAGTCGAAGCACGGACCGCAGCCCTTGAATGTGAACTCGTCAGTCTCCTCGATCTTGACCTCATGGGCCTTGCCACTCCTGTCGATCGCCCGGAACATGCCCTTCTTGATCTCAAAGCGTGCCACGTCGTCTGGTGCAAGCCCGAACTTGGCCTTGACCAGGCCATCCATCAGCGTGTCGTAGTCGAAGTTCTCCATGCAGAACAAACCCACCAGCAGGGCTATCTTCTCCTGGCCGAACTCGTAGGGCTCTTCCAGCGTCTTGACCTTTCGCAGAGCCTGAATCTGGCAAGGGGTGCCGACAAACCCTATCTTAGAGAAGCCCTTCTCTATAGCCTCTTTTATTCCCAGGACGCTGTTGGAGATGGTGTACTTGGTGCCCGCCGCTGCCAGGATCTCCTCAGCCGTGGTGGCCACTTTGGGCACCGTTCTCCACTGCTCATCCCTGTCAGTGACCACAGCGCAATCGATTATGCCGCTCTTCAGTGCGTGCACAAGAAGGGCTGTTGCCACACCGCCGTCCTGGACCTTACCTTGAACCGGGCTTGCCTGGGCTGAGACTGCCTTTGTGTAAACTCCCAGGGCTTCATCCTCTGATCTGGCCCTGCCGAAGATCTTGGATTCGAGATCCGGCATGTCCAGGAAGGTTCGAGGACAGTAGGCAAAACATAGTCCGCAAAGAGGATCGTACTCCTTCAGAGTTGGCCTGTTCTCCTTGTGCTCGATCTTGGGACAGAACGCCTCGCAAGTGCCGCATTTGCAGCATATCTCGGGGGTTATGACCTTGTGCTCCAGCTCTCCGAATCCACATTCGAGGTATGTGGGTTCGACATACTTCTCCTTGGCCGCCATGATCGTAATCTCCAAAAGATGGTGCTAACTGAATATGCTTCAGACCTAAAGCTTTTATGGTTCGGCCAATCTCAAAGGACCAATGATCCTCGGCCTGGACATCGGAGGGGCAAACACAAAAGCGGCCAGCGCTGACGGCTCCCTGGCAGAATCCATGTACCTCCCTTTGTGGCGCGATGCGCCCTTAGATGAGGTCCTACATAGATTTGCAGAAACGGATCCGTCGAGTGTAGGTGTCGTGATAACCGGCGAGCTGGCCGATTGCTACCGGAGTAAGGCAGAAGGAATCACTTCCATTAAGGCCGCTGTGGAGAAAGCCTTCCGCTGTCCTATATACTTCTGGGGCGTGAACGGGTTTGACTGGCGCGATCCCATGGAGCTGGCAGCCGCCAACTGGTCGGCCTCGTCTGCCCTGGTGGCAAGGGACATTGGCGACTGTCTTTTCGTGGACATGGGGTCTACTACTACGGATATTATACCCATAAGAAATAGCTCGCATGCTTCTGCAACTGACTATTTGCGACTTGTAAACGGAGAGCTGGTCTACACGGGCATGCTCAGGACGAGCATTGGATCGTTGCTTCGAGCAGCCAAACTTGATGCGCACATTGTCTGCATCTCCCCGGAGTTCTTCGCCATAACCGCCGATGCCTACCTTGTGACAGGCCAGATATCGCCGGAGCAGTACTCATGCGATACGCCTGACGGCTATGGCAAGGACAGGGCTTCTGCACTTTGCAGGCTGGCCCGGACTGTGTGCGCCGACTTGGATGAGATAGGGGAATCCCGTGCTGTGAGCATCGCCCAACAAGCAGTCGACCTCCAGCAGGATGTCATAACTCAAGCTATCGAAAAACAATCTGCAAAATACCATCTAGACAAGGTGGTGGCCACTGGAATCGGGGAGAAGATCATTGCCAGAGCTTCCCAGAGTCTGGGTATGAATTGCATCTGTCTCTCCGAAAAGTATGGCAAGCACATCTCCGATGTCTTTCCAGCCTTTGCTGTTGCAAGACTTCTGGAGGGCCGCCTTCAGATGGGGAGTCCGTGAGCCAGGTAAGGAGCCATCACGCTGATTATGAGTGAGGTGAAGATCACCCATGCAAAGATGGAAACAACCGTCCTGGTCAGCCTTTCAGCCCTTTTCACATTCACGACCTTTTCCAGGCCGCCCTGGATCAAATCCCTGAAGATGTGGCCACCGTCTAGGGGCACAGCCGGCAGACAGTTGAAGAGCCCGGCATAGAGGTTGATCCAACCTATCCAGAACAGTGCGTTGGCTATCCAGAAGAAATGGCTGCCCAGTGGTGCTGCCCAACCCGAAGGCTCAAAGAAGTTCCCAATCCAGCCGCTGAACCCCTGGAAGCCTCCGGATGTCAGGCCGCCGATGCCGGCAAATGGCATGGCCAGGAAAGCTGTCAGAAAAGTGTTAACGCCTTGCCCCGGCAGTTGGCCTAAGCCAGAAATGAACTGCTTTGCAGGGAACTCCTGGAAGGTGACGCCGCCATCGTAGACAACGTTGCCGGCTATCCCGATTCCGATCAGACTTGTGCCGTCTGGCTTGGAGGCCAGCTTGACGACGTAATCGCCGTGATTGGTGGATAGGGTGATGTTTTGACCAGGCACTGTGGAATTCATTCGCGTTCTGAAATCATCCACATTTACTATTTGTTTGCCGTCTATGCCCCAGATAACGAATCTAGATGGCAATCCCGACTTATCCGCCGGAGAGTCCTCAAAGACGGAGACTATCAAAATTCCCCGGACGGGATCCCCTCTCAATGGCAGTTTCAACTCGTTATCGTCTTTCAGTACCACAAGTTCCGAAGACCCGCCCGCCAGTGCACCATAGAGCCGGTCCAGGTTGTCTACGCCGGTGCCTCCAGCTTTCAAGATAATCATACTCTGATTGAATCCGGCGAGGTCGCCAGCAGAGCCATTCTGAACATCGGCCACCACGACCCTGTCCATCGGGGAGATGGCTCCTATGACAGGGCCGAAGAAAAGGGCTATGGCTATGGCAGCAACCAGGAAGTTGGAGATGACGCCAGCCGAGAGGATCCTGACTCGAGCGCTCCTTGAGGCTATGGCGGGCTTCTGGGCGGTGCCAAACAGCTCCTCATCGTCGGGCTCGACAAAAGCAGCTATTGGGGCGGCCAAAAAGGCTAATCCCATGGATTTGACCTTTATACCCTCGACCCTGGCCAGAATGCCGTGGGCAAACTCGTGGACCAACAGGGTCACGAAGAGGGCTATCCATCCCCAGACGAAGGGGATGTACTGGTTCACTCCGGGTATGAGAAGTATGTTCCTCGGCGCGTTGTAACTGCTGGGAACTGGGGGCGAGCGGATCATCAGATAGCTCATCAACAGCAGCAGCACCAGAAAATAGGTCATGCTCAGCACTACCAAGGGAACGCCAGCCGTTGCTACCATTCTCCATAGCCGCTTAGGACGACCGAGGATATCCAAGAGTCTCAGGCCACGGACGGTGCGCACGAAAATTACGGGGCCCCAGGTAGTTATGCCATGGTCTTTCATGACCTTGCTGTTGCTTATGAGGATGGCCAGCATCCAGTACAGACCTGCCGCCACTCCTATGAACAGCCAGTCATCAGATGTCCACTCCGCAAAAAGGCTCAATTCACGTCTCTCCAATACAGTACCAGCAGTATTCTGAAAGATGCAGTATATAAGCTCGGAGCATCGAAAGGCTCAACACCTAATGGGCGTCCAGGAATCTCGGAAGAGAGCAATGTCACGGTTTTGAGTATCTGCAAAAATCAAAAGAAATGATAATATTGGGAGCTTAGAGGACACTCTTATCCTTTAGCTCTTCCTTTGCAAGCTCCTGATGCTTCTTCTCCAGGAAGCTGTACACATTGCCGTGTGGCGCACCGTCCAGGAGCATCTCAATCGCTGCCCTGGACACCCTGATCTGCTCCGGGTATCCAAGAAGAGCAATCGTCTTGCCGTAGACCGAGACCTTCGAGCCGGATAGCTTCTCCATTATCTCCCTGGTCTTGCCATCCTTTCCGATTATGCGTCCCTTCAGGCGAGCCATATCGCTCTTGGTCCCGACCATCTTGGACAGGTCCATAACGTCCAGCATCAGCATCTCGTCGTCCAGTATGACAAGAGCCCTCTCAGGAGAGAAGCCGCGGCCGATGGCACGAACAAGATCGGATACCCTCATGACCATCAGGGGATCCTCGGAGGATTCAACTGTGACAGTCCCTGACTCGCTGTCTATCTCAAGCAATGTCTTGGACTTCTCCTCGATCAGCTTTTTCATGGATCCATCAGGACCGATCAATACACCTACGCGTTCTTCGGGAATCTTGATGTGCAATTATATTTCCTCCATCAAAGCTATAAATCATATTATAGCGCAAAACTATTGAACTTTCACCTTAGACCAGATCTCCTCTTCCGAGCCGATGCCATACTTCTTTTCGAAGTAGCGGGCGATGTTGGTCACATCGCGATCCAGGAATTTGGAAGCCATTGGGTGCTCCAGAGTCACCGACTGACCCATATCGATCACAACCGGATCACCATCGTAGAGCACATTGAACTCGCTGAAGTCGGCATGGACAAGATCGGCCTTGTTGTAGAGAAGGGAGATGTAATCGGATAGCTTATTAAAGATGCGCTTTGCCTCATCTAATTCTAGGTCTACATTTCTCAGTTGGGGAGCTGGATTGTCCTTCTCTCCTATCAGCTCCATGATAAGAATGTTGTCCCTTGTGACGATAGGATGCGGAACTCTGACCCCTGCTTCCTCGGCCCTTTTCAGGTTACGGAACTCTTTTCTGGTCCAGGCCGATATTACCGCCCTCTTGGTGCCTTTGATGTTTCCGAATCTGGGGTCTCCATGCATGTAATCCTGCATGGCCTGGAAGTTGCTGGTAGTGATCCGGTATATCTTGATTACCAGTTCCTGGCCCTCACGGATGGCGTAAAAGAGATTGGCTTCCTTGCCGGTGCTGATTTCTCCGCCCAGGGCATCGATCACTCCTTTGCTGGCCAGGGCGTAAAGGTTCATTAGAGTGCGAGTATCGAAGACGTCGCCTTTGACCTTCAGATCGTCTGAGTCCTTTATCCTTTCCCGGAGGAGGTCGATGCGGGTATCGAGATCCTCCTCCCTGGTCGCCCTGCTCATGCAGTCCCTTTAAGGAATCCCTTCCGCTGGAGCCAGTCAACCTGGGGACCGGTGTACCTCCAGATCACGTCGGCCTTCTCTTTCTGGAAATCCCACGGCACGATTATGACCACATCACCCTCCCGGATCCAGATGCGTTTCTTCATCTTGCCGGGAATCCTGGCCATTCTGGTCACGCCGTCCAGACCTCTGACCCTTATCCTGTTTGAGCCGAGTAAGCTCTCGACGTACCCAAACAATTCTCGATCCTGTTTATGGGGGAGGCGAACCCTTGTGATGATGTTCTCTCCATCCCCTTCTTGGCCTCTTTTCCTCAGCATATCACCTTTTGAGATTAATTCGTATTCTTAAGGAACCATCGCCATCAGCCGGTGACATGTTAACGCACCACAGAGGCCCGGTATCCAGAAAGCGAAACAATTTCGCTACGCTTACCTACTAAACCCTGCATATGATAGTTAAAGGTTGTGTTGATCAAAATAGTTATGGGCCCGACGCGATTCGAACGCGTGATCCCCGCCGTGTGAAGGCGATGTCATAACCAGCTAGACCACGGGCCCATCCATTGATCAAACCTGGCACCTGTTATTTGTATCTTGCCCCTGAAGAGACGGAACAGAGATACATTACGGATCTAATACAGGTCTGAATGCAGGTCTAGGTCGTAACTTGGTAGAATAATTTAAATAGGAATTCGCGAGCCTATTAATAGAGTGGAGGTGCTGTATTTTTGTTTAATCCGGCCAACCTATGCTATTCGATGTACGAAACCATTCTCAAGCGGGAGATTCTCAGGGGCCATCTGGTACAGCACGTTGCAATCATCCAGGACGGCAACCGTCGCTTTGCCCGCCGAATGGGAATCCCAAGCAATCTTGGACACAGCATGGGGGCCAAGACAACAGACAGCGTCTCAGACTGGTGCCTTGAGCTGGGCATAAAGCACCTGACTCTGTATGCGTTTTCTATTGAGAACTTCCAGAGAAGCATTGAGGAGAAAGAATACCTCTTCGATTTAATAAAAGAGAAGCTTCTGGAGATCATGCGCTCGGAGAAGACCCGACGAAACCGGATGAGGGTAAGAGCCATCGGCAGGGTTGACCTTCTCCCGCAAGACCTCCGCGAAGTCATTGCAGAGGTTGAAGAGGCCACCAAGGAATACGACAATGTGTACCTGAACCTTGCAGTCGCCTACAGCGGGCAGTGTGAAATAGTCGACGCTGCAAAAGCCTTAGCCTGTCTGATCGAGGAAGGAAAGCTAAAGGCGGACGATGTGAATGAAGAAATGATCGCCAGATATCTGTACCCCCATCACGACACCTCTGTCCCTAAGGTGGACCTCATAATCAGGACGGGTGGAGAGATCCGCACCTCTAACTTCCTTCCCTGGCAGGCCAACGGCAATGAGTGCGCTGCCTACTTCTGCGCGCCTTACTGGCCGGAGTTCAGAAAGATCGATTTCCTGCGGGCCATACGCACCGCCCAGGCCAGAAGGCATCCAGAGAATCAACAAGCTTAATTACCTGAACCTTATCATGACATCCTGTTGTCCCGATGGGGTAGTGGACATCCCGAAGGCCTGCGGAGCTGTTCGCGGAAAGCCTTCAACCCGGGTTCGAATCCCGGTCGGGACGCTTGTTTTTACAAGGAAGATAGAGCATCATCAAAATCGATCTCGTTTTTATTGACGACATACAGTTTTAGCGTTGCAAGACAAGGAATTATTCATATACCAAGATATAGTATCATATCTGGTTGTTTTGAACTCTTGAACAGCTTAGTTTCTAATTGGCAATGTTAACTCGATCTCAACTAATCTCCAAAAAATATATGCCCACGCGAGGTGGGCTGTATAAAATTATCGAAAAGATTTATTTGTGAGGAACTGAGTAGTTCCAAGCCCAGATCTTGAACCCGACAGCAATGATCAGGAGAAAGATTACCAGCACCAGCAACGCCTGAAGATCTTCGATTACAGTTATAAGGTCCATCCTACCACCTAATAAGGCCCTTTCTCATAGCTGATAAAGATTTTGGTCTTCAGCTAGGGCTCGCGATAATCATTACCACCGCCTAACCAAGATTGAGGCTATTCATTTAATTAAGGGCTCTTTCTGATCCGTCAGGTAATCATCAAGTGACTGGAGCTAAGTGCATCCTTCCATCGGCAAAAAATGCTCGTGCAAAATCAAAATTGTTGCCTGGAGCGACATGGAATCCCCCTTTAAAAGCCCGTAAGTCTTGATAATTCCATTCTCATTATGATGATATTTTGTCTAATTAAACTTCATATTCTAAAATTAAATCCACTATAAATCGATTATTTTGGCATCATAAGTTTTCATAATTTTTATGAACGGGTCTCAAATACCTATAAATCCGGACCGGATTAGTTGGAAGTACAAGGAGGAATAGTAATATGGTTGAACAAATAAAGACAAAAGACGATGTCTTTGCAGCAATAGATAAGCATAATGTAAGATTTGTGAGACTGTGGTTCACAGATATCCTAGGATTCCCGAAGAGCTTCGCCATCAACACAAATGAGCTGGACGGAGCCTTCAGCGAGGGCATGGGATTCGACGGCTCCTCCATCACCGGCTTCCAGAAGATCGAGGAGTCGGACATGATCATTAAGCCTGACCCGACTACCTTCAGGGTCATTCCCTGGAGACAACAGGAGAATGCCGTGGCCAGGATGATCGGAGACATTCAGAACCCCGACGGATCCCCGTATGAGGGCGACCCAAGGCAGGTCCTCAAGAGGAATCTGGCACGCATCAAGGATAAAGGTTACACCTTCTACGTGGGCCCAGAGCTGGAGTTCTTCTACTTCAAGAACGAAAAGGGAACTGAAGTCCTGGATAAAGGAGGATACTTCGACCTGACTACTCTGGATGCAGCGTCCGACCTACGCCGCGACACTGTCCTTGCCCTGGACGCCCTAGGAATCGATGTTGAATTCAGCCACCATGAAGTAGCACCATCTCAGCATGAGATAGATCTGAGGTACATGGATGCACTCAACATGGCTGACCAGGTCATAACCTACAGGATCACCGTCAAGGAGATCGCCCATCGGTACGGCTATCATGCCACCTTCATGCCCAAGCCCATCTTCGGCCAGAACGGCTCAGGAATGCACGTTCACCAGTCGCTCTTCCAGGGCAAGAAGAACGTCTTCTTCAATGCTGGGGACGAGTTCCATCTCTCAGACGAGGCCAAGTATTATGTTGCAGGCCTGCTGAAGCACGCGCCTGAGATAACGGCCGTCACCGATCAGTGGGTCAACTCATACAAGCGGCTCGTACCCGGCTACGAGGCACCGGTTTACATCTGCTGGGCCAGAAGGAACAGATCCGCCCTGATCAGAGTGCCAATGTACAAGCCCGGAAAGGAGGCCGCTACAAGGATAGAGTACCGCAGCCCGGACCCGGGAGCTAACCCGTACCTGGCCTTCTCCGTGATGCTTGCCGCAGGCCTTGCAGGAATCGCCAACAAGTACGAGCTGCCTGATCCCCAGGAGCAGAACATCTTCCATATGACCGAGGAAGAGAGGAAGGCCGCAGGTATTGGATCCCTGCCCGGAAGCCTGAACGACGCCGTCGAACTCACAGAGGGCAGCAAGCTGGTTCGCGAGGCTCTGGGCGACCACACCTTCAACGCCTTCATCGCCAACAAGAAGAAGGAATGGGACGACTACAGGATCCAGGTCACCCAGTGGGAGCTGGACAGGTACCTACCCATTCTGTAGGCGCTTTCTCTCCCTTTTTTTTAATTTTTTTAGCTTAAATTATCCTAGTTCGCGTCCAAGGAAGTGGTATCTTTGCAACAAGTTCAAGAGAATCATCATCATAATCGGGTCTAATCATAAATTTTGTGATTATCCCTTAAATAGCTATAAAGCCTTTAGTTGAGGCTCTTCATGCTTGCGTCGGTTATAAATAGCAGCATCGGGTGTGACTCTTCAGTTGAAGGCCGGAGTTCGAGACTATTATGCTGAGAAAGAGAAGGGAGCTGTACAATAAGGAAATCTGTTCCTGCTCCATTTTCGGTGCGATGAACCGGGATGGAGAACGGTTCAAAGGCCAAGATGTAGTAAAAGCCATAGCCAACATGCACGTGCGGGGCAACGGCCTGGGAGGCGGTTTCGCAGCCTATGGCATCTATCCCAAGTACGATGATTACTACGCCTTCCACATGATGTTCACCGGAAGCACCTGGGATGATAAGAAGTGCGCCAAAGAGGAGTTCGATGCTTTTCTGGGTTGCAACTTCGACGTGGTTCACGATGAGGAGATACCCCACTGCGACGAGGCAAACGTCAGTGATCCGCCTCTAGTATGGAGGTATTTCGTCACCCCAAACAAAAAGGGCGAGGAAGCCAATCTCTCAGACGAAGACTATATCGTTTCCAAGGTGATGCACGTCAACACAAAGATCGAGAACGCCTATGTCTTCTCCTCCGGAAAGAACATGGGAGTCTTCAAGGGCGTCGGTTTTCCCGAGGACGTGGCCGATTACTTCATGCTTCATGATACTTATCAAGCTTACATCTGGACAGCTCACGGTCGCTTTCCGACCAATACCCAGGCCTGGTGGGGTGGGGCCCATCCATTCAGCCTACTGGATTGCACAGTAGTGCACAACGGCGAGATCTCCTCTTACGGGACCAATCGCTGGTACCTGGAGATGTACGGCTATGCCTGCACTTTACAGACGGACACGGAGGTCATCGCTTATGCCGTGGACCTGCTCATGAGAAGGCAGCGTCTCCCCATCGAGCTTGTGGCAAAGATCTTCTCCCCGCCAATCTGGAACTCCATCGACAGAATGGACGCTAAGGAGCGAAAGTTACTTAGCACCTTGAGGATGGTCTACGGTCCACTGCTCATGAACGGGCCGTTTACGATAATCATCGGTCACAGCGACAGCATGATAGGCTTGACAGATAGGATTAGGTTGAGGCCTCTCACAGCCGCTACCAGAAGTGAGATGCTTTATCTCTCATCTGAGGAGGCAGCCATTAGGCTTATCTCTCCAGAGCTGGATCGGGTATGGACCCCCAACGGGGGAGAGCCTGTCGTCGGCCGACTAAACAGCAAAAGGGTGTTACGAGATGAAGTCATTCCTGTTTCCTGAGTTTCAGGTTATAAGGGACCAAGAGCGCTGCAACCAGTGCAGGGGCTGTGAGAGGCAGTGCTCCTTTGGGACACACATTTTCAACGAGAAAACAGGCGAGATGGTTTCGGACGAGGTGAAGTGTGCCGGCTGCCAGAGGTGTGTAATCTTCTGCCCTAGAGAGGCCATATCCGTCAGACCGACTCTTTCATCCTACCGGCCCAATGCCAACTGGTCCAGGGAGAAGCTGGAGGACCTGAAGAGGCAGGCTGAGACAGGAGGAGTGATCCTCACTGGCTGCGG
>Ga0182011_10004246_pt1 | contig 11512 bp, 4 predicted proteins | sample 711E1DmetaG_FD_120481 | JGI IMG/M metagenome (GOLD analysis project Ga0182011, IMG submission 120481) | Permafrost microbial communities from Stordalen Mire, Sweden - 711E1D metaG | ecosystem: Environmental > Terrestrial > Soil > Wetlands > Permafrost | place: Sweden: Stordalen | collected... | reverse complement strand
GGCAGCGGGGGGGCCATTTATAACGACGGCAATACCATGACGCTTTCGCTGTGCGGATGCCTGCTGGAGTATAATCAGGTAAACGCCTTCGGCAGCGCCATTTTCTTCGTCACCAATGACCACTCGGGCAACATCCGCATCGAAAACTCCGTGATCCGCAATAACATCGGCGGATCCTGGTATGTTTTACCGGGCGTCTCGATGCTCGAAGACACGCAGCGGGACACCATCAACTCCACGATTGAATGACGGACATGTGCCACGCTCTACACTTTGTGGGTAGATACGTTAAATAAAAGACCAAGGCAACCTTGTATCCGCCTATTGCTGTACGAGTGTTCCCTAAAAATCTAATAAAAACAAAATAAACGTATTCGCTTCGTAGAAACCAGACTAAATAACTACCGCAAGAAAAGTCGTCTTATCTAATTCAATATCAATACATAAAGATAATATCTTTATGTATTAATTAATACTTTGAGGGCATTGTTATGATCCCCAAAAATTGACAAAAAAAATAAAAAATATATGGATTTTTAAAGCAAGTTTTTTTATATTACTTTAAAAAGGGGGGGGGAGTTTCTTGTTAAATCGAAAAATGGATCGGGATTTCCCCTACAAATTAGTATTTACACGCTTCACCATAAAAAAAATCTGTCCTCAACATACACAAGGGGGGTTTATGTCAAAATGGGCATATGGTCAACAAATCTTCATATGGGCGTTTGCATGCCTGGTTTTCTTCGGACCATTATCAATCGGGCAAGCGGCAACGGATGTTTATAATGGACACCGGGGCCAGAGTTTCAATAAAGGATGGAAGTTTAATCTGGGTGATGTAACGGGAGCTCAGGCCGTGGCTTTTAACGACGGCGCCTGGAGAGGCTTGAACGTGCCGCACGATTGGAGCATCGAACTTCCCTTTAATCAGAATGTTCCAAAGAACCAATGGGGCATTGAAGGCTATATGGACGGCGGAATCGGCTGGTACAGAAAAACGTTCACCCTGCCGCAATCATCTTCGGGAAACCGGGTCTGGATCGAGTTCGACGGCGTGTATATGAACAGCATTGTTTACTGCAACGGCGACAGCATCGGGCTTATGCCATACGGCTATGAAACGTATGAATTCGATATAACCTCTCATGTCACTTTTGGCGCTACGAGTAATGTTATTGCCGTCAAGGTCAACCACCAGATACCGAGCAGCCGCTGGTATCCGGGCAGCGGCATTTACCGCAATGTGTGGCTGACCATACTCAATCCGGTGCACATCGCATCGTGCGGAACATTCGTGACAACGCCGTCGATCACCACGGCCTCAGGCGTGGCGAAAGTCAGCTCCGAAGTGCAGAACCAATCGACCGCCTCCCACACGGTGACCATCAGCGCCACCATCACCGATGCAAACGGGACCGTTGCCGCCACAAACTTATCACCTTCGACCGCCGTCGCCGCGGGCGGCCTGGACACCGTTGTCCAGAACCTGACCGTGGCCAATCCCAAACTGTGGTCGACAACCTCTCCCAATCTTTACACCGTGAAAACCGTTGTAACGGACAATGGCGCGCCAGTCGATTCATTTGTTACGACCATGGGGTTCCGAACGATCAGGTATGACGCGAACACCGGTTTCTACCTGAACGACCAGAACATGAAAATCTACGGCTTCTGCAACCATCACTGCACGAGCGCCCTCGGCGCGGCCTCCTTTTACCGGGGCAAGGAATGGATGGTGGAAAAACTCATTCCCATGGGGACAAACGCGATCCGCACGTCACATAATCCCGAAGCGCCGGAACTGCTTGATATATGCGACAAGCTCGGGATCATGGTCATGGATGAATTCACCGACATGTGGGATTCGCCAAAAAACACCTATGATTATGGCAAATTTTTCCCGAAATGGGCCCAAACCGATATACAAAACTTCGTGCGCCGTGACCGCAACCATCCCTGCGTCATCATGTGGAGCACGGCAAACGAAGTACTGTCCAACAATATGTTGACTAATGCCACAAACCTGAAAAAGTGGGTGCGTAACGACGATACCACCAGGCCGGTGACGTGGGCGCGCGACAACCCGGCCACCGCGTCGTATCAGACATCCATCGACGTGTTTGACCTGCACGGCATGAATTATCAGGAAACAACGTACGACCAGGTGCACACGCAATACCCCAATCGTAAGATATTCGGCAGTGAAAACGGGGGGTCCGAATCGAACTTTTATGAGATCTATCGCCACCAGTTCGTAGCCGGGGCGTTTTTCTGGACCGGGTTCGATTATCAGGGCGAGGCAACGTGGCCGAGCGTCCGCGCAGGGGCGGGCAGGGTGAGCACCTGCGGTTTCCCCAAAGGCAATTATTGGGTGCACCAGGGCCAATGGCTGTCGATGCCCATGGTCCATATCGGCAATCATTGGAACTGGAGCGCCGGATCGAACCAGACCGTAACCGTGTATTCAAACTGCGATGCCGTGGAATTGTTCCTGAATTCCGCGTCGCTCGGTTCCAAGAACACGACGAACTCAACCGGGGTCTATCATCTGACTTGGAGTGTTCCCTATGCCGCCGGGACCCTGAAAGCAGTCGGGAAAAAGGCCGGAGCGGTTGTTGCGAATGATTCCGTAAAAACCACGGGGGCGGCGGCCGCCATCAAATTGACGGCGGACAGGGGCCGGATCGCCGGCGATGGCGAAGACCTGTCCTTCGTTACCGTAGAGGTCGTGGACGTGAACGGGCTGACGGTCCCCACCGCGACTAATTCCATGAGTTTTACCTGCACGGGCCCCGGGACGATCGTGGGCGTTGACAACGGCGATGCCACCAACCAACTGTCGATGAAGGCGTCCACCTGTCCGGCGTATAACGGCAAATGCCTGGTCATCGTCCAATCGAATGGAACCATGGGAAACGCGGTCCTTGCGGCAAGCGCAACCGGGCTTTCGGCCGGTTCCGCGACCATCGCGTGCTCCCTTGCAACCACGGGTATTCAAATGAATCGCACTCCCGCAAGCGAATCGGGATTTGCCGGAGCAACGCAGCTTGCTGTCCATGGGTCCAATGCCGTAACGAACATTCAATATCATTTGTCTTTTTCCGGCGCTATTGGTTTACACATTTATGACGCCAAAGGTATTTTAGTAAAAAACATAGTCAGTGGATACCAGCAAGCCGGAACGCATCGTGCGCAGTGGGACGGGAAAAATTCAAGCGGGGAAAAAACCGGCGCGGGAATTTACTATTGTACATTAACGGCGCATGGTTGCATTTTGACAAAAACTATTGCGCGCATAGGCACATACTAGCCCACAAGGGAAGCATGAACAAAAAATCGTTATATGCGGTAGCGCTTTTATTTTTTTCATGGCTCTTGGGCGCCGCATTGGCCCAGGTCGCGACAATAAACCCCGCAAGCGTAAAGCAAACCATCGACGGCTTCGGCGCGAGCACAGCCTGGAACGGGCAAATCAGCGACGCCGAAGCCGACGCTTCCTTCGGCAACGGTAATAACAATCAATTGGGACTCAGCATCTTGCGGGTGCGGATCGAAACTTCTTCCTCGTCGTGGACGAATGAAAAGTCGAATGCCCAAAAGGCAAAGGCGCGGGGGGCGACAATTCTGGCCTCGCCATGGAGTCCTCCCGCGTCAATGAAGACCAACAATAACGTGGTGGGCGGCGAACTCAATACGGGTTCGTACGCCGCCTATTCAGCGTATTTGAAGAGCTTTTGCGATAACCTGGGAAACGTGGACGTCGTTTCAATTCAAAACGAGCCCAATATTAAAGTCACGTACGAATCCTGCACCTGGAGCGCCACGCAGCTTCTTAATTTCTGCAAGAACAACGCCTCTGCCATCGGCAAACCCGTGATGATGCCCGAGGCGTTTAATTTCAGTTTCGCCCTGTCGGATTCGACGCTCAACGACGCGACGGCCCGGTCGCAAGTGACCTATATCGGAGGCCATTTGTACGGGACGACCCCCAGAATTTATGCCAATGCCGAAACCAACAAGAAAAAAGTTTGGATGACGGAGCACTATTACACCTCCGAAAGCATCGATACATGCTTGACCATTGCAAAAGAGATCGTGGATTGCATTTACAACGATATGAGCGCCTATATCTGGTGGTATTTGCGGCAACCGGGCTGCAACATCATCAATACCGGCGGCTCCATTAAGAAGAAAGGGTATGCCATCGGCCAGTTTTCAAAATTCATCCGTCCGGGATATTCCAGGATCGACGCAACCTACCAGCCGCAAACGGGCGTTTACGTTATCGGATGCATCGGCGCGCAAATGGCCGTCGTGGCCGTTAACCGCAACACCACATCCCAAAGTCAAACATTTACATTCCAGAATTGCCAGGTGACGAGTCTGGAAAAATACACGACCTCAAACACTAAAAACATCAGTGACGACGGCCCGCTCACCGTGTCGGGCAACTCGCTTACCGTAACCCTCGACGCGCAAAGCATAACGACATTCGTCGGCAAAGCCGTTACAACCTCCATTGATTTTTTTGCAGCGCCTTTGAAATCTTCTTCCAACCCCAATTACAGTTTCCTCCGGGCGGGAAACCAATCGCTTGTTTTTTATTCTTTGAGCGGGCAAAAATTCATTGAAGGCCAAGCCGGTTCGATTGATTTCAAATCATTAAGCCGCCTTGTACCCGGCGCCTATGTCATTTTGAGGAAGGATGGCGATAAATTGCATGAGAAAATAACATGGTGTCAAGGAGCCCGATAGTCTGCGCTGAGGTCATGTTTATTTTGCCGACTCGCTTTTCAAATTTTTCTTTAATTTCCTATGGAATGGCTGTTTTTCTTTTTCTATAATTCCTCGGGCTTTCCAAATTTCTTCAAGTATTTCATTATTCTCATTAGTAAACTCCGCCACTGAGGATTCAATGTAAGCTTCATGTGGCGCCCTCAACAAGGCGGTTAAGCAGGCCGCCCCTGTTTATTTTAAAAAAATGAATTTTGTGACGTGCATCACATACTGGATAAAAACGCCAATGTATATTATAATTTTGGTAAGAAAAAAACGTTTTTCTAACAATGCCGTATTAACATGAAAAATACCAGGTTTTGGCCGAGATCCAGGAAAAGTGAAATAATTGTCATTGGCACAGGCTCACAAAGGCAAACAAGGTCGAACGAAGAGCGGCGTTCCAGGAATCCCTTGTACGCCGCTTTGCTTTTGGGCTATTCAAACAGGAACAAAAGTTAGAATCGGATGCCCAGGATATTCAGGATCAAAACTTAAGAAAGGCTTGGATGCTGCTAGTAAATTCAGTTCATGAATTTTATGATAAAAAACCTGGTGAAAAATCAGCCGAATGTGATTCCCGGCACATCTTTTTCCATTGCCGCGATTTATATTAATTGTAAGTATTGACAATAGGGAATTTCCATATACTATGAGAAATTTTAACTGGTATCCGAAAACAGGTTCCTTGTCATAAACGAGATTTACTATGTCCTCCCAACAATGGCACGACATCAATGATCCCGGATTCTGGCGAAAACCGGACAAAGACAAGCCTGCTCCCGAATCCAACAAACCCCCAGACGCAGCCGATGACCCGCCTCCGGAGCCCCAAAAACCTCTTGTAAAACTTTCCGAAGGAAAGTTCGTCCCTCCGGCCGAAGGCGCGAAAATCAACAAGAAGTGCCCGGTCCAAGTAAACGTTGAATATTTGGACGATTCCGCCAAATCAATGCAAAAAGTCACCTTCAGCCTGCATGCGAATTACCAGGACGCTGTCAGCAATTTAAGTCATTATGTTGACGGCTTTGAAAAGAACGGCATTGCCCAGGCGGAAATGACCATGTATCCGCCGCCCGAATATAAAGAGGGCGACAGCGTTGATTATTTCTTCAAGGCAGAGCATATTCGCGGGGAAAAAATCATTGACAGCGAAGACCTCACCTTGCCCATGGAGACACAATCCATAATCCTTCAAAAGGGCGATTACGACGAAAATGGCGCACAGAAGTATAACAAAGAACAATCCGGCGACAATTTCAAACCCAATAATGCGGTTAAAAAACTCCAGGGTAATTTAATCACCACCAGCTTTTTACCCAAAGGTTCCGACGACGGTTTTTTCGGCGACCAGACGGACAAAGCTGTCAAGGATTTTCAGGGCTATGCCATTAAACTTGTTCGCATGAAACGAAGCCTTGGGAAAACGGAAAATACGGACGAGGGCCTCAACCAACAGTCGCCCGACGGCATCGTCGGCGAGAAGACCCGCGATGAGCTTGACAAATGGCTTAGCAAAGACTGGATCAAGCCCATTCCAACACTCAGGCACGGCGAATACGACGATACCGGGGTCCAGAACGGCAAGGGCAAGAAGGGCACGGACGACCACCACCAGGGCACGCCCGTTGTTGAAGCGCAACAGAATTTGCAGAAGGTGGAAGCATCTACTGATGCGGCCATTGACGGTTGGTTTTATGATAAAATGCTCGATGCTGTAAAGTTGTTTCAAGATGCCGCTGAAAAAGGGGAATTCATCATGAATGGCGTCCTGACCGTTATTGGTGAAAACCTTACGGGACATCAGAAAGGTGAGGTTGACGCAAAGACGCAGGAGTATTTAAAGAAAGTGGTCGACAAGACGGGGACAGTCCCTAAACCGGAAAGACCAAAATGGCTGGAAATCGCGGAACAAGAGGCAAAACGATGGGCTGGGAAAACTGAAAAAGAAATTTCCAAATCCTTTAATTATCATAAAGAAGTTGGCATTAGCCTTTCAGATCTTGTTGGGACAGATCATGCATGGTGTGCTTCTTTTGTCAATTATTGTTTAAAAAAGGCTAACTATGCCGCATTTTCACCCGCTTGCAGGGCCAAGGCAATTGCAACAGATGAAAATTTTGTTAAGGTAGAAAAGCCTTTCACAGGATGCATTGCCTTGATTGGTACCCACCATGTTGGCTTTGCATATGCGGTGCATACGACAAAAAAAGTCCCGATTCTTCTTGGTGGCAATCAATCAGATCAAATAAACTTCACTGCATTTTCAGAATCGATAACCTATTTTTTGCCAAAAGATTTTAAAAAACCAGATAAAATCCCTGATCTTTCCTTGGCTACTACAACAGAATTAAATGCTAAATTTGGAATTGCATTAAACATAAAAGGAGGAGATGTTACCAGATGATTTTTCCCAATAGAATTAGAGTTGTCTTTTCATTTATGTTTTTTTTTATGAGCATCGCAACGTTTGGGAGCGGAATTTCAGTTGATACATCTACAGCTCTCCCAGAATCAATTAAAAATCATGTTCAGGGAGAAATTAAAAATCATTTCAACTTTTCCGACAAATTAGGTCAACATTTTTTGGTTCTTACACGTGAGCATAAAACGGGCACAGATGGAAAAGAATCTATTTCAATACGAGCACTTCAATTTATAATGGATGATACCGTATGGAAGCAGGAGTGGATTATTAAAGATAACATTGAATGCCAGAGCCTTGACATTAGCGGAGATTTTTTGTACAATCTTGTATCATTTTCCGACTTGGATACTAACAAGATTGTTGAGACATCCGTCTCGTACTTTTTAATCTGCGCAGGGGGAATTGAACCGAAAATTGTTAAGACGATTATGCGTCAAGGTGAAGTTAAATACGCAGTTCGGGGAGAATCTTTCATTCGGGTGGATGAAAAAACCTCTTACGGAGGGACCTTTAAAACAGATAAGCAATTGGATTTAGTGCCTAATTTTAAAACACATTTAATTTCAGTATGGAAAAAAGCGGCTGGAATAAATTAACTGCCTCAAGAATAACAAAAAAGGCGCTGTAAACCTGCAATCGGCTTCCAACGCCTTTTTAATAACTAAACAAAACCTCAGTTTACTTTCCAATCATAACCGTTTTGACAAGTTTTTGCCCGGGCCCGGAACATTCCATTAAAAAGTTCCCGCCGGTATCTGACCCAACGCAACTGATCCTTCCTTCCTCACGTTCTTTTTATTTGAAAAAAACGCTGTTTTGTGACCGTCGTCACAAAAGACGTATGTGGTAAAATATATATTTTTTGTGTTTCAATAATACGGTTTCAGGGGCGTTGATTTGAAAAGGAGCTTATATGTCTCGCGCAAAATTGTTCGGAAGTCTATCGGCTTTTTTATTGACCGCAATTCTGTTATCATTTCTTTCCTGCGTCAGCGCTCCGCCCAATCCGTACGACTTTTCCAACACCAAGATCTATCTGACCTTAAAATCTTCCGGTAATCTGATTAGCGCCGATACGTTGGTGGATACGGTCGGAAATTCCATCAAGGTCGGGATAACCGCCAATTTTCCTGATTATGTGGATTCAGTTGGTATGATGTTTTTCACGTCTGATGGAAATGAGGAAATTGACACGGTATTAACAAATTTAGTCCTCCTAAAAAATCAGGATACTCTTTGGTATAAGGCATCCTTTCCTAAAAATGGCAATAGAACCCTGATTGCCACGGCCTTCGCTGAGGGGAATAATAAATATTCTGTAAAAGGCTATCTTAATATTCTTGATAAGCCCGTCAAGCCCGTTCCTCGCGCATGGCCGCATTTAGTAGTTAACAAAACAATAACCATCGGTCCTTCCCAAACATGCTCCTTGTCGGTTTCGGTGCTTGACAGCAACACCGCGCAGGCCCATACTTTTTATATGAAGCAAGACACGCTGCCGCAGGTTGTTTTCACGCCTCCTTTCACATGGACTCCTCCGTCAGGATTTATAGGAACGTCGGTGGTTTTATTCAAAGTCACCGACACCGACAGCCCCTCATATTTCGACACAGGCACGGTCACGATAACGGTGACCGCCACACCAATCAATCATGCACCCCAATGGACAAACAAGACCCTTAATGAAGTGACCGGTCCGGGAAATGCGATAAATCTGACCCTGTCCACCATGTGCAAGGACACCGACAATGACCCTATGACTTTCTCGCTTATTCCAGGAGCGCCTGCCAACGATTCCATCGCCAATGCCGCAACAACCCCAACGTATACTTTTTTGCCGGGCCCGGGTGACACGGGAACTTTTTATCCCAAGATCGTTGCGTCGGATTCCAGGGGCGGGTACGATACGCTGACGATTACATTAAATATCCACGCCCAAATCGTTTCCTCTAAAGCCCTGACTGCTTTCAGCTTTACAAGTCCCTCGGTAACGGCAGCGATTAATGAATCCGCGAAAACAGTTGCCCTGACGGTTCCCTATGGCACTGATGTGACGGCTTTAGTTGCGACCTTTGTTTCTATTGGCGCTTCCGTCAAGGTCGGCACGACAGTGCAAACGAGCGGGACGACCCCAAATAATTTCACCAGCTCGGTAACGTATACGGTGATTGGAACTGACGGTAGCACGCAAGCGTATGTGGTTACGGTAACAGTTGCCTCGAATGCCGCGAAAACCCTGACCGCTTTCAGCTTCTCCAATCCGGCGGTAACCGGGACAATTTCTGAATCCGCTAAAACAGTTTTCCTAACAGTGCCCTATGGAACGGATGTAACCACCCTGGTTGCAACTTTTGCGGTTTCCTCGGGGGCTTCGGTCAAGATCGGTTCCATTGCTCAAACAAGCGGTACGACCGCCAACAACTTCAGTAGCCCAGTAATATATACGGTAACTGCGGCTGATGGCAGCACGCAAGCCTACGTGGTTACAGTGACAACTGCCTCAAACACCGCAAAGGCTTTGACTGCCTTCAGTTTTAGTAGCCCCTCGGTAACGGCAGTGATTAATGAATCTGCAAAAACCGTGGCATTGACGGTCCCGTTCGGCACGGATGTAACGGCATTAGTAGCGACATTTACTTCTACAGGAGCTTCTGTCAAGGTCGGCACGACAATGCAAACAAGCGGGACGACACCAAATAATTTCACCAGCCCTGTTACCTATACGGTAGTTGCGTCTGACGGCAGCACGCAGGCCTATGTGGTTACCGTTACCATTGCCTCAAACACCGCAAAGGCTTTGACTGCATTCAGCTTTACCAGTCCAGCGGTAACGGCAGCGATTAATGAAACTGCGAAAACCGTTGCATTGACGGTTCCCTTCGGCACTGACGTGACGGCATTAATTGCAACCTTTGCTTCTACCGGCGCTTCGGTCAAGGTCGGCACAACAATGCAAACAAGCGGGACGACACCAAATAATTTCACCAGCCCTGTTACCTATACGGTAGTTGCGTCTGACGGCAGCACACAGGCCTATGTGGTTACGATCACTGTCGGGCAGAACACCGCAAAAGCCCTGACCGCATTCAACTTTGCCGGTCTCACCCCGACGATCACGGGTACGATTATTGAATCTGCAAAAACCGTGGCATTGACGGTCCCCTTCGGCACGGATGTAACGGCATTTGTAGCGACATTTACTTCTACAGGAGCTTCTGTCAAGATCGGCGCAACAGTGCAAACAAGCGGGACGACCCCTAATAATTTCACCAGCCCTGTTACCTATACGGTAGTCGCGGCTGACGGCAGCACACAGGCATACGTGGTTACGGTATCCATTGGGGCCAACCCGGCAAAAGCTTTGACAAGTTTCAGCTTTGCCAGTCCTGCCGCAACCGGAACAATCACCGAATCTTCGAAAACCGTGGCACTGACTGTGCCCTTCGGAACAGATGTTACGGCTTTAAAGGCCACTTTTGTTTCTACCGGCGCATCGGTCAAGGTCGGGACAGTCGTTCAAACGAGCGGAACGACACCCAACAATTTCACTAACCCGTTGACTTATATGGTAGTTGCGGCTGACGGCAGCACGCAAGCATACGTGGTTACGGTCACTATCGGGGCTAACACTGCGATAATCATAGCAAGCCAACCCTCAGACCAAACAAAATGCATTGGCTCTCCGGTAAGCTTTTCGGTGTCTTCTAATACCGCTGTCGGCACGATGAGTTACCAATGGAAAAATGCCTCCGGCAATTTGACGGAAGGGCATTTTGCTGGGACCACGACTAATTCATTGTCCATAAGCGCCGTGGCAGCGGGCGACGCTGCAACGTATTCCTGCTATATAACTTCTTCGGGCGGAGGAAGCCCGGTAACCAGTTCGGGGGCGAAGCTCACGGTGAATGCTCTTTCTACAACGCCCACCCTTGCGGCAAATGTTCCAAACGTTTGTCCGCCGGGATCGGTGATATTCACCATTACCGGAACCTTGGGAACAGGAGCTAATTGGCAGGTGTACGCAGGCAGTACAAAGCTTTCAACGCAGCCGACAATCGCGAACAATAGCTTTACAATTTCAAATATCTCGGCAGCAACTTCTTACTCGGTAAAAGCCGAGGGCGGAACATGCGATAACGCAAGCAGCCCGCCAACGAGTAATAGCGTGGCGATAGCCTTGACATCATACTCCGTAACATTTAATTGCAATGGCGGAACCCCGACACCTCCTGTGCAAACAATTACCTGCAATAGTACAGCAACGGCGCCGACGCAATCTCCTACTAAAACCGGTTATGATTTTGTTGG
>Ga0182011_10004245_pt1 | contig 11512 bp, 12 predicted proteins | sample 711E1DmetaG_FD_120481 | JGI IMG/M metagenome (GOLD analysis project Ga0182011, IMG submission 120481) | Permafrost microbial communities from Stordalen Mire, Sweden - 711E1D metaG | ecosystem: Environmental > Terrestrial > Soil > Wetlands > Permafrost | place: Sweden: Stordalen | collected... | reverse complement strand
GCTAATAAGATGTGAGGTAAAAAGATGGAAGCATATTGCGTCAAGTGCCGCTCTAAGAAAGAAATGAAAAATGCCAAGGCCGTCACGATGAAAAATGGTAAACCGGCGACCAAGGGTTTATGCCCAACGTGCGGGACGAGCATGTTCCGTATCGGTTCCAGTAAATAACTGATCATCACCTTCTGACCATATAGCCATAATAGCTTCGAGGAATATGCCAGTAGTGAGTTTACACATCAACTTTACTACTCTTTTTGTGTGCCCATGATAATTCGTCCGGATTTTCCAAATAAAGCAGGTGATTCCCATAGTAGATAAGATAAACTCCCCACATAAACATCATGAGGCTCCGTCCGGTTTAACCAAGGAGCAAACACGAAAAAGTATCGGGTACTCGATGGTGGATGCCGTATCAGGGACAGTGTCCGGCGGTTTGACCGGCGCTTATATCACGCCTTTTGCATTAAGTATGCAGGCAACCACTCAACAGATCGGCTTCCTAACCAGCCTACCTAATTTCATGAACATGTTAACCGCGCTGTTCACACCGATGATTTCTGAGCGCCTTGGTAGCCGTAAAACTTTACTTGTCTCGTCCGTCTTCGTTCAAGCTTTGATGTGGTTGCCGATGTTGCTAATTCCATATATTTTCCATACTAATCAAGTATGGTGGTTGATAGCCTTTGTCTCACTGTCCACAATTACCGGCGCACTAAGTTCATCTCCCTGGAGCTCGATTATGGCCGATTTATTGCCGCCGGAGATACGCGGAAGATATTTTGGCATGCGTAACCGCATCACCAGTATTATCTCTCTAATTTTTTCGTTCGTAGCAGCTGGACTGTTACAGTGGTTCACAGGTAATACCCGTTTGGCTTTCTCAATCATTTTCGCCGGAGCAACTTGTTCAAGGTTAATATCGGTATATGGCCTTTCACAGATGTTTGAACCGCATCCTGTCATGCCCCCAAATACTCCTAAGGAGAGTATTCCCCAAATCGCACGAAAACTATTTTCAACGAATATCGGACGTTTTATCATTTTTGCTGTTTTATTAAACTTCGCACAGAATATCGACGCTCCCTTTTTCTCCGCTTACCTGCTCCGTGGACTAAAGATCAGTTACATTGAATATCAAATAATCAATTCCATGATGGCAATTGTTGCTATCTTTGTCGTCGCATGGTGGGGGAAACGTGCCGATAGAGCAGGTAATATCAAAATACTGCATATCGCTGCCCTGATGATACCTTTTGTGTCTATACTCTGGACGCTGAATTCCAGCGTTGTATGGTTATGCACGGTACAAGTGTATTCCGGTTTTGCATGGGCTGGTTTTAATCTTTGTGTCGGATTGTTTATTTATGATGCAGCTCCACAGGAAAATCGCACCCGGTTTATCGCTTTCTTTGGAGCACTAAATGCATTTGCTGTTACTCTAGGATCACTCATCGGCGGTAATTTGGGACCTCACCTGCCCAAAATATCCGGTAGCTATTTTCTCACACTTTTCCTCATGGCCGGGATTATAAAGTTGGCTGTTGTACTCGGATTATTCCGCCGCATAGAGGAAGTGCGGGACGTCCCGTCGATGAAAGCTATTGATATACTCTTTGGAGGATTACGCCGGAGGAAAATCTCCGACTAGCCCCATAAATTTGGAAATATCCTTTAATCTTTTTTATCAGTACTATCTTTTGAGTTAAAGGTTTTTTGGATTTCCTTCCCGATGGCTTCTGTTGTATCCTTTATTTCTTGAACGTTCTCTTTAATAGTATCCGTCGGTTCGCCGGCCTTTGAATCTTCCTTCGGTACTACGATCGCCATAATAATATAAGCAATAATGCCAAGACCTCCGAAGAAGATCGTCACAACGAAGATCACGCGGACAATTACCGGATCAGTATTAAAATATTTTGCGAGTCCACCGCAAACGCCCCATAACACTCGGTCTTTGCTGCTGCGATAAAGTTTCTTTTCCATATATCAACTCCTCAACTAAATGTAAGAGCATTATAAAGCTGTTTGATGGATGTTTCAATGGTTCCGCGTATGCATGGTCACCATTTGTCGCCCTCAGTGATGGGAGATGAGCCTAACTACAAGGATTTAATTCTGCATTCATAACTGTATCTCCCGCCAGTTTTGTATTTTCAAAGTACTGTTTAAATTTTTCACTTCAATAAATCAATTAAAAAAAGCAAGGGGGAGTTTAAAAAACTCCCCCTTGCTTTATTCTATTTCGCTTACCTTTAGATGGAGGATTGTTACTCCTACCACCTTGAAAAGGATTTCCAGTTTTCCTGGATGAACTTAAGGAGTAGTTGTACCTCCACTACCAGGTTTACTCATAAACACCTCCTTAATCATTATTATTTCAACCTCAGGGTTGAAATTAATACCATTTTATGTCTGTGCTGAATAAAATGCAAATTGCGTTTAAAAAGCTGTCCAATATTTATTTCTTGTTGATACCGACTCTCACACTTAACGCTTCAAAAGGAAGCTATTTTGGTACGGCAATTCTATAACCGTTTGAAACGAGCCACCAGCTTTAACTTTTTTGGAATGGTTATTAACACATTATTTTTATGATACTTGAAAAAACGAGTGAGGCTCAAATGTGCATGTAAATAAGTTTCCTGTAAACTGTCCGCCAGTCAGAGTAATAGTAGTTTCCATCTCAGGTTATTTTTTCTTTTCCCTTTCTTTGAGATTGAATTCCGGCTTTTTAATGAAGATTCTTGTTTCAGGCGGCACTGATTCGGTTAACCACACATTACCGCCGATAACCGACCTGGCTCCTATAATCGTCTCGCCGCCCAATATCGTAGAACCGGAATATATTATCACATCATCTTCAATGGTTGGATGCCGTTTTTTGCCGCGCAGCCGTTCAACCGCGTCCTTAGGAAGAGACAAAGCTCCCAGCGTAACACCTTGATAGATTCTTACATTGTTACCGATATCCGAAGTCTCCCCGATGACCACGCCCACCCCGTGGTCGATGAAAAAGCTCTCTCCGATGCGGGCGGCAGGATGGATATCAATTCCAGTGATCCCATGGACATATTCACTGATAATACGCGGCATAAGTGTAATCTTTTGCGTATAAAGCTGATGAGCAATCCGGTACACGGTTACCGCCAGCAGCCCGGGATAGCAGAGAATGATTTCGTCATAGCTTACCGCAGCGGGGTCTCCTTCATAGGCTGCGCGAACATCTTTAGCAAGCAACATCCGGAGATTTGGCAGCTCCTGGATAAATTTGATAGCTTCTTCCCGTCCCCGTTCCTCACAGCGTGTGCAAGGCAGGTCTCGCTGGATGCAATCGTGCTTAATGCATAATGTTATCTGGTGTGACAGATCTTCGAAGAGAGCTATTGTAACTTGTCCTAAATAATATTGGAGGCTTATTTTATCAAGCTGAACAGGTTCTAAATAGCCGGGAAACAGTATCCTGCGCATTTGCTGGATTAACTGAATCATGGCGTCTCTGGAAGGAATCGGTTCCGGGCTGACATGTTCAAAATTATCTCCGTTGTTACACGAGATAACAAGTTTATCCACAATTTCAGGGATAATTGCCCGATAATCATGCAATCCCTGAATTTCAGCCTCACATCTGTCTTTTCTTAATTTGTTGTCCATCTACATTCCTCCATTTATCACTTTTGCATGACAAAAAGCTATATATGGAACATGCATTTCCCTAAATTAACTAGTTCTACAGAACGACTTTCTCAATTATTCCGCCACCGATAACTACATCTTCTTGATAAAAGACGGCTGCCTGACCGGGGGTTATCGCGAATTGATTTTCTTTGAATTTTACGCTAACATTTCCATTTTCGGTTGGGGTTAAAACTGCCTCGGCTTCCCGGTGAGCAGAGCGAATTTTTACATTCACGGCCATGGTGTGCTGCAGCTCTAAAATCGCAATCCAATTTAGATTAGAAACAATGAATTCGTCATGGTAAAGATCTTCTTTTGTTCCTAAAGTCACTGTATTTATTGCAGGGTCCAGAGCCGATACATATAGAGGTATTTTTGCTGATATTTCCAATCCTTTGCGCTGTCCGATGGTATAAAATTGCAGTCCGTGGTGTTGTCCTAATAGACTTCCCTGTTTATCCAGAATTGGTCCGGGATTCGATTCAGCATTTATCACTGATGCATAATCCCCGCAAACGAAGTTCTGGCTATCCGGTTTGGAGGCAACCGACAAACCGAATCGTTTTGCCATTTCCCTGATTTCAATCTTGGTATAATCACCTAATGGCAGCACTAAACGACTGAGTTGCTGTTGCGAAAGAAATGCAAGGAAATAAGTTTGGTCTTTGGTCAGGTCTTTCGCTTTCTTTAATACATACCGTCGCAGCGTATCATCATAAGCTACTTTAGCATAGTGGCCACTGGCAATAAAATCAAATTCAATTCCGCTCAGACGTGCTTTATCTACTAACGCCCCAAATTTAATACCTGGATTGCATCTGACACAGGGATTTGGAGTTCTACCGGATAAATATTCACTACAAAAGTAATCTAAGACTCCGGATTGGTATTCCCCGGTAAGGTCAAACACGTGGAATGGAATATCCAAGTTCTGCGCCACTTTTCGGGCATCCTCAATGTCTTCCTCCTCACCGGGGCCATAGCAACCGTGCTGAGTTGACACCTGAGCAGTTGTTTTACCATCCCATATTTTCATGGTTACGCCGGTGACGTCATAACCTAATTCTTTAAGAAGAGCAGCGGCAACCGATGAATCGACCCCACCGCTCATTAATGCTAAAACTTTTAGTCCGTTATTTACCATTATTACCTGCTCGTTAATATTACGATTTTAAAAATCACAAATGTTTTTCATTGTAAATCAGTTGAGCCTTTTAACCACAATAAACACTTGTCAATTCACGCAAAGCCGAAATCACTCTCTCAATTTCTTCAGGTGTTGTGAAAACATGTGTGGAAATACGCAAAGTACCTTCGAATCGGAGTCGATGATGCAAAATATGAGCACAGTGAAAGCCTCCGCTGACAAGAATTTGGTACTTGTCACAAAGTATGCGGGCAAGTGCGTCCTGGCTGAAACCCGGAACTTCCAGATTAAACGTTACCAATCCGATTCTTCTTTCCAACGGCGCCGAAATGCCGATGATATGGATTCCCGGAATTGTTTCGAGACCATGAATCAGCTGATGTCCCAGTTCCTGGGAATGTTCCATTACCCGGTTCATATCCAGATTACGTATCCAGGCTACAGCTGCTCCTAAACCTATTGCGCCCTCAATGTTTGGCGTCCCAGCTTCGAACCGCTGCGGCAAGTCCTGGACTTCAATCCTGTCTTCTCCATGGTAACGCACCATACCGCCGCCGGATTGATACAGTTGCAGCTTCGCTAATTGTTCACGCTTCCCATACAATACTCCGATTCCCGAAGGTCCTAATAGCTTGTGACCGGAAAGCACCAGAAAGTCGCAGTCCATTTCACGTACATTTATTGGAACATGACTCACGCTTTGAGCCGCATCAATCAATACAGGAAGACCGTGGCGGTGGCCGATGTCAACCCATTGTTCAACCGGCGCAATAATTCCGGTAGTATTTGAGACATGTGCAAGAGTGAGTAATTTTGTTCTTGGCGATAGAACACTTTCCACATCATCATAAAGAGGAAGACCATCCGGAGCCAATCCAACGGGAATCGTTTTTGCACGCAAGCGCCAAGGAAGATAGTTTGAGTGATGCTCTGCGAAAGTGAGTACAACTTCATCTTCAGGAAGTAACCCCAAACCATTAGCCACAATATTGATACCCTCAGTAGCGTTTCGTGTGAAGATAATTTCCGCGGGGGATGCATTCAGAAAAGAGGCAATTTCGCGTCGGGCATTTTCATAGGCCGTGGTAGCCTCATCGGCGATAGTATGAACGCCTCTATGAACATTGGCGGTAGTATTGTGGTAGACTCGGGCAACCGCATCAATGACACACTGTGGCTTCGGGGTGGTTGATGCGTTATCCAAATAAACAATCGGATGACCGTCTATTTCACGGCAGAGAAATGGAAATTCCCGACGGGTAAAATCCATTGAAACGGTCATTAAAAAAGCTCCCCGGGATAGAGATCCTTTATTGAACAGGCCAATTGGAACTTACCTGACTGTTCGGGAGTGAGAGCTGAGTTAGGAGATATATCGATAACAGCGTCTTTGCCGTACAAATTGTGTAATATCTCGAGAAGAACATTCCCCACGTTCCTCGTTGACTCTGAGTCTACAGAGTAATGCATTGTATAGCGCCGCCTCTCCGTTTGCACTACTTTATATCCGGATAGGGTCTCAACTGACTCTAATGCAACGTCCAGGCGTTTCAATGTCACAACGTGCCCTTTGGTATCGAAGGTAATGTCCCGAACACGCCCCTCAATCCCATCGATGATAAGACCTTGTGAGCGGCCACAGGAACATTTGACACCATCGCGGATCAAGACGAGGTCACCGATATCGTAACGTAATAACACAAACCACGGGTTTTCCAGACTAGAGACGAGAATACGACCGACATTAGTATTACCAAACTCCTTTCGCAAAGGCTGGAAGTCCACATAACATGTAGCTGTGTTCTGATGAAAAGCGCCAGCGCCACATTGCGTAAAAACGTGTCCGGTTTCTGTAGATCCATAGGAGCTGACCACCGGAACACCAGGAAATGCCCGATGAATTTGGCGGTAATGCATATGCGACGGAAACTCATAGGTAAGGACAATACATTTCGGTTGATATAATTCGTGACCGGCAGTTAAATTGGACCGGGAAAATATAGCTAGATACGCCGGATCAGCTTCAAGGATATCCGGTTGAAAAGACTTGATCTCTTCGGCCATACGCCTAATATTTCTATCATCCCATGCTGTAGGGTCCGATGTCTGGTTTAGAAACAGTAAATTGCCGATCACGCGTTCGTCCATTGACGACTCTCCGACATGACAAAGATTACCGGAACAAGTGGGCGATGTGAGAATTGCTTCCCGATGCGGTCTTGCAAAAATAGAGTTAAGCACCGGGTTTAACCGGGCAGCTTCCCGTTCGGAATAATTCCACCAATTCTGATACCAAACGACAGAAACGCGCTCTTCTGAAGTACCACTGGTGCTTTCCATCTCGATCTCGCCGGAAGCAAATCCTTCCTTGCATTTATACTTATCGACAATGAATCCGTGGGGTATGTTAGCCCGTATGTCTTTTTTAGTCAGGATCGGTAAAGCAGCCATCCTTTCTGCAAACGTAAATGCGCCGCCTTTGTCATACTGTTTCCATGATTTGTAAAACGGGACGCTTAAAAACGTCTGTTCCAGAGCTGACTCGCAACGTTCGCTGTAAGAATTGTTGATCGTACTAGTTTTTCCTTTAAGCTCAACCATGAAGATTAATTTACCCCAAATAGATAATTATCTGACTTGATTTAATGTAATGAATAATTTACATTTTTAAACGGGGATTATTAAAACTTTATCTCCCTTTTGCAGCTTTTTGTCTTTCAACGGATTCTGATTAATCAGTATTCCATTAACGGCGACAAGTATAGAGACAGAGGAAAGATGGAGTTCATCTAAAATCGCAAAGATGGTTTTTTCTTCTACGATTTCTATTTCTTTCATTCTGCTTCTTCTTCGTGATGGGTAGTCCTGTGTAATCGACGCAATGTTTCTGTGTTCTTTTCGGGGTTTTTCGCAAGATAATCGTCAATGGCGGAACTCAAGGCTTCTTCGGCAAGGACCGAACAATGCATTTTAATCGCCGGCAAGCCGCCTAATGCTTCTGCTACTGCTTTGTTAGATATTTTCAGCGCTTCCTCCAGACTTTTACCTTTTACCATTTCGGTCACCATGGAACTGGTGGCAATCGCAGCTCCGCAGCCGAATGTTTTGAATTTAACATCGGTAATAATATTGTCTTTAACCTTGATATAGATTTCCATAATATCGCCACATACAGGATTCCCCACATGCCCGGTGCCGTCAGGGTTATCCATCTCGCCGGTATTCCTGGGGTTATTGAAATGATCCATCACTTTTGCACTATACAAAGAAACCACCTCACTTTGGGTTACATTCAGCTTTTTACCAGGGGTGACATTGCCCGGAGTTTGCCGATGATTTTAGGCAAAACTTCCAATACTTTATCTATTTCTGTATCAGTCGTCCATTTACCCAGGGTAAAGCGTAACGAGCCGTGTGCCTGCGCCGGATCCATGCCTATTGCCAGCAGGACATGTGAAGCTTCCAGACTGCTTGAGCTACAGGCAGAACCGGTAGATGCGCAAATCCCAGCTATATCCAAGTTGAGACACATTGATTCACCTTCCACGAATTCGACGCTGATATTGACATTGTTCGGTAAACGATTGACAGGATGGCCGTTCAAATGAATATGTTCAACACGTTTCAGAATCCCGGAAATGAGTTTGTTCCGCAGATTTGTTAAACGATGTGCTTCCTCATTCAATACAGGTAAGGCAAGTTCTGCAGCTTTACCGAAACCTACAATACCCGGAACGTTTTCAGTGCTTGCGCGCCGTCCTCTTTCTTGACCGCCGCCATGCATGAAAGGTGTCAGCTTGGAGCCTTTCCTGATATACAAAGCCCCCACCCCTTTTGGCCCATATAGCTTATGAGCTGATATGGAGAGTAAATCCACTCCGAGTTGATTCACATCAGTCGGGATATGTCCAGCCGTCTGAACGGCATCGGTATGGAAATAGACATCAGCTTCCCTGGCGACCTTGCTGATTTCAGCGATCGGTTGTATTGTGCCCACTTCGTTATTCGCGTGCATCACAGAGATCAAAATGGTTTTGCCGGTAATTGTCTTTTTGACCTGCTCAGGGTCAACAAGCCCGTATTTATCTACGGGGAGATAAGTAATTTTAAATCCCATTTTCCCCAGGAATTTGGATGATTCCAATACGGCATGGTGCTCAATAGATGAGGTAATGATATGGTTGCCTTTTTTTCGGTTGGCATAAGCAACACCCTTCAAGGCAAAATTATCTGCTTCCGTGCCACCACTGGTGAAGACGATTTCTTCGTCTCCAGCCCCGATGAGGCGGGCGACTTTGGCTCTGGCTTCTTCTACGGCATTTTTAGCTTGCTGACCATAAGAATAGATCGCCGACGGGTTACCAAAAGCATCGTGAAAATAGGGGATCATTGCTTGTACTACGGCGGGGTCAGCCGGGGTAGTGGCGGCGTAATCAAAGTACATCGGTTTCATTATTCAGTTTTCCTTTATGTTTGACTTCGGACAAGGAATATCCCCGTTTGGGCAAAAAAGTTAGGGAGGAACTTAATTATTCTGTTACCATCAAGGTAAATAGCCTTTTCTATTTTCAGGTTACGTGTATGGCAGTAAGCTTGAAAGTCGGAGATGCTTAAAAAGTGCAGGTTCGGGGTGTCGTACCACATATTGGGCAGCGAAGGTGTCACCGGAGTCCGTCCACCGAAAACCATTTGCAAACGCGATTTGTAATAAACGAAATTGGGGAAACCAATAATCACCTTATCTCCAACTCTTAGTGTCTCTTGCAAGACAGCTTCGAGTTTAACTACCTGCTGTAAACTCTGATTCAAGATAACAAAATCAAACGATTTATCGCCGTAGTCCGATAGTCCACCCTCGATATCCTGCTGGGAAACGCTGATCCCCAGTAAGGCACAATTACGCACGGCTTTTTCATCGATTTCAATGCCGGAACCTCGGACATTCTTTGTCCTGACGAGGAGATTTAATAGTTCACCGTCACCGCAGCCCAGATCGAGCACAGATGATCCCGCCGGAATCAGGTCAAGGATAACCCTGTATTCCAACTTAACTTTATTGATATCGGGAACAGGGGAATTATTACTCATCGGATACCCTTCTCAGAAAATTCTTGATGAAATGCTCCTGCTCCTCGACCTCAATGAGAAATGCATCGTGGCCGTAGGTGGAGTTTAATTCACAATAGCTAACATCTACCTGGGCTTGTTTGCATGCCCGCACGATCTCCTTAGATTGATAAGCCGGATACAGCCAATCGGATTTAAAGGCGATCACCAGAAATTTAATGCCGGATGCCGCTTTGAAAACTTTTTCCAAACCAGCGCCATTAGTCAGATCAAAACGATCAATGGCTTTCGTGATATACAGGTACGAATTAGCATCGAACCTCTTTACGAAATTGTCTCCACGGTACTGCAGGTAGCCTTCTACCTCAAAATCCGGGCTGAATTTCTTTTCCGGCCGTTCTTCTTTTACCCGCCGTCCGAATTTTTCCGCCATGGAGATGTCACTCATATAGGTGATGTGACCGATCATACGCGCAACCGCCAGGCCCCGGGATGGCGCGTCATGACCGTAGTATTGACCGTCTTTCCAAGCCGGGTCGGCCATGATTGCCTGCCTGCCGACTTCGTTAAAAGCAATCTGCTGCGGCGAATGTCTGGCAGATGTAGCAATCGGTATTGCTGTTTGTACCATTTGCGGGAAAGAGACCGTCCACTGAAGAACCTGCATACCGCCCATAGAACCACCGGCAACACACAACAGCTTTGTAATACCTAGACTGCGCACGAGATGACTCTGTGCATCCACCATATCCTTGATCGTGATTAATGGAAAATCAAGTCCATACGGCATTTTAGTTTTCGGATTGATTGAAGATGGTCCGGTTGACCCCTGGCACCCGCCGATGACATTTGAGCAGATGATAAAATACTTATCCAGGTCGAAAGCCTTGCCGTACCCAATCATGTTATCCCACCAGCCGGGATCTTTGTCTCCCTGGTGAAAACCAGCCACATGGGCGTTACCGGTAAGGGCATGCAGAATCAGAATTGCGTTTGACTTATCGCCGTTTAGTGTGCCATATGTTTCATAAGCAAGTGTAACGGGGCCTAGCTTTTCGCCGGACTCAAGTATCAATTCATCCGGAGCACTGGCAAAAGTGAAATATTTTGTTTCAACCAGGCCAAGGCCTTCGGTTGCGTTTTCTATTGTTTTTGTCAAGTTAGGGTCTCCTTTCCTACTCTCACCGGCAAAGAATGTATCAAGATTAACTTCAAGACATCCCTGAACGGCTAATCCTGTCTACCGCTTTAATCGTTGTTTCAATTTCTGCGAAACTATTAAAATACCCGGGACTCAGACGGACAGTTCCCAGCGGGAAAGTGCCAATAGTTTTGTGCATTATCGGGGCGCAGTGAAGTCCTGTTCTTACCTTAATATCAAATGTCTGGTCGAGGATAGTTCCGACATCACCCGGTGTAAATCCTTTGATGTTAAAAGAGATAACGGGGGCTTGCTTTGAACTGTTATCGGCAATATAAAGTGTTACGCCTGGTATTTTCGATAAACCTTCGATAAGCCTGTCTGTTAATGAGTGCTCGTGGACACGGATTTTCTCCAGTCCTTCGTTGCGGATATATTTCAGACCAGCCCCCAGACCACTGATACCAACGCTATTTTGTGTT
>Ga0182011_10004243_pt1 | contig 11514 bp, 10 predicted proteins | sample 711E1DmetaG_FD_120481 | JGI IMG/M metagenome (GOLD analysis project Ga0182011, IMG submission 120481) | Permafrost microbial communities from Stordalen Mire, Sweden - 711E1D metaG | ecosystem: Environmental > Terrestrial > Soil > Wetlands > Permafrost | place: Sweden: Stordalen | collected... | reverse complement strand
GGGATCATCACGTTTACTATTGGTATGATCCTCGGGTACCAGCTCCTCATCATGCATTACGAAGCGTTTTATGGTGCTGGCCAAAGAGTGCTCTGATTCCGATTCCGTGATACCTATCGTTGATGAACTGGCGAGGGAGACCTGAGGGGTATACCTATGGTAGATATAATCAGTTACTCTCTCATCAGCCTGACCTGCTTCTGTTTCGGGCTCATTGTCAGTTTCCAGATCGCCCATATCCACTACTGCCGCAAACTCACCAAGCTCGTGCGGCGGTCCATATCCACAAAAACCATTGCACCCGTACTTGCGGAGTACGAGGCGCTGAAACCCAGGAAATAATATTTTTTTTTGCCACAACCATTTTTTACTGTCCGGCCTGTCAGGGCAGGTCAAACGCTCTAATACGAAGATGACGAATACTAGAGATAATGCGCTGTACCATGCTTGCCAGCGGGAGCAAAGGCAATTGTGTTGTGATTGAAGGAGCGAACGGATCGCTGCTCATCGATGCCGGCCTAAGCGCAAAAGAGTGTCTCCTCCGTCTGGAACGGGCCGGTATCGATGCCGGCAGGATCGATGCGCTCCTTGTCACGCACGAGCACACCGATCATATCCGTGGTGTCGATGTACTGGCCCGGAAACTGGAAATTCCAGTGTACGCTACGGAGGGTACCCTTGCCGATTTCCTGAACTTCCGCCGCACGTCGGCTAAACCCCTCACTCACCATACCTGTCGCGACCACGAGCGGTTCGCGGTCGGCGATTTTGAAATCGTTCCTTTCAGCACATCCCACGATGCCCGGGAGCCCTGCGGGTTCATCGTGACCGAGGGGGACGTCCGCATGGGATACTGCACCGATACCGGCATTATCACCCCGCATATGCACGACCTGCTCCGCAACTGCGACGGGATCGTGCTGGAGAGCAACCACTGCCCTGATATGCTCCAGAACGGGCCATATCCCGAGTCCCTCAAGCGCAGGATCCGGTCAAAACGCGGCCACCTCTCGAACCCTGCAGCGGCTGCGTGCCTGCGGGACTTCGGCAGGGATGTCCCCTGCGTTATCCTCGCACATCTGAGCGAAATAAACAATACACCCGAGAGGGCAATGGGAAGCGCCCGCGAGGGGCTCGGCCTCTTTTACGAGACGGGGAGGATTACCGTTGCCACGCAGTGCGGGACCCGGGACGACTGCCCGCAGCGGATGATGCTGTAAAGTTAAAATCTAGATGGGGTTCCCGTACTATTATGAGGTTATTACGAGGGTTCCCCGCTTCAGGGCCTCTCCGAGGATTGAGTGGTTTATCAGAACAACGAAACCGAGAAGTTTATCAGAACTTCAATCCATGACAGGGCAGATAACCAAATTATTGAATTAATCCGGTAATTGATCCGCCGCGGGGGCGCCCCGCCGGGGAATCAGTCGTCGCATCAGCGAGGACTGATTCGAGAAGACTCATCAGGTTCTTCGAAGAGGCGGTATTCATCGCAACCGGGGGTATGGGGGCATCAGCCCCCATCAATATTCGTTACCTATGATGTCTTCTCCACCGTTCTGATAAACCAGTCGGAAATCGAAGAACTCTGATGAGTTCTTCTCCTCCTCCTGGTTCTGCAAGGTCATCAGACCTCGCAGAGGTGAAGGTAGGCAGATGCCGACCTTCATCCTTCTTCGAACCAGTCGGAAACGGAAACTGTTAATCCTGAATACGGGCAAGATCTCCAGCGAGAAACGCCATGCTCTTTATGGACTTTTCCCGGTGCTGCGAACGGCTTGAGGGGACAGCCGGCCGGCTCGATATGATCGCTATCATCAGCAGGGAACTGCCGGGCCTGACCGATGAAGAATTACCGGTCTTTGTCCGGTTTGTCATGGGCAGGATCTTTGCCGACTGGAGCTCCCGCAAACTCGGGATCGGCCCGAACCTCCTGTACGAGGCGACCGGTGCTGTCGCGGGGGTACCAAAGGAGCAGGTTGTCGAGAAGATCAACCGGACCGGCGACGTGGGGCGGGCGGTCGAGGAACTCCTTGAAGTCAAGTCCCAGACAACGTTCTTCCACGAGGAACTCGACCTCGTCAGCGTCTACCAGGCGCTCATCGGTATCGCGGAACAGGAGGGCAAAAAGTCGCAGCGGGAGAAGCTGCTCGCCGTCCGCAGGCTGCTTGGCAATGCCCACCCGCTTGAAGGGCGCTATCTCGCCCGTATTATGCTCGAAGAGCTCCGCATTGGTGTGGGGGAAGGGAGTGTCCGCGAAGCGATCGCAAAGGCATTTTCCCTGGACTCCGCGCTCGTGGAGCACGCGATGCAGGCCCTCAACGACATGGGCGAGGTGGCACGGCTCGCGAAAGCCGGGCCGGATAAGCTCCGCGATGTCCACATCACCCCGTTCCACCCGGTGCGGATGATGCTTGCCCAGCAGGGGAGCATTGCCGATATGATTAAGGAGCACGGGCAGATCGCCGCCGAGTTCAAGTACGACGGGTCACGGTTCCAGTTCCACAAGAAAGGGAACTGGGCCCGGCTCTACTCCCGCAGGCTCGAGGACGTGACCGGAGCGCTGCCGGATGTTATTGAGCAGCTGCTCGGTGCTACAGAGCATGACGTGATCCTTGACGGGGAAGTTATCGCCATCAAAGAGGGGAAACCCATGCCATTCCAGTCCGTGCTCCGCCGATTCCGGCGCAGGCACGATATTGCCGGTGCCCAGGAAGCGATCGAGATGGTGCCCAATGTCTTCGATATCCTGTACCTGGACGGGGAAACCCTCATTGATCTCCCGCTTGAGGAGCGGCGCAGACGACTCGAGGCTGTAGTGAAAACCTATCTTGCCCCCCAGGTGGTTAGTGCCGACCCGGCGGTCATCACGAAGACCTATGATGACGCCCTTGCCGCCGGTCATGAAGGGATCATGATCAAGGTCTTATCCTCGCCGTACACGCCGGGCCAGCGGGGGAAGAACTGGATCAAGATCAAGCCGGAAGTGGACACCCTCGACCTTGCGGTCATCGGCGCCGAGTGGGGAGAGGGCAAGCGGGCTCATGTCTTCGGCTCGTTCCTTGTCGCCTGCCAGGATAACGGGAAACTGGTGCCCCTGAGCCGGGTGGCGACCGGGTTCTCGGACGAACAGCTTACAGAAGTGTACGAGCTGCTGAAGGACACCGTGACGAAAAAGTCAGGAAAAGAGGTGTCGTTTGAACCATCGCTCGTCTTTGAAGTAGGATATGCCGAGCTGCAGGCAAGCCAGAATTACGAAGGCGGGTTTGCCCTCCGCTTCCCGCGGTTCATCCGCATCCGGGACGACAAGGATATTCCCGATATCGAGACCCTTGAGAGTATCCGGGAGCGCTATAAGCGGCAGGCAAATTCTGCCCAGGCCTATCAGGGCTGAAGAGTCCGGGACCTTCATCAGAATCCGAACGGTTCATCAGATAATCTACTATGATTAGTGAATAGTTCTCGTTGCGGATTTTCAATGCCTGCAAGCCCGGAAATCCGGGGCCGATCCTTTGTCCGATTACCTTTATCCTGTCTCAAAATAGTATACTATTTCATGAAGTCGACTTCCAAGCAATGCCCGAACGGTCACGGAGCTATGAAGCGTTGCCACATCAAGCAGACAAAAAATACGGTGCAATCATGGAGCGCGGTCCCGTGGCAGTACTGCCCGGAATGTAAAATGATGTTGGTGGATGAAAAATGAAGTAAATGTTCAAGTCACGGCCGGGGCGTTCCACTTTATAAGTCCAAATCTCTTAACAATTGAATTTTCTATGAGCAATTTCGATTGAAAATATTCAGCCGTGGTTGACCTTTTTTGTTCAAGGCCTTATGTCGTAACCATATACTCCGGCCTCCTACACCTCCCTCCACCGCGCCTTGGTCTTGGCCAGTACGAACAGGGTTATCGTGACGGCGACCAGAACAGTCCAGTCGATTATGACCGTTGTCAAAGAAAGGGACAGGTACCCGCCAATCCCTTGGGCCAGCTCAGCCGCATAGGTAGTAGGAGAGAGGTAGGCCAGATAGCGGAAGGGTAGGGGAATGTAGGTGATAGGATAGTATACGGGCGGGATGGTGGAGAAAACCGTCGAGATCAGCCGCGTGAAGGCGAAACTCTGCACGATGTCGCTGGAGAAAGTGGAGAGTGTGAAGCCGATGGAGCTCGAGGCGATAAATACCATGAGCAGCACCGCCACGAATTCGAGTACTCCCGCTAAGGTGAGGGACAGCCCGAAGTATGCCAGGATGGTGAGCACCACGAGGGCGGGGGTGACGTAGACGATCTCAGAGAGTGAGAGCCCTATCATGTAGGTGAGCCAGTTGGTTGGGGAGCTCACGATCATCTCCTGCAGCTTGAAGTCGTTCTTCAGGTGGGAAAGGTCGGTGGACAGGCCCATTCCGGCGGAGAACATGGCCATAATGAATCCCCCCTCAATGCCCACCCCAAAAAGGGTGCCGCGGCTGACGAACACAATCACCAGCAGGATGGAGAGGGGCGAGACAACCGTGTTGAGGAGCACGACAGGGTAGTTCTCCATCTCGTACACGGAGTTCACGAGGATCCCGGCGAGAACCTGACTGAGTCGGCTCCGCCTCCGTGTTGGTTGCTTAACTGCCACCCGTGTATCCCCCTTCGTGAACCAGGTAGAAGAAGATGTCCTCCAGCACCACTGGATTGATGGTGAACTTGATCCCTCCCCGGGACAGGTCCTGGGCGATGCTGAAGGCCTCCTCTTCTGTAGTGAGAATCACCGGGAGGTCGTCCCGTCCCTTCACCATCTCCCCCTCCGTAAGGGTAATAGGCGGTGCCGGTAGGGAGAGCAGCTTCACACTATAGTTGTACCGCAACCGTCTCCTCAGTTCGTCCAGTGTGCCGAGGGCGATCAGCCTGCCCTCATCGAGGACACCGATTGTATCCGCCAGCTGTTCTGCCTCCTCCATGTAATGGGTAGTCAGTACCACGAAGCGGTCCTTGCGGATCTCCTGGAGCAACTCCCAGAACTCATGCCGGGAAATGGGGTCAAGCCCGGTGGTGGGTTCATCCAGAAAGATTACCTCCGCTTCCGTGGAGAGGATCATGGCCATCAGCACCTTTCGCTTCATGCCCCCGGAAAGCGTGCGATTAAGGGCTCGCGCCTTCCTGCCGAACTTAAGTCTGTCCAGCACCACGCAAGCCTTTTGCTTCGCTTCGGCATAGTCCAGCCCCCGCCAGAGGAGATAGGAAAACACGGACTGCAGGGGAGTCATCCAGGGGATGGGCCGGGCTTCCTGGGGCACAATAGCGATCCGTTCCCGGATCTGATCCGGTTCCGACATTACGTCGATCCCGTTGAGTGTGGCGGTTCCGGCGGTAGCCTCGAGGTTGGTGGCCAGGATGCGGACCAGGGTGGTCTTTCCCGAACCATTCCGCCCGATGAGAACGAATACTCCCCGGGTGGGAAGGGTGAAGCTGACAGAGTCCAGGGCCGGGACGTGACTCTTCTCATAGATCTTAGTCAGCCCTTCACATACCAGAAACATCGAATCTGCAGGGATGCTCCATCCTCCTGACTACTCCTGTTGTCCCTCCCAATGCGTCATTGGAAAGGAGAATATATCTCTTCTGGAACTGATTTTCGGCATCATTGGCTTTATAGATACTCTTCGCACCGGTATCCGATAAGCGAAGGGCCTCTACAATGCCGGCCGGGGCATACCAACTTTCAAATCCACCTCTCCTCCCAAAAAATTTCAGGAATTCTGATGAAAATACACGGTCAACTTTGCAGCCATCCCCGTTTAAGAAGTACAATACTTCCTCTTGGCGACGGATTGTCTATCGGCATAAAAACATGGTAATATTGACAACTGATGCATTTGCGGTAGATGAGATACCCTTAATGAGGGGATAATAGAGGTCACCAACCGCAGATCCAACGGATCCTTCCCGTGGAAGAATTTATAGCGTATCGCACATGCAATGTGAATTACAAATATCGGTGAATATGAAGACGCATTATACCGCGTCTTTATTTTCATCATCGAGAGGAGAGTATCATGAAGATTGGAGGAAACACGGTTCTCATTACCGGCGGAGCGACAGGCATTGGCCTTGCTATGGCCGAAGAGTTTGTGAAGGCAGGCAGCGAGGTCATCGTCTGCGGAAGGACTGAAGAAAACCTGAAACAGGCAAAAGCCAGGCTGCCGTCGCTCCACATAAAAAAATGCGATGTAGCAAAGGAGGCCGAACGCGAGGCGTTATACGAGTGGGCGGTTGCCAACTTCATGAACCTGAACGTTCTGGTCAATAATGCCGGCATCCAGAGAATGATCGATTTTACGAAAGGAACCGCAGATCTCATCAACCACCGGGCCAAAGACGGTGAGGACGAGATCGAAGTCAACCTGAGAGCGCCTGTTTACATGACCGCACTGTTCACGCCCCACCTGATGAAACAGAAAGGAGCAGCGATCATCACTGTCTCTTCGGGCCTTGCCTTTTACCCGATGGCACCGATGCCTGTTTACTGTGCGACAAAAGCGGCTGTCCATTCCTTCAGCGTGACACTTCGCCAGCAGCTGGAAGGCACACCTGTCAGAGTATTCGAGCTGATACCTCCTATGGTGGATACCAACCTGGACAAGGGTGCACGAAAAGCCCGGGGACAGACGTATTTCGGCATGAGCACCGCTGAATTCATTGTCCCGGTCATGAAGGCGCTGGAAAACGACGAATTTGAAATCCGGGTCCAGGATCCGAAACTGGCAGCCATGAGAGGAGATCATCCGGGCGAGGTTTCCCGGGGCACGAAATAACAATCTTTTTTTATAGCCGGATCAACAGGGAAAAACGGGAGATAGTCAGCATGGAAAAATACGGGAAATTCGTAGACCGGGCAAGAGCGCTCGGTGCAGATGATGCCAAGATCATTAAGACCGACAGCATTGTCACCGCTGCCTGGGTCCGCTGGAAATGTCACTATGGCTGTGGGATGTACGGGTCCACCCTCTGCTGCCCGCCGAACAGCCCTGATTACCGGGAGACCCGGGAACTGATACAGTGCTATGCACATGCACTGCTTGTACATTACAAAAAGGGTTTCCGGAGTAAAACACACCCGACCGAGATCGTTACCGCATTGGAAAAAGAGCTTTTCTTCGCAGGATATTACAAAGCGTTCGCACTTGGTGAAGGGCCCTGTATGCTCTGCGAAAAGTGTGCAAAAGGACAATGCGTGCACCCCGGGGATGCCCGTCCTTCAATGGAATCCTGCGGCATTGATGTTTTCACGACTGTACGGAACAATGGATTTTCTATCGAGGTGTTGACAGAAAGTTATGAAAAGATACTGGCAGAAAAATCACCCAGGGTTAACCGCTTCGGTCTGGTATTGATCGAATGACCGGTTTCGGGGAAAATCTGGAAAGGATCTGATAATTCAGTTCTGTGGTTCTGGTGCGTCTGCGGTTGGCAACCAGTATTTTCATCTCGTTAAAATATTCAAATCAAAAGTGAACACACCAGCAGACAACGACAATTACCGAAATGACATCGTGCAATGAAGGCGGTTGAAAAGATGAACGATGACAAGGGTATAAAGAAGGTATCGGTGGTAATGTGTGAGGATTATGAGCGCACACGCGTGGAAAGATCTGTCCGCCGGGCAATCGACCTGCTGGGGGGAATCGGGGCGTTCGTCTCCCCGGGCCAGAAGGTTCTGGTGAAGTTCAACCTGCTTCAGGGAGCGGCTCCTGAAAAGTGCGTGACCACGCATCCGGAGGTTGTGTATGCGGTAGCAAAGGTACTCAAGGAACATGGCTGCGACGTTCTTCTGGGTGACAGCCCCGGGTCCGGAATACCCTACACCGAGGCCAATCTGCGGAAAGCCTATGCTGCTTCCGGCTTTGACCGGGTCGCCCGGGAACTCGGCGTACGGCTTAACTACGACGTTGGGTACCATGACGTGCCGGCACCGGATAGTAAGACAATGAAACAGTTCCCGATCATCAACCCCGTGCTGGACTGCGATACCGTGGTGGTTGTCTCCAAGGTAAAAACCCATGCGTCCCTTTTCATCTCGGCTGCGACAAAAAACATTTTCGGGGTCATCCCGGGGCTGGAAAAACCATCCTATCACGTCCGGCTGCAGGACCCTTACAGTTTCGCACAGATGCTCCTTGACCTCAATGATGTTGTCAAACCCAGGCTGCAAATCGTGGATGCGGTCTTTGGCATGGAAGGCGATGGCCCATTTGCCGGCGACCCGAGAAAGATCGGGGCGATACTGGCTTCGGGCGATCACAATGCGATCGATGTCGTAGTCTGCCGGCTTATTGCTGTCGAACCCGTGCAATCGCCGATCATCGCTGCAGCGATCGAGCGAGGGTACCTGCAGGAGGACCTGAGCGATGTTTCCGTGATCGGGGACAACCTGGACCGCCTGATCGTGAGAGACTTCAAGAGGCCGGCGACGTACAAGACAAGTCAGGACATTCGTCGCGACCCATCAAATCCGTTTGCAAAGATCTTCGCGCTTGCCAGTGAATACGTGCTCCGGCCGGTCATTCATGAGGACCTGTGTGTCACCTGCCTTAAATGCGTCCAGAGCTGTCCGGTAAAGACGATCTCAGTAGTCGACAACAAGCCAGTGATCGATTATACGAAGTGCATCCGGTGCTATTGTTGCCACGAGATGTGTGACAGCAAAGCGATCTCGTTGGAGCACAATGAGGTTGCCGGCCATGAGTTGGCCCGACTCACCGGCACGTAACACGTTACTATTCGCCGGTTCTGTTGCATCTGCGGCTGGCAACCAGTATTTCACCTTGTTAAAATATGCATATCAAAAGTGAACACACCAGCACCGTCTGGAATGGTTGCTCCCGGGATTACCGGGACAATTCCTTTTTCATCTTTGCATGGACCTCTTCAATGTTCAGCGGGTTGAGCGGTTTACAGAGGATCTCATGGACACGGAGATTTTTCAGATGCTGCGAGGATGCCGCCTGCATGACCAGCGCTGTATCTGATCCTCTTCCTGTGCCGGCGATGGCGATGATCTTCTCACCGCTCTTTACGTGACCGCCGTCTGTCGCCATGAGCACAATTTCAAAACAGACCTTGAACCCCTGGCAGAAGCAGCGCAGCAGGTTTGCCATCACGACAGGTATTGTCGATTCATAGAGGTCGGTGGTGTGAAAAAGCATCGTGCCAAAATGAACCACATGTCCTGCTTCCCTCAATGTCTTTGCAAGTTCCTGGGGAAAAGCATTGATCTCGCGGTGAAAGTCCCATTGATGAGGAATAACAATCAGCTGTATACCGTCGTTTTTGAAATACTCCATTGCTTTCTTCGCAGTAGCGCCACTCGTAGACGCGATTACTATCTTCCTGATTTCGAGCTGATGAGCACGTTCGCGTGCTAACCGGAACGTGGTATCCGTGTTCTCTGGGTCGAGTGTTTCAAAGTATGTTACCAGATGTTCCATGATCGGAACTATGGCAGGAGGTGTTGATAAGGTGTGTGATCTGGCAAAATACCAAAAGCCGGGGCCGGGGGACGCCGGGAAACTTCTGCACATTTCTCCGATTGTGAAAATGTATAATTCACCTGATTTTTCTATGAAGTCCCGTCAACCTGTCGGAACCTCCAAAGATACCTTTAACCTCCGCTTGTACAAACATCATCGAAGAGAGAAATCATGGATAAAATCACGCTCGGCCCGATGCCGTATATGAGTGTCATGCCCACTGTGCTCGTGGGAGCAAATGTGGACGGAAAAGCAAACTACATGACCGCCGGGGCAGCAACGGTCGCCTGCATGGCTCCACCGATGGTCTGCGTTGCGCTCAACAAGGCCCGCTACACGGTTAAGGGAATCGGAGAGAACAAGACTTTCAGCCTGAATATACCGTCAGCCAGACGGGTAGTCGAGACCGACCACTGCGGTATTGTCTCAGGTGCGCAGGAGGACAAGTCCGGGGTCTTTGTGTCTTTCTACGGCACGCTGAAGACTGCTCCCATGGCAGAGGAGTGCCCGGTCAATATCGAGTGCAAACTCTTCAAAGCCATTGACTGCGGGAGCCACCTGCTGCATATAGGCGAGGTTGTCGAGGTCTACGCTGACAAGGGTTGCATAACTGACGGAAAACCGGATGTCACAAAGGTAAACCCGATCTTACTCGCCCAAGCCACCTATTTCGATATCGGAAAACACGTCGAAAAGGCGTTTTCGGCCGGAAAGAAATACCGGAAAAAGTAAGATCGGGATTATCCCCCCACTCCCGTAATCACCCCCACCTCCTGCTGCGCAGTCACCGGGTCCAGCACCCGGGCCAGGACCAGCCAGGCCCGCTCCTGATGCCCGATTGTCTCTGGAGACAGGTTGGCTGCACGATAATGGATGGTTTCTTCTCCTCTCTCATCCCTGATGAGTCTGATATGTCGGAGAAAACTGACGGCTTCGGTCGAAGACCTGATGGTCTTCTCCTGCTTCGGGTCTGATGACCCTCAGCATTCTCCTGCCTCACCCCGAATGGGTCTGATATGTCGAAGAGCCTCCGGCTCTTTTCCTGCCTCACCCCTTACGGGGTTCGGCATCGAGAAACTGTAACAGCGTCCGCTGGGTCTTGAGTTCGGGGATGAGCGTGCTGTGCGGCACCCACGTGCCGGTTCCGGTGAGGAAAACAGCCCGGGCAACTGCCAGGTCAAGCGATTCGCACAGGGCCGGGGGCGAACTCATCGCCTTCCGTGCGGCTTCGCGGATCACCCATGTCCCGATCGGCGCCCAGTAATCGCTTGATATCGTACGGACAACGATGACGCGGGCAGAGCGCCGGATGCTTTTCAGGTATTCGCAGACCGCGAGCCGGGCGGAGTAATAGGCACCGGAAATGGGAGAGTCCCCGTGTTTGGTCATCCCTTCCCGGTCCTGCACGATCACCTCATTATCGCCGGCCCAGAGGGTATGTCTTCCCCAGATCTCGATCATCTCGTACTTCCAGTCGCCCGGCAGGAGAATCGTGACGATGCGGTTACCGTATATCTCGCCGGAAAAGACCAGGATCTCTTCGAGTGGGGGGAACCGGGCGATCTCTTTTTTCAGTCCGTTCGACAGGGTGGCGTCCACGGCGGTTATCGCCCAGCGGGTGGGGACGAACTTCCGCCGTTTACCAGGCAGCCCGGCAGTCATGAGTTTCGTGATCTGGTACACGTCGACACCATCGCTGCGCAGGGCGATCGCTGCATCGGTTGCCCCGATGTCCGTATCAGAGGTGATCCGGTCGACCGCCCGGCCCACCCTGGCACTCCCGATAAGGTCCATCGATTTTATCGCGCCGGAGAAGCCCACCGGGGCGACGGTGCCATCGAAGTTCAGGGAAAACTCAACCGGTTTTTCGAAGGCAACATCCACGTCAAGGGGGAGGGAGGAGAGCGCTATTTCCTGCAGGCCGCCGGCAAGACGGGGGAGGAAAGAATTCCCGCGGATGGTGCGGGCACGGATGCCCACGATCTCCTCCATCCCGAG
>Ga0182011_10004242_pt1 | contig 11515 bp, 13 predicted proteins | sample 711E1DmetaG_FD_120481 | JGI IMG/M metagenome (GOLD analysis project Ga0182011, IMG submission 120481) | Permafrost microbial communities from Stordalen Mire, Sweden - 711E1D metaG | ecosystem: Environmental > Terrestrial > Soil > Wetlands > Permafrost | place: Sweden: Stordalen | collected... | reverse complement strand
CTGTAATAACTTTGCTTGGTCTGACCAATGGGGTTGTCACCATCACATGGAACTCGGTTGCGGGTGGAATCTACAGGGTACAGTACATCAATAACCTGAATGACAGCGGCTGGAATGACTTGTTACCGGATGTGACGGCGACCGGTTTAACGGCCGGTCAAACCAATGTCGTAAACGGCGCGCCGCAACGATTTTACCGGATTAAGGTGTTAAATCCAGGCATCAAGGCCAACAACAAGGTGTATGACGGGACGGCAACGGCGACGATCAGTTCGAACAACGTGGTACTGGCGGGAGTGGTGGGCGGTGACACGGTCGGTCTGTCCACCAACGGATATGCGGCTAATTTTGCCAGCCCGAATGTCGGTACGGGTATCGTCGTGACCATGAGCGGGCTGACGTTGACTGGTGCGAGTGCGAACAACTACACGCTGACGCAGCCGGTGGGACTCACGGCCAACATCACGCCAGCGACATTGACGGTGACCGCCGACGATAAGAGCAGGACCTATGGATTGCCGAACCCGTTGTTGACCGCCGCTTACAATGGTTTTGTCAACGGTGAAGGGACAAACGTATTGGCGGGTGCCCCAAGTTTAAGCACCAGTGCCACGACCAATAGTCCGCCCGGATCCTATGCAATCACGGTCGGCCCGGGTACGTTGACTGCGGCCAATTATGCCTTTGTCTTTAACGGCGGGACGCTGACCGTGGGGGGCGCGCCCCAGTTAAGTGGTGTCGCATTGAATGGCAATCAGTTCATCTTTAACTTGCTGACGATCACAGGTCAGACCTATCAACTTGAGTACAAGGACAATCTTACTGCGGCGACGTGGACTCTTTTGGGTGGCTCCATGGCCGGCACGGGCAATCTCCTCATGATAACCAACGCTCTGGACGCCTCGCCCCAACGATTCTTCAGGCTGGTAATCAGTCCTTAACCGGGGCAGTTCGCTTTAGTACTCGTCAACCGCGGAGAAAATCCATCGTTATGCAAATCAACGTCTTGGAGTACCTGGAAAAAGGTCCGTTGCTCAATTGCAGGGACAAAGTCGCGATCCGGGATTCAAGCCGAGGGGTCACTTTTGGGGAACTGGAGCGGTTCGCCAAGAATTGCGCGACCTTGATCCTGAAAAAAACCACGGCGATCAATCAACCGGTGGCGGTCTTTCTTCCCAAAAGTGTCGAGGCAATTATCGCCGATTTGGGCATTCTCTACACCGGTAATTGCTACGCCAATCTCGACATCAAATCCCCGCCGCAGCGGCTCCAGAGCATGTTGCAAAATCTCAAAGCCGGCGTGATCATCACGTCGTTGTCACATGCCGGTACGCTGCGCACTTTGGACATACCCGAAGATCAACTGCTGTTTGTGGAGCAGGCCATTACGCCCGGGGCAATTTATGACAACGCGCAGTTGCTGGCACGGTTCAGGTCCGTAATCGACACGGATCCCGTCTATATCATTTACACATCCGGATCGACCGGCGTGCCCAAAGGAGTCGTCATTCCGCATCGCGGTGTAATTGATTACATTGATTGGGCGCGGGATTGCTATCAGATCTCCGAAAGTGAAATCATCGGCAACCAGGCGCCGTTCTTCTTCGACAACTCAACGCTGGACATTTACCTGTGCCTGGCGTGCGGGGCCACCCTGGTCTTGATCCCGGAGGAGAATTTCGGTTACCCGCTCAAATTGATGCAGTTTGTGGATCAAATGGGCATTACCACCTTTTTCTGGGTGCCGTCGGTGATGACCAATGTGGCCAATTTCAAGATTCTCGATTCGCTGGCACCACCCTCCATCCGGAAAATTCTCTTTGCCGGCGAGGTCATGCCCACTCGCACGCTCAATTACTGGCGCGGCAAATATCCCAACGCGCTGTTTTCCAATCTCTACGGCCCCACCGAGATTACCGTGGATTGCACCTATTATACCGTGGATCGGGACTTCAAAGATGACGAGGCATTGCCGATTGGATTTCCCTGCCGCAATACAGACATATTGATTCTGACTGAGAAAAATGAATCTGCCAGGACGGATGAACCCGGTGAACTTTGTGTGCGCGGAAGTTCTCTGGCATTGGGCTACTGGAACAATCCTGAAAAAACAGCCAGTGTCTTTGTGCAAAACCCGCTCAACCCGCATTATCCGGAATTGATCTATCGAACCGGGGATCTGGTTTCCCGCAATGCGCGTGGGGAGATCATATTCATCGGCCGCAAGGATTTTCAGATCAAACATCTGGGTTACCGGATCGAATTGGGCGAGATCGAGCACGCTGCCTTCCAAGTGGATGGCATCCATAACGGGTGTGTCATTTATAACCAGGAGAAAAAGGAGATTGCCCTGTTTTTTGAGTCAGATCGAGACTTGTCGCCGACCTTTATCCGTGAACGCATGCTGGCCCGCATTCCCAAATACATGCTGCCGACTTCATTTCACCGGCTGGATAAAATCCCGCTGACCGCCAACGGGAAATATGACCGTCAGAAACTGGCATCAAATCTAAAAACGGATTGTCATGCAGAGAGTTGATACGATCGCCGCGGTTTTCTCCGCGATGCAACAGGTAAAAACGGCTGCACCGGCCTACTGCGCCAATTTTTTCCCGGTACCGCAAAAATTGCAAAGATGGATTGATCAGAATGAATTGTTTCTTGAAGTTTCGGCGGGAGCCGCGTTTTTTTTTACGAAGGACCATGATTTTTGGCGCATCCATTTTTGTGCCCTGGACCGGAATGCCTTGCGACGACAATTCTTGTCTCTTCCCGCCTTGAAAACCGAGCCATTGGTCATCGACATGTTGGAATACGAAAAGACAGCCGATGGGTTGGTGCCCCTTATCGAATCAACCGGCTTTCGACGATACGCCCAGCTTTGCCGCCTGACACGCGCTGGTTCAGCCCCGCTGCCACCGATCCCGTCCGGCGATGTACAGCCGGTTTACGCTGCACAGAAGGACGCCCGGGGCGTTTTGGAGATTCTTGGTTCGTCCTTTGACCGTTATGCCGAACAGATCCCCAAGCTTTCTGAGATTGAAATGGCAGCGGAAAACCGCCAGATTTTAATGTTGCAACATGATCAGACCATCGCCGGATTGCTTTTTTTTGAGACGCAGGGAGCCGCATCCACGATTCGCTACTGGCTGGTGGCGGAAAAATTCCGGGCGTTACATTACGGCTCGGCCCTAATGCGCGCCTATTTTGCGGCCCAGGGCGCGGTCCGGCGTTTCACCCTTTGGGTTATGGCTGATAATGAGTCCGCCCTTCAGAAATACCGGCACTACGGTTTCATGCCGGACAGGCTGATTGATCATGTTTTGGTTAATGAAATGATTCGTCATGAAATCAGTCATTGAGATACTGAAGGAAATCCGCCCGGAATTTGATTTTGCAGCCTCCGGCGATTTTATCGCGGACGGAATGCTGGATTCATTCGACGTGGTGACCTTGGTTGCGGCGCTGGACAAAAATTTCAACATTTCGATACAAGGCACGGACATTGTGCCGGAAAACTTTAAAAACCTTGAAACGATCAACGCGCTTCTGCATAAAAGCGGGGTAAGGCCATGAACTTTAAGTTCCGGCATAAACGCATCACTGGCATCCTTGCCGTAGTGCCGGCGAGGGAACAGTCTTTTGTTGAAGATATGAAACACTTCAACTTTCCCATAGCCCGCTCGCTCAAACTCAAGGAAGTGATGGGCTATGACAAACACCGCATTGTTGAACCGGGCGTTTGTGTGTCCGATCTGGCCGTGGCCGGCCTGGAGCATTTGTTCAAAAACGATTTGCTCCATCCCGATGAGTTTGACGCTCTTATTCTGATCACGCAATCGCCGGATTATTTCATGCCGCCGACCAGCAATGTCATCCAAGGAAGGTTGAACCTGAAGCACGATCTGCTTTGTCTGGACATCAACCAGGGTTGCGCAGGATTTATCATCGGCCTGATGCAGGCATTTTCCCTGTTGGAACAGGAAAGCATCCGGAAAGTGGTTTTGATCAACGCCGATGTTCTCAGCCGAAAAACGTCACCCAAGGATCGCAATAGTTATCCCTTGATCGGAGACGCCGCTGCCATAACGGTCGTGGAACGCGATCCCGAGGATACGGTCATTCATGCCAATCTCAAAATGGACGGCACACGCAATAACGTGCTGATGATTCCCGCCGGAGGATTTCGCCTGCCGAGTTCACCGGCAACCGCGGTTCTGGAGGATGTCGGCGACAATAACCTCCGGGCCAAAGATCATCTGCGCATGGACGGTTCGGCGGTCTTCAACTTCGTGCAGATCGAAGTTCCACGGATGATTAATGAGCTTTTGAAGTACGCAGGGGCGACGTTGAATGAAATTGACTACTTTTTCTGCCACCAGCCCAATCGGTTCATGTTGCAGAAACTCGCGGATAAAATGCAGTTGCCGTATTCCAAAATGCCAAGCAACGTGGTGGAACGATTCGGCAACAGCAGCGGGGTCACCATTCCTGTAACCATCACCTCAAACCTAAGGGACCGGCTTATGCACGAACAGTTCAAGGTTTGCCTTGCGGGATACGGCGTGGGCCTGACTTGGAGTGCCATGCTGCTGGACCTGGGCAAAGTCAAATTCAACACCATAATCGAATACAAATAAATACCGGAGATACCATGAACAAGCCGGAGTTCTACCAGCGGTTGGCGGAAATTCTCGATGTTGACGAACTGCAGCCGGAAAGCGTGCTGAGGGATTTTGATGAATGGGATTCACTGGCCGTGCTCTCGGTGCTGGCGCTGGCCGACTCGAAATATGGAGTGACCATCCGGGCCGAGGAAATCCGGTCGGTGGTAACGGCTGCCGACCTGGCGGACCTGGTGGAGGCAAAACAAAAATAGCGGAGCGCCGGGTCCGGGGATTCCATCCACATTTAGAAATCATTTTTCAAAAAAGAGGCGGGAGGCTGGCGGTCATCCGGTCGTTCGAACGGTGCAAATATGAAATGCATTTTCAGGAATAAAAGGATCAGTGCCATCCTTTCGGTGGTGCCGGGGCAGGAAAGCCGTTTTGACGACGAACGCTCCAATTACAATCTCACCGAGGAAAAAGCCAGGCGGATGAAAAAAATGATGGGCCTGGACCGGCACCGCGTGGCAGCCCCCGGGGTCTGTTCCTCGGACCTTTGCGTGTACGGTCTTCAACAATTGTTGAACGAAGGCACCTTGAAGAAGGAGGAGATTGGCGCCCTGTTATTTGTTTCTCAAACCCCGGACTATTACCTTCCGCCGACCAGCAATGTGATCCAGGGCAGACTTGGATTGGGTCACGATGTCGTCTGCCTTGACCTCAACCAGGGATGCGCGGGATTTGTCATCGGTTTGATGCAGGCTTTTATGCTGCTGGACATGATGGACGCGGACAAGGTGGTGCTGCTCAATGGCGACACCGCCAGCAAACTGGTCGATAAACACAACCGCATCACCTACCCTTTGATTGGCGATGCCGGGTCGGTGACGATCATCGAGCGTTGTGCGGAGGAAAATCCAGTTCACCTGTGCCTGAAGATGGACGGTTCGCGACACCGGGCCCTCATTGTTCCGGGCGGCGCCTTTCGGACGCCCTCCTCGCCCGAGACGTTGAAGCTGGTGGAAATGGAGGAAGGCGTGGTCCAAAGTCTGGAACAAATCCACATGGATGGCGCCGCTATTTTCAATTTCACCCTTGAAGATGTCCCGCCGCAGATCGAGGAAGTCCTGTCATATTCGGGCAATTCCAAAGAATCCATCGATTATTTTCTGTTTCATCAGCCGAACCAGTTCATCCTGAAACAAATGGCCGACAAAATGAAGATTCCGCAGGAAAAACTGCCGAACAACATTGTGGGCATCTACGGCAATTCCAGTTCGGTGAGCATCCCGGTGAACATCACGCATAACTGCGGCCAACAACTCCAGAACAGCGCACTCCGGGTTTGTCTGTCCGGGTTCGGTGTCGGACTGACGTGGGGTTCCATGGTCATGAATCTGGGGCCGCTCGCGACATGCCAGACCGTGGACTACGAAGCCGTTTGAACAAGCCAGCTTCAACCTCGAAAAGAAATTTTGTGCAAGATCATGTAAAATTTGATTCGAAAGCATCCCAGTTCAACTCCAGCCATTACGACTTTGTTTCGGATGTCTGGCACATCATCTTCGGGGAAAATTTTCACGCCGGCTATTTCAAGCAACCCGGCGAAAGCTTCAGCGTCGCCACGAACAATTTGACGGAAGAGATGGCCGCCTGGGGCCGCTTCTCGAAGGAATCGAAAGTGCTGGACGTCGGGTGCGGCATCGGCGGCCCGGCCACCTTCCTGCATGAGAAATTTGGATGCTACGTCCATGGAATCACCATCAGCGAGAAAGGAACGCAGATCGCCAATGAATCAGCCCGGCAAAAGGGTTACAGTTCCCACCTTCAATTCACGGTGGCCGACGCCACGGACAACAAACTTCCGGATGACTCGTTTGACATTGTCTGGGGCATGGAATCGTTCCACCTGATGGACGACAAGGCCAGGGTGTTCGCCGAATGTTATCGCGTCCTGAAGCGGGGCGGCCAGTTGTTGCTTTGTGACAACATGGCGGGAAGCCGCAGGCTTTCTGATGCGGAGGCCGTTGCCCACTACAAGGAACTCCGCCTGTTGGAAAGGGTTTTTGGAAAAACCCGGACCGAAACCCTTGCTGGCTATGAATCCGCTGCCAAGGCCGCCGGGTTCAAAGACATTGTTTCCCGGGAAATCAATGAACAGACGATGCCACCGACAATCAAACATTTCCGAAACAAGGTAAAATCGCAATATCAGGAACTGGTGGGTCTTTCATCGAAACAGTACATCAACGATTTCCTGGGCATGTGCGACACTTGGGAACACTTTAACCGCTTGGGGGTCATGTCCTATGGTTTGCTCAGGGGAGCCAAACCCGCCGTGTAACGCGCCCGGTTGCGGGCTTGACTTGGACTGCCATGCCACCCAACTTTGACAAATCTGATTTCAACACGGATGTCGAACACAAAAAACATGGATAAATCTGAATTCTATCAACAACTGGCAGCGATCCTCGATATCGAGGAAGTGAAACCGGAAAACGTACTGAAAGATTATGACCAGTGGGACTCTCTGGCCATCCTTTCGGTCCTGGCCCTGGCCGATTCCCAATATGGCGTCACCATCCGCGCCGGCGAGATCCGGCAGGTCGTAACCGCCGCAGATCTGGCGGCCCTGATTGAAGCGAAGCGAAAATAACAGGATCGCAGCGGTCCACAATGCGTTTACGTTCATCACGGATGAAAGCATCGGTGCGGATCCGGCGTTTTGCCCGCCCGCCGGAGGGTCTTCCCCATGAAAAGCATTTTTAAAAACAGGAAAATCAGCGCCATTGTCTCGGTGGTGCCGAAGGAGGAGTATCGTTTCGACGACGAATACCCCATCTTCAAACTCACCGCGGACAAGGCGAAGCGGTTCAAGAAGATGATGAGCCTGGACCGGCACCGCATCGCCCCGCCCAATGTCTGCTCCTCCGACCTGTGCCAGTACGGGCTGCAATATCTGTTGAACGAAGGAACGCTGAAGAAGGAGGAAATTGGCGCCCTGATATTTGTCTCGCAAACGCCGGATTACATCATGCCGCCCACCAGCAATGTGATCCAGGGCAAACTGGGTCTGGGCCGCGAAATGATCTGTCTCGACATCAATCAAGGTTGCTCGGGTTTTTTGCTCGGCCTGATCCAGGCCTTTGTACTCCTGGGAATCGCGGCGTTGCCCAAGGTGGTCCTGTTGAACGGCGACACCTGCAGCAAGCAGACCGACAAGTGCAACCGCATTTCCTATCCCCTGACCGGTGATGCGGGTTCGGTCACCGTCATTGAACGCTGTGAAACGGAGAACCCCATTTACATGGACGTGAAGAATGATGGCTCGCGTTACAAGGCGATCATGATTCCCGCCGGCGGATATCGCACCCCCTCCACGCCGGAGACCTTGCAATTGAGGGAGGTGGAGGAAGGCGTGGTCCGAAACCAGGAACACGTCCACATGGATGGCGCCGCCATTTTCAGCTTCACCATGGAAGATGTCCCGCCGCAAATAGACGAGATTCTCGCGTTTTCCGGCGACACGCGTGAATCCATCGAACATTTCCTGTTTCATCAGCCCAACCCGTTCATTCTGAAACAGATGGCGGAAAAGATGAAAATTCCGCCGGAGAAACTGCCGAACAATGTCGTCAGCCTCTACGGCAATTGCAGTTCGGCGACCATTCCGCTGAACATCGCCCTGAATTGCAGCGAACCGTTGTTGCGGGGTAGCCGGCGTGTCTGTCTCTCCGGATTCGGCGTTGGGCTGAGTTGGATTTCGATGGTCATGAACCTTGGGCCGTTGGATGTCTGCAAGATTGTGGACTACGAATCAACCTGACTGGTCGCATGGGGGAAACCTACACACTGATCACCGGCGCCGCCTCCGGCTTCGGCCGGAGCATTGCCCAGAAGCTGGCCCCGTCCCGGAAGCTCGTTCTGGCCGACATCAATGCGGAGAAGCTTGAGACTGTGCGGAAGACTTGTGCCGCCCCGGAACGTCATCTGGTGTGGGTGCGCGATTTGAGCCGGTTGGAGGGAATTGACGAGGAACTGGCATCCTTTCTGGCCGCAAAGAACATTCAAATCGACCACTTCGTTCATTCGTCCGGCATCTTTGGAATTCAATTTGTGCGGGCGAACGAAATGACGTTTGTAAACCGGTTGTTCAACATCAATGTGTTTTCAGCCATGCAGATCATCCGGCCGCTGGCCCAGAAAAGGGTGAACAAGGGGGCGTTGCGAAGCATTACTTTCATCTCCGCCATCGGCAGCCGGATCGGCGGCAAGGGTTATTATGTTTATTCCGCAAGCAAGGGCGCAGTGAATGCCATGTCGCTTTCCCTGGCCGTGGAACTTGCCCCCGGCGTCCGGGTGAACGCCGTTCTGCCCGGCACCATCGAAACCGAGATGAGCAGGGATTATTTTGCCGACCCGGACTTCGTGGCGTCCATCCAGGCCATCCATCCCCTGGGTTTGGGGCGGGCGGAGGACGTGGCCGACGCGGTGGAATTCCTGTCCTCCGACCGGGCGCGTTGGATTACCGGGCAGGAACTGGTTGTGGATGGCGGCCGCTTTGTGAGCAAAACGCCTTCATTGAAAGAAATAAACTGACCAAGACGCATGGGCGAAACTTACACATTGATCACCGGCGCTTCATCTGGTTTCGGCCGGAGCATCGCGCAGAAGCTGGCTCCGTCCCGGAGGCTGATCCTGACCGGGCGAAACGCGGAGAAACTGGAGGCCGTGCGCAAGACCCTTGTAACCCCGAAACGCCATCTTTTGTGGGTGCGCGATTTGAGCACGGTGGACCGGCTCGGTGAGGAACTGGCCTCCTTTCTGACCGGAAAGGACATTCGCGTCGAACATTTTATTCACTCGGCCGGGTTCACCGGCATTCAATTTGCCCGCGCGGTGGAGATGGCGTTTGTCATCCGGGTATTCAACGTGAATGTGTTTTCTGCCATGGAAATCATCCGGCCCCTGACCCAAAAAAAGGTGAACCAGGGGACGCTGCGAAGCATCACCTTCATCTCCAGCATTGCGACCCGCGTCGGAGCGAGCGGTTACTTTGTCTACGCGGCCAGCAAAGGCGCGGTGAATTCCATGTCGCTTTCGCTGGCCGTGGAACTCGCGCCGGCCGTTCGCGTGAACGCAATTCTGCCGGGGATTATCGAAACACAAATGACTCAGGAGTATTTCACCAATGCCGACTTCATGGCGTTTTACCCGTTGGGCTTCGGGCGCCCGGAAGACGTGGCTGATGCTGTGGAATTCCTGTCCTCCGACCGGGCCCGCTGGATCACGGGACAGGAGATTGTCGTGGATGGCGGCCGGTCGGTCTTCTCTCCCGTTCCCAGTGAGATCAGCGCGAAGCGGGCGGAATTGATTTCAAAGGCAACCGATCACGGACACCGTGGTCAAACCCGTTCGTGAATCTTGTTTTTTCATCGAAAGTCTTGAAGGACTGTCGTCCCGCGCTGGAAGAGTTGATGTTCTTAAATCCCCGCCAGTTCCGGGCGCGGGAAGGGATCGTCAATTCGCTCGAAAAGTTCGGCCATCCACGGCTTGAGGAGATCGCCGGTGGCTTGTCCATCCAGGTCGGAGATTGCGAGGCACAGACCCTTTTTGCCTTCGACCCGAAACAGCACTCCGGCAACCCGGTGGGCGTCGTGGTTTTCCTTCGCACGTCTCCCGCCGAGGTCGCCATCATGCACCTGGCGGTGCATCCAGATTATTCCATGCAGGGCGAACACGCAGGGACCGGATTGGGGGTCATTCTGGTGGAAAAGGTAAAGGAAATTGCCGCGCAAATCGTCGGCATTAAACGGGTGGTTTTTTTCTACCGGCGCGAAGTGGTTATGCGATTATTATAATGCTTATTGCGCGCCCGGGCCCGTTGATATAGACAAGTTCGGAATGTTGCCTTATTTTAATGGTTCTTCGGCGTAAAGTTTTAATGTTATGTACGATTCGTGGCCAGCGCATTGCCAGAGCCGCCAACCGGCGTCCCGGACGATTAAATTGTGGTCCGGGCAAATGATATTCCCGACTGACTGATCATGCGGCATACGTTTCTAACCGAGGGTTTCAACTTGCGCCTGCGTCCCGTTCGAATAACAGATGCCGCCTTCATTGTATGGCTTCGGAACTTGGATTATGTGAAGGGATACGTGGGCGATTCGGCCACGAATACTGCGGGCCAGGAGGTTTGGCTTGGGAATTATTTTGAGCGGGAGGGCGATTACTATTTCATTGTCGAAACATCAGGCGGAATCCCCTTGGGCACACATGGCATTTACGATGTGAAGGGGAGCAGCGCCGAGAAAGGAAGGCAAATTGTCCGTCCGGAGGTGATGGCGGGAGTGCCGTCGGCAATATTGGCGACGGACCTGGCTTTCGGCAGCCTGGGATTGAGCGAATTGAGAAGCACTTCCGTGTCAACCAACCGCGCGGTCCTTTCCCTTCACCGAAAGTCTGGATTTAAGGAACTCGGAATCAAGCGTGCCGCCCAGATCATTGGCGGCAAACCTGTGGATTTGGTCCAATTTCTTCTCACGAGGGAAGATTGGTCCAATGTCCGTGATCGTTTGTTGCCTTTGGCCCAGTTGGCGGGAAGGCAGGTGCTCGATTGGAACAACACGCAATCAGGCAAGCGCCAGCCTTGGGAAGAAGTCAAAAATTAACCGGCCATTTGACCCGGCTTCCGCGCTGATGATATTGAGAAAGAGGACGACATCCGTTTGATCTTTGTTGTGTATCGGTGTGTGGCGCAGGTAAAAAGTTGCAGGCAACCAGGCTAACGACTATTTATGACGGTCTGAGAATGCGGCACTCGTTACATATGGAAGGCTTCGGCGTGCGTCTGCGGCCGGTTCAGATGACGGATGCGGCGTTCATCGTCTGGCTGCGCAATCAAGATT
>Ga0182011_10004241_pt1 | contig 11518 bp, 7 predicted proteins | sample 711E1DmetaG_FD_120481 | JGI IMG/M metagenome (GOLD analysis project Ga0182011, IMG submission 120481) | Permafrost microbial communities from Stordalen Mire, Sweden - 711E1D metaG | ecosystem: Environmental > Terrestrial > Soil > Wetlands > Permafrost | place: Sweden: Stordalen | collected... | reverse complement strand
GCGGGCTCGCGGATGCCGCCACTGTCAGGGTTTCGACTTCGGGAGCATCCGGCACGCGGATCGACACGGTGATGATGGCGGTTGAAGGGGGGAAGCTGATGATCTATGACGACCGTGGACAGTCGCCCGGCCGTTTTCCTCTGCTCCCCCTCTGGAATACACTCCTCGATCTTAGCCTGAACGCGCTCCCCGCCACGCTCCTCTCTTTTGATTCGACGTTTGCCCTCACCATGATGTCCGGACATGTTCTCCGGGACAGGGTCAAGTGCCTGGTCGAGATGCGCTATGTCGCGGAAGACCTGATCTCCGCATTCGGTTCCCCCCTGATCAACTGCTTCGTTTTCACCCGCACGGTGAGCTGCGAGGAGACCGTCGACACCGCCGGTGTGCTCCTCTTTCAGGGGCCCGTCATCACGCTTCTCGATTCCATCTGGTTTGCAAACGATATCGGGCCGGTCAGGATGACGTCACGGGGGAGCATCCTCGAGGTGGATTCCCTGGGTCTTCCGTTCTCACTCTCGCCGCTCCAGGTGGTCCATACGCCGTCGTCACACGACTCGTACGAAGTGCATTACGCAAGGGTGAACGGGCGTGATTCTCTCGCGCTGAGGGAAGACCTTTACTTCAGGCCGGACGCGGCGTACACGGTGATCCTCGCGTATGCGAGGAGCTACTGAGTGGTGCGCGCTGGCGTTGACTTGCTGACAAGCTTTTCGATTGTCTCGATATCTTTGGGGATCCCCGCAGAAAGGACTTCCGATCCGTCGCGTGTGACAAGCACATCGTCTTCGATCCGGACCCCGAATCCGCGAAATGCGGGTGCGAGGGCCGTGTCCGTTCCCGGGACATAGATCCCCGGCTCCACGGTGATCACCATCCCGGCCTTCAACGTGTCGTATGTCCCGGCGTCGTGCACGTCGATCCCCACATGGTGCGAGACTCCGTGAGGCATGTAGCGTCCGAATCCCCCGGCGGAGAGCACCTCCCGCGCCTTCGCCTCGAGGGCCGACCAGTGGACCCCTGGTCGAATCAACCGTATCGTCTCCTCCTGCGCCCTCAGCACGGTGGAATACACTTTCCTCTCCGCGTCGGTGAATGATCCCGAGACGGGGAGCGTCCGGGTGACATCGGCGGCATACCCGTCGTATTCGGCCCCCACGTCGACAACGACCACCTCTCCGGTGCGCAGTTCCCTCCGGTTCTCATCGTAATGGGGGATCACCGAGTTCGGCCCTGATCCTATAATCGAAGGGAAGCTCGTGTAATCGGCTCCCTGCCGGAACATCTCATATTCCACGGCCGCCTGGAGTTCGAACTCTTTTGCTCCCGGTTTGCACACCGCCATCGCGTGCCGGATCCCGTCTCCCGTCATCCGGATTGCGCTGCGGATCAGGTCCAGTTCCGCCGCCGACTTGCACTCACGCAATCCCGCGACGAGCGGCCCGGCATTTCTTATCTTCAGTAAAGGGTACTTCTCACGGAGCCGCTGCCTCGCCTCCTGATCCAGGAAGATCGCCCTGTTATTGAGCCAGTCGTTGACGAACCCCGGATCCAGGGGGGAGAGATAGAGCGAGCGGACCGATCCGGCGACGAGTGGGAATATGTCTTCAAACCGGCTGGCATCGAGGACGGTGCCGTCCGGAAAAGACCCGTTTGCCTTGATCTCTCTTGCGCGCGCCGCAGGGGCAAAGAGGAGCATAGTCCATGCCTGTCCATCCACTGTCACGGTGCGGGGGTCAACGATGAGCGTGACGTTGGGCTCGGCGATCCCCGTGAGATAGAGAAGATTGCTCTCCTGCCTGTACCGGTAACTCACGTCCCCGGATCGGACACGGAAATCGGCGGCCCGGAAAACGATTGCCGCATCCGTGTCCGCGATGGCGGCCAGACGGGCGCGGCGCCCCGCGTACTCCGAGGAGGATATCCCGCCCCACGCATTGATCGTGCAAAGGGCGAGAAACGCCGCAATCAGTCCACGCACACGGAGTTTCATGGCGTTCAATCCTTCAGGAGTGTCCTGTGTGTTGTGACCGACGTGGAGCTCGGGATTGTCATGTTCTGTGCCCCGGTGAGCGCCACTGTCGATTCCATGTCATACCTGGAATCCTCCCGGACCGGCAACCCTGTGGCGATGTCCACGAAATATGTTCCGGAAGTGGTGCCGGTCCCCTCGACGAAGAAATCCGCACCGTTCATCGAACCCTTGCCGGAAATCGTCAACTTTCCCGCATAGGAGATTTTCAGGCACTGGACCCCCATGTGCGTCTCCTTTGCCAGCAGTGTGAAATCCCCCGTCGCGACGGTGGCGATCTTTCCTCCCATCGATTCGGAGGTGTCAGGCTTTGTCGATGTCCATTTCTCGCCGACCTTCACGGGCGTCGGGGGCATGAGGTGGAGCCTGACCATGTCCTGCCGTCCGGTCTGCGCCGCCATCCCGGAGAGCTTCACCGTGTCGATGACTTCCCGGCTGATCGTTTCGCCCAGCTTCGAGATCGTGAGGCGCGTCCGCTTGCCGATCGCGTCCTTAAGGATTATGGTCGTGTCCATCCTCGCGTTTTTTACGCTGACGCTCATCAGATCGGGGGAGACGGTCAGGACCGTCGAGCCGTCCGCCCTGATCTCTGAGGGCACAAGCCGGGTCGTTGCCAGGACGGTCGATGTCGATTTCACTTCCTGGCCCATCATCTCCTGCGACGACTTGACAAAGGTCGTGTCGGCAAATCGATAGACCTTTCCCTTCTCCAGCCTGTACTGCAGCGTGAACTCTTCCTGCGCGTCGGCGGCCTGGGATGCGACGGCTCCGGCAAACAGGAGGAAGAGCATTGTTCGTGTTGATATGCGCATGGGGGGACTCCTTCGTTGTTAAAACAACATGGGACTGGTTACGGGTAGATACCTGTAGTGAAGCGAATCGTTGGCGATATGGTATGCCGTGAGAAACACAAGGCTCGCGGTGCGGGCGACCTTGCGCGTATTGATAAGCTCCGGGCGGTCGTTGACGGTGTGGTACACGCTCTCGTCTCCGGAGTGGAAAAAGAGGTCGGGGATATTCCGCTTCATGAAGCTCATGTGGTCGCTCCCCTCACCCGGGCGGAGTTTCAGGTCCACGAGTATGAACCCGACCCGGGCGTCCTCCTCCCGCGCGATCCGTGCGATATCGGGGGACCCTTCCGACCCGACGAGGAAGAGTGAGTCCTCTCCGTTCATCCCGACCATGTCCATGTTGAGCATCGCGACGGTGCTTTTCAGCGGAAACAGGGGATGCCGCGCATAGTACTCCGAGCCGAAAAGCCCTTTCTCTTCCCCGGAGAACGCGATGCAGAGCACTGTTCTGCGGGGGGATGAGGGGAGGCCCCCGAGTGCGGCGGCGACCTCCAGAAGCGCGCACGTCCCGGAGGCGTTGTCGTCGGCGCCGTTGAATATCCAGCGCGCCCCCGGCGCGTGCTGCTTCAGATAGCCCAGGTGGTCGTAATGCGCCCCCACGATCACCGTCTCGGATTTCAGCGCCGGATCGCTCCCGGGGAGCACGCCGACGACGTTATTTGCCGACATGTCGCGTATCTCGGTCCCGGTCTGTATGAAAGCCTCGACGCCGGCGAGTGCGCAGGAACGGGGGCTGAGCCGCGCGTCGATCAGCCGCTGAAGAGTCCTGAGCGAATCGACGCTTCCGAAAAGCTGCACGATGACCCCCTCCCCCACATGAACGACGGGCACTTTCCCCTTCTCTTCCTCCCCCAGTGTGAGGGGGAGTGCGTCCTTCGGGATGAGGCGGGAGAACGATGGCCAGGGGAACCCGCGGGGTGCGAGCGAAGAATGGTTGAGAGGATCCGTCGCCACCATCACCCCGACCGCCCCGTGCTCCATCGCGATGCGGACCTTGGTTTCCACGCTGGAGTACTCCGTGAGGGCGGTCCCCATGAACACCGAAGTCGAGTCGTCTTCCCCCGGCTCGTGCCGCAGGACGAACACGATCTTCCCCCTCACGTCGATTCCTGCATAGTCGTCGTAATGGTACCGGGGGGCGGTAATACCGTACCCCGCGAACACGACCGGACCCCGGACACTGCTGTTGGATGTCATCTCAAACGGCGAGAAGTCCGTTTTGATCTCATACGACTTCTCAACGGATCCCGACCGGACGCGGAGTGCGTTCGGCTCCCCCAGGTTCACGATATTGAGGAGGACGTGCTGGTAGTAGGAACCGTTGACCGGCCGGAGGCCGTCGCGCGCAAATTCCCGTGCGATATATGCCGCCGCCGTGTCAAGTTCAGGACTCGGAGTGTTTCGCCCCCTCATAGTGTCCGATGCCAGGTAAAAGATATTCCTCTGCACGTCTTCCGGGGTGATCCTCTCCAGCGCCCGTGAGGGCCACTCACCGGTCGTGTGTGAACATCCGCACAGAAGCGATCCGATGACTATCGCAAGGCAGGCGAGTGTTTGTTTCATGTGGTCCTTGGTCATTTCTGCCGCATTAAAGGATTCAGTTGACTATTGTCCGGCGAAGCAGGAAATTGTGCTGATGTCGGCCTGCAGGGTTCACATCCGGAGGGCTCCACAGAGATCTGCCGGAAGCGCACGGTCCTTGCTGCACCCCCGGCAGGTCAACATAATGTTGTTCCGAATATGCTCCGGGTCAGAACCTGACCGGCGCCGGTTTGGGGGTTTGCCTGCGGGGCGATCCTTCGTTCAGATAAAAATTCACGCCGATCCTCGCGCTGGCGTACCCTTTGAAGGAACTCGTCGCGCGGGCATCAACGTCATTCCCTATCATCGTGAATCCAACGCTTCCATCGATGGAGATGTCGTTGTCGATGAACGACTCTATCCCGAAAGCGGCCGGGATCATGTACGAGGAGTTCCACGAGCCGTCAACAGGGAACGCAGTACCGACGCCTGTCCGCTGGTACATGAGCAATCCAGCCCCGATAGAGACATATGGATTGATCGCCTTCCTTGGGAAGAAATGGATAAAAGCGACGGCCGATATGGGGATTGCGTTCGCCTTGATGTATGAGGCGTACGCGCCGGGTTCCAGGGGTGTCGATTGGTTTGTCTTGAGCTGTTCATATCCTGCCGCCAATCCGAGCCCGAAATATCGGGCTACTTCGTAGCGGGCTACCACCTGGCCACCGAACCCGACCTTGTATTGATTGTAATCGGTAATCCAGTAGTTGGCCCCCGCGTCGACCCCGATGGCCCAACGCTCAAGAAGATTCTGTGCGTTCCCCGTCCCGCACATGATAAACAAAGAAATTATCGCGGCTGTCAGAATTGCTGGAAATCTCTTCATCAGGATCCTCCTTCGTGGTCAGATGTGCAACTACACCTAACGAAACTATACGTTTAGAGGGGAAAAGTCAAGGAATTTTAGGATTGATCGGGATTTCCCCGCAGTGGGAAACCCCTTCGGATCCGCCACCACTGTTTTTCGCGAACCAAACTGTCCAAAAATCTGATGAACCGAAAGAAAAGAGGACTCTGGGTAGCCAGGTGGCTCCTGCGGCCGATGCTTGTTATTTTGATTGCTGGAATCCTCTGGCACTACTTTTCAGGCCTCCAGTTCGCGCTCGTGGCTGACAGGATCAGGGGGATCGGTCCGGCGGCATTTGCGATCCTCCTCCCTTACGCATTTGTTTTTCTTGTAGAGTCGTTCGCCTGGCGTCTCGCGATCCGGAAGAACCCCCCTCCGGGAGTTGGTATGCTGTTCCTTATACGGGTCGCCACGGATGCTCTGCTGTATTCGATCCCCGGAGGGGTCGCTGTGGGGGAGCCGATGAGGCCCGTTCTGCTCAAACGGGAGTGCGGTCTCGACATCACGGAAGGAATAGGCTCCTGCATAATCACGAAGATCAACATTGCGGTCGCACAATCCGTTTTCATACTGATCGGGTTTTCCCTCGTCATTGCGTTGTATCCGGGGGTTGCAGCACAGCTCGGGCCGGGCGGGGGGGCGAAGGGGTTCGCCGTGATTGCACTTTCCCTCCTTTGTGTCGTCGGTCTCCTGACACTTCCGTTCAGCGGTCCGCGTATGGAGCAGGTTTTCCGGACGCTCGCTCGCATCCCGCTCCCTCTGCTCCGGTCGTTCCTCGCGAAAGGAGAGCCGTATGTCCTCAGGCTCGATGAACATGTCGGTCGATTTGCGCGGGACCACATGGGGAAGTTTGCACTCTCTCTCCTCCTCTCGTTTTCCGCGTGGCTCCTTGTGGGAGTCGAGTCGTTCCTCATACTGAAATTTCTCGGTGCGGACCCGACGTTCACACAGGCCGTTGCGCTCGAATCAACCGCCTCGCTCTTTCGCATCGTGTTCTTCTTCCTCCCGGGGGGAATCGGGGCTTCTGAAGTCGGTTTTGTGACACTCCTGATCGCATTCGGGTTCCCTGATCCCGTCACGCTTTCCGCGGCATACATCGCCGTCAAGCGTCTCAAGGAGGCGGGCTGGATACTGGCAGGGTACCTCATATTCTGGTTCATCGGCTTCAACCCGTTCAGGAGGCGGGGGCGACCGGGAGAGGCTTGAAGAATATCTCATATTCCCGCGAATGCATTCATAGGTGAATCTACGATTGTGATGCAGCCGACTCTTATTCTCTCCTTATATCGGTAGATTTGTAATAGTAACTGTGTTCTTTGAAACGGGCCATTTGTCCAACAACCGGATGGAAGGCCCGTTCTCTTTTGAAAAAGGAGTCTTCCATGGTTAAGCGTCCGGGGAATCCGTTACTGCGTGCGGTGTTGATCAGTTCTTTCACCCTGATACTCTCCGGGAGAACGGGCCGATGAATCGGACCCTGACGACGACCGTCTGTCGCCTCCCGGCCCACGCGACGGGTCTGATCCTTCGCGGCCTGTTCGCGGGCCTTCTTGTTGTGACAGCTTCAGTATGCAGCCTCTTCGCGGGGGATGTGCGCTACCCGGTGAAGGATATACCCGCGCGGCTCCGTGGAGATGCCGACGCTGTCATTCGCGAAAACAGCATCGTGTTCGAAGTCCGGGACCGGCGCCGGGCGCGCCTCACCGGGACAATTGCGGTGACGATATTCAACGCGGACGGGCGCGGATACGGCGAGCTCCCTCTCACGTATGACCGGTTTCACACGATCAGGAGCCTTGAGGGGTGGATCTACGACGCGCAGGGGGGGCTCGTGCGCGAGCTCGAGGATGCTGACACGCATGATTTCAGTGCGATCAGTGACTATTCGCTGTACGAGGATTCGCGGCAGAGGACGGCGGAATTGTATTTTGACCGCTATCCCTACACCGTCGTGTACACGTACGTGGAAGAGTACGACGGCTACCTCACCTGGCCGGAATGGGTTGCGCAGGAACAGAAGGAACCGGTCCAGAGTACGACGTTCGAGGTGCAGATTGCCCCGAACGAAGAGCTCAGGTACTGGACCAACTCCGATTCCCTGAAGCCGGAAGTCGTCCTGCGGGATGGGAAGAAGATCTACCGATGGGGTGCGGAGAATCTTCCCGCGCTGGGGTTCGCCGCAATGGACGAGGATATCGATAAGCGTGCGGGCGTTGTGCTTATTGCACCCTCGGAATTTCAATTCGGGGAGTATGCCGGGAACCTGACGAGCTGGAGGGATTTTGGCTCCTGGAATGCATCGTTGTGGGCGGGTCGAGACCGGCTTCCCGAGCCGGCGCGGCGCGACGTCAGGGCGCTCATCCGCCAGGGTGAGACGCCGCGTGAGATCATCGGGACGCTCTACCGTTACATGCAATCGCGCACCCGCTACGTGAGCGTGCAGCTCGGGATAGGAGGCTGGCAGCCGTTTGACGCGGCGTATGTCCACGAAAAGGGATACGGCGACTGCAAGGCGCTGTCAAATTACATGGTCTCCCTCCTGAGAGAGGCTGGCGTGACGGCCTATCCCGTCCTGATTTACAGCGGCGGAAGGAACCGGCTCTACAGGGAGGATTTCCCGAGCAACCAGTTCAATCACGTCATCGTCTGCGTCCCGCTCCCCGGGGACTCTGTCTGGCTGGAGTGTACGAGCCAGCATATGCCTCCGGGTCATCTTGATTGGTCGATCGGGGACAGGTTCGCGCTGATGATTACCCCGGCCGGAGGGGTGGCGGTGCACACGCCGGTGTCGACACCGGACCGAAATGTCCAGAGGAGGAACGGAGTTGTGAGGCTCGCAGTGGCCGGCGCGGCGCAGGCGGCGATCGAAGTCCGCTACACCGGGGACCGCTGTGACCGGATCAGGGAGGAGCTGGCCGTGACTCCCGTCGGAGAACGGGAGAAATGGCTTCTCAGCCACATGCAGGTCCAGAACGTCAGGCTGAAATCGAGCAGCATCGAAGGTCTTGAATGGCGGGATTCATCTGTATCGATCTCCACGACATTCACGCTTCCGGAATACGCTTCCGTCACCGGGACCAGGCTTTTCTTCGAGCCCAACATGATGGAACGGAGGACGAGCGTTCCCGTTGAGATGCCGGACCGTCGGTCACCGTTGCGGTTTGAGTACCCCCGGCGGGATCTCGATTCTATCGTCTATCGAATATCGGGCGTGTACGTTTGCGAAGCGATGCCGAAGGAACTCCGGCTTGAGTCCTCCGTCGGTTCATTCCGTTCGAAAATCGTCCGGACGGACGATTCGACGATCGTGTACACACGGTCGCTCGAAATCCGGGGGACTGAGTTTCCGCCGGAACGGTACGGCGAATACAGAAAATTCCTGGCGGCGATCGTCGTCGCCGATCGTGCCCAGGTGGTCCTAGTCAGGAGAAAGCCATGATTTCCTTCAACCGCACCGTGACGCGATTCGAATTGATAGCGGCAGTCGTCATCGCCTCGTTCTCCCGGGCGGGATCCGCGCCTCCTCAGGATCCGCCTCTCGAGTGGGGCGTGGTCCCTGACAGTGACCTTGCGATGACGACGTTTCTGCCGGACACAAGTGCTCCGGCAATGATTCTCTGTGACTACGGCGAAACGGTGTTGGCGAACTCTCTCGATCTGGAGTTCAGGAGACATACCCGGATCAAGATACTGAGCCGGTCCGGGTATGATTGGGGGACCCATTCGTTTCTTCTCTACAGCCACAAGAAGGACGAAACGGCGAAGGACATAGAAGGGGTGACGTACAGCCGGGGCGCGGGGGGACAGGTTGTGCGGACTGAAATGGACGAGAAATCGATCTTTAAAGAGCAGGTGAACGAGTACTACACCCGGTATCGGTTCACGCTTCCCGCGCTCACGCCCGGCTGCGTTATTGAATTCCGGTACACGATCAAGTCCAAAATCTGGGAATTGATCCGCAACTGGGTATTCCAGGAACGGATCCCGGTACGATGGAGCGAGTACCGGGTGATGATGCCGCACCTGATCGCATTCGCGGCCGTGTCAAACAAAAGGTTTCCGTTCGCAGTCGATGAGAATACCGAGACACATCACACCTGGTCGGGGGATGCAAAGTCATACGTCGGGGGGGACCGTGTCAAATGTTACCGCTACCGGTGGGTCATACGGAACTCGCCCGCGCTCAGCGACGAGCCGTTCGTCACACGGGTGATGGACTATGCCCAGAAGATGGACCTGACGCTCGCAGAATATGCTCACGGAGGAGACCTTGGAAACGAATCAGTTTCAAAGACATGGGACGACGTGATCAACGGTTTGCTCAAAGAAGAAGAGTTCGGAAAGCGGACCGACGTCAGCAGTCCGGTGCGGCGCCTCGCCGACCTGGTCACTGCGGGGCTCGTTTCGCCTGAGGACAAACTGAATGCAATATACAACTGTGTCCGTACTACCATTGTCTGGACCGGGTACAGGGGTATATACGCCGTGCGCGAACCGGACCAGGTCATCGAGGGGAAAAAGGGGAGCGTATCCGAGATCGCGTTCCTCCTGCTCTCGATGTTGAAATCGGCCGGTATCGATGCCGACCCGGTGATTCTCTCAACGCGGTCGAACGGAATGATACAGATGACATACCCGGCGGTCGGTCAGTTTAACTGGGTGGTTGTGAGAGCCAGGATCGGCGGCAAGAGCTGCTTCCTTGACGCGACAGACCCTCTGCGCCCGATCGAACTCCTCCCGACGGATGTCCAGAAGGTCGGCGGACTTGTGATCAAGGAAGGACCGGTGGAATGGTGTTCGGTCAATTGCGGGCGCATCTATTCCCGGCGCAGTATTGCGCGTATCACTCTCAAGGAAGGAGGGGAGATCGAGGGCGTTCTGGAAAGCTCCGACGAACAGTACGGAGCCCTTGCGAAACGCCGGGAATTCCGGGACGCGAAGGCTGTCGAAATTGCACGAAACGCTTTTGACGCGGATCGTTCCGGATCTGTCCTGGATTCGGTGACCGTCGAGGGGGGAGACTCGGTTGCGCAGCCATTCCACATCCGCGCCCGGGTCGCGTCCGGTTCATATGCTCAGGCCTCCGGGGACTTTCTCTACATGAATCCGGCGGTCATCGAACGCCAGTTCACGAACCCGTTCAAATCGGAGACGCGGAGCTATCCCGTCAACATGTCGGCCGGTTCCCGGCTGACATCTGTCGTCGATATTGCGCTCCCGGCGGGGTACGACGTCAGCGAGGTTCCGAAAGATCAGAACATCCGGCTGAACGGAAACGACGCTGTGTTCACCCGGCTTGTCCAGATCGATGGTCCTGTCGTCCAGTTCGTGACGAACCTCTTCATCAACCGGACCGACTACCTTCCTGACGCATATAGCGATCTGCGGAAATTTTACGAAAAGGTGACCGCTGCCCAGTCCGAACAAATGGTCCTCCGGCGCAAACCCCCGGCGGCCCTGAAGGTTGCGCCGGCGGCGAAGTCAAAGGCCGGGGCCATGGTCAGGCGTTGACTCCGGAGCGCCCGGCAACTATTCCACCCCCTCCGGCATCATTGCATCTGACCGGATGAGATCGCAAATTCCGGCAGGGGGCTATCCTGCATTTCCTGAGGCTCCCGTCCTTTCCCTGACGTGAGGACCACGCATGAACCTCCCAGGTTCTCTGATCATCGCCCTTCTTATTGCCGTGGATTTCCTCTCCGCGCAACCCCGGTCCGGGGAATCGGCCGTCCGCGCCGACAGCCTGCTCCAGGCGGCGGTGGTTTCCTACTATGAAGGAGCGTACGCGCATGTGATCGACCTCCTGCAACCCTCCGGGGGGATAGTCCGGTCGCCGAAAGCAAATTATTACCTGGGGTCGTCATTTGCGGCGCTTAACGACCCTCAGAACGCGATCCGGTACCTCCGGATGGCGGTGGACAGCTCGGCGCGGGATATACCGTATCGTTTTCAGTTTGCAAAAAGCCTAAATGCATTCGGGGCGGTCGCTGAAGCGCGCGCGCAGTACCATCTCATACTCGAACGGGACTCCACCTTTCTTCCGGCGATATTCAGCCTCGGGACCATCTGTTTTGACGGCCGCGACTTCGGGAGCGCCGCGTACATGTTTTCCAGGGCGGTGCGACTCAATGCGCGGGACTATCTGAGCTACTATAATCTGGCTGCTGCACTCGTGAACCTTGGCAGGCCGGACTCCGCGATGCAGTT
>Ga0182011_10004238_pt1 | contig 11525 bp, 7 predicted proteins | sample 711E1DmetaG_FD_120481 | JGI IMG/M metagenome (GOLD analysis project Ga0182011, IMG submission 120481) | Permafrost microbial communities from Stordalen Mire, Sweden - 711E1D metaG | ecosystem: Environmental > Terrestrial > Soil > Wetlands > Permafrost | place: Sweden: Stordalen | collected... | reverse complement strand
CTTGTCCTTGGCGGTGGCCTTGTCGCCGGCCTTGGTGACCTTGACGAGCTGATCCTCGAGGTTCGGAAGGAACTCGTGGAGCGGCGGGTCGATGAGGCGGATGACGACCGGCAGGCCCGACATCGCGGCGAGGATGCCCTCGAAGTCGCCCTGCTGGAGCACTTCGAGCTTGGCCATCGCGGCGTCGAACTGCTTGACGACGGCTCTTTCCTCGGCGGTGAGTGCCTGACCGGCGGCCAGCTTGGCCTTGGCGCGGGTGGCGTCGTTGGCCACGAGGATCGCGCTGCGGACGATCTCCAGGCGCGGGCCCTCGCGGAACATGTGCTCGGTGCGGCACAGGCCGATGCCCTGGGCGCCGTACGAGCGGGCCTGAGCGGCCTCTTCCGGCTTGTCGGCGTTTGTCCAGATCATCAGCCTGCGGACTTTGTCGGCCCAGCCGAGGACGGTCTGCAGATCCTTCTGATCCTCGAACCGGGCGCTCACCGTCGGCAGGGCGCCGGCGAAGACTTCACCGGACGAGCCGTCGAGGCTGACCCAGTCGCCTTCCTTGACCGTGACGCCACCCGCTGTTGCGGTCTTGGTGGCGTAGTCGACTTCCAACTCCGCGCAACCTGCGACGCACGGCTTGCCGATCTGGCGGGCGACTACCGCGGCGTGGGAGGTCGCGCCACCCTTGGCGGTCAGGATTCCCTGTGCGACTGCCATGCCGTGGAAATCGTCCGGAGAGGTTTCCTCGCGAATGAGCACGACCTTCTCGCCCCTGGCGGCCCAGGCGGCTGCCACGTCCGCGTGGAAGACCGCCTTGCCGACGGCCGCACCCGGAGAAGCGTTGAGCCCCTTTGCCATGCGCTTGGCCTTGGCTCGGGCGGCCGGATCGAACTGGTTGCGCAGGAGCTGGTCGACCTGGGCCGGCTCGATCCGGGCCAAAGCCTCTTCCTGCGTGATCAGCTTCTCCTTGACCATGTCGATGGCGATCTTCACCGCGGCGGCGGCGGTCCGCTTGGCGCTGCGGGTCTGGAGCATGTACAGGGTGCCGCGCTCGATAGTGAACTCGAGGTCCTGGACGTCCTTGTAGTGCTTCTCGAGCTTCTCGGCGATCTTCTTGAACTCGGCGTAGGCCTTGGGCATGTCTTTGGCCAGCGACGAGATCGGAGATGGGGTGCGGATACCGGCGACGACGTCTTCGCCCTGGGCATTGACCAGGTACTCGCCGAAGAGGACCTTCTCGCCGGTGTTCGGATTGCGGGTAAACGCGACGCCGGTGCCGGAGTCGTTGCCCATATTGCCGAAGACCATGGTGACCACGTTGACCGCGGTGCCCAGGTTGTGCGCGATCTTCTGGCTGTTGCGGTAGTCGTTGGCGCGCTTGCCGAACCAGGAGGCGAAGACGGCCTTGATCGCCAGATCGAGCTGCTCGTTGGGATCGTCGGGGAACTCGCGACCGATCGCGGCCTTGACGATCTTCTTGTACTCGGCAACGAGCTTCTTGAGGTCGTCGACGTTGAGATCGGTGTCCTTGGCGTCCTTGCCGTGGCGCTCCTTGGCGACGTCGAGGGCCTCGTCGAAGCGGTTGTACTCGACGGTGGAGCCGTCCTTGCCCCTGGCGGAGCGCGTTGGAACGTCGAGGACGATGCGGCCGAACATCGAGATGAAGCGGCGGTACGCGTCCCAGCCGAAGCGCTCGTTGCCGGTGATGGCGATGAGGCCCTGGAGTGTCGTCTCGTTGAGGCCGAGGTTGAGGACCGTGTCCATCATGCCCGGCATCGAGAACTTGGCGCCGGAGCGGACGGAGACCAGGAGCGGGTTCTTGGGATCGCCGAGGCCCTTGCCGGTTTGCTGCTCGACGACCTTGACCGCGGCCAGGACGTCGTCCCAGAGTCCGGCCGGGAGCTTCTTGCCTGAGGCGAAGTAGTCGTTGCAGGCTTCGGTGGTGATGGTGAAGCCAGGGGGAGTCGGCAGACCCGCATTGGTCATTTCGGCCAGGCCGGCGCCCTTTCCGCCCAGCAGATCCTTCATCCCGCCGTTGCCCTCGGCCTTGCCGCCGCCCCAGGCGTAGATGTAGCGCTTGGCGGCTTTGTAGGTCTTTGCGCCAGAGTCGGCCATGGGGGTTTCATTCTCCTTGGATGCGAGGATTGTCGGGCCGCGGACGGCGGGGAAGCGCCCGGGCGGCGGAAACGCACGATGTCTCCCAGATTGTACAGGGGCCGGGGAGCCACACTCGCTGCCGACCGGCATCGGCACCCGGCACTTGGGTCCTGCAGAGGGCGGCCATTCGGCCCGGATCGCCGGGACTTGTGGGTCCCAATGGCGCCCGCGGCTTCCCGGGGCAGTCCCCACGGCACGTCGACAGGGCCGCTGGTAGGCTTCCCGCGGAATGGTCCCTCTTCGCTACCCTTTCGGTATCTGAGGAAGTGACCTTCGGCCCCGTTCGTAGGTACAGACCGGGCGTGCCCGCGACACTCCCAGCAGGCACCATGGTAAGAACTCATACTGTCTTAGCACACAATTATGCCGACCCACCCTACCGGAGCAAGATGCACCCCATAGTCAGCAAGGCGCAGCTGTCGCCGAACGTCACCCGCCTGGTCGTGGTGGCGCCCCGGATCGCCGAGATCCGCCAGCCAGGTCAGTTCGTGATCGTTCGGCGCGGCCCTGGCGCCGAGCGCATTCCCCTGACCATCGCCGACGTGGACAGGGCAGCCGGGACGATCACGTTGGTCATCCAGGCGATCGGCAAGAGCACCAACGACCTGACCTCGCTCGCCGTAGGCGACGCCATAACCGACATCGCCGGCCCGCTCGGCAAGCCCACCAATCTGCTGGAGAGTGGCCACGCCGTGTGCGTCGGCGGCGGCGTCGGCACGGCCGTCGTCTACCCCATCGCCCAGGCCCTCGCCGCTCGCGGCGTCAAGGTGACGAGCGTCATCGGCGGGCGATCGCGAGAGTGGGTCATCTACGAGGAGGAGCTGCGGGCCACCGGCGAGGTCATCGTCTGCACCGACGACGGCAGCTACGGCCGCCCCGGGTTCGTGACCGAGGCCCTGAAGGAGCTGTGCGAGGCCGGCGGGATCGACGAGGTCTTCGCCATCGGTCCGGTGCCGATGATGCGGGCCTGCTCCGAGCTGACCCGCCCGTATGCAGTCAAGACCACCGTCTCTCTCAACTCGATCATGATCGACGGGACGGGGATGTGCGGCGGCTGCCGCGTGTCCATCGACGGCAAGAGCCAGTATGCGTGCTGCGACGGCCCCGAGTTCGACGGCCACAAGGTCGACTTCCGCCTGCTGGCCGATCGACTGAACACCTACCGGGAGTTCGAACAGGCCGCCCTCGAACGCTGGACCGCGGCCCACTCCGGCGCGCCGGAGTCGGCTTCGGTGGAGGCGCACTGATGGGCGACCTGACCCTCGCCAATCGCGCCGCCGCCAACCGCGATCCGCTCCCCAAGAAGGAGCGGATGAAGCTCCAGCGCGGATCCATGCCCGAGCAGGACGCCATGGCCCGGGCCCGCAACTTCGCCGAGGTGAACCTCGGCTACACGGAGCAGCTGGCCATCATGGAGGCCGATCGCTGCCTGCAGTGCCCCAAGCCGTACTGCATCGACGGCTGCCCCGTCGCGGTCAACATCCCCAACTTCATCCGCCTCCTCGGCGAGGGCAACGTCAAGGGCGCGGCCGATTCGCTCCTTGGCGACAACGCCCTGCCGTGCGTGACCGGTCGTGTCTGCCCGCAGGAGACCCAGTGCGAGCAGGTCTGCCTGCGCGCCAAGACGGGCACGCCGGTCGCCATCGGCTACCTCGAGCGCTTCGTCGCCGACTGGGCGATCACCCACACCGACGTCTTCGAGCGCGCCAATCCGGCGCCTTCGGGCAAGTCGGTCGCCATCGTCGGTTCCGGGCCGGCCGGGCTCACAGCCGCCGGCGAGCTGGCCAAGCGCGGCCACAAGGTCACGATCTTCGAGGCCTTCCACGCCGCGGGCGGCGTCCTGATCTACGGCATCCCGGAGTTCCGGCTGCCCAAGGACATCGTCCAGAAGGAAGTGGACCGACTGGTCGCCGACGGCGTGGAGATCCAGCCGAACTCGATCATCGGCAAGACCTACACCCTGCCGGAGCTGCGCGAGAAGTTCGATGCCGTCTTCGTCGCCGTGGGCGCCGGACTGCCGGTCTTCATGAACGTTCCCGGCGAGAACCTCAAGGGCGTCTACTCGGCCAACGAGTACCTCACACGAGTCAACCTGATGGGTGCCTACAACCCCGACTCCGACACGCCGGTCCTGCACGGCCAGCGCGTAGCGGTCGTCGGCGGCGGCAACGTGGCCATGGATTCCGTCCGCACCGCTCGCCGCCTCGGCGCCGCCGAATCGGTGTGCGTCTATCGACGTTCGCGAACCGAGCTGCCGGCAAGGATCGAGGAAGTCCACCACGCGGAGCAGGAAGGCGTCCGTTTCGAGTTCTTGACCGCGCCGGTCGAGGTTCTCGGCGACGAGAAGGGCTGGGTCTCGGGCCTGAAGTGCATCCGGATGGAGCTCGGCGAGCCCGACGCCTCCGGACGGCGCCGCCCGGTCGAGATCCCCGGATCCGAGTTCATCTTCCCGTGCGACATGGTCGTCGTCGCGATCGGGACGCGCTCCAATCCCCTGCTCACCGCCACGTCACCGGACCTGCGGATCAACAAGTGGGGCTACATCGAGATCGACGACAACCTCCAGACCTCGATGGACGGGGTTTTCGCCGGCGGCGATATCGTCCGCGGCGCAGCCACCGTCATCCTGGCGATGGGCGACGGCAAGAAAGCGGCCCAGAACATCGACTCCTACCTGCGCGGCGAGCTCGCGGCGCCGATCGCCGTCGCGGAGGAGGCTCCGGCGGCGGCCCACTAGCCGAATACCGGCCGCCGCCCACTAACCAGATCCGGGCCCCGGCGGTGCCGTGGCGAAGAACGCCTGTCGGGGACCCCGTCGGTCCCCGTGCCCGGTCCCGATCCGCTGCCAGCCGGAGATCCACGCGGCTGCGCCAATGAAAGTGACAAAGACCAGGCTGCTCAGCCCGATGCCCTCCGCGATCAGGTACACCGGCGCGATCAAGTAGGCGGCCACGATCAACCTGGTTCGCGCCGGCTCGGCGATCCCGCGGGCCACGTCGCCCATCGTCCACATCAGGATCGGCAGGACCATCGCCCCTTCGTAGTTGAGTGCGTGCGGGCTCACGGCCAGACCGACCAGCACCGACCCGGCACCTGCCTCAGCCAGCGGCGCTCGGATGAGCCGTGGGATGGCCAGAGCGACCATTACCAGTCCGATCGCACCGCCCACGACGGCAGGCGCGCCGTGCCCCTCCAGCAACCCCGGCACCGAGATGGTCCTGATCACGTTGAAGGCCGTGTCGCCGGCGTAGTAGTCGCCCACGATCGTGACCCACCGGACCGGCCACTGCCAGTCGCCGGCCGCCGCCGCGACCCCTGCCACATACCAACCGCCCGCGCAGGCCAGGGTCACCAGCAGCGCCCCCCAGCGCCGCCTCAGTAACAGCAGCCCGATCAGGGGCAGGGCCAGCGTCGGTTTGTAGAGGAGCAGACCTACGCCCAGGCCGGCCAACCGGTCGGAGTCGCGCCGAAGCCCCTCGATCGCGACCAGCGCCAGAACCAACCCGAGCATCGCGTTCTGGCCGAAGATGGCCGAAGCCAGACAAGGGGTCCAGGCGAAGGCCGCCGCCAGCCCGACCCGTCGATCCAGCCCGTAGATCCGCGCTCCGAGAACCCCGGCCGCGGCCACGAGGCCGACCATCACCGCGGCGTGCAGCCAGTAGCCGACCGCCAGCGGCAACGCTCCGAACGGCGCATAGAGCCACGCAAAGCCCGGCGGATAGACCCAAGAGGCCAGCCCGATGCCGCGTGCCTGTCCCCACGCCGCATGCAGAGAGGGATCGAAGAGGTCGACCGTCCCGACTGTGCCTCCGGCGGCCCAGAACTGCGGGAAGTCGAGGTAGTTCTTGAGCGGGGCGAGGACGAGTTCGACGGCACCCAGGATTCCGAGCGCGGTCGCACCCAGCCAGAATGTGCGCCTTCCGACCCGCAGCGGGACTGCGCCCCCTGGAAGAGCGGGCACCCGAAACGCCGGCATTCCGGTCCGCCACCTATCCCGAAGAAGAGGGCTGGCGCGCGAGACGGGCGTCCCGCAGGTCGGCCGGAGATGGACCCAGCGGACGCCACCGCCGCAGCCACATGGCCGTTGCCGCGATCACGACCAGCGCCACGCCGCTGACCACTGTGTAGACAGAGACGAGCCAGAAGAGGCCTATCGGGATGGCCAGGAAGACGAGCCGCGTCCGCCAGGGCTCGGGCAGGCCGCCGGCGATGGCCCAGGCCAGGATCGGCAGAACCATACCCGCCTCGTAACCCCACACCCGCGGTCCAACGGCCACAGCCAGGAGACAGGCCGCGGCGCCGGCTTCGACGATCGGGGCTCGCCTCAGCCCGCGCAGGGCCAGGATCACGATGGCGCCGGCGCACAGGTCCGGCAGCCAGGAGGGCAGCCCGGAGGCCCGCCCCAGCAGCCCCGGAATGCTGACCGCCTTGTTGGCGTTGCCGATCAGGTCGTTGGCCAGCCACGGTTGGAGCCCGTTCCACCAGGCTACGGGCCAGCCCCAGTCCCCCGCCGCGGCCGGCACGCTGATGAGGTAGCCGGCGGCAACCACCCCCGCGGCTACGCCCAGATCCCGCCACCGGCCTCGGAGCAACAGCAGGCCGATCAGCGGCAGGGCCAGCGTCGGCTTGTACATCAGCAGGCCGCAGGCCAGCCCAACTTCCAGCGGCCGATCGCGTCGCAAGGCATCGATCGCCCAGAGCGCCAGTACCACGGCAAGTGGCGCATTCTGGCCCATGACTGCCCCGGCCGTGGAAGGCGCCCACGCGAAGGCAACCAGAACGGCCACGTCGGGCGAGAGATCGAAGGCCCGCGCCGCGAGAAGACCAGCCACCGCCACCAGGCCCAGCATGATCGCGGCGTGGATGACGAACCCGAGCCAGATCGGCAGTGGGGCAAACGGCGCGAAGAGATAAGCCACCGCCGGCGGATAGGGCCAGTCGACCTTGACGACGCCGTGGGCCGCCTGCCAGGCGATGTGCCGCGCCGGATCCACCAGATTCGACGTCCCGACCGTGGCCCCAGCCGCCCAGAAAGACGGCCAATCCGAGCCCCCGTTCACCAGTGCCGTGTCGATCGGGACGATCCCGATCAGGGCCAGCGCCCCGGCCCAGAGACGGACTCGCTTCGGCGGAAGCGGGAGCGGTCCCAACCTCGTCCGGAACGGCCAGGCCCGCTCGCCGGCACCCGTGGTCGGCGAGGCCGGCGTGGACGGCGCGGCGCCCGTGACCGGCTCCGCCGGCACTGCCGGCGCGACCGTCCGAGCCTTACGAAGCGGGCTCACGACGAACGGGCCTCCGCCGATCCGGTGGACGGAACCGGCGACACCGCCCGCTCCCGGCCGGAGCCACCGGCCGCGGCATCGGGGCCGCTCCGCCGCAACCACGACGGCCGCCAGCGCCAGACCCAGAGAAGGCTCGCGCCGAGGACGACGACCGCGATGCCGTTGAGCCCGATGTACAGGGACACCATCCAGAGCGGTCCGAGCAGATACGCGATCACGATCAGCCGTGTTCGCCACGGCTCCGCCGCGCCGCCGGACAGAGCCCAGCACACGAAAGGAAAGGCGAGAGCGGCTTCATAGCCCCAGGCCCGGGGCCCGGCGGCCAGTCCGAGCAGGCAGGCGGCCGAGGCCGCCTCAACGATTCCTGCGCGCCGCAGCCCGGGGAGGAAGGCCAGGGTGACCGCGCAGCCGGCGGCAACGGGCACGACCCAAGACACCGGCAACCGCGCCAGCAGGCCCGGCAGCGTGACGGCCTTGTCGGCGTTGGAGACCGCGTCGGCGGGGAGTGACGCCCGAGCCCCATCTATCCAAAGAGCCAGCCAGTTCCAGTCGCCACCTGCCGCGGCCACCGACAGCAGGTACACCGCCGCCGCGGCCACGATCGTCACGGCCAGTTCTCGCCAGTGGCCTCGGACCAGGAACAGGAACATCAGCGGCAGCGCCATCGTCGGCTTGTAGAGCATCAATCCGACTGCCGCACCCGCAAGCCACGGTCTGTCCTCTCGCAACGCCCAGATCGCGATCATCGCCAGGAGCAGCGCGAACGGTGCGTTCTGGCCGGTGGCGACCGAGGACGTGTTGGGGGGCCAGGCCAGGGCCGCCAGGACGCCGACCGATGGGCTGAGACCGAAGATGCTCGCGGCGAGTCGCCCGGACGCAACGATGCACCCGAGCATGAGCGCGGCCTGCAGCCAGTAGCTGATGTCCTGCGGAAGCTGAGCGAAGGGCCAGAAGAGGTATGCCGCGGCCGGCGGGTACTTGAAGAACGACGGGATGATGCCGTGCGCTATCTGCCAGTTCATGTGCCTGGTGGCGTCCACGAGATCGCGGCTGCCGGCGTTCACCCCACCAGACCAGATCACGCTCCAGTCCTGCCAGTGGTTGATGGGCCCGGCCACGATCAGCACGCAGCCCAGCAGGGTCAGGAAGACGGCGACCACGCGGACGAATCTCGACGGCAGCGGCATCGGCCCCAGCTTCGTCCGAAGAGGCCAGATCGGCACTCCGGCCGCGGTGGCCGGCGCCGCACTCTTTGCCGTGGCGAGCGAACTCACGATCGCCGGTAACCTCGTGCCGGCGCGCTAGGCCCGCGCCTTCGCCAGCCGTTCCAGGATGAGCGGCTTCACCTGCGAGAGGTCGACCCGAATCTGCTCCATGGAGTCGCGGTCGCGGATCGTTGCCTTGCCGTCTTCCAGAGAGTCGACGTCGATCGTGACGCACCACGGCGTCCCGATCTCGTCCTGGCGCCGGTACAGCTTGCCGATCGCCGCGGTGTCGTCGTACACCGCCATGGTGTCGAGGGCCAGATCCTCGCGCAGGGCGTGGCACTTGGCCACGATCTCGTCACGCTTCTTGAGAAGCGGCAGGACCGCCACCTTGTACGGGGCCAGGTCCGGGTTGAACGCCAGCACGACGCGCTTCTCGCCGCGGACCTCTTCCTCGCGGTACGCGTCAATCAGGAACGTGAACGCTGCGCGGTCGCCACCCGCGGACGTCTCGACGATCCATGGAATGTACTTCTCCTCGGTCGCCGGGTCGAAGTACTCGAGGTTCTCGCCGGTCGCTTCCTGGTGGCGGCCGAGGTCCCAGTCGCCGCGGTTGTGGATGCCCTCGAGCTCCTTCCAGCCGAACGGGAAGCGATACTCGACGTCGACCGCCTTCTTGGCGTAGTGGGCCAGCTCGTCGGGCCGGTGCTCGCGAAACCGCAGGCGGGCAGGGTTGACGCCGTAGCGCACGTACCAGGCCAGCCGCCGCGGCTTCCACTCTTCGAAGGTGTCGGCCGCAGTCTCGGGCTTGACGAAGTACTGCATCTCCATCTGCTCGAACTCGCGCATCCGGAAGACGAAGTTGCCGGGGCTGATCTCGTTGCGGAAAGCCTTGCCGATCTGGGCGATGCCAAAGGGAAGCTTCTTGCGAGCGGTCTCGCGGACGTTGCGGAAGTTCACATAGATGCCCTGGGCCGTCTCGGGGCGCAGGTAAACCTGGGCGGCCTCCTCTTCGACCGGGCCCATGTACGTCTTGAACATCAGGTTGAAACGGCGCGGGGCGCTGAGCGGCCCGGCGTCCGCCGGGCACTTGAGGCCCATTCGCTCGACCACGCCGGGATCCATCAGCTCGGTGTTGGTCAGGTTCTCGGCCCCAGGCAGCTCATCGAGCCGGTAGCGCCGCCGGCAGGTCTGGCACTCGACCAGCGGGTCGGTGAAGTTGGCCACGTGGCCCGAGGTCACCCAGACCTGCGGCGCCATGATGATGCTGGCGTCCAGGCCGACGATGTCCTCGCGTTCCTGGACCATCGCCCGCCACCACGCCCGCTTGACGTTGTTCTTGAGCTCCACGCCGAGCTGGCCGTAGTCCCACACGGCGTTGATCCCGCCGTAGATCTCCGAGCTCGGGAAGATGAAGCCGCGCCGCTTGCTCAGCGAGACGATGGTGTCCAGGTTGTCGACTGAAGGTCCCGGATCGTCAACCGGGGTTGTCGGATTGGCGGCGGTCACTGCGGTCTCCTCCGAGCAGGGGCGGGCGAACCTCCTGCGATCTGACTTCGGGCGGGCGAACTTGCGAACGGTCGAACGGTCGTGTTGCCGACTCTGGCGGTCAAGCCGTTGCCGGATCGAACGCTTGGGCCGCAATTCTCGCACGAGCGCCAGCGCGAAGCGCACGCCGGACGACGAAGCGTGATGCCGATCCTCGCGCGGCGCCTCGGCCGTCAGACGGCATCCCGTCGGTTCCCTACACTTAGCCCCGGCGCCGCTGGCGCCCCGGGGAACCCGGCGGAGTCTTCGACAGGTCGGTGGATTGGTGCGTATCGGGTTCGTAAGAGTCTGGGGTCCAGTGCGCTCAGGGTTGATCGCGCTCGCCGCGGTGGTCGCAAGAGTCTGGGGTCGAGTGCATCTCAGGTGGATCGGGCTCGCCGCCGGAGTCGCCGTGGTCGCACTCGTTGGTGGCGGTTCCGGGATGGGCACACGCCCGCTCGATGCGCCGCCTTCGTCGTCGGGCAGGTACACGGCTTCAGGGTCGGCATCGGCCACGGCCTCTGCGTCGATATCGGCCTCAGCGTCGGTCGGTTCATCGGCCGGGCCCTCGGCGACGACAAGCGCAAGCCCCATTGTCACGCCGAGCCTGGTTCCCACCCCAAAACCAAGCGCCTCGGCGACAGCCGCTCAACCTACGGCCGCCGACGTGGCAATGGCTATCGCATCGCAGTCCTCCTGGATTGGCTACACGTCGAAGACCTACAAGTTCACCATCAAGCATCCGACCGACTGGGTAGTCTCTGAGACCCGGAACGCAGACTGGGCCATGATCTTCGACCGAGAGAACTCCTATCTGGCCGTTACGTGGCGAACCATTCCAAGGGGGACGACTCTGAGCGCGGTCACTCAGGAAGTCTGGAAGAAGATGACCGATACCGGCTACTCGGTGGTCTCCAGCACTGCGAGCATGATCGACGGCCTGCCGGCCCAGATCCTCGTAGTGAACGGCGTGGCCGCCGGCCAGCAGCGTCACGGCGTCGTCGGAATCGCCGCCAACGCCACCGGCCGCTACCGGATCGAGCTGTGGTCCCGGCCCGGCAGCGAAGCCAACGACTTGACCCTCTTCAACGCCTTCGCCCAGACATTCTCCGCGGGATAGTCGCCCCGTCTTAGCTCGGCCGAGCGCCCGGCGCGGACCCCGTGCCCCGCCGCACTTCGTCCAGGAAGTCCAGTGAGCGGGAGTTGCGGTCGAGAGAAACGGCCAGGAAGTCCCTCATCGCCTGCTCGACCTCTCGTTCGACGGCAGGCTTGAGCCGCAGGGCGGCCAGAGCTTCGATGTCCATTCGCTGATAGCCCTTCAGCAGCCTTACTGCGTCGACCGACAGGCCGGCTCTCTCCGCGGACG
>Ga0182011_10004237_pt1 | contig 11527 bp, 11 predicted proteins | sample 711E1DmetaG_FD_120481 | JGI IMG/M metagenome (GOLD analysis project Ga0182011, IMG submission 120481) | Permafrost microbial communities from Stordalen Mire, Sweden - 711E1D metaG | ecosystem: Environmental > Terrestrial > Soil > Wetlands > Permafrost | place: Sweden: Stordalen | collected... | reverse complement strand
TTTTCGGACAGCCCCGAGGAACTGCGGTCCATTGTGTCAGGGTGGACAAAGCATCCCGCTGCAGCGATGATGATTTGTTTGATCGAGAATGACTCAACCCTTAGCCGTGACTATGCAAATTGTAGGAGGCGAGGTTCCGCCGCCGCTGAAGCTACGGTGGACCGGTGCTCGCGACCTGTCCTCCGTAGGCCTGGCAGAGGAGGATTCAGAAGTGAAAATCGCCTGCAAGCAGGCTTCCTACACCGACCACCTGATGGCATCGTTGGCCACGAGTGCGGTCCGGGTTTATTGAATAAGGACGGCTTAGTCCAAGCTTGACCGTCAACTTGCCAACAAAACTTTACCGATGAACCAATTATTTCGGGTCTCTCTGCTCGCAGCGCTGCTGGGCGCCGGTTCGGCATTCGCATCTGGTGATTTCACCCGGGGTGTCGGGGTTTATCCGGGCGATCCTGCCGCGTTTGCTGGACCGACTTTTGTCCCGGACCCTGCGACTTATCGCAACCTCGCGCTCCATCGCCCGGCCCTGGCGTCGAGCAACTATGATTTCAACCTGACCGCCCAGTTGGTCACCGACGGGATCATCGATGACCGGCTGCCCCGCTGGCTCGTTTGCTCGTCCAGCGCCGAAGGCATCCTGCCCCGCCACGAACGGGAGCATGTGGTCGACGGCTATGTGAGTTCGGGCGTCGACCTCCCTGCCCCGGGCGGCTGGGTGCAGATCGAACAGGCCGGACGCTACGACGCGCCCGCGGTCGATCACATCGAGGTAATCGCCGTTCCGCGCACGGAAGACAAGAATCCGCAGCGTTGGGCCTGTGTGGTCCGCGCTTCCGACGACGGACAAACCTGGAGGGAACTGGGCCAAGCCAGCGGCGAGGAAAAACTGGCGAAGGAGACCTTCTGGAGTTCGAAAGTCGTGAAGGCCTCCTTCGACGTGGCCGCCAAGGGGACGGCCCGCTTCTACCGCGTCCAGATCGAAGCCCCCTCGGTGACCAGCTGGCGGGTGGCCTCCTTCGACACCTTCGCGCAAGGGCTGCGGGTGAATCTCGGCGGTCCGTACGATTTCACCAGCGCCTGGAAGAGCGCGGGCAATGGAACCGAGTGGATCCAGGTCGATCTGGGCGCCATCTGCCCCTTCGATCGCGTGGTTCTGCACTGGATTCGTCGCGCGGCCGATGGTGCGATCGAGATCTCCAACGACGCGACGGCCTGGCGGACGCTTCTGCCACTGTCACCAACCACCGACAATTATCTGCTGACCCGGCCGGAAAGCGCCCGCTACGTCCGCGTGCAGATGATGCATCCGGCCACTCCTGACGGCTATATCATGAGCGAATTCCAGGTCTTTGGGCGGGGCGGCCCCGTGCCTCATGCCCAGCCGGCGCCGGCTTCGCCGCCCGGCGAGCGCCAAAATCTCACCCGCGGCTCATGGCGCATCCAACGCGACTCGCTGGTCACATCGGCGGGCGAGGCGCTCTCGCAGCCCGGGGCGGACTGCCAGGACTGGCTCCCGGCCACCGTGCCGGGAACGGCGCTGGTGAGCTACCTGAACGCGGGCGCGTTGCCGGATCCGAACTATGGCGACAACCAGCTGCAGATCTCGGATTCCTTCTTCTACGCGGACTTCTGGTACCGCGACGAGTTCGCCCTTCCCGCTCCGGCTCCCGGCCGGAAACTCTGGCTCAATTTTGACGGCGTCAACTGGAAGGCCGAGGTCTATTTCAACGGCGCCCACCTGGGCCGCATCGACGGCACCTTTCTGCGGGGGCGCTTTGACGTCACCGCGCTCGCCCGCCCCGGCGCGCTCAACGCCCTGGCGGTGCGTATTCACAAGCCGGCGACGCCCGGCAGCGTCCGCGAAAAGACCGCCAGCGAGACCGGACCCAACGGCGGCGCGCTCGGCGTGGACAACCCGAGCTTCCACGCGACCGCCGGCTGGGACTGGATTCCCAGCATCCGCGGCCGCGACATCGGCATCTGGGCGGACGTCTATCTGACCACCACGGGGCCGGTGGTCCTCGAACGCCCCCTGGTTACCACGCGGCTGCCGCTGCCCGATTCGAGCAGCGCGGATCTGACGGTCGAGGTCACCCTGCGGAACACCGATTCTCAACCCGTGGCCGGCGTGTTGCGCGGCCAGTTTGGCGACGCGCATTTTGAGCGGGCCGTGGAGGTGCCGGCGGCGGCCTCCGCGGTGGTGCGGCTCGATCCGTCCACAATCGCCGCCCTGCACCTGCTCCATCCCAAGCTCTGGTGGCCGGTCGGCTACGGTGAGCCAAATCTCTACGACGTCCGCCTGGAATTCGCCACCGCCGATGGCCAGCGCTCGGATGCGCAGGCGTTCCGCGCGGGGGTGAGGCAGTTCACCTACGCCGAGGAAAACGGGGCGCTGAAGCTATTCATCAACGGCCGCCGATTCATCGGTCGCGGCGGCAACTGGGGCTTCGCGGAATCCAACCTGCTCTACCGCGCCCGCGAATACGATGCCGCCGTGCGCTATCACCGCGATCTGGGCTTCACCCTGATCCGGAATTGGGTCGGCCAGGTCGGCGACGACGCCTTCTTCGAGGCCTGCGACCGCTACGGCGTCGTGGTCTGGCAGGATTTCTGGCTGGCGAACCCCGCCGATGGTCCGGATCCGGCCGACAACGCGATGTTTCTGCAGAACGCCGCGGACTTCATCGAGCGCATCCGCAATCATCCTTCGGTCGGCCTCTATTGCGGCCGCAACGAGGGCAATCCGCCGCCGGTGCTCAATGCGGGTCTGGAGAAACTCGTGGCTTCGCTGCACCCCGAGATCCGCTATATTCCAAACTCAGCTTTCGGGCTCGTCAGCGGCGGTGGTCCCTACCACCTGATGCCAATCAACTTCTATTTCGACCAGCGCGCCACGGCCAAGCTCCACAGCGAACTGGGCATGGCCAACATCGTCAGCCTGGACAGTCTCCAGCAGATGATGCCGAAGGCAGACCAGTGGCCGCGGGGCGCGGTCTGGGGCCTGCACGACTTCACGACGCGCGGGGCCCAGCAGGGTGGCGCCTTGGAGGAGACAATCAAGAAGACCTACGGTGACGCCGCGAACGCAGCGGAGTGGGTGGAGCTCGCTCAGTTCACGAATTACGACGGCCATCGCGCGATGTTTGAGGCCCAGAGCAAGCATCGCATGGGCGTGCTCATGTGGATGGGCCACCCGTGCTGGCCGTCCTTCGTGTGGCAAACCTACGATTATTATCTCGAACCGACCGCCGGCTATTTCGGCGCGAAAAAGGGCTGCGAACCCCTGCATGTGCAGTGGAATCCGCTGAATGACACGGTTGAAGTCGTAAACTACAGCGCCGGTCAGCGCGCCGGCCTGAATGTCAAGGCCAGCATCCTGAATGCGGACGGCTCCGTGCAGTGGGAACGGACGGCGACGGTCGACAGTGCCGAGGACAGCGTCGCGGCGCCCATCACGCTTGCCTTCCCCGCGACCGGGCTTTCGCCCCTGCACTTCGTGCGGTTGAAGCTCACGGCGGGCGGCGCGACGCTTTCGGAAAACACCTATCTCCGCAGCCTCACGACTTTCCAGGTGCCCGGACTCTCCTTCGGACCGTTCCACATTCCGGACTACCCGGCGTTCGATCTGCGCGCGATCCGCACGCTGCCGAAGGTGAACCTGCGCCACGCCACCACGGCCGAGCGCCAGGGTGACCGGTGGGTGCTTTGGACGGAGCTCAAGAATCCTTCGCCCACCCCCGCCTTGCTGGTCCGCCTGAAGGTCGTGCGCGAGCAGAGCGGCGACCGCATTCTGCCGGCCCTCTACGAAGACAACTACTTCACGCTGCTGCCCGGCGAAACGCGCCGCCTCCGCACCGAGGTGGAGCAAGCCGACACGCGGGGAGAACGACCGAGCATCATGGTTGAGGGATTCAACGTCCAAGCGGCATCGCCCGCCCCCACCGCCCCGCCGCGCCCTGAATAGCTGCTGCCAGGAGGCTCCTGGTCATCGCGGGTGAGTTTGCACTCCGCCAGCGTCTGGCCTCGACCGGCCTCATGCAGTTGACGTAGGGGTCGCCGCTTGTCGGCGGACCGTTCACCGAGGGAGAATTGGCCCGGCGACCCAGCCTTCGCCAAGGCTACGGCGGGCAGGCCAAGCGCCGGCCCTACGCACCATTTGGTGCCGGCTAGCATCGTCTGAAAAGCGTCGGTCAACGGCATGACTCCGGCTCAGCCCTGCGCGGAAAATGAGCCTGCCGATTGGTCGCCCTCTCTTCTTCTGTTTCCTCCCCTATTCCGGATTTTTCCGCAACAGCACGTCCCGGAGGCTGCCGAGCAGGGTCTTCATCTGACTCTTGCTAAAAGGGCAGGCCGCAGACAAAGGATGTGCTGGTCCCCGGGAGCGCGGGTTGCTCGCGAAAAGCGAGCCGAGCCGCATGGCGGGCGGGCGCGCCGTGATCGACGGCCGAATTGGCAGCGACGACCGGGGTTCGCCTCATTTCTTCCTATAGACATCACCGCGATGACCAACCTTCGCTACGGTCACGACCGAATTGCGGTCATCGATCTCGTAGACGATCCGATAATCTCCTTGGCGAATCCGGTAGTACTCAAGCCCGGAGAGCTTGACGCTGGCCGCCGAGCGGGGTTCGTCGCGCAGACTCTCAATCCGGGCCAGAATCTTCTTCAGGTCCCTTTTCGGGATCTTCTCCACATCCTTCCAAACGGAAGGACGAACCTGTAGGTCATATCCGGCCACGATCTTTGAGCCCTTTCAGAAAATCGTGGTAGGATACCGGTTTCTCACGCCGCCGCGCTTCCAGGTCCGTCAGGTCTTCGACATCTTCTTCGAGGGCAACTCGCACGGCATCGTTGATTAGAGCGGAGATGCTCTTGTCGGCCTCGAACGCCTTAATCCGGAGTGCCCGGTGGAGGTCCTCCTGCAGGTAAACAGTGGCTCTTTTCATGCGGCGACGTGTAACGGCATAACGTTGTGACGTCAAGGCGCTATGGTTCTATTGGCAACGCTCAAGACGAGGCAGGAGCGCCGCTGGCGCGATCTCGTGCGCCAGCAGGAAGCGTGACCGCGGGGCTCATTGCCTCCGGGTTCGGCCCTGTTTCACTCTTCTCATGATCCCTGAAGGATCGCGGCGACAATCAACCACCGCCCAAACGAGAGCCTTAGGATCGCTAGAAACTGCCCATGGTCAAGGTCAGCCGGAATCCGATTTGGCCGAGACGTTCAACGATCTGCCGTGCCGGCCGGCGGTGCGACGGGCGCGCCAGCAGCCGGCGCGCCGCTGGCCGGCGTCCGCAGTAAGGACTTGTTAGCTCCCCTTTTCTTTGGCGAAGCCATAAATATACTTAAGGATTTCCGCAGTCTCCGATGATTCAGTATCATTTGTCATCAAACTGAAGCCAAGAGCACTGTCCTTAGACAAGCGGATCATGCCACGGATGATGTAAAGGAACTGGCCAGTAGGTATCGGCTTCACGTTCACGAGCGATGGATCAGTAATTCGGGTCTTGAAGCCGTACCAGCCTTTGTTCGTAAGCGGTTCAAAGATGATCTCCTTCTCAACAGTATGCCCCAAATATACAGCCGATGTACCAACAAGGGCTTTCTTCATCTTCTTGGGCGTATCGAATCGGCTTAGATCTTTTGTGTCGCAGTAGAAGTAGAGCATCAGATCGAATGTCTTCTCCGCCTTGGGTTTGATCTTAAGGAATGCGAAGCGGAGGTCACATCTGCTATCGACCGTTACCGTCCATTTCTCCGTGTCTTCCAGAGTGTAACGGTCCTTCATCGACAGGTTGAAACTCACGGTCTCAGCGCGGCCCAAAACCATTAGCAATCCGTAGAAGAGTGAGATCAGTATTGCTCTCATTTTGTAAGCTAACGCTACCAGCCTGCCATGAGGCGGGCGGGCGGGACTCGTGCGGCCGCACGAGGCATGACCGACGGCCGAATTGGCAGCGATGGCTGGTTGGGCTCAATTGTCTTCATTTCCCAAAAAACTCATTGCCGGCATCAGTGATAATGTATTTCGGACCGCGTGCGTCCCTGTTCACGCGGTTGGACTTGATATAACCAGCAACCATTAAACTAGAAATGAAATGCTTAGCTTTCCCAACCTCGATCTTCATCAAGTTTGCGAGCTGAAACGCATCAAGTTCTGTCGAATGCTTATAAAATACTTTCAGCGCTTTAATCGATTCGGGGTCTGCGCTCGGCTTTGGTTCGAGGGTTTTTATCTTCGCCTCAAGTTTGGTTATCTTCTTTTCCGCGAGCGCCAATTGCTCGCGTAGTTCGCGGTTTTGCTTTTCAAGACCCGCTTGCGTCGGGAGGGCAGCGAGGAAGTCTTCGATAGTTTTGGCACCGGGGATAGTCATGGGAGATTTCATGTTTTGCCGAACGCTTAGTGGTGTATGCGTCGTGGCGGAAATTGGCGATTCTGGAATTACTGTCAATCGAGGGCGGCCATGACGGATACACCACCGTTGGACGAAGGCGCTGTACGCGGACGGTCGGATGGCTACAGGGGATAGTAACCGTGGGCAGGCAGGACGGGCGCGGCGATCGCCGCGGATGGTCCGATCCGGCCTGTCGACCGTGGTCAGCCGCCCCTATGCCTGCCCCCGCTTCATCCGCCAATCCTTCCACGAGCACGCCAGCGAAAGCATCCGCCACTGCCACTGGGCTCGCGCTTACTACCAGCAGCAGAAGGACCGCGGCAAAAAGCACCACACCATCACCCGCGCACTCGCCTTCAAGTGGCAGCGCATCCTCCTGCGCTGTTGGCACGATCACACTCCCTACGACGACGCCCTCTACATGCGCTCCCTCAAGGACCGCAATCCAGCCCTCTACCAGCTCGCCCTCACTACCAAACTCCCGCGCGAAGAAAAAACCGCATGAATCTCACTTTTTCACTTGCCCGTTCACCTCAGATATCTGGGTCGGCCCGTTTCTAACCCAATAGGCAATCCCAGTTGCCCCAGTCATGTTGGGGAAGATCGTAATCAGGATCTCCAGCCTTCGATCAGCTTTCGACGCGATCACGACCAAAGGCACCGGGTTAACGGCATCGACCGGCACGTATTTCATTGGAGAATCGCTCACCCACCCGTCAGACCGCAGCGCCTCGCTCAGCTTAGATAGTATGTGAGAAGGGACAGCCGACCATTCCGACTCAGTAATCTTGCAGGTGTACGTCCCGACGAAGCCGAACACACCAGGCGCTGGGTTGTAGCCCGTCGCCGCGCTCGCGATTGCTGTTCCCACACCGCCAAGATCGACGCTGATGTGGTCAGGCTGCCTGACCGCTTTGCTCGATTCTGCTCCGACGGCCAGTGTGAATGCCGAAGAAGCTACGAGCCCGGAAAGGAGTAGAGTCGTGTATCTCATAAATGGTCTTCGTAGGCCGAACGCTGTGTAGCTGTACCAAAAGATATGGGAATGCCAATTAGGGTGGGTGATAGGCAGAATGGCCAGCGATTTGCAGATCGGTGGCGGAGGGGGGGGCGGAGGCGAAAATTGGGCGGCGAAACGGACTGTTGCCGATGGGTATTGTTGATGGAAAATCGACAGTCGAAACGCGGAACGACCAAACGGCAAGGCGCCGGATGTGAGACGATGGCGATCCGACGGGGTCATGTGTGAATTCTCGACAAGACCGCTCGAGGGGGAATCCGGACCCCTTCGGATCGTCCTCCCTCCTCCGAACTACATCCGTCAAAAAATGTGCGCGAGATTCCGGACGTTATCCCCTTGTCGAGAATTCACACATGACCCCGTCGGATCGCATGACCCCGTCGGATCGCCCTCCGTCGGATCGCCAAATAGGCCGGCGGAACAAACCCGGCGCGAGCGCGCATGTCGCGCCTGGCGGCGCTAGCTCCGGCTATCCCGCCCCCGTTCAGTCCCTCGGGTCTGTCCGAGGACTGTCATGATTTGGAGGGCGGCGCGCTGTCGCCGCCAATTCCCGAGCGGCGCTGACAGCGCAGCGCCCTCCACCGGAAAGCGCAACGGAATATCCTGACAGCCTGAAGGGAACAGCGCTTCCCGTGACCGCGAGCGCCAGCGAGTGGATCGGGATTCAGCCGTCCGCGCGCGGGCTGGCGGTTGCCAGCAGGAAGCGCCACGGCTTCTTTGCCCAGATTGGTCCGGCGTAATCGACCCCGATGCGCGGCGTGGCCTGGATCGCGGAGCGCGGCAGGCGCACCCCGCGATCTTCAATCCACAGGCCGCTCTCGGGGGCGCAGGCGGACCCGTTGAGCCGGCGATCGATCGCGAGCGCCTGCGTGAGACGGCCGGGACCGCGGGCGCCTTCGATCCCGCGAATCAGCACCGCCGCCGGGTAGCCGGGCGGTCCGGTCACCAGGTTGAGCATTTCGTGCATGCCGTAGCACAAATACACATACCAGACGCCGCCCGGCCCGTACATGACCGCATTTCGGACCGTGCGGCCGTGCCGGGCGTGGCATGCCCGGTCGCGCTCGCCGTCGTAAGCCTCAACTTCGATGATCATCCTCGCTACCTTGCCGCGGGAGGTGGACCGGACGAGGAACTTCCCCAGCAAACTCCGCGCAACGGCAACCGTCTTTTCCGATTGGAACGCTTTCGCTTTAACAATTCGCGGCATGGGATCTAGAAAAGGAACTCTACCACGAGAAACTCGAATCACACGAAAGCGTCGAAAAAATGATGAAGCCTACGGGATCATGCAGCCGGAAGGTCGCTTGCGACGGATGATCGCCCGCCAGCGGGCTTCCTACACCCGCAAACCAATCGGATAGCGAGCGCACGAGGAGAATTGCCAGCAATTGCATGATCCCGCCCAAAGCGCTAAGCTCCGAGTTGAATGGCTGAGTTTTTTCGTGTGTTTTGAAGCGGTAACCCGTCTGTACTAATCCGTTCAGATCGTCGTTTATGTACGCCGTCACACCTTGAAGGCAACCACCACCCAACCGCGCCGCTCCGCTCTCCGCCAGGCATTGATGCTGTGCATTGTCGATGGCGTTGCCTCCTCGCCGCTCTGCTATCTGTGGCTGCCGGGGAATTTCATCGTGGCGGCGCTGCTCACGGAGAATTTCCACCTGTCGGAGGCGGCGTACGGCTTGATCGTCTCCCTTCCCTTCCTCGCCAATTTCCTCCAGATTTTTCTCACGCCGCCCCTGGCGCACTATTTCCCCGCGAAAAGCATCACGCTTGTGACTGCCTGGGGCAACGCGGCCGGTTGGCTGGCCATGGCCGTGGCTCTCTCGTTCCTGCCTCGCGGCGACCCGGCGGCGAGCACGCCGGTTTTTCTCGGGTTCTTTCTCGGCTTCAGCCTGCTCGCTTCCATCAACGGTGTGGCCTGGAATTCCTGGACCCAGGAGTGGTCGCCGGAACGGCTGCGGGCCAAATACTTCGGCTTTCGCAATGGCCTTATCCAGGCCGCGACAGTGCTTTTCCTCGTTCTCGTCTGGTGCACCCTGCGCCTGTACCAGGGCTCGCTCCTCGCCACGCAGGGCGTGATCGTGGTTTCCGTGGTGCTCCGGGCTTGGTCGATCATCGCCCAGCACCGGCTCAACGCCAGCGCCCCCGCCGCCGGCACGGCCGCACCGTTGTCCTGGCAGGAACAGCTACAGACAATCCGGCGCTCGCGCTCGTTGCTCAGGTTCATTGCGTTTGGCGCCATCTGGGGGTTTGCCTATAATAGCCTCGGGCCGTTTTACCCGGTCTTCATGTACAAGCAGCTGGGGCTGTCCCTCGACCACATCTGCCTGTTCATCATCCTCAACACCGTGGGCGCGGCGGTGACGATGCCGACCTGGGGCCGGCTGCTCGGCCGCCTCGGCAACAAATCGGTCATGGCCGCGGCCATCCTCCTCTGGCAGGCGCAATTCCTGCTCTGGTTCTTTCTCGATCGCGACAACTCCTGGCTGCTCTATCCTCTTTGGATTTGGAACGGTTTCACCTGGGCCGGCTTCACGCTCGGGCTTTTCAACATGCTGCTAAAGCTGATCCCGCCCGAGGCCAAGACCATCGCCATCGGCATTAACACCGCGGTGACATCGATCGTCACGGCAGTCGCGCCGATCATCAGCGGCGCCGCCATCACCTATGCGCTGAATCACGGGTGGGATGCCATGCGCGTCTACCACTATGCGTTCGCGCTGCAGACGGTGCCGGCCTTCGTTTCCTGCCTGGTCCTGCTGCGCGTGCACGAACCCAAGGCGAGCCCGCTCTCGGCCGTCTTCGGGGCGATGCGCAACGTCCGCACTCTCGGCGCCATGCTGGGACTGACTTTCGTTGCGAACTATGTATTCGTGAAACCCACCCGAAAGGGCCCACGATGATCCCGCACATCCACACGTTGACCGGAAACCTCCTGTGGGAACAGACGCTCAGCTTCCCGACGTGGGCGGCGGGGCGAACCCAGCGGGCCCGGTCGGCGGCGTTCCAGGTCGGCGGCAAGGGCATCAATGTTGCCAAGATGCTCGGGCGGCTCGGCGCCCCCGTCACCGCGCTCTGCTTTCCCGGCGGCGCTACCGGCGCCGAATGCGAAGCGTGGGTGCGCGCCCAAGGGATCCCCTGCCAGGCCTTTCCCGTTGCACAGGCCACCCGGCTGGGCTTGGTTGTGCGGTCGCCGAATCAGCCGGAGACGACGTTTCTCGGACCGGACGTGCCGATCGAGGAAGCCGCGGCGCTGGCGTGCGCCAACTATCTGGACCATTGCGCCGATGGAGACGTGCTCGCGATCTGTGGCAGTGTGCCCGGCTGGAGTTCCGGCGGATGCGCGATGCTGCGCGCGGCCGTCGACCGCTGGATCGAGCGGGGCCCGATCGTAGCGGACACGTATGGCGAACCTTTGCGCTACCTGATTGAACGGCCGCTGGCCTGGGTAAAGATTAACCGCACCGAGTTTGACACCTTGTTCGACGAGACGGAGCGATCCGAACCAGTGGTCAATCGACTGCGCCTGGCCGCCGAGCGATGGTCGCCCCGCGCCTGGATCGTAACCGATGGACCGAGACCGGTCTGGTTCGTCGAACACGGCGGCGCTCCTGCCAGCCTCACGCCGCCACAAGTGAAGGAGGTTTCGTCCACCGGATCGGGCGATGTGCTGCATGGCTGTCTTCTGCATGCCGTCTTCCACCGCCAAACCACGTTGCCGGAAGCTCTTCAGCAAGGACTGCCCTATGCGGCGGCCAACACCGCGCATGCCACGGTGGCCGATTTTCCGTTGAGCGGCCTGCCTCGATTCGGCAGTGCGGAACCCGGCGAGGAAACCCTGCGCTAAGCCGCATCAATTCAATTGTAGGAGCCTGCTTGCAGGCGATCTCCCTTCTGAAATCGCCTGCAAGCAGGCTCCTACACCGATCACCAACGGTTTCCCCGTTGACGATCGGCCCGGAGCCCAGCCCCAGACTTTGCTCGGGGCCCTGAGACATCTGAGCAGGTCCGAAGTAAAGAGGAAAGTGGAGGAATCAGGCGGCGTCGGCGCAAGTTGAGTCGATCCGAGCGATGAGCGGCGAGTGGTGCCGGCGTAGTGCTGCGAGG
>Ga0182011_10004236_pt1 | contig 11530 bp, 9 predicted proteins | sample 711E1DmetaG_FD_120481 | JGI IMG/M metagenome (GOLD analysis project Ga0182011, IMG submission 120481) | Permafrost microbial communities from Stordalen Mire, Sweden - 711E1D metaG | ecosystem: Environmental > Terrestrial > Soil > Wetlands > Permafrost | place: Sweden: Stordalen | collected... | reverse complement strand
GGTCTTCTGGATTAAAATCTTCAGCCATATTTAACTACCTCTTTCCTCTTAGTAATACAAGATTAACAGGTCGTTGCGACAACCTATTGTCGTAATTTGTCGCAGAATTTTATAAAATCAGATATATTTACACACAATCGTGACGCAGAATTTGACATAAATATGGGTGGTGTTATAATTAAGCCAAATTTTACTGTTCAGGAGGTTGTTATGGATAATCGACTCAAGAAAACGGAACGCATGATAAAAATATGGTTCCTTCTTCTAGGTACGCCCTTCGGCTACACTGCAAAAGAATTAGCTGGAAGATTTGATGTAAACGAAAGAACCATTTATCGAGATTTAACAACTTTGGGAACGGATCTCAATGTTCCAGTCTATAATGATCAAAAACGATGGAAAATAGACGAGAAACGCTTTCTGCCCCCAATACGTTTTACTCTTCCAGAAGCATTAAATATTTTTCTCACCTCTCGATTAATGTTGAATTACTCCCACCGTTACGATCCAAATGTGGATGCCACCTTCACCAAACTGAGTTCGGTTTTACCGCCACCGCTAGCGGAGCAGGTACGTAAAACGATGGACTGGATGCAGAAGTTACCGAAGGATGAAAGGTATCTGCGTGTCCTGACAACCGTAGCTGAATCCTGGGTGTCACAGCGGCAACTGAAGATAACCTATCGGTCCCTGACTTCTGAAAAACCGATTGAACGTATCATAGACCCATACTTTATTGAGCCGGCAGCCCCTGGACATGCTAGTTATGTGATAGGCTATTGTCACTTAAAACAAACAGTACTCACCTTTAAGGTGGAAAGAATAGAATTGGCAGAGTTAATCGCTGAAACTTATATTATTCCACCAGACTTTGATGCCAATGAATATCTTGGTTCCGCTTGGGGCATCGTTGTCAAAGACGAGGTAAAGACCGTCAGGTTGAGAATTCATGACAAAGAAATAGTGCGTATCCTTAGTGAGACTGTCTGGCATCCATCCCAGACGTTCAAAAAACGGAAAGATAGCTCAACGATAATGACGCTAAGAGTTAATGATACCCATGAATTATTATCATGGATTTTGGGGTGGGGCGAGAAGGTAGAAGTGCTGGAACCACTTGGAATCCGGCAATCGGTCATTACGACGGTGGAAGCAATGAGAGCTGTATACAGGGAAAAATAATTGAGTTCTGACATAGGAGTGTCAGCATTGCATTTTAGAATATTATAGAAAGCTACATCAAAAACAATTTTTGAAGCTTTATTTAGAAATTTAACGGAGGCATGCATTAACTCAGGTTATCGCTTCCAATGAAGAGGAGCTTTATGAACGAAAAGTCAATTAATTCCTGGGATGAGTTTCCGAAGACAATATCTGATATAGAAATTGAAATTGCTGGCTTCCGTCAATCGCATGCCATTCCAGTTTTCGTCCCAAGTAGGATCATTTATCGCGGACAGTCCGATTCTGCTTGGCCTCTCAATTCAACTCTCGAGCGGTACTCAATCCGAGAATGGACGGTCGGCTCCGTCAGTTTTGAAAAGCGGAGGAAGAGAAACAAAAGTTGGTTGTCGCTATTTATGGAATACAAATTAATTCTCGATTTTGAACAATTACGTCGCTATTGCTTTCTTCTGGTTTCGGTGTTACTATTGCGGTATCGTTATAATCTGTATCGAATTGAGACCATTCATGCCTGTAATTGACAACTATTTAAATGTTCATGAAGCGGCTAAAATACTTGGAGTGCATTGGGAGACAGTAAAAAGATTTTGCCGGGAAGAACGACTGCCCTCAAAAAAAGTGCATAATATGTGGCTCATTGATAAAACCGACTTATCCAAATTCGCAGATACTTATAAAAATCCGCATTGTGGAAAAAGAAAACAGAAATAATCTAAATAATTAGATAATAAGAGAAATAAATGAATACTAAAGAGATACTGGATAAAATTTTTAAAGATCCCAAGACCATTTACGAACTAACCGAATTTGAAAACATGGGTAAACCAATTGAGGAAATCCTCAATATTTATTCCAAAACTGTAGAATCGGGCCGAGACGCTGGCAAAACCAAATATTATATTAAGAGTTTTGTTCCGTTTCCATCGGGAAATGAAGAAGTTCAGGTTTATAACGAAGAAGGTAAATCTAGCCCCGAAGAAATTGTTCGGCAACTCTGGGTTTATAAACTGATCCATATTTACGAATATAAATCCGAAGAGATAGACCTCGAAAAAAACATATATTTTGGTACTGAGGTCAACCTAAAGGCTGCAGATATTGTTGTGTACTCTGATGCAACAAAACAGACACCCAAAGTTATCATTGAAACAAAAGAACCGAAACGAAAGAATGGAATTGAGCAACTGAAAGGTTACATGAATGCGGAAGGAGCTCCGGTTGCTGTATGGTCAAATGGGAGCGATAGTATTATTCTTTACAGACCTTATCCAAAAGAATTTGATGATACTCTTTTTGATATTCCTCGTCGCGGGCAAGAGCCGAAAGATGTACTCGAAGCTAAGAAAACCTTGAGTCATCTAAAGAAAACATTCAATTTTAAAAAGATAGTGCAGGATCTGGAAGAATTAGTTCTTGCCGATAGCGGAGTTGATGAATTTAACGAAATCTTCAAGTTGATTTTTGCAAAAATTTGGGACGAAAAGGAAGCTCAAGAAAATCGTAAGACCAAAGAAGTTGAATTCAGAAAATCCATTGATCCTGAAGTAACCTTTGACCGCATAAACAAATTATTTAATAAAGCCTGTGAAGAGTGGCCTGGCATTTTTCGCGAAGGCGAAAACATTGAATTGCGCAAAGACCATCTTCAGGTTTGCGTGGGGCCGATTGAAGGGGTTCGGTTATTAGGTTCAAACCTGAGAATTATGGACGATGCATTTGAATATCTACTTCCTACTGAAGCAAAAAAGAAAAAAGGCCAATTTTTCACCCCCCGCCATGTAGTAGAAATGTGTATTCGCATGTTGAACCCAAAAAACAACGAGTATATTTTGGACCCCGCTTGTGGCTCCGGTGGTTTTCTTCTCCATGCAATGGATTGGTGCTACCCGGCAACTACCGAAGATGAAAGAGAGAAAAGAAAACATAAATACGCGTCTAAATATCTTTGGGGTATAGATATAGAACTCCGTGCCGCTAAAACTTCACGTGCTCTAATGCTTATTGCTGGGGACGGACATACTAATATATTCGGCCCGGATGTCAGCAGCCTTGATCCCAAGACCTGGTATTCTACTCCGTCAGGGCAGGCTTTGATGCAAAAATTGATTGATGCCAAATTACTGAGGAAAAAGGTTCGGGCACAAGACGAGTCTAAACTCTTACAAGATGATGATCTCGCTTGGGAATATTTTGATGAGCTTAAATTCGACATTATAATGACAAACCCGCCATTTGCAGGCGAAATGAGAGATAAGAAAATGTTAGTACATTATGAGTTAGCCAAGCCTGCCTTAAAACGGGCAAACGACAAACAAGCCAAGGAAGAAAGAGATGTTCTTTTTATTGAGCGCATCCTAAAACTTCTCAAACCTGGAGGGCGAGCTGCCATGGTACTGCCGCAAGGGAAATTTAACAACTCTTCTTTGTCATTTATCAGGGAATGGATTTTTAGCAAAGCCCGAATTATAGCAGTGGTCGGACTTCATCCTAATACTTTCAAACCCCATACAGGCACAAAAACTTCCATTTTGTTTATCCAAAAGTATACAGAGGATGAGCTAAATAAAATTTCTAAGGTTAAGCAAGTCGTAGCAGCTTCTTGTCCAGATTATGAGGCAATTATTAAGAAACTCATAAAGGATTATGAAAATGCAATCGATATCCCAGAAGGCGCGATTTCTGAAGACGTCAATACATTGCTTTCTGAACATTTCGGAAAAGTGCAGACAGATATGCCAGAGGAAGATGAAAGGAATTCGGAAACCAATGCCGAAGATAGCGATGCGGCGGAAAATGATGATAACATTCGACAAGCCAGGGAACGAGTTGATAATTTACAAAACGATATAATCAAAGCCAAGCAAAAATTAATAGAGTTAGATTCTGACCTTGAAGCCATAAAACAATCTTGCTCTCAGGAAATCAGTGCTGTTGAAAACCAATATGTATACAAGAAAACCATATTGGTTGAGAAAAGGAAAATTCAATCGGATTATAAAGAGAAAGAAATGGTTATGAAAACTAACCAGAAAAGCCAAAGACAGAAACTAAAAGACGAGATAAAGATGTTGGAGAAAATTCTCATTAAGGCTGAATATGGGTTCAAAAAACTGACTAATCGTGGGAAATTAAATCTTATTCTTGAAGATTCCGATTTGATCGGTGAACTAAAAGATCATTGGATCAGTGCAGAAGCTTCTAAAAAACTGGATTACCCTATTTTTATGGCAGTGAGTGAACGCGGAGGAAAGGATAACTCAGGTGATTATACCTATCTACAGGATAAAGATGCCAATTTTGTCGAGTTTCCAGAGGGACATCCGCAGTCAGGACTTTTAATGATCGACCAGGATGTGGTCAATTATGATTTCACTAAAAACGATTTAAAAGATGCAACTTGTATACCGATTGAAAAGGTTTGCATCGCCGAAGCCTTTATTAGTTTTGCGCAAAAGAATAAGTTGCCTTTTTGGGAGACAATTTAATGGCCGTCTGGAGTGAGCTAAGTATCTCATCAATTAATAGTAATTATGGCAGAATAGATTCCGAATATTATCGACCTGAATTTATTAAAAATGATAATATTCTTGATTTGCTGCCAACAAGAAGACTCAAAGGGATTACTAATAGAATCGATGTTGGATATGTTGGATCGACGGTCCAACATTATCGAGATAAAGGCATTTTACTTTTACAAACGCAAAATGTTCAAAGTTTTTTCCTTGATCTCACAAATACGGTGAAAATTGATGAGATATTCCATAATAAGCTTAAAAAATCAAAGGTTCAAGAAGGAGATATTCTTTTAGCAAGAAGTGGTTCTTTTGGGAAAGCGAGTATTTACCTAGAAAAAGAGGTTATTAATTCCGCTGACATAATAATCATTAATATAGATACAACTAAAGACATGGATAACTTGTATTGCTTAGCTTTTATTAATTCTGAATATGGTCAAAATCAATTACTTAGGTATGCCAGTGGAGCGGTTCAAAGGCATATTAACCTTAAAATATTGGAAGATTTTAGAATACCTTTTTTGAATAAAATATTACAGCATGAGATATCTGGATTAATATCGGATGCTTATTCTAAGCATAAAAAGGCCCAATACCTTTATATTGAAGCCCAACACATAATAGACGCTGACTTAGGATTAAACGAACTAAAATTTGATAAATCTGTAGGTTCCGAAACCGTCGCTTCTGCAATTTTTAAAAACAATAGAACAGACGCTGAATTTTATCAAACTAGGTTTACGCAATTATTAAGCGTTGTTTTGAAATATAAAAATGGGTATAAACCATTTTATGATGTCGCAGAGCAAGTATTGCCCAATTTTGTCCCTCATATTAGAGACGCAAATTACAAATATCTTGAAATTGGCGACGTCTCAGTGCATGACGGAAGTTATAATACAAATCTAATATCTGCAAAGGATCTACCTGCCAACGCTAAAATAAAACTATCAGGGGGGGAGCTAGTTATTTCTCAAGTAAGACCGACGCGTGGAGCTATTGCGATAATCGATGATGTTCTTGATTACGATACTATTTGCAGTGGAGCTTTTTTTGTTTGTCGAATTCTTGACGCAAATTCGCGAGAAATTATTTGGTTATATCTACGTTCAATCAAGAATGTTTTCGAGAAATATTGTGGAGGTACTTCTTACCCCACCATAGAGAGTTATTATCTTAGAAAATTCTCAATCCCGAATTTTGAAACTGACATATCGCTAAAAATAAAAGCGTTAATCACCGAGTCAATAAAAGCAAGATTGGAAGCGAAGCAACTGCTAGAACAAGCGAAGAAACGTGTAGAAAAACTTATCAAGGAGGCCGTCATATCATGAATTTATCTACCGAAGATCAAAACTTATTGAAGGAATTATGTCAGGAACATAATGTAGATTTTGATAAGGTAATTAAGTTATTAGATACTGTTCGCGAATACGAGTTTAAAGATCGTCGCACAGGAGTGTATGACGCTTTACGAGAAATCCTTAAAAGCGATAATAAAGCCGAGGTTTAGTTGAGATGAATATTGAACCCTTCCTTGCTTCTCCAGAAACTATTTTAAGCCTTTGTAAAGAAATCGTAGTTGCCCTAGACGCAAAAATGAACAACACTGAGTTGCTTGAGAAAGAAAAGCTGCTGAAGGAAATTTCGCGAAGCATCGAAAAGCTAGAGAAGATAGGAATTCCTGTACCGGATCAGCTTAGGTCACTAAAAACTTCTTTGGTCGCAGAACTAGCAATACGTGAAGAGATCAACCGCACTTTTGAGGATTTAGCCAATGGCTTTGACGGCATACTTAAAGATTTATATATTCGATTAGAAAAGCCAATTGAGCAAACAAATCGTTCCAATGTTCGTAAAAAACGTTCAAGCCAACCTAAAACTGACCGAGAAGTTCTTAGAAAAGAAATAATATTTGCACTAAAATCTTTGGGCAACCGAGGAAGTCCACAAGAAGTTGAAGAGATAATGGAGCAACGCTTGAAAGGTAAGCTTCTACAACGAGACTTGGAGCACCTTACCACAGGAGAATTAGTCTGGAGAAATAACGCGGAGTGGGAGCGACTTCGGATGGTCAAAGAAGGGGTATTGAAGAAAGACTCTCCAAGAGGAATTTGGGAACTCAATAAGGAGTACCTATGAGATTTAGAAAATTAACCATAGAAAATTATAAGTCATTTCAATTTCCTACAATAATCAATTTCCCACCTGAAGAATCATGTAAAAGCATTTTCCTCATAGGCGGTATGAATGGGGCTGGAAAGACGGCTATTATGGAATCAATTAATTATTGTCTTTACAGCGCCAAACCCGAAATGATTTATCGGAATATTAATCGAAAAGAAATGGCCAAAGGCAATACGGCTGTTTCGTTCGAACTTGTCATCGAGATGGACAACTCCGAAGAACTTATAGTAAAACGATCTTGGAGTGCAGGGGTTAATGACGATCCCAAACCTAAAGATCTAATAGAAAGATTGGTGGTCGTTAGAGACGGAAAAAGAGTGTCTGTCCAGAATCAACAACTATGGCAAGACTTTATAAGAGCCACCATCCCGCCAGGGATAACCCAATTCTTTTTCTTTGATGGAGAAAAAATCCAGGAGATTGCATCAGATGATCATTCAGAAGTACGCTTAAAATCTTCTTTAGAGGCTGCGCTAGGTATTCAATACATCAGTCAATTGAGTAGCGACATTCTTTATATAAAACAAGAAGAACGAAAGGGGTTCGTAGAGATTTCAGATGAAGATCTCAACTTTAAAGACAGTGAACTGAAACGAGAAAAAAGCAAACTAGTCCGCAAGAAAAAAGAAAGAGACGACATCAAGACGGAATTGGATTCGTTTAAATCTCATTATGACGATACGGTCAAACGCTTTAAAGCTACTTTTAATACCGAGCCTGAAATGCGAGATACCATTTACCAGAATGAAAAAAAACGAGTTCAATTATCTAATCGGTTGACTCAAACCGAAAATGAAATAAAGTCCTTGTGTGAAAGCTATTTACCTTTTAGTATAACTGGTAAATTATTTAGTGGTATTCGTTCACAAATAGATAAGGAAAGAGAATCAGCTCACATCGAAGCTATTAAGGAAAACGCCGCCGAATTAGCAAAAAAAATCGTTCGCGTTGTCGAAGAACCCGAGCCGATTTATTGTGAAAAGCTTTCGAGTGAAAAAATGTCTGAGTTAGAGAATCGTATTTTTCGCCTGCTTCGAGAGGGAAATTCAATTCAATCTATAACAAAGATATTAAATTTATCTGATCGTGATGCAGCTCGTATTTTACAACAGATGCAAACTCTGGAGCATAGCGATGTTTTCTTAATTAAGCCGCTCCTTGAAGAAAAGAAGGAACTTGAATCACAAATTAAGATGCTTGAGTCGTCACAAAAACTAGGGCTTGGAAGTGATTCTGAAAGGGAGTTATTCGAACAGTTACAAGAAGAAATGGAGAGCCTCCTAACTCAAATCGGTCGTAAAACAGAACAGCTCAGGGTCCTCGAAGAAGAAATTATCGTTCTTGAAAAACTCGTTCAGACTATTGAAATGGAAATTGGGAAACTGTACGACCATCATAACGTCTCAAAAGATAAGGCAGATTTTATAAATGAATGCGATGCTATTGCTAACCTCCTAAACCAATTCATAGTTAGACTTCGTAAAAATAAAATCCACGTTCTTCAAGAAAAAACTTATGATATGTTCAGGTTGCTTTCCAGCAAGAGTGGGTTAATTAAAGACATAACTATAGATGACAAAACATACGAGATTCGGATCATAAATCGCAGTGGAGTAGAGATTAAAAAATCTGGATTATCAGCCGGAGAAAAAGAAATATTTGCGCTGTCGTTACTTTGGGGGTTATCCCAAACTAGCCAGCTTAAACTTCCAATTATAATTGACACTCCGTTGTCAAGACTTGATAGTGCACATCGGGATAACATCATTAATAATTACTACCCCAATGCAGGAGATCAGGTGATTGTTCTTTCAACCGATACGGAAATTGATAAGGGATATTATCGCTCAATGCAACCGCATTTAACCGGGGCAACTAGATTGGAATTCGATCAGCAACAAGAACTTACCACAGTTAATACTGGGTATTTCTGGGAGGATTAGCTATGGCAGATCGTTTATATACGTCTAATGAAGCAGATGAAATACTAAGCAGTCTAAGATTTGAGACAAAAATTGAGAAGGCTGTTTTAGCGCGCATAGCTTTTGCCGTTTCTTTAATTAAGGATGGCAAAAATGTTCCACCCAGTTTGAGTTTCAGTGGCGGTGAAATGAAGCGGCCCACTTTCATAGGAAATGAAGAGATTTTTATTCGTAGTTTGTTGTCATATGTTTATGAAAAACCGGACATTTCTGAGGAAGAATTTTTCTCAAATCGTTCTTTAATAAAGAACCATATCGAAAACGGGTGTAAATATCTTGCCAATATGCATAATGAGGGTGGTCACGATATTGATAACCTTCTTAAAAAATTGGTGGACTTAGTTGAGTTTGATGGGCGTAGAGAATTACTGGGACATGCTCTTGATATTGTCCTCGGCAAAACTCTCCTTCAGAACTCAGATTTAATTATGGAACTGAACAACACAGCAAAACACGCTAACTCGCATATCGCTATTATGGGTAAACCTGGGGTAGGTAAAACTCAATTTCTTCTTAAAATATTGGCAGACATTAGGGTCCAATCGAATTATCAGATTAATTTCATCTATTTCGACTATAAAGGTGATGTAGTTGATAATCAAAAATTTCTAGAAATTGCAAAAGTTCAACCATATAGGTTGATGCAAGGTGGACAAAGTTTACCAGTGAATCCATTCATTTTACCAAATTATGAAGAACAGACGATCAATATTTCGGCTCGGGAAAAAGCGGAAAGTTTCGCTTCTATTAATTCTAAATTCGGAGTTGTACAAAAAGGTGCCTTAACCGAAGCTATCCGGGCAGCATACGCTAAAAGGGCCACATCTGATACCCTTTACCCTGACTTCCAGGATGTTTTGGAAATAGCTACTTTAATGTATGAGGAAGATGGTAAAAAAGATGACAGTTTAATTGAGGTACTCCGCGATCTGTCAGATTTTAATCTTTTCTGGAAACATGGTAGCGATGTGCCACCTATTGACCGCCTTTCAAACAGGACACTGCTTATTGACCTTCATGCTATGCCAGTTCTGAAGGAGCTTGTCGCTTATCTGGTTATTGAACGACTCTATAAAGAAATGGCATCTCTTCCAGATAGCCCTGTTGAAGAAGGACGTCGTACTATCCGAACCATTTTAGTAATTGATGAGGCTCATAATTATCTTAATCAAAAGAATATTTTCCTTCAGAGGATTATACGTGAAGGGCGATCAAAAGGTATTGTGGTTTTCTTCGCAAGTCAATCACCTAACGATTATCAACAGAAATTTTTCAATTTCCAAGAATTGCTTGAATTTGCATTTATATTTCAATGCGACGGCTTCTCTGCTAGTTCAGTTCAGGACATTCTCGGCTGCAGTAGCAAGACCGCCAAAGACTTACAGACAGAAATATCTCGACTTGAACCATGGCAAGTTGTTACAAGAAGCCCGGAAAAGACAGAAGAGTTTGTGAAATTTACTGCCGAACCATTTTATAAACGGTATTAAAGTGAACTAAATCTGAATCGGCGCCTTGCCAATTTCTTCCTGGATATCCTTTACTGCTGCTTGGAAAGCCTTCATGATAGTTGGTTGGGGTCCACGAGAGTTTTATCAATGGCAAAGGTCTGTTGAAAAGTGTGGCTATTTTCTCTTCGCAAAAGGTAATCGAATCCATTACTTAATTTACGAAGCCTCCGAACGAAATGAGAAATCGCGGTTGCGCTCAACTGCGGGAAATTCCCAAGTGTCATCGTAACACTGCCCAAATCGCAGAAAAAGTAGTGTAACATATTCTGTGTGAAATTCTGAGGGGTTGAAAAAGTAGGCGCTTTCTGAGGTTAACCAGGTTATAAAACATTCATACTGATTTTAACTTTCGTTTTCATCAGTTTCAAATCCTCTAGAAAACTCTTTTGCGTTTTCTATCCAGGTAATCACCTTCCCGGTAATCCCGTTTGCTGGGTAAATGTAAGTATAGCCCCAATCCGATTCACCTTGCCTCCAATACTTAAAATTGGGGTCCTTTATTACTCCAATTCCCACTCTCAACTCTAGGTTAATATATTTTTTTCGAAAATGCACCTCGGCAAAGACTCTCTCCTTCTTGAACCGAAAACAGTTTTTCCCTGAATAGCTAGTTGCGCCGTCTTTTTCTAAATGAACTTTAAGATTCTTGAATAATTCTTCCAGGTTCTGATGTTTACTCAAAATGTCGGCTTCAGACTCTATAATTGGTATGTGGGACTCGACTTCCATATTATCGATTTCTAGTTTCGGTACAAGCACCACCTTTTGAGCGGTATCACGTGCCACTAGATAAGAGTAAACTTTTACATGATTTGACATTGCATATATCGCATTCTGTACTTGGTCATCAATATCGGTTACGACACAAATTAAGCGAATATACGGCTCAAATTCTTTTGCATCTGGTAAGTGTTGGCGAATAATTCTGGACAATATTTCCATGTGATTCTCATCTTTAAGAAACCAACTCAAATATTCCATAAGCTGAATAAGCGCATCCTTACCGAACTGTCCCTTCCTTTTGAACTCAATGAAAACTGGTTGACTATTGGCGTCAAAAGCTAAAGTGTCAATCCGTCCAGTACCTATCATCAATTCGGAACGAACGTATTCTAATCCATCTTCTAATTTTGATAAATCCTTCTCAAAG
>Ga0182011_10004235_pt1 | contig 11534 bp, 3 predicted proteins | sample 711E1DmetaG_FD_120481 | JGI IMG/M metagenome (GOLD analysis project Ga0182011, IMG submission 120481) | Permafrost microbial communities from Stordalen Mire, Sweden - 711E1D metaG | ecosystem: Environmental > Terrestrial > Soil > Wetlands > Permafrost | place: Sweden: Stordalen | collected... | reverse complement strand
GTAGCTCTCGCCCTTGCGTTTGATGTCCAGCGGATCGCGCGTGGCGCCGTAGGCGGCGAAGAATTTTTTGGCCGCCCGCCGCGCGATGGAAAGCTGGCGGAACTTGGTGATGATGATCGTCCAGCTGAACATGGAGAGGATGAACAGCGAACCGATGGTGATTTTGCCTTCGATCGTGGCTTTTTCGAAGGCGAACTGCAACGCGCCGGAGGCGAGCATGGGATTTATTAGCATGGTGGTCATAAATGGTTGCTTGAGGTTTGGTTTTGGGATAAATGTTTCGGCGGCAACAAAACGGTCACCCGGCCGGTCTTCTGCACCGTGGCCACCGCCTTGCCTTTCTTCTTCACGTCGTCGTCGGCGACAGTCGTTTCGTCGGTTTTGGCGGGGCTGGCAGATTCTTGACTGGCCCCCTGGCTGGCCGCATCCGCCGCCGTGCCGGCCGCCAAACTGTTCTGGCCGCCGCTGATTTGGTCGTTTGAAAATAACGATGCGTTGCTCGAGTCGCCATTGGCGTCGATGCCGCCGATGCTGAAAATTTTGCTGTCGCCAAGGCTGTTCCCGCTGACATCAGCCTTGCCACCCGAAAAGGCATTCACATCAACTGTGTTGGCGCCTATTACATTTAAATCTCCGAAGGTAAAAAGGTTTCCGGAGACGTCGCCGGAAGATTTCACGGTTAACGTGCCGGCACCGATCACACCCGATCCCTTGGCGTCTACATACTGATTGTCGGATGTTTTCACCTGTATGCCATCAGACAGATTGAGGGCGGTGACGACCGGGTATCCATCCTTGTCGACCACGAACTGAAGATCAGCGGGGAGTTTTTGCAGGGTATCGCCGGCTTTGACCTCCGCTTTGGTCAGACTGTCAGACAATTCTATCCAGTTTCCATTCTTGTCAACCACGGCCTGAAGACTGTCGGGAATTTTTTGCAAGGTGTCGCCGGCGAGGACCTCTGCCGGAGTCAGACTGACAGCCAACTGTTGCAATTCATAGCCCGCAAAAACATCCACTGCACAGTCTCCCGGATTGCCGTTGAGTTTTTCTTGCAGGGCCAGAGCGGCATTCCTTTTGCCGGTAAGCGCCAAATCAAGCATTTTTGCCAGATCGGCCTGGTTAATCGGCACCTGAAAAAGAGTTGTGTCGGCAGGAAGTGGATTCCCTTTCAAGAGAAGTTGGATGATGCCGCCGGCGGCGGCCTTGACGGTGCCATAGGGAGCTTCAATCAGGATGTTGCCGTTTCTGGTGTACGAGACTTCCATGATACCGCTGCCCGGAATGGTTGATGTAAAAGGTGTGACCGAGTGGTCGGGATTAACCAGAAAAGAACCGACCACCACAAACCCGGAACCGCCATTTCCCGCGTCAATATTGCCCCCGGACACAACGGTCACGGATCCGCCGGGAGTCGCGGAACTATTGTCCTGGCGTGTGTCATAAACGGCAATCCGGGACCCATTGATGTCAATGTCCCCGCCGGCATAAACATAAACATTGCCTTGATCCGTCGAATAAATGCCCCGGACAGCAGCGGTATTGACGGAAAAATCCGCCGAACCGGCGTTGACGTTGCCGCCGGCGTGGATGGAGACATCGCTGCCGTTTACCGCGGAGATGGAAGTGGAGAACATGTCCAAATTGCCGGTGGTGGTGACATTGATGTCCGCACCCTGCGTAAAATATTCTGCCAGTGGATAAATGGTGCCGTCCGGAGTCGTGACCGTGTCAAACGAGACGCCTAGAGACACAATGCCGAGGGTGGTGCCGAGGTCCATGTTACGAGCGGTGACGTTGAATAGTCCGCCGCCGCCAATCAGGTAACCACTATCCCGGGATGTCGGGATAGGCCCCAGCAAGGCATACTCCGCTTGCAAAGCCCGGGCGTTGGGACCCAGCGTGCCCAGGGCAACGCTGGGATCAAGAACGTTGACCTGTTGCAGAACCGGATTGCCCTGCGAATCAAACAGCGGCTGCCCTTTCGCATCAACCTTCTGAATTGTCAAATCTGCCAGGGCTAACAACTCCTGGTCAGTGACTGCTCCCTGGAACGTCAGTTTTCCCGCTGTGGAATCATAAAAAAGATGCCCGGCGAGGGTGGATCCCAAATAGGCTTCACTCAAATATGAAAGATCGGGCGCGAGCATGACCGTGGTGGTGGCGGCGCCGCTGACATACGCCGCCAACAGGGTCTGGGCATTGGGACCCAGCGTGCCCGGGACAACCCCGGGGTCAAGAACGTTGACCTGCTGCAAAACCGGATTGCCCTGCGAATCAAACAGCGGCTGCCCTTTCGCATCAACCTTCTGAATTGTCAAATCTGCCAAAGCCATTAACGCTTGCTCGGTAACCGTCCCAGTAAAGGTGTAAAGGCCCGTTTTGGGATCGTAAGAAAGCGGCGAGACAAAAAGTGGATAACCCTGGCTCAATAACGAGAGATTGGGCAGCGAAAGGCCGGCCGTGGTGAATTCGCTGCGGTTAATGATGTCACCGGTCACGTTGATGCTGGTAAGTCCCGGTTTAACCGTGGCGGTGCCCAGGCTGCCGTCAATTTTCCGGACCTGAACTTGAATGCTCTGACTGGGATCCGAGGAGAGATTCATCCCCCGGAACCGGCTGTTGATCATATCGCCCTTCACAGTAATTTGCGCCGCCTCGGGCGCCCCCAGCAGAACGCTGTCCATGTTGCCGGCAATGTCCAGGACAATGGGCGTGGGATTGTCATAATGAACCGGAGTGATGGCGTGATCGGTCAGGCCAAAAATGTCCTGATTGAGGGAAAACTGGGTTTGCTCGCTGTCCGAAACAATCAGATTGAAGATGGCCGGCGAACCATCACTGTTGAGCGGCAAATTCCCGGTCAAGGAACCTCCATCCGTGGTGGTGATGGTCAGGCTGCCTTGCGGTGAAGGAAACAAAATCAATTTGTTGTAAGGGTCTGAATCGCCATTCAGCACGACGCCACCGGCCCCGGCAACGATGTTCAGAATCGGGGCGTAGATCATCGGAACAAGCACGCTGATGTCGCTGCGGGGCAGCGAAGACGAGTTATCCCCCAGTTGCACGGAATTACCCGCAGACAAGTTCACATAGGCGTCCGGAGCGTAGTCAAAATAATGGTAGGCGAGTGACGGGATCTCGCCGTTGGGCGTGGCGAATTTGTTGGCATTGTTGAAAACACCATTGGGATTGCGGACTTCCTGGAGGTAGATGTCCTGCGCCGCGCCCACTGTCCAGCCGCCCGCCATCAGACTCAACGCCAGTTTGTGTTTCGACGTCCCGGCGCTGCCCGTGGAGGAATTCAAAACATAACTTTTGCCATCCGTGACTGGGTTGCCATCGGCGTCCACAGGAACGCCGCTGGCCATTTTCACACCGGCATAAATGGCACCCGTGCCATTGGCTTCCACATAATGACCGGTCACATTGCCACCGGCGACAATGGTGACATTTCCCGCCTCTGGCCCAAACGCACCGCTGCCCGCATCACCGCCAATGGTCGTTGCGTTTTTTCCGCCAGGCAGGTAACTCGTGACATCTCCCCCCGCCGTGATGGTTACGTTGCCGCCCGCCTCGGTGCTGATGCCGCCCACGCCATTGATCGGTTCAATCTGGCAATAAGTGGAATCGAGCGAATCGACGGGTAAAAATTGATAACCGTGCGCATAGGTCCCGGTGTTGACGCTGCCAGCCAGCGCCCAGGCGCTGACGTTGCCGCCACCGGTGGAGCGCACGAAGCCGGTCTTGACCGTGATGTCCTTGCCGGCGACCAGACTGAGGTTCCCGGCGGCCGTTTGAATCGAGCTGTTGCCGTTCAGGGTTATGCTGCTGACCGACCCGGCATCAACGGAGTGGCTGGCAAAATCATAACCCGCTTCCAGCGTCACCCCCCAATTGTTTGCATCAGTGATTTGGGAGCCGTTGTTGAGGGCGATGTTGCCGCTGGCTTCCATAATGAGCTGGCCGTCGCCGGTGCCGGTGCTCGCGCTCAAATCCCAAATATTGTTGATGGTGATTTTGCCGCCTGCCTGAAAAAGGACATGTGAAAACCCGGCGAAGGGGGCAAGCGAACTGGCGTTCAGCGTGAGATCATCAACTCGGGGATAATAATATATGCTGCCAGCGGCGGAACCGGCCTGTGCGGACACGTCGAGTTGAGAATTTGCGGAGGCGGCATAAATCAGCACCTTGCCGCCGTCGCCGCCGTTCGCGCCGCCACGAGCTTGAATTTGCGAATCCGGATCGTCGGAAAAAGTTTGTGCGGTTTGGAGCATGATCTGGCCGCCGGCGCTGCCGTCCGGCGAATTGTCGCCGTTGGCGATGATTTGGGAACTGGCGCCAAGATTGAGCTGGTCCGAGGCAACCAGTTCGATGACGCCGTGTTGGTTGCCCACGGAGTCGGCTTGGATGAGGCCATTTTGATTCACTGTTTGCGCGTACAGCCCAATGGTGCCCCCGTCATCAATAAGCTGGCAACCGGAACCGACCACAATGCTGTTTCCCGCCGTCAGGTTGATTGACCCTTGGGACAGTTGAATTGATCCGCTGCCCGACTGGCCGCTGCCGCCGTTCAAATAAATGTTCCCGACGCCAGATTGAATTGTGTTATTGGCGAAATTGTATCCCGCATCCAGCGTTACCGACCAGTTGTTCGCATCCGTTATTTTGGAGCCGTCACCAAAAATGATGTTGCGCCCGGCTTCCAGCGTCAGCAAACCACTGCTCACACCTCCGAAATTTGCCCCGATGGTCTTACTCAAGTTCCATGACGTGCCGCCGGCAAGCGTAATGTCATACGCGGCCTGGAGAATGATTTCGGAAACCGCAAGATTGGCGAATGCGCTGTTCACGTTCAAATCCAGCGTGCCGCCGGGATTGCTCCCGGCCAGCACGGTGCCACTGCCGGCGCTGCCGGAGCCGGATGTGTCCAAAATGATGTAATCCGGATCCAGCAACAATTTCCCCGCTGTCCAACCGGTTTGCGCCCGCGCGTTGATGCTGGAATTCAGCGACCGAACGTTTGGCGCGCTGATTTCTACATTGCCGCCATTGCCACCTTGCGTGCCGCCGGTGGTGATGATCTGACTGCCAACGCTGTCGCTGAAATTGTTTCCCGATTGCAGCGTCACATTGCCGCCGGCGCTGCCGGACGGCGAATTGTCACCGCTGGCGATGATTTGGGAATTCGCGCCCAGCGTCAGTTGATCGGAAGCGACGAGTTCGATGGTGCCGTTGACATTCTTCACCGAGTTGGCCTGGATGAAACCGTTTTGGTTCACCACCCTGGCGTTCATGGCAATCGTTCCGCCGTCGGCGATGAGCCGGCCCTCATTATCCACCGAACCTCTGGGCAGCGTGACTTGCATGCTCATGCCGCGGCCATCGGGACGTTCGCTCAACAGCACGGTCTGTCCCGCCGCGAGGCCGACGGTGCCGCCGGGCGCCTCGATGCTGCCGTGGTTTTTAATTTGATCGGCGATGAGAAATGCCGAACCACCGTTGCCGACCTGGATCTGGCCGTAATTGACGATGCTTTTGAGCGGAGGCGGACCGTTGAACTCCCAACCACCGCCGCCGTTTTGCGGAGGCACGTAATTCGCGGTGGAGATCACCAGCCCGGCGGCGCTCAAAAACGAGTTTGGTCCGAAATAAAAACCGGAGGAATTGAGCAGCACCACGATGCCGTTGGCCTGAAGGCTGCCAAATATCTGCGACGGATTTTGGTTGTTGATGCGGTTCCAGACGATGGAGGTGGCGGAGGGCTGGTTGAAGACGGTTGTCTCGCCGGCGGCGATGTTGAAACTCTGCCAGTTCAGGTAGGCGTTCTGCGAAGTGGTGATGGTGAGTTGCGAACCGCTCGTTGTCGGCGTGGCACTGCCACTGATGACGGTCATGCCGGTGGGATTGGCCAGGGCGTTGGCGGCAAAGGCACACAGCCAGGTTGCCGCCCACACCCGGCGGAACAGCGAATCGCATGAAAAGACATTCATTTTCAATCCTACTGTGATTCCACCCCGTTGCGGGTTACAAATGCGTGAAATATTTGAGCGCATAAAATTCAGAATTGGGCTCCAATGCCGAAATAAAAGTGCATGCTGCCGGATTCCCCTTCATGCCCAATCAAGGGCCAGCCGACCGTCAATCGCCCGTCCACGTGACTGCCGATATTGGCGGTCATGGCCCAACCCGCGCCACAAAACGACTGATGACCGCTGCCGCCGGGCGGTGGCTGCTCAAGCAGATAAATCCTGCCATAATCCAGGAACACCGAGGCGCGAACCCAGCAGGTTTCTTGGTGTCCCTCATTGCCAATCATGCCGAGGTTGAACAACGGCGTCTGGGGTTCGATGGAGAAACGCCAGCCGGTGTCGCCATAGGCCTGGCCATCCTGATAACCACGAACGCCCGCCGTGCCGCCCATGGCATATTGTTCGTTGCTGAACAGCGCGCCATCCGCCCATTGGCCATCGGCATGAAGCTTCACTGTCCAGTCTTTGTAAATCGTCTGTATGCGGTTGGCGCCCGCCTGCAAGGTGACGTAAGCAGCGCGGGCATTGGTGGTATAGGAGGCATTGGAAAAATTCGCGTTTTTGTCATTGGGAAAGATGTTCGGCAGGTTAAAATTGGCCTGGGCGTTGAAAAAGGTTGTTCCCTGATCGTCAGGAACGGAACCATTCAACCCCACATTCAAGGGGAGATAATCCACCGCCGTCAGCCGATTCGACTGAAGCGTGAAAAGCACATCGCCAAACTTATAGGCCGAATCATTGTTGGTCAGGCTGTCCAAGGCATACAAAAGGTCAATGTTGGCGCTTCGGCCCCGGTACCTTTTGAAATCCGCTCCCAAAGTGAGCGTGGAGACAAGCTTGTCCACTGCCGGCAAGGGCAGGGAGAGTTTGAACCCCAGCCCCTCATTCAGTGTTACATTCTCACCGGTCGACCGGCGACCCAGGGCCGTCTTATTTGTAGGATTGCCGCCGGGAGTGGCGCCGGCATACACAATGTTGGATGCCCCAAATTGAACGCCCGTGTCCGAGGCCGAACGGCTGGCGTAGAGCGTCAGTTCCGGCCGGCCGGTGGGCGGAGGCATTTGGAACTGGTGGGTAATTTCGTTGTACCCGAAGCTGCCGGGATTGGCGTCCACCTGCTGCCCCACCGATTCGTAACCGCCGAGCGGCAGACGATAATAAGCGCTGTAATTGGCAATCAATGGATCATCGAGGGGGGTGACATAATATGGGTTGCTGTTTTTGAATTGGTCGGGCGTAAAACTGTATTGGATGCCAATCTGATGTTCGAGGTCCCAAAGATTGTCGTATTGGGCGCTCAAATTTGCACGCAGGTCAGGCGTGGCGGGCGTGGCCTGGTTGTTGAGTTCAACCCGCGCGTGCAACGGCAGGCAGTCCTTGACCTTGAGCGTGAGTTCGCTGGTGTCCGGCACCGGGCCGGGGCCGATGACGGGATAAATCTGCCGGTCGCGGCTGGCATTGGCCACGTCGAGTTCGCGCTGGAAGACGTGCGAGTTGAGCAGCATGTTCGTGTGCAGGTCCGGCAGGGCGCACATCACGTTGTTGGAACTGAAATAGTGGTTGCCGGTGACGTTGATGGCGGCGAGCCGTCCCTCGGTGACCTTCACTTTTACCGAGGCGTTGGTCAGTTTCTGTGGCGGCAGGCCGACGGACACGGTCACATAACCGCGTTCGCGATAGGCCATCTGCAGGTCGCCCAGCGCGGCGCGGATGGCATCAAATGTCACGTTCGTGCCAAAGGCGGCGGGCACATTGGTGAGGACGCCGCCGATGATCCCCGGCGAAAGGATTGAGTTGCCCATGACCTGGTACTTGTCCACGGAGAAACACGGGCCATTGGTGGAGACGGGCACGACGTGGACGCGGGGGGTTTTTTCCTGTTCTTTCAGTTCCGCCAGCTTCTTGAACAAGGCGGCACGCGCCAGGGCCAGCGCCTCGGGACCAGCTGCCTCAGTCTGATGGCGGCTGGCCGGTGGAACGGCATTGGTGGCGAAGGCGATCGTAGCCGGCGCCGTTTGCGGCACGGCCGGTTCGGCAGCCGGCAAGTTTGAACCAACTTGTGCCTGGTCACCGGAACTGACGTAACGGCTGCCAGACACCCAAATTTGTGGAGACGCCGACGGGAAAACGTTCAGCGTAACCGTGCCGTTGGTGATTTGCTGGGGTGCGATTGCAATGCACATCGCAGCATAACCTTGATTGCGGTATTCCAATTGCAGGTCCGAGGCAGCTTCTGCTATCTCGTCCAAACTGATGTTAGTGCCGGTGTATTTGGAAAAGATACCGGTCAGGATATTCGTGGGGAGCAAAGTGTTGCTATTGACGGCATAGGCGCGGACGTTAAAGCGGGAGGCAGCGTTGCTTCCAGCCGCGGCTGGAGCAGAAGCTGGCGGGTTTGAGGAAGCGGCCAGTTCGGCCGCCGGCAGTTTTGGAACCACACCGCTCCCCCAGCAAAAAAGAAACAACAGCAGGCAAAGCACATGACTGCGCAGGAATGTCATGGCCGGCAGCGGACCTTGGTTGGCTGTCTTTGAATTCATCTGTGTGACTGCCGGTAAAATAAAATTCAAGATGAGCATTAACAGGGCGAGCAGGTTGCCCGCGCGTGCCACCGTTTTCAGAAGATTTTTTCGGAGTTGGGGCGAAGGGCTTTTGCGCAGGTTCTGCTGGCGCCATTCGCTGGGGGTGGTGCCGAAACGTTTTTTAAACATGCTGTTGAAAAGCCCGAGGTGGCGATAGCCGCTGTCATAGGCGACGTTGATGATTTTGGCGTCGGAGCTCGCCAGCAGTTGCCGGGCGTGTTGCAGGCGCAATTCGGCCTGGCGCGCGCGGAACGTGACGCCGAATTCTTCGCGGAACAAGCGGCTGAAATGGCGTTCGCTGCAGTGAAGCTGCGCGGCCAGCCCGGACAGGGAACATTCCGAAAGCCTGGCTTCCGGCATCTGGCCGACCAGTTGCCGGAAGCGTTCACGCAGCTTGTTGCCGCCGGCGGACGCCGCCAGCGGACCAATCACGTTAACGACGGCGCCCGTCCAAAGCTGCAACAGGGCGCAACGCATGGTCAAACCATCGGTGTGCGTTTGGGCGGCGATGCGGGCGAATTTCTGTCCAAACGGCTCGCTGGCGGTAAATATCGAGACACGGGTCAAAGGGTTTTCGGATGCGGATTCCAGTTGATGCCATTCGGCCATGGTCAGCAAACCGCTCAGGTATTGCGGCTGGACGGTGAAAAATTGGAGCTTCAACGGCCCCAACTGGCTGGCGCGGACAATGGTGTGGACATTGAACCCGGCGACGAACCCGTCGCCCGCGTTGAGTTCACGGGCGCTGCCGCCGGGAAGCCAGTAACCCACACCTTCGGCCACGCGCGCGACCACCCATCCACGCTCTTCCGAGGGCGTCCACTCACTGGAGGGACGCAGTATCAATTCTTGCAGGATTAGGTGTCGCTCAATCGCCATTGGAGGAAAGACTGAAGGCAGACCGTGACCATGGCGTGTCGGGCGGGAAACAATTGTGTTACAACAAAAAATGGCCTGGCCGAAAAGTGTGTGTCCAATCGTCCCCGCCTCAACTGCCGGCAACAATCACTCCCAAGCCATGTTCCATGAAAACGCTGGACGGCCCGATAAGCTGCGGCGAAGTGCCGGAGGGGGTCAGCGGAGTCAAGGGATAGGGTTGCCACTCGCCGGCCAATACCCGTTGGGCGGTTTCAATCCGCGCCTGTTCGATCTTTTGCGCCTCCTGGATCCACCACTGATAACGGTGGTCTTGGGACTCGAAAGTGGAGCCGTTGGAATTTCCGGAACCGGCATCTGCAGTTGAAGGCGTGCCGTCATTGTTTGAGCCATCGTTGTTTGATCCCTCGTTGTTTGAGCCGCCGTTGCTTGAGCTGCCGTTGCTTGAGCTGCCGTTGCTTGAGCTGCCGTTGCTTGAGCTGCCGTTGTTGATGCTTCTGGGAGAGCCGGCCGCCAGGCTCACGCCCGCAACCGACATGAGTGGGTTGGCGTTGGCCTCTTCCAGCGAAACTTCAGCTTGAACCGGCCGGTTGTTTTGCCGGCCAGAGGCGGTGGTGAGTCCTGAGACACCGGCAGCGCTGGCTTTGATGGCCGACCACACAAGTTCCGGTGTCTGGCAGATGGGAATGGTTTGCACCAAACCGTGGTTGCGAATTTTGACGGCATTCAACCTGGCGTCCACCGCGAGAAGTTGAATGCCATACCTGGTCTCCCCCTCAGCCAGCATGAAATCCACCTTCGGCGCGCCAGGGGTGAAGGCGGCGCGGAAAAAGGCGCGCCTGGCATCCGAAGCTGTCATGACACCATTCAATACGATCTCCGACGGAACGCTTTGCGCTTCCTGCGCGATGGTGCCGGCAGTCTGGGCAACCAATCCCGCCGCCAGCAGGCCAATGACAATTGGGAAACGCAGATTCATGGCAGACGACAGTTCATTTATATTTGGCAAAAAGCCGGTGCGAAACGGTTCGCACCGGCTTTATTAAACATGACTTCCCCAAGGTTATGGCGCGATGGGGCCGCCGACGGCAGAACGGCTCGCCGACATTTCGCTCAGGCGGACGGCAGTGGCCGTACCGGCGGCTTCGGAGCCCGCAACTTCGTTGTCAATGCTGCCGGTGCCGGTGCCGGACAGTTTGCCCATAATGGCGTTCAACTGGGAGAACGAGAGGTTCTGATCGCTGTAAGTGCCCCATTGGCTGGTCTTGGGCCAATCCAGACATTCAGATGCCCAGAAGCTGTATTTGCCAAAGCAAATGGGTGAATAGTCGTTGGTGCTGGGAGCCGTGCCCGGAACGTAGGTGGCAATTGGATATTGGCCGTTGAAAGCAAGCATCTTTTCCCAGTTCACACCGCTGATGGCCCTTGCGTCGCTCATCGAAAGATACGCAATGGACTGATTGCCCGTACCGGTTGCTTGCATAACGGTTTTCACGTCACTACCACCGACGTAACCTGGGCCGAAGGCGGCGGGACCGCGGTTGGTCGTGGCTGGAATGAAGTTGTTCCCGTCCGGATTCCAGTAGTTAATGGGAATGGTGCCGATGTACGACGCTTCCTGCACCGTGGTCACGCGAGTGCCGGAATCAAGCGTGCGATGAATGAGATAGATGTTCGTTGTGGCATCGGACGCCTTGCCCGTGAAATAGGAAAGCGGCGCGGAACCGCTGGCAAGGAGAAACTGCAATTGCTGCCAGGTGATGTTGGTGATGCTCTGCACACCGCCGGAAGCCACGCTCTTGACGAAGACAAAAGGCTGGATGGCCACATCTTTTTCCGTGAAGGAACCGCTGCTCAACGGATCCAGCGTCGGGGCGGAGTAAACGTCCGAGAACGCGGCGCTGCAGCTGTTCGTCTTCAACGTGGTGTTTCCCGCAGTGGCGCTGGCCAGGAACACCAGTTGATCCTTGTTGGCCAGACCGCTAAGACCCTGCACGGAACCGGTCCACAAAGCGTGGATGGTCAGCGTGTCGCTGCCGGAGGT
>Ga0182011_10004233_pt1 | contig 11535 bp, 17 predicted proteins | sample 711E1DmetaG_FD_120481 | JGI IMG/M metagenome (GOLD analysis project Ga0182011, IMG submission 120481) | Permafrost microbial communities from Stordalen Mire, Sweden - 711E1D metaG | ecosystem: Environmental > Terrestrial > Soil > Wetlands > Permafrost | place: Sweden: Stordalen | collected... | reverse complement strand
GCGAGCGCTACGATCTCCGAGCGTGGGTCGTGATGCCGAATCACGTCCATGCATTATTCAGGGTGAACACCACGCCCATGGCGGAAATTCTTGAGAGCTGGAAGAAACACACGGCGCAAAAGGCAAACCGGCTGCTGCGTCGTCGCGGTGAATTTTGGCAGGCGGACTATTGGGACACGTTTATGCGCGACAGTGCGCACGAATCGGAAACGCGCACCTACATCGAGAATAATCCGGCGAAGGCTGGACTGATTCTAAATCCGAAGACATGGCCGTGGGGCAGTGCGCGATGTCGCAACGAGTTTGGTGTGCTGAAGTTTTGACGGAGCGCGGCTGTGTGCGCCGAGCACCAGCCGCAGCAGGTTGAATTCGGAAAGGCCCTCGAAGAGATCCAGCCTCTTCCTATTGACGTGAGTGCTGCGGCTGGGCTTCGCCACAGCCGCGCTCCGCCCGCTTTGCCAGCACGCGATACGCGTTGCGGGCGTGGGTTATCGCGTCAAATCACATCCCTGACTTGTCCGCCGGGCCGCGGGACCATAGCATGGCGCGCATGGACGTGCTGCCATTAGCCACAACATGAAATCCAAAGACATCCGCAAGCTGGCGGCAAATCCGCGGTTCATCCCGGGCGTTTACAATTACTGCGACCGGTGGTGCGAGCGATGCCCGTTGTCGAATCGTTGTCTCAATCATGCCATGGAGCAGGCGGAGGACGATCCCGACGAGTCGGGAGCGGCGCGCGATTTGTCGAACCGGAAGTTTTGGGACCGACTCCATCGAAAATTCCAAGGAACGCTGGAAATGCTTCACGAAGACGCCCGGGCGCGCGGGATTGATCTGGAGGATCCGAAGTTGCAGGCGGAAGTGAAGGCGCAGGAACGCGCGGAACGGCGGCTGGCGGCAAAGAATCGTCCGCTGGCGCGGGCGGCCATGGCTTATCTCAAAGCGGCGGACAAATGGTTTGAAGCGGCGCGGCCATTGTTCGCAGCAAAAGGAATCGAACTGGAGACTTTGGCGCGGCTGGAAGCCGGCCATCCGCAGACGGAAGCGGCGGAGTTGTCGGAGTTCGTGGAGATTATCCGGTGGTATCAGCATTTCATTTACGTGAAGCTGTGCCGGGCGATTGAGTCGCGGGCGGGCGAGGAACTGGAAACGGACGGGGAGATGAAGCAATTCCCGAAGGACTCCGACGGCTCGGCGAAGATTGCGCTCATTGCGATGGACCGTTCGGTCAGCGCCTGGGCGGGATTGCGCGAGGCGCTGGGGAGCGACCCGGACGGCGTCCTGGATTTGCTGGCGCAACTCGCAGCGATCCGCCGCGAGACGGAAAAAATATTTCCCGAAGCCCGTGCGTTTGTTCGTGCGGGGTTTGATGACGTGTAGGACAGGCGTCGCGCCTGTCTCAATAATTATTTCCCGCTTAAGCGGAACACAAATCAGAGACAGGCGCGACGCCTGTCCTACGGCTCCTGGTTCCGCTGGCATTCCTGCACAGTTTCCCCCACCCTACAGACATGAACACGGCCTCCCAAAATCTTCCGCATCATCTCGGCGCACTGCGCGAGCGGATGCTGCATCCCACCGACTATGAGCTGGCGCTGAATTATTTCCTGGAGGAGTTCGCCGGTGACGCCAGGTTTCTGGACGCTTCCGAACCGGATGATGCGCCGCATTTGCTCGCGGTGCTGGCGCACGTGGCTTCGAAGGCGCTGGGCAAGAAGGTGGCGTTCGATGACGCGAAACTGTTTTTGTTGCGCGAGCACGGGTTTTATCACGAGAACGCGGCGGTTGCCAGGCGCGTGTTGCTGTTCTTCTATTTCCAGGAAGCCGACACGGGCCTCGCCGCACTGATTCCCGGGACTCAAGGGGCGATGGACATCGCGCGTTTCCGGTTGACGGCGGCCTTGGCCGATCCGCGGAAGAATTGAAAGCCAGTATGGAACAAAAAGCTCGCGAATTTGTGGAAAAAGGAGCAGAGGTTTACGCGAAGGCGTGATGCATCGCTGAAAACAACAATGTCTTGAACTACACGAAGACCATTGCCGTTTTTGAACTTCCGGAAGGAACGCAAAAGGCCGTGACGGTCGCGGGGCAGGATGTCGCCCTGTTTCATTATGGCGGAAAAATCACCGCAATCTGCGGCACCTGCCCCCACCAGGGCGGCCCGCTGGCCGAAGGAAACGTCGAGCGCGGAGCCGACGGTGTGCTGCGCGTCGTGTGTCCATGGCACGGCTGGAAATTCGACATTGCGACCGGCAACATGCCCCTGGAGCTCGGTGTGCGGCAGGCGGTGCATGATGTCAAGATTCAGGATGGCATAATCTTCGTGTCGGACGCGCCTTCGCTTCCAGCGATTCCGCCTCCGAAACGTGATGATCTGTAGGCCGACCTGCGGAATTTTGCCGGTCAGACCACTCTGGCACCTCATGCCGCGTGCGACCCGTTGCAGAAGGGCTTGTTGTCGGACCGGCCGCATCGGCACAAGGTCATCCGATTCCAAACCTCATAGGCTTTGCCATCGGCGGAAATCACCGGGATGCCTCCACGCACCCAAATCGGGCCGCTGACGTGTTTGGCCGTGTCCTCAATCAACCCAAGCGACGGTTCGAATTTCGGTTCGATGGGTTTGCCCGTCTTCCGATCCCACGCCACCAACCGGCCGGCCGGACAATGCCCAGCCTCATACTCCACCAGTCGCCGGGCTTCGGGATCGTCTGTCTGCAGAACCAGGTTCCAGACCCTCCCTTTCGGGTCGCAGAAGCGGGCAAAGGCGCAAAGACTCTCCGCGTCGGTGAGCAGCATGGTTGGCCCTTCGATGGTCTCGACTTGCTTTAGATAAGGCTGATGGCTGGCCGTTTCTGTGCCGTCGAACTGAACCTTCTTGTGGCTGCCGTCGCAGAAGGGTTTGTTGGCGGACTGGCCGCAACGGCAGAGGGCATATTGCGGCTGCGACGGGTACTTCTTTCCTTCCCGGTAGTCGAGGGATTCGCCCTCGGCATTGGTGACAATCCACTGCTCGCTGAACGGCAGGCTGCCGCTGACGAGATAGGGACCGTCTTTGGTGATTTCGATTTTCGCGTTCGGTTGGTCACTCTTTTTCATGGCTGGCTGTGTAAACTTGTCTGGTTTAGCGATTCGATTAACGCCGCCTGCGGTCCGGAATTTCCGGGCTCGCGTTTTTCAATGGGCTGCGTTTCCTGGTTTCAAAACTCAAGCTCTTTTTTTCGCTTTTTCGCGGCAGCCCGGGTGGCTTGGTCCATCTGATCAAGCTCCGCCTCTTCGATGCCTTCTTCGACGAGTCTTTCATTGTCGCTCCGCCCCTCCTCGTCCTCATCCTCCCCGGGACTCGCTGGAACTTTGCGGCCTTCCGAACCCGGCGCCGGATCCCAGCGTTCTGATTCAGGCGCCGCTTCCAGGGCGGCTTGTTTGGGGTCCATTTCCGGTCCGCCGATTAATTCCCGCCTGGCCTTTTCCCAATCGGATTTCGACACGTCTTGCGCGGAACGACCATCGAGTTTGGCCAGTTCAACCGCGCGCTCCCGTACCATCTTCCGGGATACCGTGCCGATGCCGGCGGAATTCACGGTTAGCTCGCCTTTTTTTAGCGGGTTTGTTTTCATAGGCTCATAGGTTGTTTATTTTTCCGCTTGGGAGTGAGCTTCAACAAACCACAGCCACTTATCAATCCCGCGTGAAACCTCGGTGATGCGTCGCTGCCAGGGTGTTCGCGCGGTGGCCGCGTCGGAATGGTGAACTTCGCTCCTATTTTCACACCACATCGAGCACGCTCTCCCTTTTTTGATGTGCTCGCAACCGGAAAGTGAGATTAGTTATCCACCATCTGGCCGATGGTCTTGCGGAAGCGGTTCAAGGCGACGATGAAGAACACCAGGCCGATTGCAACGTGGGCGAGGAACTGCGGCCAGACCACCTCGAAACCGGCGCCCCGGTAGAGAATCGCCTGGGCGGCGGACACGAAATGAGTGGTCGGCGCGGCCAGCATCATATTTTGCACGAACGCGGGCATGCTCTCGCGCGGGGTGGAGCCGCCTGACAACATTTGCAGCGGCAACAACGTCAGCAGCATCAACAGACCGAACTGGGGCCCCGAGCAGCGCCACCGGGCGCCGCACACAGGCTTAAACGGCTGGACGGGAAGTACGGCATGGTATCCTGCTGTTCGTCCATAGAGTTTCCTGCTCTGAAGCGTCGCAGTTCTTCCGTTTCGGGTCAAATGGCATTGTTTTCACTTGCTTTGGTTTCAGTCAACGAGGCACGGTTCAGCCTGCCAGATCTCCTTCGCGTACCCGGCGATGGTGCGGATGCTGAACAGTTTTACAGCGATACTGGCGACGTGTCGCCGATGCCTGCGCTGCGTGCATCGGCCGGTTTCGAGGCCGTATAGACAATTCGCACCTTGATTCGGCTGAGCCGGTCGTGGATGCGCCGTTCACCGAGGAGCGGCCACCAGTCATAGAGGAATATCTCCAGGGGTTTCCACATGGCGACCCAGCCGCCGATGAGCAGGCTTTCTCGGAGCAGCGTCGCCCACTGACTGTCCCCCATGATTCGACGGATAAACTGTCCGACCAGGAAGAACGTGACTAGAAAGCTCAGGCCGATGCCAAGACTGATCCAACCGCGCCGAAGGAGTCGGCGCAGTTCCCGTCGCAGGCCTTGTGCGCGCCGGGCAAAGTGAACGTGGATCGCCTCCTCGATGACCTGGTCCTCGTTCGGGAGGCTGGCCGGTTGATCGAGGTGAATCACAAGGGCGTATGGCGTCCTGGAAGGAAGCTCCTTGATGCTGTCAACGATGTATTCCTCGGCGTTGCGATCCAGGTCCTTTTCTCGAAACGGCGAATGGTCCAAAGAATCGAACAACTGACTCAATTCCCGAAGATGCATCTCAATGATGCCGCCGCCCGCCGCGACCGCATCACCCGAAGATGGATTCTCCGGCGACATGTTGGGCTGCCTGGAGTCATCCGTGTTCATTCATTCTACATTTTCCATTGTTATCTGGTTCATAACCGGGCTGACGATGTCTGCGGGACGTTGTGGCATAGGGCTTCCTTTCAGATTTATTTATTTATTTTTTCCTCGTGTTTGATTGTCCGCTTCTTTGAGCAATGCATCAAGATCCAACGGATGTGTGAACATGGCGAGACCACCATCGGAAGTGCGCGGCCACATCGCCTTTGGACGATCCCAGTAAAGCTCCACACCGTTTCCATCCGGGTCACGGAGATAAATCGCCTCGCTCACGCCGTGATCGGCCGCGCCGTCAATCTCAATGCCCGCCGCGAGCAGGCGGCGCAGCGCGTCGGCGAGCAGGGTGCGGGTGGGATAGAGAATCGCCAGATGATATAAGCCGGTCGCGCTCCGCGGCGGCGGCGAACCGCCGCGACTTTCCCAGGTGTTCAGGCCGATGTGATGATGATAGCCGTCGGCGGAAACAAACGCCGCCTGCGTCCCGAAGCGTTGCATGAGTTCAAAGCCCAGCACGCCACAGTAAAATCCCAGCGCGCGTTCCAGGTCGGCCACTTTGAGATGCACGTGGCCGATGCTGACGCCGGGAGCGATTGGATGGAGGTTTTCGACGGAGTTCATGGATTCATCAGGTTGTGGCTGCGGCTTTGCCAGCGGTCAATTTGCGCTGAATCATCCCGTCCAAGGACGCTTTGCCTGCGCCGTGGATCAGCACGACCAGCGCGAGACCGATGGCCAGCAGATGATATTCAAAACCCTCGCCCTTTTGGTTGCCAAACCAGTTCATGAAAAAACCGTTCGCCCCATGCCCGGTGGCGATGGCGACGACCATGTTGGTTGCAATGCCGAACGCGGCCACGCGGCTGAGCAGTCCGGTGATCAACCCGAGCGAACCGGCGAACTCCGCGAGAATTGCCAGGAGCGCGAGCACGGCGGGGATGTGCATGGTGCCGGTGAAGGAGTTCATCGTGCCGCTGAAGCCGTAACCGCCGAACCAGCCGAGCATTTTCTGCGCGCCGTGCGGAAACATCACGATGCCGAGCGTGAGCCGCGCGATGAGCGGCGCGGAACTGTTGTCGGTTTTGAAGAGTAGCTGGATGGCTTTCATAAATCGCCGGTCAGTTTATTTTGATTTGCCGGAGTCACTTCTTCAGTTTCGCGGCGATACCGGCGACGTGTTTGCCCTGGAAGCGCGCCATGGCGAGTTCTTTGGCACTGGGCTGGCGCGAGCCGTCCGGGCCGGCAATCGTGGCCGCGCCGTAAGGGCTGCCGCCCTTGAGTTCGCTGATGTCGGTCAGCTCGGGGCAGGAGTAGGGCAGCCCGACGCAAATCATCCCGTGATGCAGCAGCGTTGGGATGAACGTGAGGATGGTGGATTCGTTGCCGCCGCCCGTGCCGGTGCTGGTGAAGACGCTGGCGACCTTGCCAACGAGCGCGCCGTTCATCCACAGGCTGCCGGTCTGGTCGAGAAAATTGCGCATCTGCGCCGCCATGTTGCCGAACCGCGTCGGTGTGCCGAAGATGATGGCGTCGTAGTCGCCGAGTTCCTTGGGTGAAGCGATGGGCGCCGCCTGGTCAACCTTCGCGCCGTGCTTTCGCGCGACCTCTTCCGGCACGAGTTCCGGCACGCGCTTGAGCGTCACTTCGACGCCGTCAACGGAGCGCGCGCCCTCCGCGATGGATTTGGCCATCGTTTCGACGTGGCCGTACATGGAGTAATAAAGAACGAGTAATTTGGTCATAGGTTTGGATGTGGTTGTTGCAGATTTTAGTTTAGGTCGAACAGGAGCACTTGTGACGGTTTGGCCGCCGCCAGTTTAAGGTTGGATTTTCCACTGACGGCAACGGCATCGCCGCCGGAGAGTGTTTTGCCGTTCATTTTCACTTCGCCTTCGGCAACGTGAATCCACGCGTGCCGGTCGTCCGCCAGCAAATGGGAAACGGATTGCCCCGCTTCCAGCTTCGCGAGCCAGAGGTCGGCGTCCTGATGAATCGCAATCGAGCCGTCGCGGCCCGTCTTGCTGGTCACGAGATGCCAGGTGCCGGTGGCGGCGTCTTTGAGCGATTTTTCACCGTAGCGGGGAGTCACGCCCTTGCGGTCGGGCTGAATCCAGATTTGTAGAAAATGCACCGCCTCGTCGTTCGCGGGGTTGAATTCGCTGTGTTGCACGCCCGTGCCGGCGGCCATGTATTGGACCTCGCCCGCGCGGATCACGCGGCCGTTGCCCATGGAATCCTTGTGCTCCAGCGCGCCGCTGAGGATGTAGGTGATGATTTCCATGTCGCGGTGCGGATGCGTTCCGAAGCCCATGCCGGGCATCACGAGATCGTCGTTGATGACGCGCAGGCTGCGAAAGCCCATCCATTGCGGATCGTAATAATCCGCGAAACTGAAAGTGTGATATGTGTCCAGCCAGCCGAGTTCGGCGTGGCCGCGTTCGTTTGCTTTCCGAATTTTCATCATGGAAAGACTGTGCCACGCCGGTGGCGGATGTGGGAAAGACCAAGTTTCTTGCCTCAGCATAACCAAAGAGCATAGTGAGGGCGCAGATTGTTGCCGATAACGCCCCCAAAATAAGGCATTTACTCACTTGACGCATAAGGGGCTATGTCGCCAAAACTGGTTACAAAATCGACTCCATCTATCTTCTCTTTGTGAATAATTTGTCTCTGCTGTGAATAACTATGGGTTGGGGTTTGGGCTTCACAGAGGGTTAGAAACCCCAATGGATAGTGGGTTAATTCGGTCTTTTGTTGCGTAATGCAACAGAATTTGAAACCGAACGAACGAAGAAATTAACCGTCTTATTGAAAGCAATCCCGCTTTGCCGCTTTGTCGCCTTGTCGTTCGGTTCAAGTTTCTTTCAAATTCGGAGTTGACGATGGCAATGTTCTGTGTTTTATTTTGCCTGTCACGTATGAATACTACGTCAACCAACGAACTTGAAACCGACTTGTTAAACAAGTTGGTGTCTGAAAATGAAGAAGCCCAAAAGCAAATAAAGATTTGCGAAAAGAGGGTGAAGGAAAATGATGTCGTCATCCGCGCCCTCAGGAGCAAGCTTGGCGTGTCAAATCCCGCCAGCAAGACAACTGGCTACGGCAGCAAAGCGCAGATGATTAGACAGGCAATTCAGGCAATAACTAAACCTCGTTTCACGCAGAGGGATATTTTGGATGAAGTCAAGCGGGCGAATCCCGACGTGGCAATCAGCGACGAACGGGTCAAATCGGTGTTGTGGGGGCTTCAGGATGAGGCGGAGTTGATCAAACAGGTTCGTCAGGGCAACAACCGTGGCCAAGTTGCGGAGTTTGAAAAGCTGGCTTCTGCTAATGGCGGCCAGAATGGTTCCCCCGCCATTAAAGATGCGAACATCCGTGTTGTAGGTGTCTCAGCAAATACTGGCGTCATTACAGTTGGCCAGCTTGAAGATTTCATTCGGGAAAAGAATCGGCGCATGAAGGACGTTTTGGTTCGTTTTGGCGTCAACGAATCCGCCGTTAAAAGGCTCTTTCATCCAGCTAGTAAGGTTTTTCAAGCAGAGAAAGGCTGGATAAAAATAAGTGAATAAATTTTTGCAAATGAATTTTCCGGTGGTGAAAGGGACAGAGATGACGCGCTACGCCGCTGCCAGCGGCGGAATGCGCTGGAATATAAAATCATCTCCGGTTGGAACAAGCGGTCGCACGCTTGCCAAGTAACCGCCGGAACCGCACTGGGGCGTGGTTAATCCCACGCTCCAGTGTCAACTACTGAGAAATTACTGGAATTTCCCCACATTGTCAACACTTTTTGTGTCACGGTTTCTGGCGGAAAATAACAGGGAGCGGCGCACCCATTCGGTTTTTTTGATGCCGTCGCGGACAACCGCCTGAGTAATTTCCTTGTATTCCAATGGCGAGACGCGAGTGGAAACGAATATCCCACGAGCCTGGCCTTTGGCCAATTTAGGGCGTCCCATTTTGCTCATATAAAATGTGTCACAAAAAGTTCTTGACACCAATATACATTTTGTGGCACAGTAAGTCAACAATAAAAACAAAGCCGTGCCAGTGGTTCTAAGCACTGACACGGCGCATCCCAAAAGGCGTGAACCTTTACGGGACGGAATCTTGCGGATTCACCGTCACTGTAAAGCCAAGGCCGGAAAGAATCAAGTGACGTGTCTTTGCTGCAATGGAGAAACAAAGAAGTTTGGTCGTTTCCAAAATCACAACCGCATCGTGCAACGCTATCGTTGTGTCCGGTGCGGTAAAACAATGAGCGAATCGCAACCGTTAGCTGGCATCCGAACCGAATTTGAACAGGCGTCAAAAGTTGTCCATTTGCTTTCGGAAACAATGGGGCTTCGCGCCATTTCACGATTCACCGGCTATGATCTGAAAACCATTCACCGTATTCTGGAATCAGCAGGCGAGCATTGCGCCCGGTTTCTGGATGCCAAGGTGCGCAACGTAAAAGTGCCATACGTTCAGGCCGATGAAGTGTTCAGTTACATCCAGCAAAAGCCCAACGGCAGGAATGAAGATGACCCGGATCGCGGTTCAATGTGGACATTTTTCAGCATTGCTCACCGTGAAAAGCTGATTATCAACTGGCGAGTTTGCAAGCGTACGGGCGATGAAGCGGAATCTTTTTTGCGGGATTTGAAATCGCGCATGGCCGAACGGTTTCAACTCACAACGGATGCTTTTCGCGGTTATGTGGCCACACGGAGCAACGTTGGCAACGTAAAGAAAGTTCTGCATGATTGCTGCGATTACGCCACCGAAACCAAGGTCATCAAGAAAGACCCGCTCTTTACTGGCCAACGGATTTATTTTGCGCCCAAAATCCTAAAGATTACGCGGCAGGCTCGTTTTGGAACGCCTGACATGGCACTGGCGACCACGAACCACGCCGAACGCACCAACTTGAGCCTACGCACGTTTACGCGCCGATTTGTGCGCTGCACCATTAACTTTTCAAAAAAGACTGAAAATCACCGGCACGCGGTCGCAATCTTCGTTGCCACGTTCAACTTCTGTCGCGTTCACAAATCACTTGGCGGGAAAACGCCAGCAATGGCGGCAGGATTAACAGACCACGTTTGGACGATTAAAGAATTGCTAACTGTATGAAAGTCATGCAGGCACAAGTTCGTCCGGTTCAGATATTTCTTCTGGTTCAGACATCTTCACTGTCAAATCCAACTCATTCACGATTTTACAGATTCGTTCCTCGGCCAATTCGGGATATTGTTTCACCACTTGGTCAAGGATGGCTGTAACATAAACTATGCCCTCTAATGGGATGCCGTGGCTGGCAAAAAAGTGCTTTACGCCCTTTATCATGATTCCAGCAGTCGCGTTCCTGTGTGAAGCGGGATAATTGTCCTCTAAAAACGTTACATGAGGATTGATTCGCTCTTCGGTAAAACTGCAATCCCTCAGTTCGACCCGAATGCAATCCATGTGTTTGTCGTAATAAGCGACGGGCATGAAAGGCTTAAGGGCAGCCCTTCCGAACGCCTTGGTAATTTGGTCGGCAATTGGATTAGGCATAGTTTTATTTAAGTTTTCTGTCGTAACGGTTTTCAAAGTCCACTGGGCATTTCAAATCGTTGGTTGACCTTCGCACCCAATACCAGCGTTCAACCCAATAATCGGATAATGGATAATGTGTCTTGTCTTGGTTGGGCGTGACATTTACAATGAACACTTTTCCGTCCGGCGATTCCCTGAACTCAATCCTGCTGTTGTCAAATCGGTCGGCTTCCTTCCACCAATAATCAAAAGCTGGTCGCCAGCAAAACGCCTGCTTGATCTGGTCGGCGTGCATATTATCGCCATCACACAACGGGCGACGCAATCCCTGAAAAATACGCTCCACCAAAACAATCCCCGGCACAACAATCATCAAAAATTGGGCAATTTTGATATTACTGCCCCGTTCCAAAATTTTCTCGATTTGATGCTTCGTTATGCCAAAGACCTTGGCGGCCCCCGTGTGATCAATTCCCTTAAACAGGTAAATTAATTCACCATTTTCCTCTACCTGCCGCAAATCGCCCTCATGGTACGTAATTGCCGACTCTGTTGATGGCATAGACTGTAATTAAATTGTTAGAATAGCCGTGGCAAGCAAAAAATCAACATTTAAATAAATCAGCAACAATCTGCGCCCTCACCATGCCAAAGAGCATGGTGCTCGTCCAGATTGGTGCTAGCTCCAACCCAAAAATGCCCGCCGGTCAACGATAACACATGGCGCTAACCGGCGGGCGGCCTAGTGGCCGTGCCAAGGGGATTGGCACGGGCCAATGTCAGCATTCCGGCTGCCAAATTCAGGTACTGCCGCGTTCACAAATCGCTTGGCGGGAAAACGCCCGCAATGGCGGCAGGATTGACTGACCGTGTTTGGACAGAGGCCGAACTTTTAACAGCACCAATCTAGCCATGCACCATGCCAAAGAGTATGCTTGACCGCGCATGGAACTGCGCCATCTCCGTTATTTCGTGGCCGTGGCTGAAGCCGAAAACGTCTCGCGCGCCGCGCTGAAACTG
>Ga0182011_10004232_pt1 | contig 11536 bp, 8 predicted proteins | sample 711E1DmetaG_FD_120481 | JGI IMG/M metagenome (GOLD analysis project Ga0182011, IMG submission 120481) | Permafrost microbial communities from Stordalen Mire, Sweden - 711E1D metaG | ecosystem: Environmental > Terrestrial > Soil > Wetlands > Permafrost | place: Sweden: Stordalen | collected... | reverse complement strand
GGCCGCTGCTCGGCATCGGAATGCGTGTGGTGCACAGCGACGGCCGCGATGTTCGGGCCGACGGCGAGCAGATCGGCGAGATCGTCGTCCGATCGAACACCGTTATGGACGCCTACTACAAGGACCCGGAGGCGACGGCCGCGACCATTGTGGACGGCTGGCTCCACACCGGCGACATGGCCGTGATTGACGACCAGGGCTACGTCCTGATCAAGGACCGCTCCAAAGACATCATCATCCGGGGCGGCGAGAACATCTCCTCGGTCGAAGTCGAGAACGCAATCATGGCCCACCCCGCCGTGCTGGAATGCGCCGTGGTCTCCGCTCCCGACAAGGCCCTCGGCGAGGCTCCGGTCGCGATCGTAGTGCTCAAGGAAGGCGCCACCGCCACGGTCAAGGAGCTGCGCGACCACTGCAAGGAGCGGCTCGCCCGTTTCAAGGTCCCGCGCGACATCCACTTCCGCGACGCCCTGCCGAAGGGCGGCACCGGCAAGATTCTCAAGACCGAGCTGCGCGAGCCATTCTGGAAAGGGCACGACGCCCGGGTCCAATAGCTGGGGCAACGGGGCGAGCCCCACAGGCCGACCCTGCGGCCGGCGCCGAATGGCGGGCGACCGACCGACCAGGGCGAACGACGGAGGTAACGGCGCGCGCGACAGGATTTGCGGCCCGCACTCCGCTGTTCATCCATCCGGAGCCCAGGCCCGCCTCCGGTGTGCTTTCTGGTCTAACGTGACTGGCCTGAAAGTTAGGCCCGAAGTCGTGGCCGTCCAGAGGGTCGTGAAGCGGCGGACCGCTCCAGCCACTCGGGAACCACGCTCGAAATCGATCCCAGAGGGGCGCCAACTGCCGTCTGCGGCTCTCGCGTCTGGCCTTGCTTTCATCCGGGTGAAGTTGGACCAGTTGGCGGGAAGCAGGAGGCGGGTGGCGGGAGGCGAGTGGCTCCGAACGGCCGCAGCGGCAACCGGCGGCGACACCGCCCCTGCTCGACCACTCCCCGCGATTGGAACCCCGTCCGTAAGATTGGCGCGGGCCGCCGCACGCCCAGGCGGAAGCGCAATCGGCTCTGTCACAGGAGGAAGGCGTGCTATTCGATCTGCCGCTCGAGGAATTGCGGGTCTACAAGCCGGACCGCGAGGAGCCGGCGGACTTCGACTCGTTCTGGACCGACACGCTGGCCGACGCCAGATCGCATCAGCTGAAGCCCCGGTTCCAGCCCGTCGACGCCGGCCTCTCGACCGTGGACGTGGCGGACGTGACGTTCCCCGGTTTCGGCGGCCAACCGATCAAGGGCTGGTTCCTGGCCCCGCATGACCCGGCCGCCTCGCCGTTCGCGAAGAGCGGCCGCCTCCCGTGCGTGGTCGAGTACATCGGTTATGGCGGCGGCCGCGGACGGCCCCTCGACTGGCTCCTCCCCCCGTCCGCCGGCCACACCCACCTCGTGATGGATATCCGCGGCCAGGGCAGCTCGTGGCGTGCCGGCGACACACCGGACCCGGAGTCCGGCGCCGCAACGGGCCAGTACCCGGGCTTCGCCACGCGCGGCATCGCGGACCCGGAGACCTACTACTACCGCCGCCTCATCACCGACGCCGTCCGAGCTGTGGAAGCGGCCCGAGCCCATCCGCTCGTCGACCCGACGCGGGTCGCGGTCAACGGCGGGAGCCAGGGCGGCGGCCTGGCGCTGGCGGCGGCTGGCCTCGTGCCGGACCTGCTGCTCACTCTCACCGACGTCCCGTTCATGTGCCAGTGGCGCCGGGCCACCCAGATCACCGACTCGGACCCGTACCACGAGATCGTCCGCTACTGCAAAGTCCACCGCGATCAGGTCGATCGCGTCTTCCGCACGCTCTCCTACTTTGACGGCCTGAACTTCGCGGCCCGGGCGAAATCCCCGGCGCTCTTCTCGGTGGGGTTGATGGACATGGTCTGCCCGCCCTCCACGGTCTTTGCCGCGTTCAACCACTACGCCGGACCCAAGGAGATCGCGGTCTACCCGTTCAACGGCCACGAGAACGGCGAGTCGATCCAGGTCGAGCGCAAGATGATTCGCCTGGCCGCGGCCGCCGCGCCTCGGGGCCAGGACTGAACCGGGTGACGCTGCCGGGCCGAGAGACGCCGCCGCCCGCCGCGCGGCGACTGAGGAACCGCGGCACGTGGCTGACCGTCGGGGCGTTCAGCGCGGTGGTCGCGGCCGCGATCCTGCTTCGTTTCGTCGATCTCGCCACCAACCCCGGCGGCCTCTACCCCGACGAGGCGGCCGAGGGGCTCGACGCCGCGAGGCTCCTGCACCAACCGGGCTTCCACGCCGACTACCTGGTGTGGTTTCCATCCGACGGCGGGCGCGAGGCGCTGTTCGCCTACGTCGTCGCCGCGGTCTTCCACTTCTTCGGCGATACCGCCCTGGTGTTGCGGGCCACGGCAGCGGCGTGTGGCGTCGCCGGCGTCGTGGCGATCGGCGCCCTGGGCCGGCGCTTCGGGACGTGGACGGGGATCGTGGCCGCCGCCTGGGCCGCGGGCTCGCTGTGGCTCGTCTGCGTCAGTCGCGACGGCATGCGCAACACCATCGTCCCATTCTTCGGCGCGGTGGCACTGATTGCGTTGCTCCGCTGGGCGGCGCGGCCGGGCCGCGGGTCGGCGCTCGCGGCCGGGGCGGTCACCTCGATCGCGGCGCTCTACACGTACCAGCCGCTCAAGCTGCTGCCGGTTCTGGCGGTGGTCTGGCTCGTGTGGCTGCGCCGCTCCGACCGCGCCCGGTACGACGAGTTGCGAGCCGGCTTCGTCCCGTTCGCCACGGCGTTTCTCCTCGTGGCGGCGCCGATGCTGGCTGCCGCGATCACGTTGCCGGCCAACTACTTCGGACGGGCAGCGACGGTCAGCGCCTTCAACCCCGGCGTCGTTGCGGACACGAACCCGCTGATCCACACCCTCCGCACACTCGGCATGTTCGGCTTCGCGGGCGATCCGAACCCACGCCACGACGTGGCATCTCTGCCGCTGCTGCCGTTGCCACTCACCCTCGCGGCGGCCGCTGGACTGGTGCGGCTGTGGCGGATGCGCCGCGACGCGAGCCACTCCCTGATCTTGCTGGCACTGCCGGTGTTCATGCTGGCGCCGCTCGTCGCCACTGAAGGTGGATCGCCCCACGGCCTTCGGGCGCTGGGGCTGGCGGCGCCGCTCGGGGTCACGATCGGGCTCGGGGCGGTCGAGCTGGTGGAGGTGGGACGTAGACGCTGGGGGCGAGCGGCGGGGAGCCTGGCCATGGCTGCCGTGGCGGTGACCTTGACCGCGGTCGCCGTCTGGAGCGGGTGGGCGTATCTCTCCAGGCCGGTCACCGACCGCTATGAGGCCTATAGCTATCCGCTCGTCTCCCTGGCCGACCTCGCCGCCGCCCATCCGGGCTCGGCGGTCATCGTCGGCGACTATGAGGCGACCGACGTCCGCTTCCTCGACTTCGATCGACCGCCGGCGATTCTCGAACCGGGAGCCGCCATCTCGAACCCGGGCGCCTACTCGGAGATCCTGGCGCTGAGCCGCGACGACCTCTCGACCGCGCTCGGACCCGCGCTGGGAGCGCGGGCCGTGGCCGTCGCCTGGGATCCATCGGGCGAACCGGTTGTCTGGGCAGTGGTGCCGTAGCGTGGCCGCTAGGACGCAAGGAGGGTCGCGCCGCGGCCGGCGCCTGCTGGCGGTCGACCGCCGACTTGCGGCCGCCCGCCCCTCCTACGGTCGGGCGCTGGCCCTCGTGACCGCGCTCGGGGCACTGCTCCGACTCGCGTTCATCGCCCGCCAGCCGATCGGCTACGACGAGGACTTCACCGCCGCCGTCGTCCATCAGCCGGTAGGTCGGATGATCGACATCGTCAGTCGCGACAGCGCTCCGCCGCTCTTCTACCTTCTCGAGCGGGGCGTGGTCGCGGTGTCGGATCTGGTTGGGCTGGCCACGTTCGGTGGGCCGGGCGGGCCGGTGGCCCTTCGGTTGGTGCCCACGCTGGCGGGGATCGCGGCGATACCCCTGCTGGCCGCCTTGGCCCGACGCGTGGCCGGCGACGCCGCCGGGATCTGGGCCGCAGTCTTCGTCGCCGTCGTGCCGACGACGGTGATGCTCTCCGGCTTCGCCCGCATGTACGGGCCGGCGGCAACGCTGACCGTGGCGGCGGCGCTGCTCCTGTGGCGCGCGGCGGAGAAGCCCGGCGCGGCGCGGTGGGCGGCGTACGCGGTTGTCGCAGCCGCGGCCGTCTGGAGCGACTACTTCTCGGCAGTGGCGCTGGCCGGCATCTTCCTGGCCGCCCTGTGGCTTCGGCCGGGATGGCGCGTGGCAGCGGCCGGATTGGCGGCCACGGCCGTGGCGCTGGCCTCGATCGCTCCGTGGCTCCTGGTTGCGCAGGCCCAATTCGAGCGTGCCGGCCAGGCATTCTGGGTACCGCCGCTGGGCCCCGCGATGGTCGCCGGGACGATGGCCCAGCTCTTCACCGGACCGCCGATCGACCTCCGCGTTCCCTTCGCACCGATACTCGTGGGGCTACAGGTCGTGGCCGTGGTCGCCGGAGCGGCGGCTCTGGCGGGGGTCGCCGTCGCCTGGCGACGCAGCGGTCCGGAGGACCTCGGGCCGGCAGGCCGGCGCGCGGCCGTCTTCTGCCTCATCGCCTCGAGCGGCGTCGCGCTCCTGGCCGCGGCGAGCGTCTGGCGGCCGCTCCTCGACGCCCGTTATGCCAGCCTGATGTGGCTGCCGCTCTTCGCCCTGGCGGGAGTCGGCCTGATGGCGATGCCGCGGCGCATGGCCGGAGTGCTGGTCGCCGCGGTCGCGGTCCCGACACTCGCCTTGAGCATCGCCACCACTCATACGGAGACGTCGTCGTTCATCCCCGAACTGGAGGCACGGGTCGGCCCGAGCGATCTGGTTGCCGCATCGCCGGACAACTACCTGATCCTGCTCGACGAAGCCGGCCCGCCCGTGAGATCCCGGCTTCACGTCGCGTACGGGGGCAACCCGCCCTGGTACTTCGGAACCGCGGCCTACCCGCCGGGCGCGGTGATCCACGCCGTCCCCGCCGACATCGTGGCCGACCGCGGCCGCGTCTTCTGGGTCGCCGGCCCGGGCGCGGTACTTCCGGGACTGCCCGCCGGCTACCGATCCCTGGAATCCCACTGCGCGGTCCTGGTCTGCCTCACGATCTACGGCCCCGGTGGGTAGCGTCGCAGCGGCGCCGGCCGCGCGGGCGGCGGCGCGGGCGGTCCCCGACACAAGCCGTTGAGAGGCGCGAGATAAGCGCCAGATAAGCGCGCGGTGAGAGGCGGCGTTCATCCTGGCGGCGATGGACGATCTCCACCTCGGCCTCGCACTCCGAGCCGCGCGCATCCGGCGTCGGCTGCGCCAGCGCGACCTCGCGGCGATGGCGGGAGTCTCGGCAACTCTGGTGTCGCGGCTGGAGCACGGCGATCTCGATCGAGTGCCGCTCCGGACGCTACGTGGAGTGGCGACAAAGCTCGAGGTCAGCCTGGAAGTCGTCGCGAGATCCGCGGGCGGCGAGTTCGACCGCATCGTTAGCGCCCGGCATGCGGCCCTGGGAGAGCAGGTCGCGGCCTGGATCGGGCGCCGGCCAGGCTGGGTCGTGGCGGCGGAAGTCTCGTTCTCGATCTACGGCGAGCGCGGCGTCATCGATCTCCTCGCCTGGCATGAGGCCAGCGGCACGCTGGTTGTGATCGAGCTCAAGACCGCCATCGTGGATGTGAACGAGATCATCGGCACATTCGACCGCAAGCAACGATTGGCTGCCCGAATTGCCGCGGATCGCGGTTGGAATGTCCGGACTGTGAGTGCGTGGCTGATCGTCGGTGAGTCGCGCACCAACCGCCGCCGCGTCGCGGAGCATCGCACTCTGCTCGGCTCGGGGCTGCCGCGAGACGGCCGATCGCTGGCGCCGCTGTTCCTCCATCCGGAGCGTGAGCCCGCCTCCGGTGTCGCTTTCTGGTCCAACGTGACTGGCCTGAAAGTTAGGCGCGAAGTCGCGGCTGTTCAGAGGGTCGCAAAGCGTCGGACCGCCCCGGCCACGAGGGAACCACGCTCGAAATCGGCCGCTTCGGGGCGGTAGCGGCCGTTCGCGAACCCCACGTCAGGCCTAACTTCCACCGGGGGCAAGTTGGACCAGATGCAGTGAGTCGAGCGGGGAGCTACTCAGTACGGAGGCTACGGAGTCACGACGAACGTGGCGACCGCCGAGGTGAGGTCGAAGCTTCCGCTTACCTCTTCGACCCAAACCGCGTAGGTGCCCGCTCCGCCCTGGTCGAGCCAAGTTGAACTGGTGTAGAGGGGCGCCACGGGGTTGTGGCCCCACGGTCCCTGCAGCCACCACGTGACGGTCCCCCACGGGGCGCCACTCACTGAGCAGTTGATGGATCCGGACGCGAGCGACACCGGGCCAGAATCGCATGCGATGATCGGCGCCGGCGGCGTAGTGGGCGCCGGCGGCGCGGGAGGAGCCGGTGTGATTACCGGCGGAGCGGTCGGCGCCGGCGTGATCACGGGCGCCTTCGTCGGTGCGGGCGTTATCTGCTGCGCGCGGGTCGCGGTGGCGCTCGGGCTGGCAGAACGGGTGGCGCTCGGGCTGGCCGTCGCGGTCGGAGTCGGAGTCGCGGTCGGAGTCGCGGTCGGAGTCGCGGTCGGAGTCGCGACGAGACTGGGAGAGTGGCTCGGCGGCTGGGTGATGTAGATAATAGCGGGCGTGGGCCCAGGCCCGCTGGTCGCGGCTATCAGCACGTAGCCGCCCTCCGCGGAGAGCAGCACGATCGCGATCGCCATGGCCACCAGGCCCACGTCGCGGAGGAGCCGGCCACGCCGGGGCACAACCGCCGAAACGACCGGCCGGGAAATCTCCGGACCCGTGAGCGCAAATGGCGGCCGCGGTCGTGCGGTACCCGTCATGGACTTGGCGACACATGTCAGGCAGCTGCGTCGGGACGTACTCCAGCATTCGTTGCACACGAACTGGCGGCATTCGTGGCAGAAGCGGAAGCTCTGCACGAACGACTGGTACGCCTCGTCGTCCGTCTTGGCAAGGAGTTGTCGGCGGGCCGCGTCGTATCCGGCGCCCACGCCCTCGTGGTGGCGGAAGAATCGCCCGAGGCCTATCGAGAACGCGCGGAACTTGCCGGGGATGCTCAGCTGCCGACTCGACGGCGGCAGCACGAACCGGGTCTTGCAGCGCTCGCACGCGTACTGAATGAGCGCGGGACCTTCCTGGGAGGTGCTCAATCCACTATGCCTCGACCGACGGCAACCGGTTCTCGGAGAACGTGCGACACGACCGGATCATGCGCAGTGAAGGTCGTTCGTAAGCGGCCTCGTCGCAATGGGACAGTGGTACGCCGAGTACTGTCCTCTGAGCCCGCGTGCAGTAGTACTTCCTTGGTCGCGCCTTCGAACCAAGAGGTTCGGGCGTAGAAATGTCCTGCCGGGCCTGACCGAAATCCCCGTCCGAGTCGGATCGGCGTTCCCGAGAATCTCCTCTTCTGGATTACTCGGCGATGCGGGACGGTCGTGAAGTACGCGGATAGGCCGTTTTCGCACCAGACCGCACCAACTTCCGCGCGGAGCGGCGAAATCGTTGCTCCACAGCCGGTAGAGTGGGACGAATGGCCGCTTCGCACCGCGCCTTCGTCCTGCGCCACACTCGCCTTCGTCCCGTGCCCGGTCTCGAGGATATTCGCCTCTACCTCGCCGACGAAGTGCTGCCGCTCTGGCGGGCCGTCGAGGTCGAGATTCGCGATCCGGACCCGCCACTCCCCTACTGGGCGTTTGCGTGGGCCGGCGGCCTGGCCATCGCCCGGTATGTCGCCGAGCACCCGGAGGCCGTGTCCGACAGGCGGGATTTCGATCTCGCCTCCGGCTCCGGGCTGTGCGCGGTCGCGGCGTTACGGGCCGGCGCGGCCGCGGCGAGCGGCGCCGACATCGATCCCTACGCGGCCGCGGCGATCGAGCTGAACGCCGGCGCCAACCGCTGCCACGTGAGCGTCGTGCGTCGAGACGTCCTGGACGAGGAACCACCGGACGCGGACGTCATCCTGGCCGGCGACTGCTGGTATGCGGAGCCGCTCGCAGAGCGAATGCTGCCATGGTTGCGGCGCGCTCGGGACCGTGGAATCGACGTCCTGATCGGCGACCCCGGCCGCCGCTACCTGCCCGTCGACGAGTTGGTGGAACTCGCCTCATACGAGGTCCGCACCACCACGGAACTCGAGGACCTGGCACTCAAACGCGGCGTCGTCTACGCGCTGCGGCCGGCCCACGAGGAGCCGGGTTCCGGTCCTCAAGCTTCGGGCGCGGCCGCCGGCTCTCCCTGAGAACCCACCTGGGCCCGAGCCACTTCCAGGTCGTGGATGTAGCGGGGGCCTCGCATCCACGAGGCCGCGGCGGCCGCTATCGAGAGCACCACGCAAACGCCGAATGCGATGCGCAGTCCATCGAGGAAGGGCGCCGCCAGCAGCTGCGGGAAGAATGAGTTGCTCAGGATGGTGGCTTGGGTTGCGCTCGGCAGGGACGCGAGAACCTGGGCCGGGATGAGCGTAGCCATCGGGTTGTAGCCCAGGAACGCGGCGAAGAGCGCGCCACTCGGCGGGATGCCGGACAACTTCGTGGCAAGCTGGTCCGGCACTCCGGCCGCGGTCAGATGGCCGAACATCGCGCTCGGAAGGTGGGCCGATAGCCCCGCGATCACCAGCGTGAAGACGAAGGTCATGCTGAGACTCTGGGCCACGTTCTGGAAGGTCGCCCGCATCCCCGACGACACGCCGCGATGCTCGGGCGGCACCGCGTTCATGATCGAGGCGGTGTTGGGCGCCGCATAGCTGCCCGCGCCGATGCCCAGGGCGAGGAGCAGCAGCCCAAACGGCAGGTAGTCGAAGTCGGCCGGCACCAGCAGAAAGACGGCGAACGCCGCCGCCGACAGAAGCATTCCGCCGGTCGAGAAGTAGCGAGCCCCGAATCGGTCGGACAGGTTGCCGCAAAGCGGTCCGGCGATGAGGAAGCCGACAGTCATCGGCAGCATGCAGATGGCCGCCCACAGCGGCGCGTCCTGGAAGGCCACGCCGTGGAGCGGCAGCCAGATTCCCTGCAGCCAGACGATGAGTATGAATTGGAGCCCGCCCCGAGCCAGCGACGAGAGGAAGCCGGCGATGTTGCCGGCGGTGAACATGCGGATCCGGAAAAGATCGAGGCGGAACATGGGGTCGGCCACGCGGCCTTCGACGATCGCGAAGAGGACCAACAGCAGCGCGCCGCCGGCAAGCTCGGCGATGACCGAGGGATTGCCCCAGCCCATGCTCGATGTTCCGTAGGGCTGTATGGCGTAGGTGAAGCCGACGAGCACGAGAACGAGGCCGGCAGCGAACAGGACGTTGCCGGGAATGTCGAGGCGCTGGTGCTTTCGGATCGTGGCCGTCTCGTGGAGCATGAGATACGCCCACACGGTCCCGAAGATTCCGAACGGGACACTCACCAGGAATACCGCCCGCCAGTCGATGGCGGCCAGGACGCCGCCGATGAGCAGCCCCGCGAACATGCCGGCGAGGACCCCGATCTGGTTGACGCCCATGGCGAATCCGCGTTGCTCTGCCGGAAAAGCGTCGGTCAGGATGGCCGCGGAGTTGGCCATGAGGAAGGCGCCGCCCACGGCCTGGATGACGCGGAAGAAGATGATCTGAATCGCGGCACCGTTGCCCTGGCCCTGCACGAAGAAACACAGAATCGAACCGACGGTGAAGATCGCAAAGCCGGCGTTGTAGAGGCGGACGCGGCCATACATGTCGGAGATGCGGCCCGCCGTCACGAGCAACGTCGCCGTCACGAGCGTGTATCCGACGAGCATCCAGAGCATGTAGTCCGACTCGCCGGGCGCGAGAGGATCGACGCCGATGCCGCGGAAGATCGCCGGCAGAGAGATGAGCAGAACGCTGCCGTTGAGCCCGGCCATCAAGATGCCGAGCGTCGTGTTCGACAGGGCGATCCACCGGTAATCGATGTGGGCGAGCCGGCGCTGCTTGTGGGTGGTCGTCATCGGACGGGCTCCGGCTCGGGGGCGGCTTGCTCGAGCTCGGGCTGGGGCTGGCCGGATGCATTGGGATCCGTGGCGCCGCCCGGCTCGGGAGCGACGAGGCGCTCGAGGAGTTCCGCAAGCGCGGCCTGGTCGGAGTCGCTCAGCGACAGCAGGCGGCGAACCAGATCGCTCTCGCCGAATCTCGCGCCGGCTTCAGTAGTGTCTAGTCCGGCCGGTGTGAGCCGGACTAGAGTCACCCGCCGATCGATCGGGCTTGCGGCGCGAGATACCAGGCCTGCGCGCTCGAGGCGATCGACGAGGTTCGTGATGGTCGAGCGAGCCACGCCGAGCTCCGCGCCATATCGGCTCACCGGCACCTCTCCCAGCCGAGCAAGCGTTCGGACCGCGAACAGATCGCCAAGCGAGATGCCGTGACTCACCGCCAGCTCACGCTGCAGCGGTTCGACGAGAGCGACGGCGCGGACGAACGCGAGAAGCGCGCGCCGCTGCGGGGCGGTCAAAGACAAGACGATGCTCCCATGACACGAATAGTCCGGACGGAGGGAGGATTGTACTGGAAGACCACGGATCCGGTGGATGGCGGGGCCGTGACCCCCTTTTTGGTGCTTGCCTCAGCAGGGGCCAGGAGCGATCATCCGGACGTGCGGCGGGTCCGCCGCGGGACGGGGTGAGGAGAGCGGACGATGTCCACAATGTGTGCGACCTGCGGTCGCCCGCTACGGGCAAATGCGGCATTCTGCGTCGGTTGCGGAGCAAAGACGGCCGGCGCAGGCTCCGCGGCCGGAGCAACACCGTGGCCGCAACCGGTTCAGCCTCCTGCGACTGTGCCTCAGCCGGCGCCGATGGCTGCGCCCCCGTATCCGCCCGTCCTGGCGCCACCCACGACCTGGCCCGTTCCGGGCTGGCCGGCGCCGTTCGCCACGTACCCCGGCGCGATGCCGCTCGCCGGTGCACGGCCCCGCCGCCGCCAACCCATCGCCATTGCGCTCATCGCGCTGGCGGCCGTGGTCGTGTTGGTCGCGGGCGTTCTGGGCACCGGCCTCGTCAAGCTATCCGGCTCGACCGCATCGAGCGACGGCGCCATGAGCGCGGCCGTGTCTCCGCCGCCCCCCATCGACAACCTCGCAACTCGGGCAACGGGTTCCCTCACGCTGGGCGACGTGTCGTCGGTGAAGTCGATCAAGCTCGCCGCCGGGGGCGCATCGACCACGGTCTCGGCCACAGGCAAGGCCTGGGACGGCCTGAAGATCGACGTGCCCGATGGCGCCTGGACCGGCTCCACTCTCAACATCACGGCCCAGACGATTACGGCCTCGAGCTACGGGGACCTGATCACACCGATCACGCCGCTCTACACGGTTTCCGGCGTGGAGGGAATGGCCCCGCTACCGGTCACCATCAAAATCCCAGCCACAATCCCTGCCGACTCCTTTGCGATGGGTTTCTTCTACGACGCCGCCACGGGCCGTCTCGAAGGCATGCCG
>Ga0182011_10004230_pt1 | contig 11537 bp, 10 predicted proteins | sample 711E1DmetaG_FD_120481 | JGI IMG/M metagenome (GOLD analysis project Ga0182011, IMG submission 120481) | Permafrost microbial communities from Stordalen Mire, Sweden - 711E1D metaG | ecosystem: Environmental > Terrestrial > Soil > Wetlands > Permafrost | place: Sweden: Stordalen | collected... | reverse complement strand
GTTGCGGCCGGACCGCGTTGCGGTCAACGCCATTTGTCCTGGATCGGTCGATACCGAGATGCTGGCCATCGGTCAGCCAGGCGCCAAGCCCGAGATGACGCCGGCCGAGGTGGCCCGGGTGGCGCTGTTCATGGCCGCGGACGCACCGGCCGCCATGACCGGGCAGTGTGTGGATGTCTTCGGCTGATCAGTCCGCGGGGCTGTCCGCGGCAGCGTCGGGGGCAATGTCCGCGGCGGCTTCCGCGCCCGCGCTCGCATCCGCGCCCGCGCTCGCATCCGCGCCAACGCTCGCATCCGCGCCAACGCTCGCATCCGCGCCAGCCCCCGCATCCGCGCCCGCACTCGCATCCACGCTTGCGCTCGCATCCGCGCCAGCGCCCGCATCCGCGCCCACAATCACTGCCGTCGCTGGCGTGGCGTAGGGCGAGAGGCAGGTTCCGGTGTAGGCCCGTACCACGTAGTAGAAGGTTGCCGTCCCCTCCGCGGGGACGACTGGAGTGTCCGTGTAGCTCGTCGTGAGAATTCCGCTGGCCAGGACCGCGTATCCGCTGCCCGAGGTGGTGCTGCGCGAGACGCTGTACGAGGCGACGCTGCCACTCGGTGGAGTCCACGTCAAGACCACGTGCCCTGCGGTGTTCAGCGTTGCGACGAGGTTCGTGGGTGCCGTGGCCACGCAGGATTGGGAACTGACCGGGGACGAATTGGGCGATTCGCAGGACGGCTGGCCAGAGTAGGTCGACACGACGAAATAGTAGGTCAGGCCGGCTGTGATGGGGGTCACCGTGAAGGGAGAGGTGAAGGGCGACCCACGAACAGAGTATCCAGCTCCGGAAAGTGTGCTGCTCTTGACGTTGTAGCCCGTGGCGCCGGTGACCGCAGTCCAGGCCACGTCAGCCAGCAGGGTCCCCGGAGTGACCGTAACACCCGCGGGTGCGGCAGCCGGTGGGATGTACTTCACATCGGCCTGGCACTGGTTGCTCTTGCCCGTGCAGTACTCCGGCGGGTCGCAGATGTTGCCATCGGTAGAGGCGCGGCATTGGGTGGTGGTTGGCGCGAAGGCATCAGGCGGGCAGGTGGCGTTAGCGCCATCACAGGTCTCGGCCACGTCGCAGACCGACACCGCGCCCCGACACACGGCGCCCTTTGACATAAACGTGTCGGCAGGGCACGCCGCGGAGGTTCCGGTACAGGTCTCCTCGTGGTCGCAGTCGCCGGCCTTGGGACGGCAGACCTCGCCCTGGCCCCTGAAACTATCGAAGGGGCACGCCGCGCTCACGCCGTCACAGATCTCGACGACATCGCAAAGTCCAGCGGCCGCCCGGCAGACAGTTCCCGCACGTGCCGGGCTGCCATTGATGGCGCAGGTCCCGTTGAGGACAGGAGCGTCGGCATCGCTCGCGTACGCCTGAGCGTCTCCTCCAGCATCGCCGGTGGCGTCGGGCCCCGGCGTTTCGGTGGAGGTATCGCTCGCGGTTTCGGCGCTGGTGGGCGCGTCTGTGCTCGCGTCGCCGCTGTCCAGGCCAAGCTCCAGCCCATCGTGCGCGCCATCTTCGGCAGAGTCGACCATGGCCAGCGCGCCATCGAGGCCCACGTCGGTCGAGATCGATTCGAGGGATCCATCCCGCCCGCCAGAGATCGCATCCTGCGCAAAGGAAAGATCGAGCGGCCGGCCGTCGCTACCACCGTCGCAGGGCCCGGCCCCGTTGCAGTTAGAAGTAGGCCCCGAGTTCTCCACCTTGTCACAGGAAAGCAAGAGACCCAGCGAACACAACGACGTGATGGCAACCAACTTGCGCATGGAAGACGTCGACCCCCCTTCTAGAGCCTTGGCCCTGCGCAGGTCATAAGCTGTCCTGTGGCAGGCCAAGAAAGCACGATGATTACTTTGATGAAACAAGACCCCATTGTGCCACACGAAGCAGATCTTGTGCCAAGGGTTTCGCGGCGCTGCAGGGGACACGCCAATCGCCCGAGAATCACCTTGCGAATGAATGCCCGTGATGCCCACCCGGCGTCGAACGGGCCAGGGCTAGCGGCACGCTGCGGTGGTCAGAGTCGCGACGCAGCCCTTAGCCTGCTCGTCAGCGCCCGCGGTGTTGCCGCAGTTCGTCCAACACATGTCGGTCGTTGAACAGGGCCACAAAGGCTGCAGACAATTAATCATGTCTACGCATTTCTGTTGCAGCGAGTTCCCGCCACTGTCTTTGCAGGAGCTGCAGGCCGCGATGCTCGCATCCGTCCCAAGGGAGTAGCCGTTCGCTTTGAACCTCTGGATGCAATTGCCTGCGTCGACGCTAGTGTCAGGGGGTGGTGGGGGAATGTCGGGTTTCAAGTCAACCGCGAGGTCTCGTGCAATATCAGGCAGAGCGTCGGGGCCCGGTTCAGGCCCGCCTGTTTCGGTCCCGGCGTTCGGGGCGTCGACTGTCCCATCTTGCTGCCCATCGGGCTCGGGCGGCTTGATGTCGGAAGGGGTTCCTGTCTCTGCGCCGACATACGGGGTGTCTGTGCCCGTGTCACCCGTGCTGCTAGCGTCACTTGATCCCGACGAGCCTCCGCCACCAGTTCCGGCGACGCCGCCATCGGTTGCGCCGCCGCTGCCCACGGTTGCACCGCCGCGGCCTGCGGTTGCCCCCCCGCTGGCCAGAATTCCGCCGCTGGTGCCTGCGGTTCCGCCGCCGCTGCCCACGGTCCCGCCGCTGCTGCCTCCGGTTGCACCGCCGGTGCCCGCCCCGCCGCTGGCCAGAGTTCCGCCGTGGCCGCCTCCCGTCGCGGTCGTGCCACCACCGCCGCCACCTGAGCCGCCTGTGCTGTCAGAGCAATGTGATCCGCACGCGGCCACCTTAGCGGGCTGGCCGGTGTCTACGCAGGCGGCGATGAGTGACAGGCAAGCAAGAAAGGAGAGAACAACCAGTCTAGGCATGAACGCAGGAACTCCGGCGAGTTAGGAGTCTACTCTGCGGGGAATGAAGCGCAATTTTGAACATCTTGGGCCGCGATGCAGGTAGTTCTGCTGGGCTCCCGCACACAGGGATGTCAGGAAAAGTCGTGAAGTGAGTGACAGGGCAGAATGATGCCCCTCCTGGCCCAAAGGGTTATACTGACTATCCTATGAGACTCGCGTGGAAGGTGGCCATCTTGGCAGCGGGCCTGCTCCCTCAGGCTGCGCCCGGTGCAGCCGCGGCCGCAGCCGCCTGCCAGGCTGACTCGGACTGCGTCCTGGTCCCGGACGACTGCTGCGGCTGCACAGGCGGTGGCAAGCAGAGGGCGCTGCCCAAGAAAGACAAGGCCGGCTTCGAGCGGGCTCGACAGGCGCGCTGTGCGGGCACTCTGTGCCCAGCGGTGATGTCGCAGGATCCTTCTTGTGCCGCCACGTCGGCTTCTTGTAAGGAGGGCAAATGCACCCTAGGTTCATGAAAGGCTTGGCAGTCGCGTTCGCAGCGGGCAGTGCCGTGTTGATTGCATGCGCCGTGCACGACAACACGAACTTCCCAAGTCCGCCGCAGCCAACCGATACAACTCCACCCACACGCTCCGTCGTCTTCGACTCCGGCGTAGTGACCCTGTCGGATGACGCCGGGGGGGGGCCTCCGGGCATCGGGAGTACTGGACAGTTCACGCCTGATGCTGCGGAAGAGCCCGACGTGGCGCCCGAACCCACGTTACCTGACTCGGGTGGTCCTGGAGCATACTGTGACCTATTTGCGGCGACCAACCCCTGCGATTCGGAAGACGGATGCTACCCCAATGCGGAGGGGACTGGGACCTGCGAGCCGCGGGCAACCTGGGGCCAGCTCGCGCAATACACGTATTGTGGAGGAGGCACGGGCACGTGTGGCCCGCAGCTGGCCTGCTCGGACGCTTCCCTCCTTTGCACAAACCTGTGCCATTTGGCGGGTCAGGCCGGAGAATGCATCGCCACCACCTGCACGCCGCTGAGGGGATCAAGCACCGTAGGTTATTGCAGGTGACCGCCGGCAAGCCACGCCTGGCTCACCGCACGTTCGCGTCCAGGGCGCGCACCAGGGTGATCGCATCGACCATAGCGACGCCAAGCGCTAGGCCATGCTCGAGCAGGGGTTCGGACTCGATTGACTTGCGCGGAACGTAGCCGGCTTTATCCAAGCGTGGGTAGAGCGACAGCACGGTTGCTGTGACGGCTCCAAAGGGAATCAGATCCAGACCCATCGCTGCCCCTTGGCAAGCGCCGGCTATGGCAAGGCCACGCCAAGGCTGCGTCCCGATCTTCCAAGTCGCATCGAGATCGAGAAACGGAAAGCTGGTATCGAGCTTCCAACAGGTTGCGCTGCTGCATTCTCCGGCGGGCTTGGCCAGGCTGAGCTTGCGCCAGCCAGGCAGGGCTTGCCAAATCTGGGGTTGTGCGACCAGGCCCGCGGCAGCATCAACAGCCAGTCGTGAGAGAGCAAGAACCTGGACCAGCGCCAGGCGGCCGCTTCCCCGACTGCGTACGGCGGCCAGCAACGTGGGCGGCTGGAGTCCTGCGCCTGCCAGGCGGCTGAGACGTCCACCATCAAGCTCCGACAGCGCCGGCGGCGACGGTGCGGTGGCCGGGCCCCGTCGCCCGTCCTGCGCGTCGCCCACACGTTCGGCCTGCAAGCGCAGCGCGCGCAACATGACGTAAAAGGATGCGGCGGCCAGGCCCGGCTCCGCCAAGGGGTTGCGCTTGACCATCCGCCTGGTGATCCAGTTCACGTCGCGCAGGTTTGCCGAGGCATCAATCGACAGCAGGGTCGTGCCGGACGGCTCTGGCGTGGCGGAAAGCCGGACCAGGCCCGGCGAAAAATCGCCCTCCATGACGATGAGGTTGGCGCCCGTGGGTGTGGGCTGCAGCCAGAGCTTGCCTTCGAGATTCCACAGCGGAACCTCCAGCTCCCAGACCACCAGGCCTTCGAGCGGCCGGCCGCCCCTGCGCTCGTCCGCCGCTTCGAATTCGAGCCGGCGCAGGGCAGGCAGGGCGGATCGGTAGGCCGCCAGGTCCTTCAGCATGGCCCTTACGTGATCGACTGAAGCAGCCACCCGCGTAGCCAAGCGCAGGCGCGCCGGACGGCGGCTGGGATCGGCCAGCACAATGAGATCAGCGTCGCCAAGAGCGTCGAGCGCGGCGGTCAGCTCGTCGGGTGTAGCAAAGGGCGGGCGCGAATCAGCGGCTGCGCCACGGCCTGGCACGAGCACGCAGATCAATGCTGCGAGAAAGAAGGCTGCCCTTGTGGCCGCTAGAACCAAGCCCCTGCGACCTTCGAGTGGCGAGGTTCGCCTGTCAATCAGCGGCTTCCCCTTTGACCTTTCTTGAACGACGATGCGTCGACTTTCGCTATGCTCGGCGCAGCACGGATCGCGATGGCCCTTAGCATCCGGCCGACAAGCCGGGCTGCTGGCAAGGAGGGCCGAGAACCGGACCGGAATGTACTGATGTACTTGAGGACCGGAAGCGCAGGCCCGACGCAGCCAGCGGGCCGGATCGTCGGCCGTCGTCACCTCAGTGCCTCAAAGGGAGCTTGGTCAGTCTTTCTCGACCATCTGGTCGTAGAAAGCCAAATACTCGTCTTTGTGCTCGCCCTCCCGCACTGCAATGGCTGCGCGTGGGTGTTCATTGAGCATGCCGGTGATGAGGTACGGGATGCTGTAACCCCAGTCCAGCTCCTTGGCCAAGGGCACGAAATGCTGCTCAATGCACTCTATGACTGGGCGCAAGTGGAACTTGGGATTCTTGAGGAAGGCGAGCAGGAGCTCGAGCGCGCAGTTGCCGGCGCCGCGCCCCAGCCCGGCGATGGTGGCGTCCAAACGGTCGGCGCCCACGATCAGCGCCTCAATGGTGTTGGCGTAGGCAAGCTGCATGTTGTTGTGGGCGTGGATGCCGATGTGTTTGCCGGTTCCCTCCAGCGCTGCCAAGAAACCGAGCACCAAGTCGTGAATCTGCTCTGAATAGAGGGCGCCGTTGCTGTCAACCACATAGACCGTATCCACCGGGCTCTTGCCCACAACCGCCAGCGCTTCCTCCAACTCGCGATCCTGGACCTTGGAAATAGCCATCAGATTAAGCGTGGTTTCGTAGCCCTTGTCGTGGGCATCTTTGATCATGTCGACCGCGCCCGGGATCTGGTTGATGTAACAGGCCACGCGCACGCAATCGATGACGCTCTTGTCCTTGGGCAGAAGGTCGGTGTGGTAGTCGGTGCGATCCACGTCAGCCATCACGGAGATGCGCAGCGGGCGCGGTCCCTCGCCCACGATGCGGCGGAGCATGCCTTCGTCACAGAACTTCCATGCCCCATGTTCGCTCGGCGCGAAGATGCGTTTGGACCCTTTGTAGCCCAGTTCGCAGTAGTCCACCCCGGCGGCCACGCAGGTGTCATAGACCGCCTTGACAAAGGTTTCGTCGAACTGGTGGCCGTTCATCAGACCGCCGTCGCGGATCGTGCAATCCATAATCTTGATGTCGGGCCGAAAGGTCACCCAGTTGCCTTTCGCGTCCACATGTTTTCGGTGCAGCATTGTCTCGGCCTTTGCTTAGACCTATTTTATAGCACAGCTAGCGAATCTCCGCCTGGGCCAACGAGTGGTCAGGGCGAACGCGCCCGCGCAGCTCAGACAGTCGAACCGGGGACAATTGCGGGCACGGCAAGCGCGTTCGCGACATACACAATCACGCAGGTGATGTTGTCGTCGCCGCCCCGCTCATTGGCCATGGTGATCAGGGCCGAGCCCGCTTCGCCGTAGAAGTGTTTACTGAGTACCAGACCCAGTTCGTCGGGGGACAGGTAGTTGCAGAGGCCATCCGAACACAGCAGGAAGCAGTCGCCTGCTTCCACCAGCATGGTCAGGATGTCGGGCGAAACCGCGGGCTCAAAGCCCACCGAGCGCGTGATTATGTTGCGAAAGCGGGAAACCAAGACATCGTCAGCGGAAACCAGGCCCGCTCGCACCTGTTCTTGCACCCACGAGTGATCCTCGGTGAGCTGGCGCGCGCGCCCGTCCCTGAAGAGGTACGCGCGCGAGTCCCCCACATGGCACAGGGTCACGCTCTCGGCATGGAAGCACAGGCCGGTCAGCGTGGTGCCCATGCCCGTGTAGTTCGGCTCGGCCTGCGCGCTCTCGAAGATGGCCTTCGATGCAACCGCGATCGATTCCCTCAGGGCCTGCGCCATGTCGTCGCCGGTCGTCGCTGTGCGTGGGCTGCTCGCAAGGCGTACGGACATCTCGCGCTCCAGAATCTCGGCCGCCATGCGACTGGCCCGCTCTCCCCCCAGGTGGCCGCCCATCCCGTCAGCCACGGCGTAGAGTTGCAACTCATCGCTGCACAGGAAACTGTCCTCATTGTGCTCGCGCTTGCGGCCAACGTCAGTGACGGCCCAACCTCGGGGTTTCATGTCGCTTTGGCCAGTGTAAACCGAACTGGGCTAGAGCGCCTGGGGTGGCGGTGTCTCGGTTGTGGGCTCCGGGGGAGGCGGCTTATCAGGCGGGGGCGCCTGGGGTGGCGGCGTTTCGGGGGGTGGTGCCTGGGGCGCTGCGGGGAAGAGGGCTTTGCCACTCTTGGGCGCCACGCGGCTCTCGATGATGAACTGGATCCGACCGGAACCACTGCTCACGTTGCCCAGCTTGAGTCTCTTTGTGTCAACGCCGTGAGCCGCAAGGATCAGGGCGACCTCTTGGGCGCGCCCCCGCATGGTGGCCTCGTTCACACCGTCGGCGCGCACATCGATGCGAACGCGCGCCAATTCGGTGTGCCCGCGCATGACCATGGCCACCAGCTTGACAATGCTGAGGCCCTGGGGACTGAGATCGGTCTGGCCGGGCAAGAAGGTGATGCGCTCGATGATGTCGATCTTGTCCTCACGAAGCACGACGATCGGCGCGCCTGGGTCAGGACAGCCGTCCTCGTCCTTGTAGCCATTGAGGGTCTCCGGTTCGTTGGGACACCTGTCCTGCTTGTCCGGGATCCCATCCTTGTCGTTGTCTAGGTCCGGGCAGCCATCGTTGTCTTCGAACCCGTCCATGTCCTCGGGGTCGTTGGGGCAGGCATCGTAGATATCGGGGACGCCGTCGTTGTCGTTGTCGGGGTCCGGGCAGCCATCGTCGTCCTGGAAGCCATCCTTGTCCTCGGGCTCTTCCGGGCACTGGTCCTTCACGTCGGGGATGCCGTCGCCGTCCGAGTCCTCCACCGTGCTTGGGCAGCCATCGAACGGGCGCTTGCCCTTGCCGTCTTCGGGTTCGTTGGGGCAGGCGTCGTCGACGTCAGGGATGCCGTCGTGGTCGTTGTCCAGGTCCGGGCACCCGTCGTCATCCTGGAAGCCGTCGAAATCCTCGGGTTCGTTGGGGCACTTGTCGAGGGCGTCGGGGATGCCGTCGTTGTCGTTGTCTTCGTCGGGGCAGCCGTCGTCGTCTTGGAAGCCATCCTTGTCCTCGGGTTCGTCGGGGCAGCGATCGAGGATGTCAATGATGCCGTCATGGTCTCGGTCGCGGAAGTCAGGGGCCCAGCCCAGGCCCACGAAACCGCGGACCCTGGGGCTGCCGATGCCATGGTCGAGTCCCAAGCCGACGCCCATCAGAAGACTGAACATGGCTGGCAAATAGGCGCGCATGGCCATGTCAAGTTCGAGAGGATTGGCGTCCACATAGGTCCACGAGCCGACCCGGCCGTTGATCTCAGCCAGCACGGACATGTCGGGCAGCACGCGGTAGTCGACGGCTGCGCCGTACAACATCTGGTTGCCCATCACGGCTCCGAAGGCGTGGGATTTCTCCCGCAGCAAAGCCCCCAGCATGACCACGGCGCGGAAGCGCTCCGAACTCTGGTATTCGAGCAAGGCCCGGCCACGGCCGGTGACACTCTTGTCGCCGAGGAAATTCGCCGAACCGCCTGTGGGAAAGGTCGCACCCGCGGAAAGGCCGAACACGAAGGCCTGATCGGGGCCGAAGGCCAACGGCGCGGCCTTGCCCTCCACCCGGACGTCACCGATTCCACCATAGGTGTGGATTTGAGCGCCAGCAGGGTCCTGACCGCTCGAATCGAAGTTGTCGCCCGAGAGGTATAAAGTCATGGGCAGGGCGACGCCCACCTCGAACAGATTGAAGAGTCCCACCGCCCCATATAACTCAGCCATGGCCTGGTGGCGCACAACATCTAGCCGCGTGGGCGTGGCATTCCCGCTGGAGTCCTTCAGGGTGGACTCGAGCGCGAAGGCGCCATACTGATAGTTGGTCAGAAGGCCCACGTTGAAGAGCAGGTGACCAGGAACGTCGGCGCTATCCAGGGTGATGTAGCTCTTGGGGCCAACCGCCGGATGGAAAAGCTGGACGTCAAACGAACGGTCCTGCGCCCAGGCCGAGACCCCGGGGCCCAGGGCGATGAGCAAGAAGGCTAGGGTAAAAGGGAATCCACGCATGACGCGCAGGGCGATCCACCCTGAGGATAACCGGCGCAAAGCAGGCTTGTCTACCTTTCAGTCTGAAACGTGTAGGTCCAGGGGATGACTTGGTCGACCTCGCGTCCATCACAGGAGTGCGCGGGCTTGAACTTGGACCGGGCCAGGGCCTGTTTCGCGGCCTCGTCCAGGCCGTAGCCGGCAGACTTGATGACTCGGGTCCAGCGCACGTTGCCTTGACGATCGACGCCCACGCGGAGTTGCACTCGGCCTTCGATGCCCAGACGCCGCGCTTCGGGCGGGTAGTCGGCCTTGACCTCGCTGGCCATGGCGGCAGGCTGGCAAACCAAGTTGTCGGCCACGGGCGCAAAGGCGTCGGGGTCCACGGCCGGCGGGAGCGGCGCAGGCGGCGCCTTGGCCGGCGTGCGATCCTTGGTCATGAGCGTGTTTCCTACCGGCACCGCCACCCCACTTTCGCCCTCAACCACCGACTCAGGCGTGACGCCGAAAACCGGCGGCGGGGGCTCGGCACCGGGTGGCGCTGGAGGCGCCTCGCGGTTGGGGCGCGGCGAAAGCGTGGGCGGCTTGGGCAAGGGCAGTCTGCTTGCCACAGGGGGTGCGGGCTTCGCGGGCTCCAGCTTTTCTTCGACTCGCGGCGGCTCAAGCGGGACGGGCCGCCTCTCAATTAGGTCGACGTCGACAGCCACGGGTGAACGTCCCAGCCCAGGCCGGCGCAGGACCGAGGACAGCGCGAGCGCGATGGTGGCGTGCGCGACGAGCGCCACGAGCCAGCCCCAGAGGGTCGCATGAGCACGCCACCCGCTGAGCGCCAAACCGTTTGCCACTGTTGGTGGTCCTAGGGCGTGGGAGCTGCAGCCGGTGCGGCGCCACTGGGCTGCGCTGGCATGACCCCGCCCGATTGGTAGGCGGCATCGACGTTGATGGCGAACTTGCGCACGCCCGCTCGTTTGACCAGGTCGATCAGGTGCACGACGCTGCCGTGGGGTACCACCTTGTCGGCGGCGATGATAGCCTGCAGGTCGGGGTTCTTGGGCAGATCGGCCGCGATGGAGCGGACAACCCCGGCGTCGTCCGAGGGCTCGCCATTCAGATAGAGAACGCCCTCTTTGGTCAAGGTCAGCGCCAGGGTGGTGCGGGTTTGCTCGGTGCCACTCGCTGCCTTGGGCAGCTCGACCTTGATCGACGGGTTCACGATGTACGTGGTGGTGACCATGAAAATGATGAGCAGGACGAGCGTGATATCCACGAGAGGCGTGACGTTGATGTCGGTGATCATCCGGCCCGAATCATCGTCTTCAAAACGACTCGCCGCGCTCACCATGGGCTAGACCCCCTTGCTCGACGACCCCGCACCGCCCGCTTCGTTCTCTTCATGCGACCGGGCCAGGATCAGGTGCGCCATCGCGTCCACGCGACCAAGGGTGCGGCGCACCCGGCCCTGCAATATGTTGTAGGCCACCACCGCCGGGATGGCGACCATGAGGCCGACCGCGGTGGCTACCAGCGCCTCGGCGATCCCCGCCATCACCACGGCAGCCCCCCCGCCCTGATTGTGCGAAAGATCGGCGAAGGCCTTGATGATGCCCAGCACCGTCCCGAACAGGCCGATGAAGGGGCAATTGTTGCCCAGGGTCCCAAGAATGCCCAGGTGCTTTTCCATGGACAGACGCTCATGTGACCGGGCGCTGGCCATGGCCTCGGCCGCAGCAACGCGCCCGTGCGACAACTCGGCGAGGCCGACCAGAGCCACCCGCACCTCGGGCGAGCGCGGCGGACCCAAGAGATCACGCGCGCCGGGCAAGTCGCCGGCAGTGAGGAGCCTGAGCAGGCGTCCGCTCAGATCGTCTAGTCTCGGCGCGCGGCCCGACATGACGATGGCCCGCTCGACCATGATGGTGACCGACAGGATGGACAAGAAAACGAGCAGCCACAGGACCCAGTCAGAGCCGACCAAGGTGGCAGCGAGGATGCGTTCGGTGATGCGCATGGGGCACGTTCAAGAAAAGGACCAGCCGGAAGGGCGGTTCCGTCGCGAAAGCTAGCACAGGTTGGCGGTCGAGGCGCGCGGCCGGATGGCAGTTTCTTTCACCAGACCAGAAGGGGTACCGCACAGCATGAGGTTAGGGCAATCGGCAT
>Ga0182011_10004229_pt1 | contig 11537 bp, 9 predicted proteins | sample 711E1DmetaG_FD_120481 | JGI IMG/M metagenome (GOLD analysis project Ga0182011, IMG submission 120481) | Permafrost microbial communities from Stordalen Mire, Sweden - 711E1D metaG | ecosystem: Environmental > Terrestrial > Soil > Wetlands > Permafrost | place: Sweden: Stordalen | collected... | reverse complement strand
GGTGGAAATCTACTCCTATAATGATCATTGTTCGGCTCCTTTCTCCCGAGCCTGTTGGTTGGCTTTAGCACCACCAACTTTACTCGAGCCTGGGAGCCGACATTGTTATGGAATCAATTACACGTGCGCCGTGAAAGGCGTTGGTTCACTGCGGGTGAAAGTCCCGCCCGGGAACTGGTTCGCTCCACCCGGTAGTAATCGGAGCGGCGGTGAAGGAAACGAAGCCGTCGGAGCCTCCGGTGTAGAGGGTCGCATAGGCGACTTGGCAAGCATGCAGGCCGTAACATGAGTGAACGCTGAGCAGGCCTCGAAACGATTAATGCAGGAGCCGACCTCCCGTGTAATGAGGGAAGGCCGACGCTGATGGAATAGTACGAGCGAACTGGTTCCATCGGACCTGCCGGGGTAAGGGCGACGGCATGTAGGCAAAGGGGACCAACTGCAACACGGGAAACCCTAGTGGCGGTTGCAGTCATAACCAACTGGCACCTCGCGAGAGTCAGGCCGGACCACATAGGGTGGCGGAGAGGTTCGTACTACCTGTGAAACCGGGTAACTCCGGTGGAGGGAAGGGGCCTCAGTTAAAGACGGACGCAAGAAGCAACAAAGGACATGGGGATTGACGATGAGTCTAGCCACCCCGCGTTGTGTTCAGAAGTTGCAGACGGTGTCACACGGACCATCGTGTGTCTTTTCCGAGAGCCGGATGCGGGAAATCCGCCTGTCCGGTTCGATGAGCGGGAACAGGAAACAGAGCCAAGCCAACCGGACTGAGGCGACGACGCGAAAGCTTCGTCAGTAGCCACCGGGAGACTAAAGCCACTGCGCCTGTTCTCGACTCTACTCATTGCCCGGATTGTGGTGCATTTGGATGATTCGGTACTCCTGACACGACACCTGTCAATTCTGCCAGCGCCAGCCAGTGCCGTGGATGAGGGCGGTAGCCTTCGCGAATCCGACCGGCGTACCAGCGGGATACTTCAATCCGTGATCGAATTTCGGATGTTGAAACGTCCGCGAGAAGCGGTTGGATTTGTTGCGAGAACACTTCACTCGTAAGCCAAGATGGTTGCTTCGATGCGTCCCATTCCGAGCACGCCTGGGCGTGCCGTCGCCGCGAGGCCACATGCTTGGCACGCGCCTCCGGACTGCGCGCTGCTACTCGTCCAATTCGCGCGGCATTCACAAGGCGTTCCGTAGCTCCGCCAATGGCACAGTCAGCACAATGGGTTCGCTCGGGCCTGATGGATTTCCCGCAACCGAGACAGACGTGTTCCGGTGTCGGGCGTTTTACTCTAGGTACGTCGCTGCCTTTTACTTCGCGCTTGTTCCGTTGAGTAAGGCGAGTCGCGACCAGTTGTCGAGCAAGCTTGGACGTGGAAGTCGGTTTGGACACAGAAGACCAAGTCTCTTGCGCAACATATTCTGCGACCGGGCCCACTAGTTTGCGCCACGTGTCCGAAGTCTCGCAGAGCTTGATTGCCAATGATGACGCGATGCGGCAGTTCCCATTGCGATCTTCCCAGAAGTCCGATTTGCAAAGCGGCTCGCTCTGAAGCCAATTAAGAAGGAACGCGTCACATTTTGGCCGGATCGGCTCCATTACGTCGCAAGCGAGTGAATCCCTGTTAGCCGTGTCCACGTGAAGGCAGCCGATACCTGGATCAAGGCCCATGGCAGCGGCAGATAGGCGCGATTCGCTTTCCAGAACTGCGCAGAGAAGATTGAGCAGGGCGTTGTGCGGATTAGAAGCCAGGCGCGGGCTGTGGGTCAGGGGCGAGATGCGAGAGCCGAAGCGTTTCCAATGTTCGGGCACGCGGCGCTCATCTTTGCGCGGCCAGCGAATTGGCACATCACTCCAGGATTGCCAGTAGCAGCGTGCAGCTTGTGATTCGATTAGCCGCACCGCTTCTATACTCTCAGCGTTCGGTAACTCGACCCTGAATCGAGCGATCGCGTCCGCCGTCACAGAATCGTGCAGCATGTCGCGCACGAGTGGCTCCTGCCCGGCGAGCTTCTGGGAGATAAGTTCTCTGGAGATCTTGAGCGCCGTGCCGTTGCCGAGTGCGAGCGCTTGCGATCTGCGAAGCTTTGCGTCCGATGGAGAAACAGGGCCGGTGACGGCGAGCACTTTGCCTCTGCGATCAAGCATCAGGAATGCTGCGCCCTGATCCGCAAGCCAGCGCAGAGCCTCAAGGGTGATGAAGCCGTCGCTCCCGATCATGACCAGCCTCTTTAGGCCATGATTCACACGGGGCAGGCGGATTGTCCTACGCTCGTCGGCTATCCCATCGTGCAAGGTCAGATGGCCAGCGCTCACCTGGACGCGGATGCCGTAGCCGTTCAAAACGAGGACGCCAGATTTGCGGATTGAGGACGAGTGCGGTAGGGTGTGCGAAGCTGCCATTGGAGGTTGTGCTCCCTTGGTGGTCAGGGCTTGTCGGCTGCTGATAACAGTCGGCAGGCCCGTTTCTATTATCTCATTGTATATCAATGATATACAAGATATTTAGTCATTGTTGCTTCTATGCCTCGCTACCCGTCTTCCAATGAATCAGCATCCGTTCGGCTGGAACGGAATCTTTTCACTAAGCCCTGTTTTCTCGCGCGGTGCAGCCATAGCCGAAAAGCTTCCGGATCTTCGGGGACCTCTGCACCAGCGGCTTTAACCGCCTCGTAAAGCTCCACCTGAGTCAAGGGCTCTTTCTGGTGTTCGAGTATCGCATCTACCAGACCCGCCAGTCCGACGTTCACTCTGCCGGGTGATTCCTTCAGGTCCCCTCGGAGGGCAGATCCAAGCCATTCGAGGTTCCGTGCAATTGCGGTAATTACCTTAAACAGACTGGGTTTTTTCGTGCCTAGTTGCTTTTTCAGCCCTCCAGAGAACACGCGCCTTAACAAGATAATTCCGGATGCGACATAGCCATAGATTTCGAATCTCCTGTTTTGATCGGACTCAAGATACAGAAAAATGCTTTGATGCAATTCCAATTCGTCAGCACGAAGCATCGGGAACTTTTCACGCTCAAACAGTCCCAACCATTCCTCCTCGGTCAATTGGATGTCCGGAGTCGTGCGCAATAGAAAACGAAGGAATTCCGGATTTAGGTTGACCCTTCTTTGTGCGTCCAGCTCCGGATAGGCCGAAAGCACAACCTTCTGTTCCTTTACCCACCGTCTCAGCTCGCTTTGACCTAGGGTCGAAGGCTGCCTTATCCGCCCAAGTTTGGCACTAAGCTGCACAAACTTAAGACCTTGTTGACTGAGCTTTTCCTCCCAAGAATGTTTCATTTCGTCGCTTCTCCATGAAACTGACACCCGGACCGCTAAGAGATATTGTGCACTTCATCGGGGCGCATAGGAAAGGTGCCCGCGCCGCACCGAGGGATGATGGCCAAGCGCAATGCGATTCCGCGAAATAACCCTGCATCCAGGCTCTCCGGGCGCAGCTTCGCTGCCCGTGATCGTGCCTTACACGCGCTGGCGGATATGCGGCGTGGCGCTTCGCCGTCTGAAGCCGCACGCGACAATGGCGTAACCGTACGAACAATCAAAAAATATGTGGGCACGGCGCTCATGCAAGATCGTCCAGGCGGACGAATACGCGCTGCCAAGAGCGACCGCCTTGTTCGCTACGTGCAAATTCCAGGTCGGTTCGGCCCCGTTGAACTAAAAGTTTGCGGACTAAAACAGGCGAGTGACGCCGCAAAATACGATGCCGCCGTCAGCAGGTATCTAGGCGGTGATCTTAAGGCGCTCGTGCCTTGGCATGGGAAAAAGATCGGAGGCGTCGAACTAATAACAGCTGGGCCTGCTCTCAAAGACCTCGCTCAGAAAGAGTTACTGCCTCATTCGCTTTACCGGGCGCTCTCAGGCGGTGCGGCATGAAACGCAGGCGACCGCGAATTAAATGCCCGGAGTGTCCCGAGTATTGTTTCTGCGGAAGTACGAAGGACCTGGAGCAAAACCATCTGGGCGGGAACAATCACCTTCCTTGGCTCTTTTATCCGTTTTGCAAGCAGAATCACGCAGAGTTCCATGTTATGTGTCGGCGGGCCGGTGTCGATTTCCTCTACACGAAAAATAAGTCCATTCGGCTGATGCAGGCACTGAAAGCCATGTTGGTCGGCGTCTGGATGGTGGTGGACATGTTGGAAAAACACCTTAGAAGTCAATCGGAGGATCAATCATGAGCAATACAGCAGTCCATGACATTTTTCTTCGCGCTCTTGCGGTCGCAGCCGATCAGAAGAAGAACAAAGGCAGAGCCACTGACGACGATCCCAAGTGGCCGGATCACGCTCTCGTGTTTGATACCGAGACGCGAATCACAGCGGATCAATCGCTGACCTTCGGAGTATATCGGCTCTGTGCGCTAGTGAATGGCGGTTATGCAGTCACAGAAGAGGGAATCTTCTATGCTGACGATCTGCCCGCGAAAGATCGCAAGGTAATAGAAGACTACCTCCGTACCGCAGTTTCCGATGTGGCATCCTTTCCGCCACGATTCCCGCTGTTCTCCCGCTCCGATTTCATAAAAAGAGTGTTCTGGCCAGCGGTCAAGTACAACGGAGCGCTGGTAGTCGGGTTCAACCTGCCCTTCGACTTGGCGCGCCTAGCCTTGGATTGGAGCCGAGGCGACGAAAACGAATGGTCGTTTGTCATGTCGCGGTACGCCGACGGAGCGGAAAATCGAAATCGTCCGCGCATCACGATTCAACCGATTGATAGCAAGAAAGCATTCATCAAACTGGTGCCACCGTGGAAGCCTGACGAATGGAAAGACAAAGGTAACGTTCATTTTCTTGATCTGCGAACTCTGGGCTGGGCTCTATTCAACCAATCTTTTTCTCTCCGGACGCTATGCCAGGAACTTAAGACGGATCATCAGAAGACAGAGGACTATGAGCCGACGGGCAAGGTCACGCCTGAAGAAATTGAATACGCGCGGCAGGATGTGCGCTGCACGGTAGACGCTCTCAATGCACTGAAGCAAAATTTCGACAAGCACCCGATTGGGCTCAAGCCCTACAACGCGTACTCCCCGGCATCTGTAGCGAAATCCTACCTGGAGCAAATGGGAATCGTCCGGCCAGCGGAGAAGTTCGCCGTCCCTGACGAAATACTCGGCATCGCCATGCAGAGCTACTATGGCGGTCGCTCCGAAACCCGTATACGCTGTGCGGATGTGCCCGTCGTCCCGGTGGATTTTACCAGCGAATATCCAAGCTGCTGCGCTCTCCTTGGTTTGTTCGATGTTCTGACGGCCAAGCGTGTGAGCTTTGACGATGTTACGGAGAATGTACGTAGATTCCTGAAAAGCGTCTCTCTTAAAGGCTGCTTTAAGCCTGCGATGTGGGGGCGGCGCCTGTTCTTTGCCCTCGTGCAGCCCGATAACGACATCCTGCCCGTGCGCACCGTGTACAACGAGGTCACCCAGAACATCGGGAACAACTATCTCAAGTCTGATACGCCGCTGTGGTTCGCTGGCCCGGACCTGATCGCATCCGTAACCCACTACGTGTCCAGAGTTCGCTCAATGGTGGCAAATAAAAATCCAGTATTTTTGTGCCGTACTTCTCCTCTTGGCTTCGGCGAATTCCTAGCAATTCACGGTCAATCTCAACAGGAGAGAGAGGATCCACCTCAGCATTCGATTTACCGGTAAAAGAGATAACGATTTGCCGGCGGTCGGTTCCCGCAAAAGAGCGCTCAAACTGGTCCGGAAACAGCAAGAAAAGAATCATGTGCCGTAGCTGGCGCTTTTCTTCCTCCGGAATTACCTTAAGCCACTCCGCGAAAGCCCAGCCATCCTGAAGGAGACGATCCCGCTCGCTTGGATCGAGCCGCTTGAATGCGAGCAGGAACCTGACGAAAAAAGTCAGTTCACGCCAGCGGTTATAACTGAAACTTTGACCAGCGCTGCCAATCCCTTTGAGAGTCTGATTACTTAACCGGCGCCATACCGCGCGAGGTGAGGACAAGCATCCTCCTTTCTCGTTGGTCGGCTTTTGTTGGCACGATTTGACCGTCGGCTAGTTCTTTGAGGTCAGCCCCAACGTAGTGGCGGACAGTCCGTGGGTCTATGCCCTCATCACGTGCCGCAGCGGTCAGACTAATGCCCGTTCGGCGCATGCGAGCTATAACATGAACTGCACGATTGCGGACTTCTGCTTCTTGTTTGGTTCGCGAGTTTGATCTGCGTTTTGACATCAGTTGAGACCTCCGTAGTAGCGAGCGTTCATAATGCCTTTGCCAAAAGAAAAGCCAGCCAAGGAAATCCTTGGCTGGCTAGGGACCCGATGCTTACTGGCTTGCCGGTCGGGGCTCGCTGGCTATAATCTCAATCTCTTTTTGCTAAGTCTGCGGGGGTGACTCTCCGTTGGACTTGTTCAGCAGGAGTTTGCCCTGCTTTGTCCGTAGCAGAACGTACTCCCTCGTCTGGGCGCCTACCTTGAACCTAATAAGGAGCGGCAATTCTTCTGGCTTGAGCTCGACGATTCGCATGACGATTGCAAGCGTGCCACGGCGACTTGAAGGTTGGCAAAAGATATAGCGGGTCTACCTTATTTCTTGGGGGTGTCCTGAAACAAGCCGTTGGGCGGCCTTGAGGCGGTCGCGAACCTTTTGCAACGCACCTTCAAGATCCTCGTTCGGGAAGAGTAATTTAGCCAAGTCTCCAGGCTTTTTCCCTTCCTGCTTGAGATCCCAGATTTCTAAATATTGGGCGTACTCTTGAATGCGGCGGCGACCACTGGGGATCTTTACCCCCCTCTGCCGCGACTCTTTCTCATAGTTCTCCCGCGCATAGGCTAATACTCGTTTCGCGTAGCCGAGCAAGTCTTTCATGGGCCAATTGAGATCAAACTCTGCAAGGACAACACCTTGATACCGCGTGGCCAAATCACCAGTTCCGAGAAATCCCAAAGTCCTCAGCGTCTTAAAAGTGGCGGGATCCCACTCCCACCCCGGTGCAATGATTGTTGGTATCTCCACCATATAGCGGCCGACCTTGCGCATTCCTGTTTTTGGATCGAATTGCCATCCCGGGGGAACCAGCATGGTGACCTTCCACTTCTCACAGAGTGCCCCCAGGATCGGGAGAATCTCGTTGCGATAGTGCTGTTTATCACTCTCGGTCCAGCATTCTCGACTCTCGACGTCGTACCAGAACAGTCTTCGCTTGAGCCACGTTCCGAAGCGTTTGATGAATTTCTGGTGATCAGCTCGGTACTCCGGATTTCGTCGGAGAAACTCCCACCTATACCAAGCAACTTCATTGCGAATGGGCGGAGGATCTGCGTGAATGTATTCAATTTCGAACCCTGGGCGCGCTGGCTTCATACTGGTGCACAATCGTAGTGTATGAAGTGGTCGCTTCTCAACTTCGCAACACAACAAGAACAGTGCATTGAAAAGCGTCGCATTGGCGATACTAGCAATTGACAGTCAATTCGTGATTTGGTGAAATAGTGCATGACATACAGTGACATACAGAATATATTTATACAGTGAAGAAGCGTACCACCGTGTGGCTCCCCGACAAGTTGCTGGTAAAGCTCAAAAGAGTGTCCACCAAAACAGGAGCGCCGATGGCCGAGCTATTTCGCCGTGCAGTAGAGGCGTATCTGAAGAAGTTCTAAAGCGAAAACGGGCCTGCCGACTGTTTCAGCAGACGACAAGCCCTGACCACCATAGGAGGGTAGCTCCAATGGCAGCTGCTAGAAACGTACCCCAACTCCCGCAATCCCACAATTCGCTCTTGCCGCGCCACGGGGTTCTCACTCTTTTTGGTTTTGGAATCCGAGTTCGCGTGGACAGTGGTCATTTATTCATTGACGATGGCATCGCAGCCGACCGCCGACAGCTGAGATTTCCGCGCGTCGGGCACGGCCTCAAACGCCTAGTCATCATCGGCTCTGATGGAGTAATTTCCCTCGCTGCTTTGCGCTGGTTGAGTGATGTAGGCGCTGCCGTGTCGGTGCTGGAGCGCGACGGGACTTTGCTGTTTACCACAGGGCCTGTTCGCTCCTCCGACGCTCGACTACGGCGCGCGCAGGGGATGGCGATTCATTCCGGGATCGCGCTCATTGTTGCACGCGAACTCATTAACAAGAAGCTGGCTGGCCAAGAGCGTGTCGCGCGTTACACCCTGCTAGCTACTCACACGGCGGACGCAATTTCCCGCTACCGCGCTGAGTTGGACAGCGCAGATTCGCCAGGGCGCATCCGCATAATCGAATCTCAAGCAGCCGCCGCATATTGGGCTGCATGGAAAATGCTACCGATAAACTTCCCGAAGAAAGATGAGCATCGTGTTCCTGAACATTGGCGAACCTTTGGGACTCGCGTTTCGCCACTAACGGGATCACCCCGGCGCGCAGTAAATCCGTCTGGGGCCGTTCTCAATTATCTCTACGCGATCCTCGAAAGCGAATGTCGTTTGGCCGCCGCCGCTCTTGGTTTGGACGCCGGTTTGGGCGTGCTGCATGTCGACGCACCGGCGCGCGATAGTTTGGCGTGTGATCTCATGGAAGCGGTTCGGCCAGACATCGATGATTTCTTTCTTCGGTGGGTAACACGCGAAATGCTGAAACGAGAATGGTTTCTGGAGCAGAAAGACGGCAATGCTAGGCTGATGGCCTCGCTTGCAATCAAGCTTTCTGAAACAGCTCCGATGTGGGGCCGCGCTGTCGCACCCATAGCTGAGTGGGTTGCGGGGACGCTGTGGTCAGGACGGCGGAAACAAAGCGGTGCCGTCTCACTACCCACCCGTTTGACGCAGCGCCGCAAACGCGAAACGAAAGGCAGCTCATCCCTGCCCTCACCAATATCACCACCACGTAGAGAAAAACTCTGTCACCTGTGTGGGAAGGTAATCAAACATCGCTCTACCACGTGTGTAGACTGCGCTGCTGACGGAGCAGCTGGGCGGATGGTTAATGCGGCAAAGCTTGGTCGTATCGCTGCTCGCAGCCCGGAGGCTCGCGCCAAGCACAGGGCTTCGCGCCGACGCCACGCTGAAGCGTGCTCGGCATGGGATGCATCGAGCCAGCCAGGGTGGCTCACCGATCAGGTGTACTTCGAGAAAATTCAGCCAGCACTTGCCCAAACCTCAGCCTCTTCTATCGCAAAGAAGATCGGTGTATCGCGCTGGTATGCCAGTCGCATTCGCCAGGGCTACCGCCCGCATCCGAGGCATTGGCAGCTGCTCGCGGACTTGGCTGGGATTGCTCCGAGCGCGTAACAAACCGCACTCTTCCCACAAGCACCGCCATACGTTAGCCTTGAGGGTCTTCTCTCCAGAGGAGTTACGGACGCCCGCAATGCGATTGTATTCAGGAACCACCACTAGTCTGATCGAAGACACCACCCAGAACAGAATTGCGACAAAACTGAGCGATGCCTTCTTTCACGAATTCCGTTTTCAGCCTGCTCCTAGCGAGGTGAATTCGTGGCGCAACTCGCTTCGCGCGGTATCGCAGGTCTTCCAGGAGGGCGAGCTGTTGAACCACGGCGTAATTCTGGAGTTCCAACTCCCGCTTACATCCCGCAGGCTCGATTGCCTCATCACCGGAAGGAATGATTGGAGTCGCGAGAATTCCGTTGTTGTCGAACTCAAGCAATGGGATAAGTGTCAAGACGGTGGCGGGCGCAACGAACTCGCAACGTGGTTAGGAGGTGGCCTGCGCGATGTGCTTCATCCTTCTGCCCAGGTCGGCCAATATAAAACATACCTAGAAGATTCCCACACTGCATTTGACCGCGATGCGGGAATCCAACTGAACGCCTGCTCGTATCTCCACAACTATTCATATGAGCCGTCAGACGTACTGTTTGCAGACAGGTTTAAGAGCCTCCTGGAATCGTTCCCACTGTTTACCGGCGATGATGTCGACAAGCTCATCAAGTTCCTGCGTCTTCATGTCGCCAACGGCGATGACGGTGAGATCGTCAAGACCATTGAACAAAGTAGGTACAAGGCGTCTCGAAAACTGCTGGACCACGTTAGTGCCGTCGTGAAAGGGAATTCACAATACATCCTGCTCGATGAGCAACTAGTGGTGTATGACCGTGTTTTCCAGGCTGCGACGGACGGAGTCAAGGGCAAGAAAAAGAGCGTAATCATTGTGAGAGGTGGACCTGGCACAGGCAAATCGGTTATCGCGATGAATTTGCTTGGAGATTTGTCGGCCAAGGGCCTGAATACGCATTACGTCACTGGGTCCCGAGCATTTACGACCACTGTCCGGGAGATTGTCGGCAGCCGCGCCTCTCAGCAAATCAAGTACTTCAATGGATACGCAAATGCGGAGCGCAACGATATAGACGTGATGGTCTGCGATGAGGCGCACCGGATCAGAGAAACAAGCAACTCACGGTTCACGCCACGTGCAAAGCGAAGCAAAGATCCACAGATCAGCGAACTGATAAACGCGAGCAAGACGGCGGTCTTTTTTATTGATGACGATCAAGTGGTTAGACCTGGTGAAATCGGTTCGTCCGATTACATTCGGGCATATGCAAACCAGACCGGATGCACGATTTTCGACTATGAGCTGGATGCGCAGTTTCGATGTGCGGGATCAGACGCTTTCGTAAACTGGATCAATAACACCCTCCATATCAAACGTACCGCGAACGTATTGTGGAAAGCCGATGATCAGACGTTTGATTTCAAGATATCTTCTTCGCCGCACACTCTCGATGCTGCTATTCGCGAAAAGGCTGAGCAGGGATTTACGGCTCGAATGACAGCAGGGTTCTGCTGGAAATGGTCTGATCCGCAACCGGATGGCACTCTGGTTGACGACGTCACAATCGGAGATTACGCACGGCCGTGGAATGTCTTTGGAACTGACCTGGTATTCGATCCTGGCACCGCGGAATGGAAAGGTGATCCGTCAGCTTCTGCCGATTCAGTTGTACGCCGTTCGCATGCCGAGTTCTTGCGAAACGTGAAAAATACGTACCGCGTGCTCCTGAGCCGTGGCATGAAGGGCTGTTACGTCTACTTCCAGGACAAAGCGACGGAGAATTTCTTCCGAAGTCGCATAGAATCTTAGGACAGTGTCGCTAGAGCGGCTCAAAGTTGCACCACCTCGCTTTCGGAGGTCTTCCACGATGTTGAGTGCAGCTATTGGGGTGGCTTCTCTTTCGGCGCGGGCAGGGAGGGGTCTTTTGTGAGAATTACGTGGGGCGCAGAAGGAGGATCTGGGAGGTGCAATTGTTTTGAGGGGAGCTTGCGTTCCGTGTCCCCGGATTCATTGGGTTTCTGGCGCTGTACGAAAGCTGCAAGCTTGTTCAGGCAAAACTTTACCAGGTCCTTGAAGGTCGCCTGACTGATATGTCCGGTTATCAGCAGAATCGTAGATGTAATCAGGATCATCACGCTAGCTGCTGCGAAGCTGGCCCCTAGCAGCCCGTGGTGCAAGTCTGGATTCGTGAGCAAAAACTTTTGAAGAATGCACAGGGTTTGTTCGTAGAATCGGCGCATGGCAATGGGCACGCGCAGGCAGCGGGAGAAGCAAGAGGGG
>Ga0182011_10004228_pt1 | contig 11538 bp, 7 predicted proteins | sample 711E1DmetaG_FD_120481 | JGI IMG/M metagenome (GOLD analysis project Ga0182011, IMG submission 120481) | Permafrost microbial communities from Stordalen Mire, Sweden - 711E1D metaG | ecosystem: Environmental > Terrestrial > Soil > Wetlands > Permafrost | place: Sweden: Stordalen | collected... | reverse complement strand
GGACCACTGCAGCTCTTTCATCTTCCTCTTCGTTCTTCACTCGCGACGCGGGCGCGTCGTGCCTCACGCACTGCAATGCACAAGTCCGTCCCAAATGGCGCCAGCCATTTGACAAGGAGCACGGAGGACGAAGTCCGACGAGCTCCTAGAGCACCGCCCTACGTTGACTACCCGCCCGATCTCAGGTGGCGCCTCGCTCCCAGTCTCGCACCGCTCCCGGACCAAGCGCCAAGTTTTTGAGCCCATCCCGCCGATTTCAACGCGCAAGGCGCAGGACTAACGGAGGAGAACCTCGATGTGGTCGAGTTGCACGGAATCCCAGCCTTCCTCCTGGCCGCGGAGCACGAGGCGGTGGGTGCGGGGGGACAGACGAGTGGGAAGGTCGAACATCTGCCAGGCGTTGCCGGCCGTCGGCGGAAGCGCGAGCGCTTGCGCGGGGGCGTCGTCGATCGCAAACGTCAGGGCGACGGACTTTGCCAGACCGTTTCGATAATATAATCGCACGGTGGTCTGGCCGCCGGGCAGCCCGAGCACCCCAAACGTCACGCTGCTGCCGACCCGGCCGAGTCCACCGAGCGTACCGTGTCCCCGAAATCCGCCGCCGAGATTGCGGAGTTCCGTCGTGCCAGCGCGGAACGCGAGCGCCGCATCGTAGACGTGCGGTGCTTCTTCCGACGGGCGGAAGTCGAGGATGTTTAGCAAGAATCCCGGCCGGTCGACGAAGAGCATCAAATTGGATTCGCCGGGATTGAGGTAGACGTTGGACACGAGTACGTCGTGCCACTTGGCTGCAGGGGCTGTCTTCGGGGCATCGAAGTTCGCGATCGTTTGCCCGTCGACGATGAGATGGAATTGTCCTTCGCCGGCCACGCGGGCGGCGATGTCAAAATAGCCGCCATTGCCACTGTTCACGCTGTAACGCACCCATTCTTCACCGTGTATGCCGGCCAGCGCGTAGCCTCCGCCGGCATCGTCGCTGGCCACGCAACCAATGTCGTCCGAACGGTAAGGCCCAGTGGTTGATTCGCGGGCCGTCACGTGGAAAGAGGTGCCTTCGCCGCCGTTGTCATAATTGACCGCCTTGAACCGCACCGGCAGGCTGGGCGCGGGGAAGAAATGCGGCATCGGTTTTTGGGCGACCGTCGATTCGCCGCTCGCATCAATCGGGTCGGCCGTGAGTGCCGGGGGTGGACGGACGGGGAGGGCGACGCCATCCAACGCGACGTCGACCGCCATGCTCGTCGCCGAGGGATTCTCGATTTTGACTGCGAGCGCTCGACGCGCGGCGTCCCAGGACCATTGTCCGGAGGCCGGGTCGCCATCGGCTGCGACGCGTGCGAGCGGCGTGCTGCCGAGCGTGACCGCTGTGGGAGTCTGATTCAGATGAAACTGCAGCGCGTAGACATGCGGCACGTAACGTTGGTTGGATTCCTCGATGGCGAGCCGGATCGCGCGCGGCCGGGCTTCGCAAGCGAACTTCGTGGCGGTATAATCTCCCTTCCGATAGGCGAAGGAGATCCCATCGTCGCGATAGAGCGTGAAGACGGACTGGCCCGACGGATAGATCTCGACGGTCAGGGGATCCCAGGGCTTCTCCGCTGTGTTGTGCATGAACGGAGCCATGGGGATGATGGCCCCGGCGCGGACGGCCACGGGAATTCGGTTTTGCGGCGCGGCGACGACCCAGGTGTGGCCTCCGGTGTATTCGCAGCCGGTGTCCCAATCGTACCATTGCCCCGGCGGGAAGTAGACCGGCCGGTTCGTGACGCCTTCGTGGAGCACAGGTGCGACGAGGAGTTCCCGGCCAAAAAGGTATTCGTCTCCGGAGGCGTTGACAGAAGCGGGATCATCCGGGAATTCGAGCGCGAGCGGTCGCACCAAGGGCAGGCCGGTGCGGCTCGCCTCCCAGGCATAGGAATAAATATACGGCAGCAGGCGGTAGCGAAGGGCGAGATAGTGACGCGTTCCCTGCTCGGTCGCCGGCCCAAACGCGTACGGCTGGGGGATGCCTGCCTTGTGAGTGCGGGTGATCGGGCTGAAAGCCGAGAATTGCATCCAGCGCTCATACAGACGGGCGTGGGCGCCGAACTGATCGTCCTTATAGTAGCCGGAGAGAAAACCTCCGGTGTCGCACGTCCACCAGGTGAAGCCGGACAGCCCTGAGTTGAGCATTTCAGGGGGATGAGAGCGGAGCGTCGTGTAATCGCTGTTGATGTCGCCCGTCCAGATCGCGGCCTGGTACCGCTGCAGGCCGGCGGGGCCGCAGCGCGTCAGAACGAAGGGGCGCTGGTCGGGATGCACCGCCAGTTGCACCCCTTCATAGCTGCGGGTGCACAGGAGGGAGAACTCGTTGTGAACGTTGGCACTGTCGCCGCCGTGATAGGTCGTCTGCGGGGGTTCGCCCTCGGGCTCGGTCAGATCCAGCCACCACCCGGCCGAACCCTGCTCATTGAGTTTGCGCGCCTGGGGCCAGAGCCAGGCGTCGAGAGCCGGATGGGTGAAATCGAGCAACTCGCCGCCATAATAGCCGGTCTCGACCGGGTGCCCATGCCCATCGGTGGCGAATACCCCGGCTTGCCAGCCCGCGAGAAAGGCCGGCGACTCGCGCCGGATCATCGGACCTGACTGCGACATGACGATCCTGATGCCACGGCGGGCGTACTCCGCGATCTTGTCGGCCGGGGTGTATCCCGGACCAAACCAGCGCGGGGCCCAGACGTAGTCGTTGACGATGTCCGGCCAGTCGGCGTCGATCACCATCACGTCGACGGGAAAGCCGCGTTGCGTGAGTTGCTGATAGGTTTCGTCGATCTCCGTCCAGTCGCGAAACGTGCATTTGCTCTGCCAGTAACCCAAGGCCCAGAGCGGCGGCAGCGAAGGGCGCCCGGTGAGGCGGGTGTAGCGTTCGACGACCTGAGTGAGGCGAGGTCCATCGATGACGTAGATGTCGATCTCGCCGCCGGGGCTGTCGCAGCGGACCTCGTCGGACACCGACTTCGCCAGATCGAAGCGGAGTTCGTGGACGTTGTCGTAGAAGACGCCGTAGGCATGGCCGTGACGGCCGGTGCTCAGCAGGAGCGGAATCGGATATTGCGCGGTGACGTTGCCGGACTTGATTTTCTGGCCGGCCCAAAGGTCCCGGATCGTGCCGCGCCGGTTGAGGCGTCCGGTATTCTCATTGTCCTCACCCAAACCGAAAAGCGCCTCGTCGTTGTCCACCTGTTGTGTGAGCGTCCAGCCGGTGCCGTCGGCTTTGGCGGTCACGCGCGCGCGGGCGAGGACCGGCGTATCGTCGCCCCGCGCCACCACCTCGAACCCCAGCGTGCCGCGATCGATGCGGACGGTGAGGGCGGTAGTGCTGAGGAACACCGCGTCCTGCTCTTCGCGGATCGTGATCGGGACACGCGGGAGCGGAGCCTCGGCCAGGGCGAGCGATTGCGGGCGCGAGAAATCCCCGGCAGGCTTGAACCAGATGCGAAGGATTTGATCATCGAGCGCCTCGACCCGCACGCGCGCGGATCCGGGCCCGGCGACGATCATCGGCGCGGGCGGTGCTGGCGGCGGCGTGGAGGTGGTGGCATCATCAGCCGCGGCAGTCCGGACGCAGAATCCAGCAAAGACGGCCAGCAGGGCGAGGAGACCGGACGGCGGGGACAGAAAGCGGGGTGTCATAAGAGGTGGCATGATTGAAAGCTGGTCTATCGTGAGTCACAACGCGCACCCTAACCCGGATGTTTGATGGAGACGCGACGCCCTCGTCGCGTGGGTGTCTCGAAAACGCGACGAGGGGGTCGCGTCTCCATAATGCAGCCTGCACCACCGAGTCATTCCAAGTATTAAATCTCCCGGCCCAGCGCCGCGACCAAGAGTTCGACGATCCGGGTGTTGCCGATTCTCTCCAGAGCATCCGCCGCAGCTTCCTTTACATCAGGGCGCTCGTCGTCAAGTGCCGCTCGCAGCGACTCGACGCCCCGCGCATCACCGATCATGCACAGGGCTTCTGCTGCGGCCACCCGCACCTCGTGATTGCCATCCTCGAGCGTTCCGACCAGGGGCTCGACGGCCCGCGCGTCGCCGATTGTCCCCAGGGCGTTCGCCGCGGCTACCCGCGCAAAATCACGCTTGTCCTTGAGTCCGATCAGCAATGTCTCGAAACCCCGGGCGTTGCCCATCACGCACAGAGCTTCCGCTGCGGCCAGCTGGGCGTGGCACTCATCATCGTTTTGGGTATTGAGCGCAGCCTTGATCAGCGGCTCGACGGCCCTGGTGTCGCGGATCTTCCCCAAGGCCTTCGCCACCTTTGCTCGCACCTCTGGATGCTCGTCGTCAAGTGCCTCCAACAGAGGCTCGACCGACCGGGGATCGCCGATGGCGCCGAGGACCCTTGCGGCACCCCATCGCACCGGCGGCTGCCGGTGTTTGAGCCCAGCGATGATTGCAGGAACGGCATCACTGGCAGCGACGGACTTTCCCCAATCCGGGTCGATCAAGTCGAGTGCGTTTGCCTCATCCTCCATGAGGTTCCAGTTCTCCCCGCAGAGGTCCCTTATGAATGCCAGCTTTGCCTGCGTGACGGCATTGGACTTCCTCCAGCACGGATCGATTCTCTCCAAGGCCACAGCCGCCGCATTCCGAACGGATTTGTTTGAGCTCTTCAGCGCTGCCAGGAGTTGTTCCACGGCCGGTCTGCCCATTTTCACCAGCGCCTCTGTCGCTGACGCCTGCGCGTCCGCGCGCTTGTCTGCAAGCGCTGTTATCAACGCGGCTCGCTTGCCCGCTTCAGAGTTGCTCCAATCCGGGTCGATCCGCTCCAAAGCTTCGGCTGCCGCTTTTTGCACGTCCGGGTTCCCGTCCTTGAGGGCGACGATCAGGGTCTCGACCGCCCGGGCATCGGAGATCTTCCCCAGCGCTTTTGCCGCGGTCCATCGCAGATCAGGGACCTCAGCGAGCGCCTGCCGGAGCGGCTCGACAGCCCGCGGGTCGCCAATTTCGCCCAGGGCTTCTGCAGCTTGCCTCCGTACTTCCTCAATCGTATCTGCGATCGCCGCCACCAGCGGCTCGACGGCCTGCGAGTCGCCGATCTTTCCCAAGACATCCGCCGCTCGCATGCGGACTTTCCAATCGGTCGCGGCGAGGGCCGTCAGCAAATTGGGAACGACCCGTTTCGCCGCTTCCGACTTCGCCCAGTTCGGGTCAATCCGATCCAGGGTCCAGCGCGCTCCAATATTCTCATTCGTGAGTGCCGCCAAAAGCGGTTCCACCGCTGCGCTGCCGATCAACTCAAGAGCCTTGGCCGCTGCTTTCCCTATATGCGGGTAGCTATGCTCATATTTGAGCGCCAGAATGAATGCCGGCATGGCTCGGCGGACATCGTCGGATTTCCTCCAATCCGGGTTCCTCCGCTCCAAGACTTCGGCAGCCGCCTGCTGCACTTCGGAGTCGGTGTCCTGAAGGGCAACCAACAACAGCTCGTCTGCCCGTGTGTCAGTGATCTTGCATAATCCTTCCATTGCAGTGCTCCGCACATGCAAATCGGGATCGTTGAGCGCCGCCACAAGGGACTCCACGGCGCGTGGGTTCTGTGAATCGCCAAGCTTTCGAACGGCGCTTTCCCGAGTCTTCCAGTCTTTTGACCTTAGTTGCTGGGTTGTCCACCACAGCATGTAGCGCCTCCATTTAGAATGTCGGGCTCCTAAAACGTGCCGGCTTCATGATGAGAAAGGGGATGCAAAACAGTCTCGGACGAACGGGCTTATCGACGAGAACTAGGGTGTTTACCTTATTGCAAAGTCAATGCGATCTTCATTATCTCAATGACCTTACGAGGCTTCTGTGCCTCAATAGCGGATATTATTACCGTTTTTTGACAAATGAGATCAGTAAAACGGGCCGTCAAGTGGCGCCAGTCTGCGACTGGCGAAGTCGCCGGTCGCAGACCGGCGCCGCCTTTAGATCGGACGTTTCATGGAGACGCAATGGGCGTTTCCGAGGGGGGCGGAGCCGCTGTATCCGACAATGCGGCCAGTGCCTCGGCGTGAGCGGCTTTGTTCACTTCGATTTGCTTGAGCAGTTCCATGCTCCGCCGTTGCGCTGCGTACGTCTTCTGTTTTCCCACGCGGCGCGCAAGACTTTCGCGGCTCCGGACTGCATCGGCATCTCCCGAAATGGCGCTCAGGTTACGCCAGGCGAGGGCTTCGATTTCGTCCTTCCGCACACCCTGACCCGTGGCATACATCTGACCGAGGTTGAATTGGGCATCGGTATCTCCTTGGTCGGCCGCCTTGCGATACCATTTCACTGCCTCCGCCAGGTTCTTCGGCATCCCGGCGCCGCTGCAATACATGTCGCCAAGGTTGTACAGGGCCGTGGCGTGCCCCTGTTCCGCCGCCTTGCGCAGCCACTTCTCGGCTTCCTTCGCGTCTTTGGGGACGCCCTGGCCGAGGGAATAGCTTACGCCGAGATTGCATTGGGCGTCGGCATCGCCCTGCTCGGCCGCCATGCGATACCATTTCACGGCTTCCACCCGGTCTTTGGCCACGCCCTCGCCCGCCGCATATATCACCCCGAGGTAGGATTCGGCGAAGACATTACCTTGTTCGGCCGCCTTGCGAAACCATTTAGCGGCTTCGGCTGGATCTTTGGACACGCCTTCGCCTTTGTAATTCATCAGGCCGAGGTTGAATTGGGCGCTGGCGTATCCTTGTTCGGCCGCCTGGCGATACCATTTCACGGCTTCCGCCGGGTCTTTGACCACGCCCTTGCCAGTAGCATACATCACCCCGAGGGAGCATTGCGCATAGAACTGTCCCTGTTCAGCCGCCTTGCGGACCCATTTGACCGCTTCCTGGTCATTCTCGGTCACGTCTCTGCCGCGGGCATACAACATTCCCAGCTCGTATTGTGCCCGGGGGTCGCCTGCTACTGCCTTCGTGCGCAGGGCGTCGACAGGCGAGGCAGGGGCTGCAGCGGCAGCGCATGCCCAGATGCACGCGAAGAAGAACACCAGCTGGCTTGTGGATGCGCGTAGAATCATGATGCGAGCGTGAGCATCCGGTGTTTGCCGTCCAGCTTCTGATTTAAAAGGATCTCAGAATCGGCTTGTCGCCCGGCGGCTTTCCCTGCTCGTATTCATCGATTCAGGATGATCTGCAACCGTCGAAAGGAGCATCAATGAAACGCATTCTCTTTCTATCCGCTTTTCTAATCGCCATTGGCAGTCCCTTCGCCAAGGCCGAAGTTCTCACATGCGATCAAGCGGCACAGCATATCGGCGAGGTCCAAAGCGTGCGCGGCGTTGTCGTCAGCACAATCTTCTCAGTCAAGACGAAGGGGCAGCCGACCTACCTTAACTTCGATAAGCCCAGCCCGGACACGGTTTTTTCGGTGCTCATCCCGTCTGCAGACCGGTCGAAGTTCGCCTCCCCCCCGGAGGAGACGTTCAACGGGAAGACCGTGCGCGTCACCGGAAAGATCACGACCTATGCGGGGAAGCCCCAGATCGTGGTTAATGATCCCGCGCAGATTGACGTCGAATAGCCCGGATGTGTCAGCCAATTCGGTCTGGAGCGGCGGCTCGCTAGCCCGGATGTTTCACACTCTACTCGACAGCCTGCGTGCAGACTGTAGACGATCCGCGGGCCGGGCGCGCTGGCCGGCACATCCGGGCTAAGCCCGCCTATCCCTTGACTACCGCCATCATAGGAGCCGCTAGCCTGGAAAGTGATCATAGCGATGGCTAAGACTATGAAATATGCGGGCTAGAGTCCTTGAACTGCGAAACATGTTGCGATCAGGTCAAGTTTCCAGGCAGTGGCTTTGTCGATCGTGTCATGATTCCGTTTCTTGGATCGCCGCGTCCGCGCGGCTGAACGCCCGGTAATGTCGACGAACTACTTGGTGAGCCTGCTGGCATTCCGATCCTTCCCAACCGCCGATAAAACCATGGATAATCAAAAGAAAAGCATGTTCCGCCTGCCGGACGGCGCAAACGTGCTGGTCACCTTCCTTCTCGTCAGCTCGCTGTTCCTGCTGTGGGGCTTTTGCAACGGCATGATCGACGTGATGGACAAGCATTTTCAGGACGAATTGCATCTGAGCTTGTCGCAATCCGCGTGGGTTCAGTTCGCGCACTACCTCGGCTACTTCCTGATGGCGCTCCCAGCCGGTTGGCTGGCCACCAAGCTGGGCTACAAAGGTGGCATCATCACCGGGCTTCTGATGGTTGCGGCCGGCGGGTTCTGGTTCATCCCGGCCACGCACATCGCGCAGTTCTGGGCGTTTCTACTCGGGGTCTGCGCCATCGCCGCCGGGCTCACGTTTCTCGAGACGATCGCCAATCCTTACACAACCGTTCTGGGACCGAAGCAGTTTGCCGCGACCCGGATCAATCTCGCCCAGTCCTGCAATGGCGTCGGCTGGATCTTCGGACCGATCGCCGGCCGGATGTTTTTCTACTCGACCAACGCGGCGGGCGAGAAAACCGGCGCTACGACTCTTTGGATTCCTTATGCTGGCGTGGCAGTGGTGGTGATCATTCTCGCCGTCATCTTCTACTTCGCCAGCGTGCCGGACGTCAAAACCGAGGATGAGTACCACCTCGACGATGCACCTGCGGGCACTTCGCGCTCGATCTGGTCGCACCCGCACTTCGTCTTGGCCGTGGCGGCGCAATTCCTCTACGTCGCCGCGCAGTCAGGCATCTTCAGTTTCTTCATCAACTACATGACGTCCCAGGTCCCCGCGATTCCCGTCTCCTGGGATTCCTGGTTGCTGCGGAGTCTCACCGCTGCCGGCAAGGATGGACTGATTCACATCACCGATGCCGGTGCCGCCACGCTGGCATCGGTGGGATTCTTCTGTTTCCTGGCCGGCCGGTTCTCCGGCGCCGGCATCCTGAAGAAATACGCTCCGCACAAGGTGCTCGGCCTCTATGGACTGATCAACGTCGTGGTCTGCCTGCTGATCTTCTGCAAGCTCGGCTGGTTGTCGGTGGCCTGTGTGTTCCTGAGCTATTTTTTCATGTCGATCATGTTCCCGACCATCTTTGCCCTCGGGATCCACGGCCTCGGAATCCGGGCCAAGAAAGCCTCCGCGTACATCGTAATGGCGATCATGGGCGGTGCGATCGTGCCGAAGATCATGGGTGCGGTGGGCGACCACTACGGCATGTCGCGCAGCTTCATCGTGCCGCTGGCGTGTTTCGCCTTCGTCGCTTTCTACGGCTTCAACTGGTCGAAGTTCAGCAAGTCCGACTCGCTTGCGTCAGCGGCAGTGCCGGCAGGCTCTGACCGCTGATGACTCCGGCGTGGCAACTGAGCAGATGAATGTTCCTTGGCGCGCACACATTTGCCATGAAAATGTACCTCAGCCTTGTTGGGTTCGTTTCAATGCTGGCCGCGTGCCTGTGCCGCGCGGCAGATCCCGCCTCCGCTGCACCTGCTGCGCCCGTTATGCCCGGCGTGACGGCCAGCACTAACGTCCGCGGCGCTGAATACCCGCGCATCCTCCCCGACTTGCGCGTAGTGTTCCAGATCAAGGCCCCTGATGCCAAGAAGGTGGAGTTCCACGTCGATGACACCTACGCCGCCGAACGCGACGCAGACGGCGTTTGGACCGCGACGACGAAGCCGCAGGTGCCCGGCTATCACTACTACTGGCTCGTGATTGACGGCATGTGGGTCGTGCAGGGCCACGTGAGCCAAATCATGGACAACCTGATTGCCGAGGGAAAAGCGAAGCCGATGCTGATCGTGATGGAGCAGGGCTACGCCCGCAAACCCGGCGAGCCTGAGGTGCCGCTGCGTCCGCCTTCGGGCGCGCGCGGGTCGATGCCGCCGGACTTCCGCCGCATGTTCGGCGCGCTGGAAGATGTTTTCATCAAGGACCTGATTCCGATGATCGACTCCACCTACCGCACGATTCCCGATCGCGAGCACCGCGCGATGGCGGGCTTGTCGATGGGCGGGATGCAGACGTTCATCATCGGCCTCGGCAATCTCGACAAGTTTGCCTGCCTGGGCGGCTTCAGCGGCGCGGGCGGCGGATTCGGCGGCGAAAAGTTCGATCCGAAGACCGCGCACAACGGGGTGATGGCCGATGCGGCAGCGTTCAATCAAAAGTTCCGCCTCCTCTGGCTGGGCATCGGCACCGCCGAGCCGGCGAACATGCATGCCAGCGTGAAGAACTACCACGACGCGCTCACGCAGGCCGGCATCAAGCACATCTTTTACGAGTCCCCCGGCACCGCGCACGAGTGGCAGACTTGGCGTCGCGACCTGCACGAGTTCGCTCCGCTGCTCTTCCAGTAGTCGATGCAAACAGCCATCGACCCGTGGCGCGCCGCCGGGGGCGGCACCGCGCCCTTTTGCCGGATTCGCCGGTGCTGGCACTCGCCTCGGCTGCGAAGCCCTGCCGGGCTGTTCGCCTTCCTTCCGGCCCGCGCCGCCGATCTCAACGGCCAATGGCGCGGCGTGATGCGCAGTCGCTCGTCACCCACATGGCGCTCGGCCCACGAAAGCAGGTCCGCCCCGGTGGCTTGCCGAACGTAGCGCAGGCTTCCCAGCCTGCTTTTCCGACAACCGGAAGATGCGTCCGCTGAAAGCCTGCCGATGGTACCAACGGCCCTCGATGACGGCAGATCTTTTTCGACGTGGAGGGCCGCGAGCTCGCCTGGAACGGGCCGGGTCTCCGACCGACTCAGGGAAACGAGGGCCGTTCAACCTGGGCGAAATATTGGCAGGTCGTGACAGGGGGCAGGCCGGTTTCCCTGCATTCTGCTCAGATTGGGTCGAAGGGCTCCGTTTCCTGTCCATTCCGATGGCACTATGCTGGCGGTCGTCGAAGCGAAGCGTTGCATCCGGGGCGCCAGGGTGCTAGGAAGGCAGAAGTTCCCCTGCAAGGAGAATGCATTGTGCCGCCCGGCACGAGCACGAAAGAGCAACAATGAAACGCATATTGCTGATCGAGGACGATGAAGACCTTCGCTTTTGTTATGGCGAGGTCCTGAAATTTGGCGGCTATGACGTGGTTATGGCCGCCGACGGCCGGCAGGGCATCGTCCTGCTCCAGGAGCAAGCGATCGATCTTGTCATCACGGACCTGTTCATGCCGGGAAAGGGCGGCGTCGAGACGGTTATGGCAATCCGCCGCCTTCACACGGGCTTCAAGATCATCGTAATCTCCGGAGGAGGACAGATCGTGAAGCCTGAGTATCTGAAGCCGATGGTGACGAGTTTGGGAGTGAACCGCTTCTTGATGAAACCCATCAAAGGCGACCGCCTTCTAGCGGAGGTGAAAGGCGTTCTCGACGGCGCTGAACCGCCCCCCTGAAAGCCGTGCGACAATTGCCGTATCTCCAGAGTGCCGACAAGAGTAGTTCGCGATTTGGAGGCGCGGGTCGGAATCGAACCGACGCCTCTAGCCCGGATGTTTCACACTCTACTCGATAGCCTGCGTGCAGACTGTAGACGATCCGCGGGCCGAGCGCGCAGGCCGGCACATCCGGGCTAAGCCCGCATATCCTTTGACAACCGCCATCAT
>Ga0182011_10004225_pt1 | contig 11550 bp, 8 predicted proteins | sample 711E1DmetaG_FD_120481 | JGI IMG/M metagenome (GOLD analysis project Ga0182011, IMG submission 120481) | Permafrost microbial communities from Stordalen Mire, Sweden - 711E1D metaG | ecosystem: Environmental > Terrestrial > Soil > Wetlands > Permafrost | place: Sweden: Stordalen | collected... | reverse complement strand
TCGCCGCCATCACCGGCTTCGCGTTAATCAGGTCGTGCGGCATCGCCGTCGACATCTCCTGATACACGCTCATCTTCTCCTTGATGGCCCGCTCCATACGCACCAAACCGATGCGGAACTGGTTCTCCATCAGCTCGCCGACAGCGCGCACGCGACGGTTGCCGAGGTGATCGATGTCGTCGACCGATCCGATATTTTTGCGCAGCTTCAGCAGGTAGCGAATCGTCCCGTAGAAGTCCTCGGGCGTCAGCGTCCGCTTGTCCAAGCCGTCGGCCGACTGATCCTCATACAGCTTGATGTTGAACTTCAAACGACCCACGCGCGAGAAGTCATACTTGCGCTGGTCGAAGAACATCCCCTCGAACAAAGCCGAGGCAGTATCCAGCGTCGGTGGGTCACCGGGACGCAGCTTGCGGTAGATCTCGATCAGCGCCTCTTCAGGCTTGCGCACCGTATCGCGACGCAGCGTGTTGGTGATGATGTTGCCTACATCATCGCGCTCCGGGAAGAAGACCTCGATGGAGGTCACGCCCGACTGCTGAATCTTGTGCAGCTTGTCGGCGGTCAGCTCCTGATTGGCCTCGTACAACAACTCGCCGGTCGTCATGTCAACGATGTCGGACGCGCTCATTGCGCCGTCAAACTCGCTGGTTTCCACCTCAACCGATTCGATCTTGTGTGAGCGCAGCAGCTTCAACGTGTGTGGCGAGATCTTGCGCGACGCCGGTGCCAGCTCCTCGCCCTTCACCGTAACACCCACCGCCGGACGCGTACCCTGCAGGTTGGTCCCGTGTTCCTCTTCGGAGACCTTCCAGTACAGCTTGCCGTCCTTCAGATGAATCGTGTCGATGGTGTAGAAGGTCTTGATAATCTCTTCGTCCGTGCGCAGTCCAAGAGCGCGCAGGAAGATCGTGCCCAGAAACTTGCGCTTGCGATCAATGCGGACGTACAGCGTGTTCTTCTGGTCGTACTCGAACTCGACCCAGCTACCACGATAGGGAATGATCTTGCCCAGAAAGTAGGTGTGATTGTTCGCCGTCTCGAAGAAGACGCCCGGAGAACGATGCAACTGGCTCACAATGACGCGTTCCGTCCCGTTGACGATAAACGTGCCATTGGCGCTCATTAGCGGAATATCGCCAAAGAAGACTTCCTGCTCCTTCATGTCGCGCAGAGTCTTGACGCCGGTCTCGGGGTCCTTGTCGTAGACCTTCAGGCGAATGGTCACCTTCAGCGGCGCGGAGTAGGTCATGCCGCGCTCTTCGCACTCGGCCTGATCGTACTTCAACTGTAGGCCGACGGGATCGCCGCACTTGGTGCAGAAGTCCGGGGTGTTCTTGTTGTAGGTTCCGCAGAAGCTGCACAGCACGTCGCCGGGATGGAACGGGTCAGTGATGACCATGTGTCCGCAACTAGAGCAGGCCGTGCGCAGGTGATTCAGCCCCTTCAGGTAGCCGCACTTGCACTCCCAGTTGCCGATGGAGAAATCGACGAACTCCAGCTCCGAGATGTTGCGGAAGTCGGTGATCGGGAAGACCGAGGTAAAGACCGATTGCAGGCCGTTGTCCTCGCGCTCCTGCGGCAGCTTGTCCATCTGCAGAAAGCGCTCGTAGCTGCGCCGCTGAACCTCAATGAGGTTCGGGATCTGGATGGAGGTGGGAATCTTGGAAAAATCGAGGCGGCTGCGAACCGCGCGCATTTCGCTGGACATGCTCTTCTCCTAAAACTGCTCTTCAAACTTCTCTTCGAGGCCCTTCTCTGCTCGCCCACGGCGTGGTGTCCGTTTGCGTTTGAAGGGGGAGAGCCGCCATGCAGCTCTCCGGGTTTGTTTCCAATAGCGCTTGCTTCGCCTCGCCGCCCTCGATGCGGTCCGGTCTATGCGCCCAATCACTTGATACAACTCTCTGCTGCCTAATGCCTTGCCAAATCTGCCTGCTGCCTTGCCGAATCCGTCCGTCTGCTGCTTGCCTCTATTGCTCGAATCTCGTTTCCGCTCAACATGCCAGCTCGGTGGAAATATTTAACTTTCGCCGAGCCATGGAAGCTGCTATAAAATCCCCGGAAGGTTGATTTCAAGCGTTCCCGCAGGAAGACGCAGAAAGGCGCCTACAGGGACAGCACACCCCGTAAGCGCAAAGACCGACTTGTGCACTGTTTCTAGTTTCTAAAGGAATGCCTGCCACCCTTTGAAGCTCGCCTAGCCTCAAGGTTTGCTGCCGCTACTGTTCCTGTGTCACTCTTGCAGTCCGCCGCCAGACTCGCAGAGTGGCCGGCCCCGTAGCCCGCTATGCGGGATAGACCGGATGAGTTACCCTATTTGGCCATGCTCCAGTGTTGCCCTAAATCCTCAGACTTCAAGACCTTAAGACTTCCCTATTTGCACAAACTCAAGAGCTACCTAATTGCCGATGTTTGTAATCTTCGCCGGAATGTTCGGAAGCGCTGACTGCCTACTAGCACGTCAAGGCAGAGGCGGTTCTCCAACGAGAAGAATACCGCGTTCTGCCTCAACGTGCAAGTCGGACTATTAACTACTTGATTTCAACGGTTGCGATGCCTTCAAACTTCTTGGCAATCGCCGCCGCATCTTCCTTGGAGATGTTCTCCTTCAACGCCTTCGGTGCGCCGTCAACCAGATCCTTGGCTTCCTTCAAGCCCAGAGCGGTCACTTCGCGTACGGCCTTGATGGTCGAGATCTTGTTCGCGCCAGCATCCTTCAGGATGACGGTGAACTCGGTCTTCTCTTCCGCCGGAGCCGCTGCTGCTGCGCCGCCGCCTGCTGCCGGGGCCGCAACCGCTGCCGCCGCCGAGACGCCAAGACGCTCTTCAAGCTTCTTCACCAACGCCGAAGCCTCAAGAAGGCTGAGCGAAACAATCTGATCTTCCAACTGCTGAATGTCTGCCATGTTATTTCTCCTAAAAAATCAATTTATAAACTTTTGTACTTCTTGCCGATTTGCCAATCCGAAGAAGTGCTTCCCTCTTCGGCTGCTCCAACTCCGCCAGGTTTCCGTTGCGCCCAGACCAGCGCACCCGACAGAACGAAGCGAAATTTATTCCGCCGCTGGTGTTGCTTCCGCAACAGGCGCTTCCGCCACGGCCTCGGCAGCAGGTGCAGCCTCAGCAGCGGGAGCCTCGACAGCCGCCGCAGATCCGGCGAACTTGCCCTTCTCCACGCCCTGATTGATGACGACCGCCAGATCCCGTCCAACAGCGTTCATCACCGTGACCAACCGCTGTGCGGGCGACTGGATCAGGAACAGCAGCTTGCTGAAGAGCTCTTCCTTACCCGGCATCGTCGCCAACGCCTTGATCTCTTCGACCGAGATAACCTTGCCCTCAACGATTCCCAACTTGAAGGTAAAGAACTCGGCGTTCTCTTTGACGAACGCAGCCAAACCCTTGGCCAGCGCCACCGGATCGCCCGACGTGTACGCCACCGAAGAGACGCCCTTGAGACCTAACAACGCGGCCTCAATCTGCGTTCCCTGCCCTGCGCGTGCGGCTAGCTTGTTTTTGACGACGTGGTAGCTTCCACCCGCATCGCGAACCGCCTTGCGTAGCGCGTTGTCCTTCTCTGCGGTCAGCCCAACAAATGTTCCAACGATGGCCGAGGTCGATTTCTCGAGCTCACCTGCGAGCACCGTCACCTTCTCCGACTTCTTTGCTCTAGTCAATGGCATAACAGAATCCTCTTTGCTTTCGCCCGTTCCTCGCTCACGCGCCAGATCGGGTCTACTTTAGACTGCGACCTAAACCTTTGACGCCAGATCCAGAACGCTGGTGTCCAGTGCGACGCCGGGGCCCATCGTCGAGCTGATAAACATCCCCTTGACGTACCGGCCCTTGGCTGCCGAAGGCTTGGCCTTCAACACCGAGCTAATCACCGTCATGGCGTTATCCACCAGCTTCTGCGCGTCGAACGACAGCTTGCCGACCGGCACATGTACCAGCGCGGTCTTATCCGTGCGGAACTCGACCTTACCAGCCTTGATCTCCTTGATCGCGCCGACAACATCGGTCGTCACGGTCCCGGTCTTCGGATTCGGCATCAAGCCCTTGGGTCCGAGAACCTTGCCCAACCGACCGACCGACTTCATCATGTCGGGCGTAGCGATCAGCGCATCGAAGGCGGTCCAGCCTTCCTTCTGAATCTTCTCGACCAAGTCGTCTCCGCCGGAGAAATCAGCACCCGCCGCAGCGGCCTCTGCGATCTTGTCGCCCGAGGTAATGACCGCAACGATCTTGGTCTTGCCTAGCCCGTGGGGCAGCACAACCGTGCCGCGAACCATCTGGTCCGCGTGCTTGGGATCGACTCCCAAACGGATGTTCAAGTCGACGGTCTCGTCGAACTTGGCAAACTTGGCTTTTTGAATGAGTGGTACTGCATCGATCAAGGTGTACGGACGCGGCTCAAAGAGCGCACGCGACTTCACCACATTTTTGGACAGCTTCTTTGCCATTCTTCCCTCGTCTCCCACCGCACGAACCGTTTGCAGCTTCCTCGTTCCGCGCGACCAACTCGCCGCCCGTCCCGTCTCCGCCGAACCCCGCCAGCAACTGTCTTTCAAATCGCCGGAAGAATCGTTCGACCGTGGTAATTGTGACTGGCCCCAACTTGAAGTCAAGGCACTTGTACAAGTATGCCGGAAACGCATAAATACTGCAAGCGCGACTCCGCGACCAAAAGCCGTTATTGATCCAGTCTGGGCTTGCCCAAAAGTCGTACATCAGTTTCGAGAATCCATACTGCCTTTTTCGTGGCTTTTGAGTCATACTTGGGTACAGGCGTAATTTCGCGCTTGCGAATTGCCGATAATAGAGAGTACAAATTGGCCGTTCGGCCTGCTGTATTCTTCTGTTGTTGGATGTGAGGAGCGTCATGAAGACCATTGGCACTGGGAAGACAAAGCATCAACTGCCCCCCCATGATGTACCGCCAATTCTGGTTCGATTTTGGCCGGAAGACGATGTGTGGAACGCAAGTGCCTTTGATCTGGGTGTAGCCGTTTGTGGCGATACGTTCGAGGAAGCAAGACAGAACTTCGAGGAAGCTCTGTGCAAGCACTTCGAGCTTTTGTCCAAGATGGGGCGAGCGAAAGAGACGATTGCACGTCTGCGAACTGCTGCTGTTGATCGGGGATTCTACGACCGGATTACGCCGAGAGAAACCTTTGCGGCGTACCCTGTCCCAACAGAAATGGCACCGTGCTTCGCGTAAACGCTATTGAGCAAACTACCGACCCAACTCCGATGGAAACTATTTGTTGCGGCGATCAAGCTGCTTAAGTATCACGAACTTCCATCCTCCGGTGGTTCAGCTCGACACTTTCAAAGAGGCGATGAAGACCCCATTACCTTTCATGAGCCGCACGGCAACGCCCCCATCATCAAGCAAGGCACCTTGACGGAATATCTGCGCAAGTTGGACATCAGCAGAGATATTTTTATGAAGGCGCTTGCTGGCTCGGTTGAAGAAGAGAGCGAGAGAATTAGTGACGAGGAACGATTCCGTAGAACATCTCTCGCAAATGGGATCATCGTTTCTAACTGCCACACTGCTATGCCGTTGTTGCCCAAGGATCAGAGGAGAATGTGGTCGCTGCGGAAGCGGCTCACACCTGTCCCCTCGCGCTAGCCGCAACGGCTATCAACTAGTGTCCTGAGTCATTAATTCATCGCACAAAACCAAGGGCCAAAGGCCCGCTCTATACCAGCCTAGGCCGTAGGCCTAGGGCTGCGTTTCCCACAAAATCCAAGGGCTGAAGGCCCGAACTATACTTCAACGAACTACTGACTCAGAACACTAGCTAGGGTAAAGATTGATGTTTTTCTATGAGAGCAATAGAGCAGCGCAAGCGTGGAATCTCTACCAGTCAGTCGGCTTTAGAATTGGGTGTCCGTTTGGGCAGACTAGCCCATCGAATCTCGAAACGTGGAGCCATTTGGAATGCTCTTCGTCGGTCATGTCTCGACTCACTTGCAGCATTATTGGCAGAAGAGATTTACAAGTCGGCTCTTCACATCGTACCGCTGATTCGTAAACAGTCTCCATATTATCGTCGGGCTCTTGTAGTACCGCCCTATCCAGACGAGCTGGCCCACCTTTCCCTTCGTCAAGAAAGTGAATATCTATCTGTTTGCAATGAGGACATACAGCGCCTATCACATGTAAATCATTGGGTAAGCCATTTGGGTCAGAAAATGGCTCTAGAAGCGCACATAATGGATGCAGCGTGGAGTATCCGCAATGGCATTTCAAAATCCGGTGAATTATCGGTGTCATAGTGGTGAGAATTATACGACGTTAAGCAGGGGGCCGGGTGCCCCATTCATCGCGCCCTTGTCTCATGCGATGAGTGGAAAATCGAGCAATGATCGACCGACATACTCATACTCCCTGACCTCACACCTACGCCCATATCCTAGCCAGCACGAGTTCAAACCCGGCAACCGGCCCGGAGCCAAGCACAGACGTAGGTTCCTCATGAATCTCCGGCGCCTCTCCCGTGCGATAGATCTCGACCGTCTTTCGCGATGGGTCGATCAGCCATGCGACCTCAGTTCCATTGGCGATCCATTGCTCCATCTTGGTCTGAAGCTCCACGAGGCTGTCGCTGGCCGAGCGCAGTTCGATGACAAACTCCGGGACGATGCGACCGAAGCGCTTCTGTTCCTCGCCGGACAGCGCATTCCATCGTTGCCAAGAGACCCAAGCCGCGTCGGGTGCTCGCATCGAGCCGTCCGGCAGCGTAAATCCGCCATTGGAGTCGAAGACCTTGCCTCGCCCATCCTGACGCGCCCAGATGGCTAAATCCGCGATAATCTCCGAGTTCCATCCGCTACCTTCGAGTCCCGTCGGCGACATCACGATAAGCTCTCCCTGTGCGTTGCGCTCCACTCGCAGAGGGTCGTTCTCCGCGCAGAAGCGCATCAACTCCTCGTCCGTCATGGGTCGCGCGAAACGCAGGCAGACCGGCAACTCGGATTCGGCAAACGCAAGATTCATAGCGATAGTCTACTCCCAGTCTGAACTGACCGCTACGCCCAAATCCTAGCCAGCACAAGCTCAAACCCGGCGACTGGTCCAGAGCCTTGCACCGACGTAGGCTCCTCGTGAATCTCCGGCTGCTCTCCCGCCCGATAGATCTCGACCGCCTTGCGCACTGGATCAACCAGCCACGCAACCTCCGCCCCATTGCCGATCCACATCTCCATCTTCGTCCGCAGGCCGTCCAGCTTGTCAGTGGGCGAGCGCAGTTCAACAACGAACTCCGGGCAAACCGGCGCGAAGCCCTTCTTCTCCTCCTCGCTCAACCGCTCCAGCCTACGCAGCGAGACCCATGCCGCATCCGGCGCGCGCACCGAACCATCCGCCAGCGCGTAGCCTCCGTTTGAGTCCGTGACAACGCCCCGTCCATCGGCCTCGGCCCACTCATCAAGCGAGCGTGTAATCCTGCTGTTGATTCTGCCCGTACCAAAGCCCGCTGGCGTCATCACCAAAACCTCTCCGTTCGCCTCGCGTTCCACCAGAGCCGGTTCGTTGGCCGCGCAGAATCGCATCAACTCCTCGTCCGTCATGGAGCGGTCGAAGCGCAGACGAACCGGCAGCTCGGATTCGGCAAATGCAAGATTCATAGCGATAGTCTACATCTGGTCTGGGCCAACAGGCTACGTCCAAATCCGAGCCAGCACGAGTTCAAACCCGGCGACCGGACCAGAGCCTTGCCGGGTGCCCCATCCTTCGCTTTTTTCTAGTGAAGGGTGGGTGCGACGAACCTGGCAGTCACGTCTTCCTCTCCCCTAAAATTCTTTCTGCAAATTTCCCAGCAAATTCGCGTGTCAAGTCCCTATTCGCTGCAAATTCCGTTCAACTGACAGAAAACACATCAGATAATTATTATCTACAAGTGGCATTTTAGTTTTCTCAAAAGCATACACTTAAATAAGTGAGAAGATTTTTCATCGCGTCGCCACCACACCGCGCCGGACAAGCTACCGCCAACAATATGATTCCAGAGACTTTACGCGTAAGTAATTTGAATCTGGTACTTTACGGGGTACCTTGTACCAAGTCCCCAGACTTTACCGTTTGTTTTGAATACTTTGCGAGAAAAGTATGGGGGGGGGGGGTACACAAGCAGATGAACAATCATGGCCACCAGCTATATGTCGATACAGCCTCGGAAAGGTAAACACAGATTAGAAAGGAAGAACAGGGACAGTCTTACGAAGTAATGCTGACCTACGTCCAAATCCGGGCCAGCACGAGTTCAAATCCAGCAACCGGCCCGGAGCCTTGAAGCAAAATTACTGTCTGATGTTACGCAGTCCTGACCACATGAGGGAAAAGCTGTAGCGCGCGACATTCCGTCAGGCGTCTGCGGTATCCTGAAGACTCTATGTTTGTGACCTTCAAGATGGTTTTGACCTACGCTGTGCTGGGAACTCTGGCCGGCATATTTGGCATTCCCTACGCAGTACTTACGGGGGATATCGACAGCCTCTACCGCGTGGTGATGTGGATTCTGCACACCGGACTTCGCGCTGGCGGCATTCGCGTCGAGGCGAGCGGGCAACAGAACGTTCCCGCAGGCGTCAGTTGCATCTACCTCGCCAACCACGTCTCCAACCTCGACCCGCCGGTACTCTTTCCCGTGCTGCCGGGGCGGAGTGCGGCGCTGCTAAAGAAGAGCCTGATGCGCATTCCGTTCCTGGGCACGGCGATGCGTCTGGGCAAGTTCGTCCCCGTCGAGCGAGGCCGCAGTCGCGATGCGGCGAAGAAGAGTGTGTCCGCAGCCATCTCGGCATTGCACTCCGGTCTGCACATCCTGATCTTCGCCGAGGGAACGCGCTCGAAGGATGGTCGCTTGGCGCCGTTCAAGCGCGGCCCCTTCTACATGGCGATGGAGACTGGCGCGCCCATCATCCCCATCGTGATCAGTGGCACCGAGCGGATGATGCGCAAACATAGCGCCGCCATCACCCCCGGCGTGGCCCGAGTCCAGATGCTTGCGCCCATCGTTCCAGCGCAGTACGCCACACGCGACGATCTGATAAAGGCCGTCCGTGCCGCCATGATCGCCGCCCTCCCCGAGGAGATGCGTCCGCTGTAGGGTTATTTGACGATGGCGTTGAAGCCGTCGGCCATCACGCGCTGGCACATGGCTTCGGCGTCCTTGCGCGTGGCGAACGGCCCGATCTGCACATGCAGCAGCTTGTCCTGCGGTTCGTGGCGCACCGACACGCTGTAGCCCTTCTTCTTCAGCGACGCCAGCAGAATGTCGGCCACATCCTGACTCGACACCGCCGCAATCTGCACCATGATGGTCCCAGTGGGCGAGATCGCAGGCGCGGGCGGGCGGCTGCTGTTTGCCTGTGGAGCGGCGGCGGGCTTATCGCCTGCAATCATTGCGTCGGAGGTAGTACTCTTCGCTGGAGCCGGACTCGGAGCGGCTGGCTCTGGCGTCGGCGCTGCGGGCGCGGCGGAGTTGTTGTTCGCCGGTTGCGCTGCCGCCACGGGAGAAACATTGGCCAGACTTCCCGCCGTAGGCTTGGCTACGCCGCCGATGGAGCTATCAACAGCAGAGGCTGTGGCGTCGGTCGGCGCAATCTGCGCCGACTTGCGCCCCATCGTGTAGCCGAAGCCGAAGAAGCAGGCACACAGCACCGCAAGCGCGAAGAAGATGCCAAGAATCGCTGGTGCGCCCAGCGAGATCTCGCGGTCGCTGTGTTCTGAGCGCCCGCTGCGATTCGCGCCAGCCTGCTCGCGGTCCGGCGAGTCTTCATCGTCGAAGTTGCGTGGCTTCACCATCTATTCCTTGGCCTCCGCTTGGGGAAGAATCGTTTCCACGCTGGCCGGTGCGATGCCCGCGCTCGTCGGCGAAACCGCGCCGACGGTCTTGTTGAACATGTTGACCAACTCCATCGGCAGCGGGAAGACGATGGTCGTATTCTTCTCGACGCCAATCTCGGTCAGCGTTTGCAGATAGCGCAGTTGCAGAGTCATTGGCTGCGTCGCCATCAGTGCAGCAGCATCAACCAGTTTAGCCGCAGCGTTGAACTCGCCCTCGGCGTGAATAATCTTGGCGCGGCGTTCGCGTTCGGCCTCGGCCTGCTTGGCCATGGCGCGCAGCATATTCTCCGGCATGTCGACCTGCTTGACCTCGACCGAGACGACCTTCAGCCCGAACGGCGCAGTGTGTCCGTCGATGATGACCTGAATGCGCTGGTTGAGCCGGTCGCGATGAGCCAACAGCTCGTCCAGATCGACCTCGCCCAGCACCGAGCGCAAGGTCGTCTGCGCAAACTGCGAGGTCTGGTAGACGTAGTTCGACACCTCAATGACGGCTTTGACCGGATCGACCACGCGCAGCGTAATGACAGCGTTCACCTTCAGCGTGACGTTGTCGCGCGTGATGATGTCCTGCGAGGGAACCTCCATCGCCTCCTGCCGCAAACTGACGCGGACAATGGTGTCGATGGGGCGGAAAACCAGAATAATGCCGGGGCCGGAGGCATCGTGGCGTACACGGCCCAGGCGAAAGACCACGGCCCGCTCGTACTCTTTGAGTATCTTGATGGAGTTCAGAATGTAGAGCAGCAGGATAGCAAGCGCGATGAGAAAGGGGGTTGAGTCAGGCATAGGCGGCGACGGCTTTCCGGCTGGGCGGAGTTTACCAGCCGCAGTGATTGTAAATGCAGCAGGCCCTCGCGCGCCTTGAATACAAATGCGCTCGGCGTTACCCTTCTGGTTACCGCTACACCAACCAGCCAGCAAGAGCCGTGCCGAGCAAAGCAAAGCGGCCCCGGACGCTGATCGCCCAGAGCCGCTTCAATCCCTCTTGTTGCGATTACCGCTTCTTCTTGGGCTCCTTGTAGGTGGGCACCGGAGCCGTCTGCGTAGTGATTCCCACCAGCAGACCCTTCACGTCGTTTGCGTAAGGTCCGGTCGGAGCCAGTTCAAGGTACTTTCTGCAAGCCTCTTCCAGACCCGCAGGCGCGACGATCTTTCCGTCGGGTGTCGCGGTGATGCTCGGAGCCAGCCCTTGCGACTTGAAGAAGTAGGAATCCGGCTTGGTCGGATCGAGAGCAATCATCTTGTTGGCCACATCCACTAGCCCATCCGCCTTCCCCCCGGTCAGGCTCGCGTTATACAACATGATCGCCTCGTTCTGGTAGTATTTCTCGGCGCCCTTCGGATCGGCAGCAGCCGCGGCTTCATACGCTGCAATCGCCTCCGTCGTATACTCCGCTCGTTTGTCAGAACCCACCGCCTGAGCCAGTTTACCCAGCGCGACTCCGAGCTGATTATTGACCACGGAGATCATCCCCAAATCCGGCTTGGCCTGCGCCGCATTCAGAGCGATTGCTTTTTGGTAGGAGGTTACCGCTGCTGTCAACTTATCCGGAACCGACGCGTCGGTCACCTTGGCCGCCTTGGCCGCCTTTTCGGCCGCTACGCCTTCGCCCAGTTGAGCATCGCCGAGAGCGACCCAAAGCACGCCCGCGTCCGGCTTTGCCGTGGTGGCATCGGTCATGGCCTTGATT
>Ga0182011_10004223_pt1 | contig 11554 bp, 15 predicted proteins | sample 711E1DmetaG_FD_120481 | JGI IMG/M metagenome (GOLD analysis project Ga0182011, IMG submission 120481) | Permafrost microbial communities from Stordalen Mire, Sweden - 711E1D metaG | ecosystem: Environmental > Terrestrial > Soil > Wetlands > Permafrost | place: Sweden: Stordalen | collected... | reverse complement strand
CGTGACATTTCTCAGGAAGCGCACTAGCTGACGCGCGAAGTGGGTGGGACTGTGGCCTTCGCCGATCAGTTCGTCGACCAGCACCAGGATTTTTTCACTAGAACCTTCCGCGACCGCTTGCATCACGGTTTCGAGCGCCGCTGCGGGAGCGGAACCGATCAGGCTGCGGACGGCGTCGGCGGTCAGGCGGTCGGAAGTGGAGGCGATGGCTTGGTCGAGGATGGAGAGTGCGTCGCGCATCGAGCCGTCGCCAGCTTCGGCCAGCAGGGCGAGCGCATCCTCGTCGGCGGGGATGTTTTCTTTGGCCACGATGTCGCGGAGCTGACCCATGATGTCGTCGAACTTCATGGCGCGATAACTGAAGTGCTGGCAGCGCGAGCGGATGGTCTGGGGAATATCCTCGGGCTGCGTGGTGGCCATCATGAAGATGACGTGGCTGGGAGGCTCCTCCAGCGTCTTGAGAAGGGCGTTGAAGGCCGCGTCGGTGATCTGATGGGCTTCGTCGAGAATATAAATCTTGAAACGATCGCGGGCGGGACGGTAGCGCGCGGCTTCGCGCAATTCGCGGATTTCATCGATGCCGCGATTGGTGGCCGCGTCGATTTCAATCACGTCCACGGAGTTGCCGTTGCGAATCTCAGTGCAGGAATCGCAAACGCCGCAGGGCTCGGCGACTGGCTTTTCCGACGAGCGGCAGTTCAGGGCCATGGCTAGAATGCGGGCAACCGTCGTCTTGCCGATGCCGCGATGGCCGCTGAAGATATAGCCATGCGCGATGCGGTCCTGCGCGATCGCGTTTTGCAGGGTACGGGTAACGTGTTCCTGGCCGATGACGTCGGAGAATTTCTGCGGCCGGTATTTGCGCGCCAGGACCTGATAGCTCATGCGAATCCATGATTATACAGTCTCACGCGAGTACCGCTTCGGGCCGCGAGCTTCGGGCTTCGAGCGAGCCGTGTGCCCTCGCAACTCGTGGCTCGCAGCCCTGCCGCTTGCGCGGCTGCGTCCAGCGGGGTTACGCTCTTGAAGCGCATTTACTGCGATAGTGGGGGGAATCGCCTATGCAACTGAGAATGAGCACGCGACAGGTGGCGGGCGTGCTGGTGTTGGATTGCAGCGGTCGAGTACTGTTCGGCGAAGAATCGGCCAGCCTGCGCGACACGGTCAAGAAACTGCTGGACCAGAGCCCGAAGCTGGTGATGAATCTGCGCGAAGTGAATTACATCGATAGCGGCGGCCTGGGAACGCTGGTTTCGCTTTACACGACGGCCCGCAACGCGGGCGGCGCAATGAAACTGGCGAGCGTGAGCCGGAACGTGGGCGACCTTCTCCAACTCACCAAGCTGCATACTATTTTTGAAGTGTTCGAGGACACAGAAGCGGCGGCTCAGTCGTTCAAGAGGGATGCAGCTTAGCGGGCCGAGGGAAGAGGCGATTTTGGATGTCGAGCCCCGGAAGAGTGTTGCGGGAGAACTCGGTCGTCCCTCCGGGACTTGAAATCACTATCTTCCACTTTTCCCAGCGCTGAAGCGCTGGGCTAAGCTGGGTCGCCTTTTCGGGGCTGGATTTTCCTGCGCTTCGTTCCATAGGATTGCCCGAAAGTTGGTTCGCACGCATACGCTGAAGGGGCGGCTGATTTCGAGGAATTTCCGGTATCGCTAAAGCGATACTCTGATGCGAATCCGGCTGCGATTAATTGAGGTCGTTCAGTACCAGCGGAGTCGGGGACATTCCGTTATTGCCGCCTGCGTTGTCCAGGAGCACCAGAGTGGTAATCGATCCGTTCGCCGGCCACGCGGCGGTGGGGGCATAGGTAGCAATTGGCGTCTTGTTCCCGTTTACGGTCACGATCATCCAATAGCCAGTGGCGAGGAAGGGAAGGTTTTGGTAGGTGGTCGCCTGCCCGTTGCCGAGGTGGGGAACCTGAGCTGCGTAATTGGTGATGTCCGTGGTGCCGGAGGGGACGAAATAAACATCGGCCCCGTTCGTGGGTCCGCTGGGCGATGCGTTGATGACGCGGAATTCGACGTAGCCCGTCGTCGGCGGGGTGTTGAAGTCCTCGAACGCCTCGGCGATGGCTTCGGTGCTGTATCCATCCAACACAACGGTGTATGGCGTGGCGCCGATCAAATTGGCATCGATATTTGCGGGGACGATCGCGCCGCTGTTCGTGCTGGTGTTGCCGGTAGTAAACGCTTCGATCGGGATACTGCCCGAAGCTACATTCGTGTAGGCGGCGGGGGTCGAGGGGGTTGGCGAAACTGCGTCGAATGCCATGTCGGTGACGATCTTCGATCCGTTGAAATAGACATCCAGGTTATTGGGCGCGTCGGGGACGGCATTGATCACGCGAACCTGCGATTGATTCGTTGATCCGCAACTGGTAGCGACGATGCTCAAGGCGGCAAGGGCCAACGTAAGCGGCAGGGCCTTCAACAAGCGGGACAATTCATTATTCTCCAAAAGGCAGTTTGGCGGTGAACGAGAAGGTTTGTCAACAGCTTGTAAGAGTTGTTCGCTGGGGCTCGGTGAGGCCCGGTTCCTTTTCTCGCAGGGTTGCAGCGGCGCGCATAGTTGGCGCAGGTGCGGTTCGCCCGCGATTAATCGATGTCCTGCAACACCAGCGGAGTCGGATTCATTCCGTTACCGGACTGGTTGTCATAGAGCACCACGGTGAAAATCGCACCGGTTGGCGGATCGTAGGTTTGGCTAAGGAGTGGCGTTGTGGAACCGTGCAACGTAACGACCACTGAGACACCGGTGGTGCCTGGATAGGTAAGGGACTGGTAGCTACTACCCTGCGTCTGGGCAAGGCCAGAAATCTGGGGGATGACGCTGCCGCCGATGTTCGTGTTGGGAGGGATTATGTAAACGTCCACACTGCCGGCTGTGGTATACGATGCGTTGATGACGCGGAATTCCACGTCGCCCGTCGTCGGCGTCGTGTTGTTGTCCTGGACAACAAAGGCAGTAGCGTTGTTGGTGCCGCTTAGAGATCCATACAGAACCACCGTGTAGTCATTGGAGCCGCCGAGGGGAGAGGTAATGGGGTTGGCCCCAAAAATGGGACTAGTGGTGCTGCCCGCTACGTATGCCTGGATCCCAACGGTGCCCGACGCTACACTGAGGTATTGCGCGGGGGGGGTGGTCGGCTGAACATTGCCGAAGGATATGCTGCTCACAACCTTGGTTGAGTTGAAATCGACATCCAAGTCGGAGTTGGGTATGGCATTGACCACACGAATATGCGCTTGATTCGAGCCACAGCCGGTGGCAATGAGGCTCAGGGCGGCAATCGCCAACATAATGGGCAGGGCTTTCAACAATCGAAACATGTTATCGATTCTCCAGAAGGCAGTTTTGTGGCTTAAAACATTGGGATGCACATATCGTAACCGCTGGTTTTATGGGCATGTGTAAATTTTTGTATTGGAGAATCTAGGTTACCATGATTTTCCCGTGAGCATTGTCTGCGAGGTCCGGCAGATCTTGTCCAGAAAGTATTGATTTGTGAAGCGGCGATTCCAATCTTCTACGTCGAAGGCCGGGAGAAAAACGCCGGAGGATAGGCGGGCGCGCGTCGTGCGCTGCATACGGGACTTGCCGGCGGGAACGGTGTCGAGCTACGGAGCAATCGCGCGCGCTGCGGGTTGGCCCGGAGCTGCCCGTCAAGTGGTGCGGGTCCTGCAACAAGTTCCCGGATTGCCCTGGCACCGTGTGGTCGGCGCGGGCGGGGCCATCAAGCTGGGCGGAGAAAATGCGGCGGAGCAAAGATTCCGCCTGCGCATGGAAGGCGTTGCCTTTCGTGGGGCGCGCGTGGATATGAAGCGGCACGAGTTTCACTGGAAGCAGTTGTCGGTTGCCAGCTTCAAGTTGCCAGTACCTCGTACCCGGTCGCGGCGGCCCTGAACACTGGCAACTGGGTACTGGGTACTGGCAACTGATCTACAACGGCAGGTTTCCCTCCAGCAAGTCGTAGAGGCGGTTCGCCGGAACTCGCAATCCGATATAAAAACTTCCGAACAATGCATAGACGGCGCTGACTTGGTCGAAGCGCATCTCGTAGATGAGCTTCTTGAAAACCAGGGGATCGTCGGCGAAGAGGTCGACGCCCCACTCCCAATCATCAAACCCAATGGAGCCGGTGATGATCTGCTTCACCTCTCCGGCATAGCGGCGTCCGACCAGGCCGTGCTCGTTCATCTGGCGCTGGCGTTCTTCCATGGGAAGGGTGTACCAGTTCTTGTCTTCGCCGCGGCGGCGATCCATGGGATAAAAACAGAGGTAACGGTTCGGCGGTATGGTGGGAAAGAGGCGCGGCTTCATCGCTTCTTTCTGGCGCGCGATTATTTCCTGGATGGCGCGGTTCCATGCTTCCGAGTGCGGCTCCACTCCCTCATCGGCTAGCGCCTTGTAGGTCTTCAGCGTCGATTCGTAGAGACCCAGCTCAATCACCGATAAATAGGAGGTCGCGGGCTCGAGGAAGTCGTTGAGCCGGAGGCGCGCCACGTCGAGCTCGGCCTGATTGAGCTGGTCGAAGCTGTTGCGGAAGTGGACCAGCATCAGGTCACCTTTGTGTCCCAGCAGCGAGAACAGCGCAGACTGGCCGTCGGACTTGGCTTCCATCTCGGCCAGCAGCAGCGCGGCTTGGTTCGCAATCTCGCGACGGTCGTTGTCGGGAAGGGCGCGCCACGCGGTCCGGCGGAAGCGCATCATCTGGTGAAGCGTGGCGAAACCTTCCAGCGTCAGCGGCACGGCGGGGAGAGTTGCGGGATGATTTGGATGCATGGATTTGTGGTTGTCCTTGTCTGCAGCAGTTATTGTAATCAATCGGGTCATCTGACCATCGGGTCATCGGGCCATCGAGAGTCAAAGGCATCACCCGATGCCTAACCCCGGGTATCCTCCCTGCCACGGGGCGCGGATTGCCCGAGTGTACGCCGGTGTGCTACAAGCAGCTTATGCGCAAATGGATGAATGATCGTTTAAAGCGCCGCAAAAAGGCCGGAGATGGCGCCAGCAAGGAACCGACCAAGGCACCCGAGCCCTTGCAGCCAAAATACTATGACAACGAGCCCGCTGCGGCGGAGGAAGTTCGCGCGGAAGTCCCAGTCGTAGTTCCTGCCATCGAATCGCGCGGGGAGTCGCGCGGCCCGTCGAAGCCGGAGCCTGAGTCGGCGCTGGACTCGGTACCGGTTGCGGCAGGTGGGGCGGTGGCCGCGAAACCACGCACGTCGCGCCGTCGTCGCGGCCGCGGAGGCCGGGGCGGATCTCGTCAGCGGCCGGCAGTTGCTACGCCTGCACCCGTGGTCGCAACCGAACCATCGGCGGCCGTAACCTCCACGGCCGAAGCCACCGCCCCGGAAGCAGCGGTTGCCCCGCAGTTGCCGGCGGAAGTTGCGCCTCAAACTGCGCCGGCCGAAGCGGCGCCGGTTCCAGTTGCGCCAGCCCCGGCGCGCGCCAGCAAGGGAACGGTCGTGCTGGCCATTGGGCTGCCGGGGTCGGGCAAGAGTTCGTGGTTCAAGCGGCACAACATTCATCCGCTTTCTAGCGATCTGCTGCGCGAACTGCTTTTCGATGACGCGCAGGAGCAGCGCTTTCAGGATCTCGTGTTTTCGAACCTGCGATCCATGCTGAAGGCGAGGCTGATTGCCCGCCGTCCGATGAACTATGTGGATGCGACGAACCTTACGCCGCACGACCGCCACAGCTGGATCAAACTGGCCAAGGATTACGGCTACGATGTGCAGGGATTGTTCTTCGATGTCCCGCTGGAGATTTGCATGGAACGACACCAACGGCGCGGCCGCTCGATCCCAGAAGAGATCATGCGCAAGATGGCGGGCAAGTTGAAGGCCCCGACGTTCGAGGAGGGTTTCTCGAAGATCACGGTGGTGCGGGTGAAGCAGAAAGAGGATGCGCCGGAATCGTAGAAAGTGGAGAGTCGGGCGTCCTCGCCCGACTGGACGGGCGAGACGCCCGTCCCTCCACCGTCGATGTTAGCCCTTCAGGTAGGGCAGGAGCTCTCGAAAGGCGGGCGCGCCCGAGGAACGCAGCAGTTCGTAGGTCATCATCTCGGCCGAGGAAAGAATAGTGCCTGCGGCGCGCATGCGATCCAGGCCAATGCGCCAGTTTAGTTCTGTCCGCGAACTGACGGCATCGGAAGCCACGTGCACCAGATATCCTTCCCTTAGCGCTCCCAGCGCAGTTTGCATCACGCAGATGTGTGTTTCCATGCCGCACAGAAGTACGGTCGTCCGTTGTCCCGGTAAGCGCTTCAGCAAGGAGCAGAAAACTTCGCTGCCGAAGCAGGAGAACATCTGCTTGTCGATGGGCGGAGCGTTCGGCAGCATGGACGCGATGTCGGGCACGGTGTTGCCCAAACCCTTCGCGTATTGTGTCGTCACCAGCGCGGGAATCTTCAGGATTCCAGCCAGGCGAATGAGTAACTGTACGTTTCGCACGAGCCGTTCTTTTTCCCAGATCGGCGGCAGCAATTTTTCCTGCATGTCGACGACGATGAGAGCGCATTGCTCGGCCGCAAGTGGACGGCGCGCCATCTCGGCGTAGTCGCTATCAGTTGGGATTGTTCCTGACAAAGTTTGAGGGAGAGTTCCGCTGCTGGACATGGTAACTCCTGGCACCGCTGCCAGAGATTCTAACGCGACTCTCACTTGATTGTTCCTGCCGCCGATCCGAGGTTGCGGGTGGAGAGCCGGCGCGTCCCCGCCGGCGGACGGGCGAGACGCCCGTCCCTCCACTGAGCGGCAAGGCGCGTCGTTTTGCAGTCTCCGCAAAATGATTTAGAATTCTTCAGTACAGCCTCGTCGTTCAACGGTAGGACATCTGCCTCTGGAGCAGAGTATCGGGGTTCGAATCCCTGCGAGGCTGCCAGCCTTTTCAGCGCGGCAATTTGCTCCTGCTACGCCCTGCGGAGCTTGACCCTCTTTAAGAAGAGGCCCCCCACGGAATACGGCTCTCAATTCAGCGGCGATTGTGACGGGTCGGTCAGAGCGATCAATTTTCCAAGCGGATAGTCTTGTTGGGTAAGAGGAGACGCGGGCTCAGGGTTGACGATAGTCAGCACCTCACCGCTGAGGACTCCCCGGATGACCAGGCAGTCACCGTCGATGGCGACGACCCGGTATCTCTCGTCGAAGATTGACATCCTCTCTGCCATGGAATAATTGGATGCGCAACTTCATATCGGCGATTCTTGACTTGCTGGCGCACGCCGAGGGAAACGGGTTCTGCAATCTTCTAGAATAGTGAGTGGTTGTGAACGATATGCTCACAAATTGATCAGTTACTCCCCGGACAATTCTGCATCCAGTTTCTGACCGGAGAACGCGGATCAAGCTTTGGCCCGTCCTGCATCTCGCTGCGATGAGCGCCGCGTTTCGGCGCCATCCAGGTAGCAGTCTTGTTGGAGATGGCGCGAGTGCGCGGAAACGACGGCGTAGGGTAGACCCAGAAAACGCTTGGCAACGATTCCGGTCACTTCGAGGCCATTGAAGTGTTCCGGCCCTACCCTGCCTAGAATCCGATGCAGTGCGTGCTGGATTTTCTTCGCCCCGAGGGCGCCAAAAAACACCACTTTCACTTCCGACGCGATAAAAAAGAAATTCCATCCGGCGGCGCGAATCTTGCGATCGAGAGCGAGGGCTCCGGGTGTCTTGATCATGCTCCAGCGCCCCGAGTAGGGTTCACTCTCCAACTCAAGGAGCTGGGGCCATTCCGACATCAGGATGGTGCCAACTTGAACTTCTTGTGGCATGGAAGACTCTCTCCGAGCCTAGTTATCGCAAGCTCTTGATTCTGCACGAAATGCATGGTGCCCGATGGGACGGACCCACTGCGCCTATCCCTCAAGTCTGGTCCCTTTTCTGACGAAGTACTGTGCAGAATGGCTCACTTTCAGAAATCCAACCAATTAAAAAAAACTTGATGGCGCGAGGTCACAATTCATGGCAGAGAAATGTCTCTCAGGATTAGAATTGCAGTTAATGGGGGCCTCTTCACCAGCGAATAAGCAAGGCCGGGAGTTCAATCCCAGCACCTTCCTCGCAACCATTGGCGAGGGCAGGAAGAGCCTGACTTTTGCCAGGAAGCAGAAGATCTTCGCGCAAGGGGACAAGGCGGACGAGGTCTTTTATATCCAAAAAGGCAAGGTGAGGCTTTCCGTCGTTTCCAAGACGGGTCGGGAAGCGACCATCGGCTTGTTAACGGACGGAGACTTCTTTGGCGAGAGCGCGCTGGTGGGCCGGACTCAGCGCATGGGATCAGCGGCGGCCCTGACGGATTGTGAAATTCTGCGGATCGACAAGAAGGCGATGATCGATGCGCTGCACCGCGAACACGCGTTTTCCGATCTGTTCGTGGCCTATTTGCTGGCGCGGAATATCCGTTATGAAGAGGATCTGGTCGACCAGTTGTTTAACTCCAGCGAAAAGCGGCTGGCTCGAATCCTTCTTCTGCTCGCTCATTTTGGCAAGGAAGACGTGCCCGAGACTGTGATCCCAAAAATCAGCCAGGAGACTTTGGCCGAGATGGTCGGGACGACACGTTCGCGGGTGAGCTTTTTCATGAACCGGTTCCGGAAACTGGGTTTTGTCGATTACTCCGGTGGCCCGGAAGGCGGGCTGCAGGTCCACAGTTCGCTGCTTAACATAGTTCTGCACGACTAGCCATTCTCCGCAGCGCAAATCCATAAGAAATCAGATAACGGTGGCTTGTATGAAATCGAGAGTGCATTCCACGGTTTGAGCAATCTTGAGCAGCTTTCCAACTCCAAGTGTCTGAGAATGGGTTCTTGAAGGTGAACCATGCCCCCATCGCAGTATCCGGCACGCCAAGGCGCAGTACTTCTTTGCATCGACGATAACAAGGACGTGCTGGAATGCGAGAAATTGTTCCTCGAGAGCTTCGGGTATACGGTCCTGACGGCTCCCAGTGGCGGTAAGGGATTAGAACTGGCCTCTATGCACTCGATTGACGTTGTGATCGTTGACTACCTGATGCCCAAAATGAACGGGCGCGAGTTTGCCATCGAAATGAGGCGACTCCGGCCGCAAGCGTCCATCATCCTGCTCACCGAGGCGACGGATGTTCCGAAGCACATGTTGAACCTGATAGATGCCCTGATCGCCAAGGATTGTTTAGCCAGCGAGTTGTTGCCCGCGATCGCACAATTACACGGATGCGGATGGATCCCTCCGCCTTCGTATGACGCATGACGGTGGAGGAGTCGGCGATGAAAATCTTGCTGTTTGCAGGCCTTGTTTTGGTGGTGCTCGGCATCGCATCCCTGGTCGTGCCCGTTCCCCATACCGAGAGGGAGGGCATTAAGGTTGGAGGCACGAACTTCGGGGTTCAGACCAGTCACAGCGAGCGGGTTTCGCCGATCATCAGTGTTGTGCTGATCGCAGGCGGGATCGCGCTGGGCATTGCTGGTTCGCGTTCGCGAAACTGACGGTCGTTGGCAAGTCGTTCTGCGCGCCTCGTTGCGGGCAACAGAGCGCCATACAAGAGTGTCGCGAAAAGTGTGCAAATTTGAACAGACACGGCCCGGCCTATCGTGGATGATCGTGACACGATGTGGGGCCAAATTATGTCTAATTACCCAGGACGCAAGACGATTCTCTGCATCGACGACGATGACAGCATGCTGGGTTACCAGCGAGCACTGCTCGAAAGACGTGGATTTGAGGTGCTCACTGCCGACTCCGCACGACAAGGTTTGCAAATTGCGTTAGCCAGTGCGGTCGCTGCCGTGATTGTCGACTACCACATGCCCGAGATGGATGGGCATGAAGTCGCGACCGAGTTGAAGCGCCTCCGGCCACAACTTCCGATCGTCATGGTCTCCAGTGACGACAAGGTTCCAGAACACGCATTGAGTGTTGTGGATGCCTTCGTCCCCAAGGACGAAGCGCCCAGCCGCTTACTGCCGGTGATCACTCGAATCTGCGGCGAGTGCCCTCCGGCGCCGAGCGCTCTTCCACTGCCAACTGGCGAGAGGGATGTGCCGGTTTCGCCAAGACCGTGGAGAATCCGGAACGGGAGTGCCCAATTCTGAGAAACCTGCCTTTCCCCGGCACCTCGTCGCTCACCGATTAGGACATTGCAGGGAGATCGTTCTGACGCCTAAGTGAATCCCGGATTGCTGCGACCGCCAAAAAATGCTGGATTACGCCCGACAGAGACGGGGCGAGCCCCGTCTCTACACAAGCGGGTTACAAGCAATACCGCAACTATTCTAAGCTCCGCCAACTTCTCGAGCGTTGGCCTTATACAACACTCCGTCCGCTCACCAGGTTAATGATCAGCACCACCACCGCAATAACCAGCAGCAAGTGAATGAGCGCTCCGCCCACGTGGAGGCTGAAACCAAGAAGCCACAGGATCAGAAGCACAACGAAAATTGTCCAAAGCATGATTAATCTCCTCTGCTTATTTGAGGGTCGCCGAAATGAGCGTCCCCGGGAAACTCATCTGTTATCTTGCCGACCCAACTGGAGCAAGGGACTTCCCGCACTCCAGGCAAGACGATTTGGACCGCGATGTGATTAACCCGCAAAACGGGCACATCCTCTGCGAGGCAAAACCGCGATCCGGTGGCGTAAGCGACGCAATCAGCTTGGAGATGGCAGCATTGACGGAGGCAAGCCGTCTATGAAAGCGATCGCGCAATCGGCGAAGAGCGCGTTCCATCACGATCCACCTTCGTTTTTCTCCCCATGCACGAGTGGTTCCGCGATGAGGCAAGTGGCCGAAGTGCTCTTTAAGGAGGGTCTCCCTTTCCGCATTTCAGCCAAACTAAAGATGACACGTCAGGGGCTTGCCATTCTGTGCAAGATTGCTCACACCTGCCGAAAAGTGTCAGCCCCCACGCAGCGGAGACCGACTCGCTGGCTTTACATATCGGCGAAAGTGAGCAATGCAGACCAGCTATGCTCGCGTCGGATGAGCGATCATGAACGCTGAGACGAGACGCTTCTGTTCTCTCTTTCAGGTTGCCTGAACTAAGTCAGCCCATCTGGAGTCCTCCCCTCTTAGTTCAAGAGATCTGTGCAAGAGATCTCAAAGGAACAATTTCATGAAAAAGATAACCTCGCTGCTCTTGATGAGTTTGATTGGCCTTGTTGGAACCCTCGCGTGGGCTGGCTCGGATCGCGAAAACACGGTCGAGCGCATGCAAAAATCCGTGGATGTTCTCCAATCGATTATGGCAACGCCTGACAAAGGCATCCCGGAAGAAGTACTGAGCGGTGCGAAGTGCATCGTCATCGTGCCCAACCTAGTCAAAGCTGGCTTCATCATTGGCGGCAAGCACGGACGTGGCGTGGCCTCCTGCCGCACGCCGGAAGGTTGGAGCGCTCCCGCATTCGTCTCGGTGGGCGGCGGAAGTTGGGGATTGCAGATCGGAGTCGAAGGCGTGGACCTGGTTCTTCTGGTCATGAACGACCGTGGTTTGCAGCATCTGCTTTCCAGTAAGTTCGAACTTACCGGTGAGGGATCGGTGGCAGCGGGCCCGGTGGGCCGTCATGCATCG
>Ga0182011_10004222_pt1 | contig 11557 bp, 5 predicted proteins | sample 711E1DmetaG_FD_120481 | JGI IMG/M metagenome (GOLD analysis project Ga0182011, IMG submission 120481) | Permafrost microbial communities from Stordalen Mire, Sweden - 711E1D metaG | ecosystem: Environmental > Terrestrial > Soil > Wetlands > Permafrost | place: Sweden: Stordalen | collected... | reverse complement strand
TGCAGGCAAGCCATTGTTTCCGGCGGGATTCACTTTTAAAAGATCCTATCTCCTCAATTACCTCAGGAAAAGCCCCGGCCGCGGTGCGCAGTACGGCTTCAGTTTCCAGGATATGCCACACACCAAGACGTCCCGCGGGCAATATTTTTTCATAAATCAGGGGCATAAAAACACGAAAGAGCCTCCCTGTTAATATATACCATAATGAATTGCATCAAAGGTAGAACAAATTGCCGTTAATCGTAAACTTAAATCAAAAGATTTTCCTACTTTTGCAGCTTAATTTTAACCTGATTTTTATGCATAATATCGTATTGGAAAAGAACGCAAAATTCAAGGTCGCCGATATATCCCTGGCCGACTGGGGGCGCAAGGAAATTGAGATCGCCGAGAAGGAAATGCCGGGACTGATGTCGATCAGGAAAAAATTTTCCGCAGAAAAACCACTGAAAGGAGCGAGAATCAGCGGGTCGTTGCACATGACCATACAAACCGCAGTTCTCATAGAAACTCTCATTGAACTTGGGGCTGATGTCCGCTGGGCATCCTGCAACATCTTTTCAACCCAGGATCATGCTGCTGCAGCTATCGCCGCCAAAGGCATCCCGGTCTTTGCCTGGAAAGGGGAAAGCCTTGAAGAATACTGGTGGTGCACTTATCATGCGCTGACTTTCGAGGGCAATAAAGGCCCTAATCTTATAGTGGACGACGGTGGTGATGCCACCCTCATGATCCATAAGGGTTTTGAAGGTGAAAAAAATCCCGGAATCCTGAAGGCAGCCGCAAACAGCGAGGAAGAAAAGGCTTTCATGAAGCAATTACAGGACGTTTATGTTGAGAATAACCAGCATTGGCATAATGTGTTGAAGGACTGGAGGGGAGTTTCGGAAGAAACAACAACCGGCGTTCACAGGCTTTACCAGATGAAGGAAAAAGGGGCCCTGCTGGTTCCGGCCATCAATGTGAACGATTCCGTGACAAAGTCAAAATTCGATAATCTCTACGGCTGCCGCGAATCCCTGGCCGATGGGATCAAGCGTGCCACCGACGTGATGATAGCAGGTAAGGTGGTCGTGGTGCTGGGTTACGGCGATGTGGGTAAAGGCTGCGCCCGTTCAATGAAATCTTATGGCGCCCGGGTTATTGTAACCGAAATTGACCCCATCTGCGCTCTTCAGGCTGCCATGGAAGGCTTCGAAGTTTCAACAGTTGATGAAGTACTGAAAGAAGGCAATATCTGGGTCACCACGACCGGCAACAAGGATGTTATCACAGCCGGACATCTGGCAAAGATGAAAGACGAATCCATTGTCTGCAACATTGGTCACTTCGATAATGAGATCCAGGTCGAGAAACTGAACGCCTGGCCCGGTATCCGTAAAGTGAACATCAAACCTCAGGTGGATAAATATATCTATCCCGACGGGAAATGCATATACCTGCTTGCTGAAGGAAGGCTCGTGAATCTTGGCTGTGCAACCGGCCATCCCTCCTTTGTTATGTCCAACTCATTTACCAACCAGATCCTGGCCCAGCTCGACCTCTGGAAGAATAATTACGAGGTTGGTGTTTATCGTTTATCAAAGAAACTGGACGAGGAAGTTGCACGACTCCATCTTGAACAACTTGGAGTAAAGCTTACCAGGCTTTCAGCTGAACAGGCAGACTATATCGGTGTACCCATTGAAGGGCCTTATAAGCCGGAACACTACCGTTACTAGTAAATAGCGAAATGACGAAATTCAGGAATAGATCTTTTCGCCATTTCACTATTTCACCATTTATACATCACAAACTAATTTGTAATGTATAAATTCGTCCCATCATAGTTCGTATGGTATTGCTTTAAGGGCCACTGGGTTGGCCCATTAAAAACCGAACCGTCAGTCAGAATATATTTCGATTTGCATTGGGGGCAATGACAGATAATTCCGGAGGCATCCACCCTTACCTGGGCGCTGTCGGCAGTGGGGTCATAAGGGCAGGCCCTCTCATAAGCCATAAATTCAGTCTCCGACACACGGTAAATGATGATCCCCCGATATCCGCCGGTTACAGGCACCCATCCTCCAGCATGATTCAGTTCAATGTATTGTGTTGAGTTCGGGTTAATAACAAAATTCACCGCTACATAAGGGATGTTCGGTTGTTGATTCTGATTTTTTTTACTACAGGAGAATAAAGCAGTTACCAAAAAAACTAATAAAAACAATCCCGGAAGGATGTATCTTTTCATAAATGATAAATATCTGTATCAGCTAACGTAAAATTACTGCAAATCTTATGCCATAAAATATTTATTTATTCCGGAACCGGATAAAAATGTTATGTATTCAATCCGGGAATTCATTGAATTTTGTATTTTCGTAGCAGGTAATTCCCTGAACAACCAGTTTAACTCAATTATATGATGCGACTCAGCAGGCTTAAACACTTGGTTTTCTTATTGTTGGTTGTTATAATTTGCCTGCCGGGCGTTCAGGCCCAGGAACAGAAAGTCAACCAGAAAAAAATCAATAAAGAAAGGGAAAGGAAACAGAAACAAGCAGAAAAGGACTACCATAATGCGGTAAAGCGTCATCAAAAGTCACAATCGAAGAATACCAAAGCAATGATGCACCAGAGCAGGAAAGAATCAGGCTCCAATACACCGGTTAAAAAGTGATAGGATTTTTAAATTGTGAGACTTCCACTATAACGATCAATTTCAGCGTGTTATCCATTTGGTTTTCGCATAATTTAGAATGGTTATATATTTGTATGGCTTATGAAAAAAATTTAATTTCATTTTAAATAATTATTACTTTTACCACCTTTTCAAGCGCATCATAATCTAACATAAAATTGTAAGGTATGTTAAGACATTTACTATTAACTCTTGCGTTCGTACTGACAACAAGCTTGTTGGTATTTTCTCAAACCGGATCCGGGACCCTCAAGGGGAAGATTGTTGACAAGAAAACAAAGGAACCTATTCCGTTTGCCAACATTATTATTGAACTTGGCGGTGTCCAGGTAGGCGGTGCCACTACGGATTTTGATGGCAACTATCTGATCAAGCCTATTCCTCCCGGTAAAGTTGACCTGAAAGCTTCATATGTAGGCTATAAGCAATTGCTGATGAAGGGTATCCAGGTTCTTCCGGATAAAATCCAATTTCAGGATCTGGAACTTGAACAAACATCAATCAACCTTACAGAAGTCCAGGTTGTCGACTATAAGGTTCCTCTGATCTCCAAAGACCAGACCACATCAGGGGGAACCGTCACATCGGACGAAATTGCCAAAATGGCCAACCGTTCCGCCGAATCAGTCGCAACCACCGTGGGCGGTGTTACAACCGACGCCAATGGTGGGATTACCAGTATGCGTGGCCAGCGCACAGCCGGTACGGTTTATTATATCGACGGTATGCGTGTCACTGGGAGTAACGCCCTTCCCCAGTCGTCCATTGAACAGGTTGAAGTTATTCTCGGCGGTACTCCGGCAGCATACGGAGACGCTACCGGAGGTATCATCAGTGTTACGACCAAGGGACCTTCAAAAGATTTCAATGGAGGAGTTGACCTCCAGACTTCCCAGTTTCTTGATCCCTTCGGATATAACCGTCTTGGCCTGAACTTTACAGGTCCTGTTTTCTCTAAAAAAGATACTGTTAAAGGCACAAAAACCCCTATTATGGGCTTTTTCATTGCCGGTGATTTTATTTATTCCAAGGACGGAGCTCCGTCAGCCTATCCTTTATATAAATTGAACAGCAGTACACTTGATTTTCTGAAAACAAACCCGTTACGCCTGTATGGCGAGTCCCAGGGTGTTTTTTATAATAATGAATTCCTCACCTTCGACGATTTTGACAAAACAAAATCAACTTTAAATTCCAAGGGATATAACGTTAATGTTTCCGGCAAACTTGATTTCAGGGTATCAAAGAGTATCAATCTTTCCTTTGGTGGTACATTTGCATATAACAACAACCATAACTTCTACTATCCATACTCATTAATGGATTGGGAAGGCAATTCACTAAGCCAGGGATATACATGGCGCCTTAATGGTCGTTTCACCCAGCGTTTTCTCTCAGGCCAGGATACCAAATCCTTCATTAAAAATATGTACTATTCTATAGGCGCCGACTTTACCAGGAGCTATAGCGAGACCGAGGATGCGACTTTACAAAAGGATCTTTTCAAATACGGCTATGTGGGTAGTTTCCAAACCCATACCATCCGCCAGTACACTGCTCAGCAGGCATATGACAGTATTGCCCATAAATGGGCCCATCTGATGAACAACACACGTGATACTATTGTACTGTACAAACCCTCGGATATCAACCCGGAGGCTTCAGCCTGGACCTCACAGTATTACAGTTTCTTTGACGATCCTGCCGGGCATTATGATAATATTAATGATATTATTTCAGGAAGGGGCCTGATCAATGGGATGCAACCCACGGGAGCTTATTTAATGTGGGGCGCTACCGGTGATCATATTAGCGGTTATGCTAAAAGTATGTCGGATCAGATTGCCATCAATGCCTCGTTTGCAGCTGACCTTGGAAACCATGAAATCCAGTTAGGCCTCCAATACCAGCAAAGAACTGCAAGAGCTGTAAATTACACAGTTAACGGAGGTGCAGTTAGTTTATGGTCATTAATGACAGGTTTGGCAAATTTCCATCTTTCACAGCTTGACAAATCCAATCCCCAGCTTGTTTACCGTGATGGGGTGTTCATGGATACCATCAATTATTTCAAAAAATACGACCAGCCCTCACAGCGTAATTTTGATATCAACCTGCGTAAAAAACTCGGCCTGCCTGTCGATGGAACCGATCTGATCGATATCAACTCTTACGACTTCGATAACAACACCATCAATTACTATGATAAAAACATGAAACTTCATAAAGCAACCAGTAGCTCCCCTATTTTCTCCATTGACATGTTCAGCGCTGATGAGTTGTTGAATAATGGTAACAACCTGGTTTCCTATTATGGTTATGACTATGCCGGCAATAAAATGTCGGGCCAGCCTGCGTTTGAAGATTTCTTCACGGCTCAGGATGCTAACGGGAATTTCACCCGTCCCATAGGCGCCTATCGCCCGATATATATGTCAGGTTACATTCAGGATAAATTTGCCTTCAAAGACCTGATCTTCAACATCGGTATCCGCGTAGACCGTTTCGACGCCAACCAGATGGTGCTCAAAGATCCATACCTCTTTTATTCTGCATATACCGTCTCTTCCTTGCCAAGCACACCATTGAAGAATATTGCGGTACCCTCCAACATAGGCGGAAATTATGTAGTCTATGTTGACGATTTGTATAATCCCGGCAATATCACCGGTTTCAGGGACGGAAATAACTGGTACACAAAAGACGGTACGCCTGTAACCGACCCCCGCATTGTTGACCCCACCGGTGTGAAACCGTATCTGATTGACCCGGGGAACCAGGTAATTACCGGTGAAGTATTCAAACAGTATACTCCCCAGGTCAATGTAATGCCCCGTATCTCGTTCTCATTCCCCATCTCCGACGACGCTCTGTTCTATGCACATTACGACATTCTTACCCAGCGTCCTCAGCAGGGCCAGGTCCAGGTTGACCCGATACATTATCTGTTTATTGCAACAACAGGATCAACCGGAACAATTACCAACCCTAATCTTAAGCCGGAACAGACGATTGACTATGAACTCGGTTTTCAGCAGAAGATCAACAATGCATCTTCCCTGAAACTTGCCGGCTTTTACCGTGAAATGCGCAACCAGATCCAGCAGTACCGTTTATCCGGAGCTTATCCAAGGACTTATTATTCATACAATAATATCGACTTCGGAACAGTCAAAGGTTTAACCCTTACCTATGACCTGCGCCGTACCGGCAACGCACGGATACGGTTCAACTATACATTGCAATTTGCAACCGGTACAGGTTCCGATGCTGATGCTGCTGCCAGCATCATCCGCTCCGACCAGCCTAACCTCCGTACCCTGAACCCATTGAGCTTTGACCGCCGCCATCAGTTCAATATTTCTCTTGACTACCGCTGGGGCTCAGGCAAGGATTATAACGGCCCGGTCATCAACCGTAAAAAGAAAGGCAAACCTCCCGTACAATTCCTTTCAAACTTCGGAGGTAACCTCACACTTACGGGTGGTTCAGGGACTCCATACACAAAATCAAGTCAAATTCTTGCTTTTGGAGCAATGGGTCCAATTCAGGGTTCTATCAATGGCGCACGCCTTCCCTGGCAGTTCCTGCTGAACCTGCGCATCGACAAGGAATTTGATTTTGCTCTTACCAAGAAAAAACAGGGCGGTTTGGATGTTTATCTTGAAATCAATAACCTCCTGAACACCAAGAACGTTACTGTTGTTTATCCTGCTACCGGCTCGCCAAAAGATGATGGGTTTCTTACTGCTCCGGAATGGCAGAATGCCATTAGCCAGCAGGTATCACCACAATCATATCGTGATCTTTACTCTGTGTATATCCAGAATCCATATAACTACAGCAACCCAAGGACAATCAGACTTGGTTTAATGTTCAATTTCTAAGACGGGGAAATAAAGGTTAAAGAAGTACGTATGAAAACAAATAATATTACCATGAAAAATATTTTTCAAGTTTCAGTGATTGCACTTGGCTTTTTACTGGTGACCGATGTACTGATAGCACGCGAAGAAACCGTGTTACATCACAAAAGTGGCCCTCCATTAAAGGAAATCGCTGCCGGTTTTAGCCCGGGATCTTCTTATAAATACCTTGATATTAATAACGTAAGTACTTTAATTTATTCATATGGTAATGGATGGTGGGCTAATAGTGTAGCTGCATATGAAATTCCAAAAGGTTCAAAGAAAACATCTTTGTTTTCATTTTCACTTTGGATCGGAGGTATTGATATGAATAATAACCTGAAATTAGCTGCTTACAGATATGGACAAGGGCCAACTAATGGAACCGCTCAATCATGTAACGATTTTTGGCCGGGACCTCTGACAATCGACGGAACCGCGTCAATCACAAGTGATGTCTGCTCGAAGTACGACCAGTTATTTCCTATGTCACGTGCTGATGTGCAGGCATTTCTTGCATGGTGGGATGATCAGGCTTCATATCCCAATTATACAATTCCAAAGGATATACTGAACTGGCCAGGTAACGGAGATCCGGCTAAAGGACAATCGTTATACCTGGCACCTTTTTTCGACCAGAACGGTGATGGTGTGTATGATCCACAAAGTGGTGATTATCCTTATTATGACCTCAACAATGAGCTTTGCCCCAACAAGCTCAAGGCTGGTGAACACCTGAGAAGGGCTCATATCCGCAATGGTGAACCTTCCGATACAGCCGGTATCCTCGTTGACCAGGTCATTAAAGGCGACCAGACACTCTGGAGCGTCTATAACGACAAAGGAAATTATCATTCTGAAACCCAGGGCGCTCCAATCGGTATGGAAATCAGGGCACAGTATTTCGCCTTTGCCACCAACGACGAAATCAATAACATGACCTTTTACTCCTATGAGATTATCAACCGTTCTACCTATACACTTTCCGGAACTTATTTTTCACAATGGGTGGATCCGGACCTGGGTTGGTATTTAGATGATTATGTTGGTTGCGATGTTTCGCGTGGTTTAGGATATTGTTATAATGGAACACCCATCGACGGCAACGGCCAGACCTGGGCCTATGGCGCTCACCCTCCGGCAGTTGGTGTTGACTTCTTCCAGGGCCCCTATCTTGATGCCGACGGTTATGATAACCCTTCTTTCAAAGGACCCGGGATTAATGGCCCTTCATTTAAAAGCATGCCGAATGCATGTGATATCGTTTCTTATGACAATCAGGTTATCAATATGACCTGGGGCGCTCACGGTGAATTCAGCGGCCCCGTGCTAGTTAAAGCCGAAGCCATTAACGGTATCAATTTTGGCGATGGGATTGTCGACAATGAACGATTCGGTATGCGCCGTTTTGTTTACCATAATAATAGCACTTCAGGTGTACCTTCTTACATGACAGACCCTGCATATGCATCAGAATACTATAATTTTCTGCGTGGTATCTGGAAAGATAATACTAAAATGGTTTATGGAGGCAATGCAAATGTTCAGGCAGGTGGTTATGGCCCGGCATGTGATTTCATGTTTCCAAATGATACCGACCCCTGTCTATGGGGTACAGGTGGAAAGGAACCTAATAAACCTGGTCTCTGGACGGAAGTAACTGCAGGCAATAATCCTGCCGACCGTCGTTTCATGCAATCGGCCGGTGAATTTACCTTACTCCCGGGTGCATGTAATTATATTACGGTTGGTGTACCATGGGCACGCACTGTTTCCGGAACTCCCTGGCAATCTGTTCAGCTCCTCCAGCTGGCAGATGATAAATGCCAGACCCTTTTCGATAACTGCTTTGCCGTATTGAACGGACCGGATGCTCCTGACCTTACCATTGAAGAACTTAATGAGGAACTTATTATTTATATTTCTAATCGTAAATTCAACGATCCAGGTAACAATTACGAAGAAAAATACCAGGAATGGGACCCCACAATTCAGACTCCAACCGGTGTAACCAAACGCTATGACTCCCTGTATCATTTCGAAGGGTACCAGATCTTTCAGCTCCATGATGCCACAGTATCAGCCGCCGACCTGGGTGATGCCACAAAAGCAAGACAGGTTGCTCAATGCGATATCAAGAATGGTGTCTCTAAACTGATCAACTGGACCTTTGATCCCAATCTCGGCGGCAATGCCGGTCAGGTTATGGTCGAGGGTTCCGACCTGGGTGTCAATCATTCCTTTGTGCTCACTACAGATTTATTCGCTCAGGGCAATGCTACCTTTATCAACCACAAGCAATACTATTATATGGCCATTGCTTATGCCTATAATAATTACAAACTATACACACCAATTGATCCATCAGGCTTTGACGGTCAGAAAAAAACTTATCTCAGTGGCCGTAACAATATTCAACAGTATACTGCAATTCCTCATATTCCTGTTGGAACCATTATCAACTCTACTTATGGTGAAGGTCCTGAGATCATCCGTATCGAGGGACAGGGTAATGGTGGTATGATTATTGACCTTTCCCAGCAAACCATTGACTCAATCATGATGAAACCCCCTGAGGATTCTATTACTAATCCATACGGTAGTCCGGATTACCCTATCGCATACAGGGCTACATATAAAGTGGGCTACGGTCCTCTCGGGGTTAAGGTCATTGACCCCTTAAATGTTCCCAATGGGAAATATATGGTAAAACTTGATTCCATGGTTCCCGGGCCCGCCGGCAACCCGTTCTATAACAGAAACATAAAATTTGGCCACTGGACTTTGATTGACATGATAACTTACCAGAAATACCGTTCCGATACAACCACAATATATCCGTATGAATCCCTTTTCATGGATCTGGGTTTTGCCCTGACCATCAATCAGGTTCCTTATCCCGGTGACTCGGTAAGTTCAAGTGGTGTGGCTGATAATAACGGCCTTCTCTGGGCTCCTCCGGCTATTTACCAGGATAGTACCAGGAAGTGGCTGAGCGGTGTACCGGATAATGATGTTCCCTCCTCCACATTAAACTGGATCAGGGCAGGAACATATTATTCAACAACCGCTGGACAGGGCATATATAGTGATTATGATATGCCTAAACGTCCCTGGGACCCGAATAAAAGCCTTGGTAAGATGCAAACCCTTACTGTTCCCTATACAATTAATGGTGTAACATCTATCGCAACCGGCGCTACCTGGGCTCCGTATGTTTTAACTGCAGGTTCAGACCAAAGTCCTAATTACATAGGTCCTGCCTACTCTTTGCCCCAGAAAAAGCAATATTGTTCCCTTAATGATATCCCAAGCGTAGACGTGGTCTTCACCCGGGATAAATCGAAATGGACCCGATGCGCTGTTGTTGAGTTGTGCCATGATACGTCTCTTTCCCAGGGTCATGCATCCGCCTTCTCATTGAGAAATGCTCCTTCCGTAAACGTCGATGGTCTGTCCGGTGTGATCAATTCGGATCCGAAATACAACTCCAACTATATTAGCCCGACAAGTATGAGTTGGTTCCCCGGATATGCAATCAATATTGAAACAGGTGAACGTCTTAATATTATGTTCGGCGAAAATTCCTGGCTTGGAGCTGATAACGGCAGCGATATGATTTTCAATCCATCTTCACGTATATACAACTCATCAGGTTTTCCTGTTTTCGGAGGACAGCATTATATTTATATCATGGGGCATATGACGAAAGATTATCTATCGGCAATCTTTTTGAATTTTCCTGCTTATGATGGTGGTTCTTTTATTGCTTCTACTCTGCAGCGCAAACCGCTTAGTGTCTATCAGGCTATGGTATTCGGAACTGCACTGTATACTTCAATCCCGCTTTCAGTGGATGGGATTCCCTGGCTGGATAACCAGGTTACTATTAAGATCCGTGTAAACAGGGCATACCAGAGATATTACTCTCAGCCTCTGCCAAGCGGATCAACGGATACATTGAACAGGAATTACCCGGTTTACGAGTTTAATACCTCATCCATTGCATCTCAGGTCAATAACCATGATAAAGCAAGCAGTGACCTGGATCTGATCAACGTAGTTCCTAATCCATACTATGCATATGACGACTATGAGCGTAACCAGCTGGATAACCGTATCAAGATTGTCAACCTTCCTTTGAAATGCACCGTATCGATTTTCGACCTTAGTGGAACCCTGATCCGTCAGTTTGTTATAGATAAATCCGGCATATCGGAACCACGTTCTTCCACTCTCGGGATAAATACCGACTCGAAAACCTCTATTGATTGGGATCTCAAGAATTTTGCCGGTATTCCAATTTCCGGCGGAGTTTACCTGATTCACGTCAAAGCTGATAATTTAGGCGAACGAACCTTAAGATGGTTCGGAATATTGCGACCTGTTGACTTGAACTCATTATAACGGTTTAAATTTTTGAGATGATGATAACAACAAAAAATTTCAGGACTATGAAAAATATATACAGACTTCTGATTGCAATATTCTTCTTCGGTTTGGTTGTGGTTCCTACCTACCATGCCTCCGCCGGTAATAAAGACCGCTCGGGACAGGCCGGTGCATCGGAATTACTGATAAACCCCTGGGCCAGAAGCTCAGGTTGGGGTTCAGCCGGAACCTCATGCACCCAGGGGCTCGAAGCAATGTATACCAATATTGCCGGCACGGCCTTTACCAAGGGAACCGAAATCATATTTTCATATACCAACTGGTTGTCAGGTTCGGGTGTGAATGTGATGGCATTTGGTTTCAGCCAGGCTATCGGAAAGAATGGCGGGGTGTTAAGCGCTGCATTTATGTCGATGAATTTCGGCGAAATTAACATCACAACCACGAATTCACCCCAGGGAGGTGTAGGTACCTTTAAACCAGCCTACCTGAATATAAACCTGTCCTATGCCAAAGCTTTCTCGAACAGCATTTACGGGGGGTTGAATATTAAGCTTATCAATGAGTCTAT
>Ga0182011_10004221_pt1 | contig 11557 bp, 11 predicted proteins | sample 711E1DmetaG_FD_120481 | JGI IMG/M metagenome (GOLD analysis project Ga0182011, IMG submission 120481) | Permafrost microbial communities from Stordalen Mire, Sweden - 711E1D metaG | ecosystem: Environmental > Terrestrial > Soil > Wetlands > Permafrost | place: Sweden: Stordalen | collected... | reverse complement strand
TACGTGCAGCCTCAAGGAGTTTACCCTGCCGGTTAAACTCGGCGATCCTCTCAGCAAGCTCCGTCTTGATGTCGTCTATAGCAGGTTCCAGCTTTTCAGGCGATGTAACGAAATGCTTTGCCGGGAAGATATCTATAGATTCTTTCTCAGCCAGTACCTCACCGGTCAGGCTGTCGACTTCCACGATCCTCTCGATTACGTCACCCCAGAATTCAATGCGGATGGCAATTTCCTCATATGCAGGAAGTATTTCGAGCGTATCACCACGGATGCGGAATTTGCCGCGTGAGAAGTCGAAGTCATTCCTTTCGTACTGCATGTCCACGAACTTGCGGACCAGCTTGTTTCGCTCTATCTTCTCATTCTTGTGTATGTTTACAACAAAGCTCAGGTATTCTTCCGGTTCTCCCAGTGAATAAATACATGAGACGGAGGCCACTATTAGGACATCCCTGCGCGTCAACAGTGCACGCGTAGCCGCGTGCCGCATCTTGTCGATCTCCTCGTTGATATCAGTGTCTTTCTCGATATAGGTATCGGTCCGTGGAATATATGCTTCAGGCTGGTAATAATCGTAATAGCTCACAAAGTACTCTACAGCATTATCAGGGAAAAACTCTTTAAACTCGGTAGCAAGCTGTGCGGCCAGTGTTTTATTGTGGCACATCACCAAAGTGGGACGCTGCAGACGCTCTACCACGTTGGCCATGGTAAATGTCTTGCCGCTGCCGGTCACCCCCAGCAGCGTTTGCTTATTGAAACCGGCTTCTACCCCACGAACCAGTTCGTCCACTGCCTGCGGCTGATCACCGGTCATCCCAAAGTCAGAAACGATTTTAAAATCAGGCATAGCTTAATAATTATAAGTTCCAAAGCCTAAAACACTAAATAAAAATGCTTTAGATTTAGAGCTTAATCCCGGTGCTTCGGGATAGTATTTAGCGCTTAGAATTTTCTTCGATTGAAATTTGGAATTTATTTAGAGGACAGCCGTTGCAGCGCCTGTCTTACTTTCTCTTCCAACGTCATGTCGTCAGTCTGAGGAATGCTGCTTAAGGCCTGCGTGGCTTCCCTGATGGAATATCCCAGGCCGGTCAGAGCAGCCACGGCATCACTGTCGCCCTGAGATATTGCCGGAATGATCTCTCCCTCCCAGCCTTTCTCAAGTTTGCTCTTGAGGTCGAGGATGATACGGCCGGCGGTCTTTTTACCTATGCCGGGCACCTGGCTGAGCAGGTCGGCATTGCTGCCCATGATGGCAGACGCAATCTGCTCTGCGTTCAAAGTCGTCAACAATGCCAGTGCCACTTTGGGGCCTATACCGCTGACAGTAATCAATTGCTCAAAAAGTGACAGCTCCTGAGGGGAGGAGAAACCGTAGAGAGAAATATTGTCTTCACGCACGTACAAGTGAGTATGTAGAAAAACTGTGTTTCCCGGATGGCCCAACCTGGACAGGGTGGACCCGGGAACGCTAATCAAAAAGGAGACAGCGCCCGCCTTTATTATGACAGAGTTATTGCCCTTGCTTGCAAGTATACCTTCAACTGCAGCGATCATTATTTATTTTCAATATCCCCTTTTCAGTATGTCGTCGAGGTGCTTCTGGTTAAGGTGGCAAATAGCTACCGCCAGTGCATCCGCTGCATCACTGGCCTCGGGCAGGTCCGTGACTCCCAATTGGAGCTTAACCACCTGCTTCACCTGGTCTTTGCTGCTCCTGCCATAGCTCGTAACCAGCTGCTTAACCTGTGTAGGCATGTATCGGAAAACGGGCAGCCTTGCCTGGGCAGCCGCCAGGATCGCAACGGCCTGCGCACGGCCTATGGCCAGTGCCGACCGTGCATTCCCTGCCACAAACGGCTCTTCCAGGGCAACCACTTCCGGTTTATATTCAGAAATCATTTTTGTTAACCCTTCGTGCAAGACACGAAGCCTTTCCTCGATAGGCATTTTTTGCGGCACGCTAATTACCCCGCAAACAATCATCACGATGCTGCCTCCACCCTTCTCTTCAATCACACCGTAGCCCATATTCAATGTGCCGGGATCTACACCTAATACACGCAATACCTTATTCCTGCTTCACTTTGAGGATGGTTTTGCAGCCGGCGCAGCCGTCTGCGTCACGTTAATAGAAACCGTTTTAATCGCACTTCCTGAGGAATTGGCAGCCGACAGTTTGTAAGTAGTAGGAGAAGTTGGCGATACATTTTTAGTCCCGGTTGCTGAAACATCACCAATACCATGATCGATCGTAACAGTCGTCGCATTAGTGACATTCCACGAAAGAACAGTTGTGGCGCCGGGCGCTATGGAAGCAGGTGTTGCCGAAAACTGAATAACGGGCACGTTGGTTTTGTCGGCACTCGGTAGGGTTATCAGGGGTTTTTCCTGCTGGGAAGGCGAAGATGTCGAGGTAGTATCTGTAGGCGCGGGCGAGGATGTATTAGAAGTGGAGCAGGAAATTGCAATAATGAGCAAGGGCAATGCAAGAAGCGACAGAAAACCGATATTTCTTCTTTTCATATTTAACGCTCCCCCCGGACTATAAAATCCGGAAAACTGCTTCAATCTGTCCAATATTAGAGAACAGAAGGCTAAGCTTCCGCCTTCAGTTTCTCGATAAGAGCGTCGCTGTACTCAAGGTTGGAGAATACGCGTTGTACATCGTCAAGATCTTCCAGCCGTTCAATTAATTTTACTGTCTGGAGGGATTCTTTTTCAGGCAATGTAATCGTATTCTTCGGCAACATTGTAACTTCTGCAGAGATAATTTTAGAGCGCTTTTCAACGGCCTGTTTTACCAGCTCAAAATCTTTGGGTTCCGTATATATCTCCAGAACACCTTTATCCTCTTTGGCATCTCTGGCCCCTGCGTCAATGGCAGATAATGCAAATTCATCAGCGTCAATACCTTTGGTATCCACTGCTATCACACCAGTATTTTCAAACATCCATGCAACAGAGCCGTTCTCACCCAGGTTGCCACCATACTTCATGAAAGTGCTTCTGATCTCAGCGACCGTCCGGTTATGGTTGTCAGTCATAGCTTCAACCATAATTGCGATGCCCGCCGGACCGTAGCCTTCCATGACCATCTCGGCCAAAGCGGCGCCTTCACCTGCCCCACTACCTTTTTTGATAGCATTCTCGATATTGTCCTTGGGCATATTGGCTTCACGTGCCTTCTGGACAGCAAGACGCAGACGAAAATTGCCTTCGGGACTGGGGCCACCCTGCCTTGTAGCAATAATAATTTCGCGTGTCAGTTTCGTAAACTGCGCACCACGGCGTGCATCAGTTACGCCTTTTGCTCTCTTAATGGAAGACCATTTAGAATGTCCCGACATGCTATCCCCTCACCGAATTATTTTTCATCATTGTGTAATAAGAATAAATCATTACGCAATCATATTGCAACAACTAGTCATTCCGGCTTCCCGTCTTAGCTAGATTTGATGTTATAATGGGACGAGTTTTTCATAATTATGACTCTGCATATCCTTGAATTTATTACGCAACTGGTCTCCACCTGGGGATACCTGGGTATTTTTGTCACCATGACGCTGGAATCCATGCTGGTCCCGATACCCAGCGAGGCGGTTATGCCATTTGCCGGGTTTCTGGCTTACGAAGGGAAAATGACTATTTGGATGACTGTCCTGGTCAGCACCCTTGCCAATATGCTGGGATCAATCATCGCATATATGATAGGGAAATACCTGGGAAGGGGTTTTGTGTCAAGATACGGCAAGTACGTTCTGCTGAACATGCATCACGTTGAACTGGTCGAAAAATGGTTCCAGAAATACGGCAGTGTGACAGTTCTATTCTCACGTATGCTGCCGGTAGTGAGGACCGTCAACGCAGTCCCTGCAGGCATAGGCAAAATGAACCTGTTCAAATTTTGTCTTTACACTTTCGTCGGTTCGGCACTCTGGAATCTGATGCTTGTTTGCGTAGGATATTTTTTCAAAGAGAACTGGAATATACTTGAAAAATATACTATTTACATTGATATCGTGGCGGTTGCCGCTATAATACTTGTGATAGTCTACGTCGCAAGAAAAATTAAATGGGGCAAAAATACCGAGTGAATCCGCATATAACCTCGACACCCAGGCTATATAATCTTAAAAAGATAGTCGAAGTCTACATGAATAAGGTGCCAATGGTACATGAGCACTGCGACCGCTGCCTTGCCGGCGCCAGGTGGCACAGCAATGCTGTGCTCATGGTAGTAGACGCGGCTTTCGACTCTATAGGCTTAAACTACTTCCAGTCTGTTGTCCCCAAAGTTGAACTCTTCCGAAAGGAGTACGTTGAAACTGGTAAGATTCAGACTATGGAAGACCTGGGCAAAGCAGATGATTCGAATCTGAAGGAAATATGGAAAAATGCCCGCTCCTGGAATGTTGCCAGGGAGATTGCCCGCCATTTAGCAATACTTAAGAAAAGGCATACACTGGATGACAGGGCAGCCCTTATCCGCTGGGCAAAAAACGCCCCGCTTTCGGGTTGGGAGTTAGATCCGGTAGGCGAAGTAAGCGGAGTAGGCATCAATACGTATCAATACCTCCGGATGATGGGCGGCATCGACACCGTCATGCCGGATAAAATTGTTAAGAAAGTAATTTACGAAATACTGAGCAAGGCAAATATCCCTTTGCCCGAAAGTGACCTGGACTTTATATTGCTGGTAGAAAAACTGGCGCCGCAGGCGGGGTATAAAGCTATAGAACTGTGCTGGATGACATGGCTGATACAAAGCGAGGCAGGCTTAAGCAGGACTGAAAAATACGCAATCCTGTTGCCTAAAATATGAAGAATAATGAAGAACGCGTAAAAGTAGAACTGGAACAACTCGAAGAAAAGGAAGAGATAAAGCCCGGGTTTTGGACCAAAGACAGGGTCATACAAATTGCGACGCTGCTTCTGGTTATCGCACTTTTTCTCATTATATTCTGGCAGCGCAAGAGCATCATGGAATTCTCCCGCCAACTCAGCGAATACGGGGGACTTAAATATGTCGGGGTCTTTATACTTTCGGCAGCAGCTTCAGCCACTATAGTTATTCCAGTGCCGGGGCTGGCCATGACCTCCGCTTTCGGCGCATTTTCGACAAATCCATGGGACCCTCTCTGGTTTGGAATTTCGTCCGGGTTAGGAGCTACATTGGGTGAATTCACAGGATATATGCTGGGTTATAGCGGGCGCATGGCGATCCCCTATACCAAGACGTATGAGAGGATTGTTGGCTGGATGCAAAAATGGGGCAGTTGGACAATTTTTGCACTCGCTTTCATACCGAATCCTTTATTTGACATAGCCGGGATGGCCGCCGGAATATTGAAATACCCGGCATGGAAATTCCTGCTGGTGGGAGCGGCCGGCAGGCTGCCCAAACATATACTCTTTTCCTATCTGGGGTACTGGGGCATACATCTATTTCCCAAATAGAATATAGAGCGAGGTCTAAATATGGAACAGGAAAAGTCGTTAGAAGACAGGCTCAACGTGCTGGAACAAAAAGCAGGGGATTACGAGGAGTTATACGGCAGTTGCGCCCAGGGAACTTTGATGGCGCTGCAGGAAGAATTCAAAATGGGCAACGCTCAAACTATCAAGGCAGCTACCGCCATGCCCGGAATAGCTCTCAGGGGGGAAACATGTGGGGCGGTGATCGGCGCGATAATGGCGTTGGGACTTGCCTTCGGCAAGGATAAACCGGACGATTTTGCTGCGGTCCAACGCACTACAGGCGCATCGCGTAAGCTGTGCAGGCGCTTCGAAGAGGAATTCGGCGGATGCAATTGCCGGGATGTACAGCACCACATGTTCGGCCGTAGCTTCAACCTGACCGATCCGAAAGACCAGATGGAATTTATTAAGGCCAACGCATCAAATAAATGCCGTGCTCCTGCAGGAAAGGCCGCCAGGATCGCTGGAGAAATTATTCTCGCGGACCATAATAAATAGTCTTCTTACGTTGAAAAATTCGCACGAATTATTAGATTGAAATACCGATAGCTACCGCGCTAAATCCTTCATATCAAGCGAAGGGGCTTTGCCAAGGTTGGGATATTCTCCAGGGATGGCCCAGTTACGTTTAATAGGCTTCCCGGCCCTGACCTCGGTAAACTTTCCGTCATCTACCACCACCACACCATTAACAATTACATAAGGAATTCCTTCCGATGGTAATCCCGGGGCAATATATGTGGACTTATCAGTAATAGCATTTGCATCAAAAATAGTGATATCGGCATCGCACCCGACCTGTATCCTTCCTTTTTTATCCAGACCTAAGAACGTGGCTGCCATACTGGATGTCCTGGCCAGTGCCGTACGCAGATCACAGACACCCTTCTCCCGTACCCAGTACCCCAGGAAATGAGCGAAGGCGCCCGAGTCCTTTGGGTGGCCGGCGTATTTTCCTGTTATTTTATCTATCGACATCGTACAGTCATTTTCAACCATAACAAGGGGACAACTCATCCAAAAATTCAGCTTGGATGGTTTGTAAAGATGCCCAATCAGACCGGGATCGGGTATTTCGTTGCTCTTCACCTTTTGCCTGATGTGCTGGAACTGTTCAATGCTGGAAAAGCGCTGGCCAGCCTCCATATAAACCTGGCCGTCGATGAGCACAGTCAAAGGTATCTCCATGTCAGATATCTGTGATTCCATTAACTGGTTCAAAGTTTCCATGGGAAGATCAAATACCGGAGCGGCCATCAGCGTTAAAAATGCATCGTATCCATAGAAATCAACCGCCAATTTCAGTCCTTCTTGAAGGCCTTCAAAAACGGCTTCCAATATGGGCCCGGAACTTTTTGGCATGACAGTCGGGCCACCGCCCGTATGCGATATGATAAAAGGTACTCCGGCTTCCCGCGCAGTACGGATACCTTCGTTGACGCTATTGACGGCGTCTGCCACCGTGTAACCTTCCCTCACATGGCTGGCAGAACAACCACCATATTCGGCAGCTACTTTGGCCAAGGCAAGCATCTCATCATATGTGGCCCCCGGACCATAGAAAGGGCCAAATGACACTCCCAGTGCACCATCCTTCATGCTTTGCCTTACATGATTAATCATGTCTGCCAACTGGGCATCATTAGCCGGCGTGCGGTTATCCGGCACTCCTACCGCCTGCCTCAAAGCATTATGCCCGACATATGTGGCTATATTGCTAATCAACCCGTTTTTCGCAGCGTCTTTTTCGAATTCCGAAAAATCGACGAAATCAAAGATGCCGCAATTCCCAGATATCTCGGTGGTAATACCATCCCGTATATATAGCTCAACGCCGCCTTTTCCTATATCTGTGGCATGGCTATGTACATTTATGAAACCAGGCGCAACAACCAGGCCGGATGCGTCAATCTCTTTTTTACCCTTCAGCTTATGTGAAATTGAGACGATATCGGCGATTCGCCCATCCCTGATACCCACATTCGCAACCCCATCAAATCCTGTAAGCGGATCAATCACGCGGCCGTTATTTATGACTATATCGTACTCGCTCTTGCCGGGAACTCTGCCTGCCATACGTTTTCCTCCCTGTGTGACACGCTGCACCGGCACCCGCCGATACTTAATATAGATTTCAATGATACCTAATTTCGTGCCCGATCATTATAAAACAAAAGCCAAGGTTCAATCAACCGACCAAATTAAGGCAACACCGCAGCCTTATATTAACCGGTTTGATAGTTTTTATTACTGCTGCTTTTATGGTTGGTTATACTACGTATATCTACCTCTGGTTACACCAATTTACGTAGTTCCACCCTGAGTGTCTTCCCAAGTATGTTTTTTGGCAAAGCCTGGATGAACTGTACCTGCTTTGGCGTTTTAAAAGTTGGCAACGACTTCTTGCAGTGCTCGATAATTTCCGCCTCAGTGCATTTCTCACCGGGTTTTAGTACAACAAAGGCCTTAATCTCCTCTCCGTAAACCCTGTCTTTGACCCCTACGCAGCCCGCCTCCGCTACCTTCGGATACTTACAAACCACATCTTCCACTTCCCTGGGAGATACGTTCTCGCCACCGCGGATAATAAGGTCCTTTTTACGGTCGGTTATAAATAAATAGCCGTCTTCATCCATATGTCCGATATCGCCAGTGTGAAGCCATCCGTTCCTGAGAGCACGCTCAGTTTCCTCCGGCAAGTTCCAATAGCCTTTCATAACCGCAGGCCCCTTGATTACCAGCTCTCCTGTTCCGCCAGGCGGCAACTCCTTATCATCATCGTCGAAAATTTTCACCTTGTTGCACCGCAGCATATTTTCGCCGATAGAGCCATATTTGGGAAGACGGATAGAGTTATTGCCGGTTGTAGTGGCGCCGGACTCCGTCATTCCCCAACCTTCAAGAATATGCACTCCAACTTTCTCTTTCCACTTCAGACCAACCCCCGGGTCCAGTGCAGCAGCACCGCAGATGCAATATTTAAGGGACGATAAGTCATATTTATCAAAGTCCGGGTGGTCCAGAATTTGCACATACATGGTGGGGACGAGGACGATGTACTTTATTCGCATACTCTCAATCAGCTTCATTGCCTCTGCTGGGTTCCACCAGCGCATCATTACGCTACTACCTCCGACAACGTTGCCGAAGTTGCTAAAAGAAATACCATAGCTATGCGATAAAGGTAAACACGCCAGGGATAAGGTATTGCGGTCCGGCCCGGTTACAAGATGTTCAGTTTGAACAGGCTGATAAGTTTTATCATCAAAATACCTGGTAGCACCGGACAATGTCGTGGGACCAGAGAGCAATTGGTACTCAGTAAAGCATACAGCGTTGATCCACAGTGAATAGTGCGTATGCATGACTCCCTTGGGATTGCCTGTAGTACCGGAGGTGTAAATCAAGGCAGCAAGATCATCATTATCCATATCTGCAGACTTAAGCGTATCTGCACTGTCGGAAAGCAATTTCGGAAGGTACAGTGTACCCGCCTCGCCATCTTTATCAATAAGTATGATATTTTTCAGGTGAGGTGCGCTCTTTTGTGCCTCCCGTATCCATGGCAGGTAATCAGAACTTGTTATTACAGCCACGGCGCCACAATCTTTATAAATGTAGGATATTTGATCAGGGCGTAAAATTGGATTCATCGGGACCATGACTGCGCCAATCCTGTAGACAGCGGTAAATACTTCAAATATTTCTATGCAATTTGGCAATTGTGAAACAACGCGGTCACCCTGTCTAATACCCAGGGCTTTCAGGGCATTTCCCAGGCGGTTGGCTATGCGGTTTATCTCCGCATTGGTATACCACTTACCTTCAAAATAGCAAGCATTGTACTCACCGAATTTTCTGACACCCTCGTCAACAAGATCGGCCAGATTCATTTTTATTCGCCTCCGTTCAATAATGTATCAACTGATACAACGCTAAAATCCGCGTCGCAAAATTTATCACCTTTCCCGGGTAAAGTACAGCTCAAAGGGAATTGACAATTATTCACATTCGTATATAATGTTCATAAAACAAAACAGAGCGCTCGCTCTATGAAAGAACACGATATCAGAACATATAGCCGCAATGCTGAATTAGTCTCTGAAAGAAGAGAGCACATCGCAAAATCAGTAGCACCGCTTTTTGTTAAACAAGGGTACGAACGCACTACTATCCGCGATATTGCCAAAGTGTGCGGCATGTCTATGGGTCATCTCTATTATTATATCGGCAGCAAGGAAGATATCCTCGGTATAATGATGGACTATGACCAGCATTTTTACACCGACTTCGTAAAGCAGATGATCGCCAACTACGATTCATTCAGCCCTACCGATGCACTAATTAAAATCATTGATGAATTATACAGGGGTATGGCTGAAATCCCTGATTTTACCCGCTTTTTTTATCAGGAAATGAAAAACCTTCAACCGGACGCTCGCAGAGTAATCATGGGTAGGGAAAGGGCCCTTATGGCAGAATTCGAGAAAATGTTGAAAAGGGGTTGCGACAGCGGAGAATTCGTCATTAATGATCTGACTGTTGTTGCCAATAATATCATCACGACCGGTCATATGTGGGTTTTGAGGAGGCCGCTGCTTGCCAGGGGATATACACTGGACGACTATATCCGTTGTCAGACCGAAAATATACTGAAAAGCATATCAGCTTACGGTAAAAAAGAAGGCTGAAGACCAAGATCAGTTTAGTTAGCCATTTCATTAATAACTGTCTTGAGTTTAACATATAAGGAGTCACGATTCAGGAATTTAATTATTTGTGCCTGGTACACGGCCAAACGGATGTCGAATTTAGATTTTACGGGAGGTATGATGGACTATAACATAGGACGCTGGCTTGACGACAACGTAAGAAAATACGGTGAATACAAACAGTTTATTTACCTGGGCGCCGCAGGGGAACAGACCTGGACAAATAAGCAAATCCTCGACCATGCAAAAGCGTTGGCTACCGGATTGCAGAACATCGGTGTAAAAAAGGGGGACATCCTGGGCTCCGTAATCAGCAATATCCCCGAAATCCCGGAGATTATGAATGGCGTTACCAGGATGGGTGGGGTCTACCTGCCCATAATCTACATGCTGACGCCAGCCGAGATACGCTACATACTGAAGGATTCAGCCTGCAAAGTGGTATTTACAGAGGACATCCTTCTCCCCAAAGTGCGCGAGGCTGCCGCCGGCCTGAATACCATTCAAAAGATAATAATCATCGGTAAAGAAAGGGGGCCAGATATAATTCCCTATGGCGACCTGTTGAAGGACTCCAGTAAAGGTAATGTGGCCGATGTAGATAAGGAAGACCTCGCTATCCTGATGTACACCTCAGGCACCACTGGTTTCCCCAAGGGCGTCATGCTTACACATTATAACCTCGAATGCCAGATGAAAACCGGTTTCTCGGTCTGGGCCTGCAATCCCGGTGACGCGCTGCTTACTACGATACCTATGAACCATATTTACGGCGTGCTGAGTTGCCTGGAAGGCTATTTCTCAGGTTTTGTAAATATTCTGATGCCGCCGTTCGACCCCAGAAAAGTATTAGACGCTCTCAAGAAATACAATGTGAAAATCATACCGGTTGTCCCGACCATGTTGATATATATGATACTTGTGGCGGACCCAAAGAACGATGACCTGTCATTCGTTGACTTGCTGATCAGTTCAGGTGGCCCGCTTTCCATGGAACTTATAAAACAGTCGCAAGCCATTTTTAAAAAAGAGATCACCCAGGGGTATGGATGCACCGAAGTGGGTGGCTCCGTTGCCCGCCAGCGAAGGGACTGGCCACGAAAACCGGGAAGCGTGGGGTTCCCCATGCCGGGACTGGCATTAAAAATAGTAGATGATAATGATAACGAGGTCCCGCGTGGTACCGAGGGAGAAATTATCTGCTGTGGCCCGATCGTCACAAAGGGCTATCTGAATAAACCTAAAGAAACGGCTGAGGCTCTCAAGGGAGGGTGGCTGCATACGGGAGACCTTGGAAAATTGGATGACTTCGGCGAACTGTACGTTACGGGCAGAAAAAAGGACTTGATCATTAAGGGAGG
>Ga0182011_10004220_pt1 | contig 11559 bp, 15 predicted proteins | sample 711E1DmetaG_FD_120481 | JGI IMG/M metagenome (GOLD analysis project Ga0182011, IMG submission 120481) | Permafrost microbial communities from Stordalen Mire, Sweden - 711E1D metaG | ecosystem: Environmental > Terrestrial > Soil > Wetlands > Permafrost | place: Sweden: Stordalen | collected... | reverse complement strand
TAAAGGTCACTGCGGGAGATACCAAGGAAGTATCGTTCTATCTGAAGAAAAGCGGATTATGTATTTTTAACTAAAAAGGATGGTACAAAAATGACAAATCTTCAGTTAATCTACATCATGCTGGCAGCTCTGGCCGGATCGTTACTTCATCTGATCCTGCAGGGCGGCAGTTCCTGGAAACAGATGCTGATTACCGGCGTGATCGCCGCGATCGGCTTCGCGGTCGGCTACAAGATTGCCGGCACAGTTTTCGGAGTACTCGATATCTTCCTGGGCGTCCTGGGCGGCTTCGGTGTCAATGCCGGTGTGACGGCCCTTCGTCAGAAATTCCAACTAAAGAAGTTGAAAGCGGCATATCCTGATTGGAAAACTAAACTGGGGTAGAGCGATGTTCTACCACGATAATTTTTATAGTCCAGGATGGTGGGAAAAATGGCTAAAACGAAATTGGTTACAAAAGCGGCGCCAATGGGCAAAAAGACGAAGATCGCCCTTCTTGTCGTCGGTGCTGCCGCATTAGTTACCGCGGTTGTTTTGCTCCTGCGGAATAAAGTGTCGGCGAATCCCAATCCGCCTCCAGGCGGTAATAACCTGAAAGTAACGCTGACAGGACTTGATCCTGCCGCCACTGTCTGGGAAATGACCATTTTTGATCACGACTATACTGCGATGTTACAAACTCCGGGACAAGACATCCCTGTAACCACGCCGGCGTCTTTCAATGTTCCGACAACCTGGACAATGCCCTTAAAGATAATGATCGCCGTCTTTAAACCCACTCCCGGAGACCCAAGTTCACTTACACAGATATTGGATGTTCAGTCGTATAATACGACAAATACGTTCACCGGCCAGCCGGATCCGACTTATTCTCCAATTTTCATTAGCACCATCGGGAATATAACCTTTAATTGCGGAACAAAAATATTTGAAAGCTAGCGAGGACTTCGATGACTGCAAACATTATTGGTTGGATTTTGGTAGTTTTAATCAGCGTGATCGGCTGGGTATTATCATCAAAGCAGAGCGCAGCCGCGATTAAAAGTGCTGCATCGCAAAATGAGAAATCGGTAAAAAAGGCTGCTGAAGACGCCGCTATAGCGGCTACAAAAGAATTTACCCGGGTAACCGATACCGTTGAGAATATGAAGAAAGGAATGGACTCTCTTCCCTGCGTCAAAGATGCCAACTATATGTTGCAGACCGGAAAACTTATGCAACAAGTAACAACATTGCAGTCCGGCCAGGATAAACTGGAAAAAAAGATTGATGATTTTATGCAAACGATATTAAGAGCTAATTTGGTGAAGAGTAATGACTGCAAAGACAAATAATAATGGGATGCTGATGATTGTCATCCTGATCGTTTTGGGAGGAGGTGCGCTTGTGGCTTTTTCAAAGAAGAAAACTGGCCCGGGTCCGGGGCAGGTAACCGGTCCGCCTTTCGTCTTTACCATCCAGGTAGTCAATCTGCCGGCGGGCGGCACCAGTTGGGGCTGCGCCTTTCTTAATCCGGCGACCGGCCTTTATTCCCAGCCGACCAACCATCCAACGACCGGCAGTTTTACGTTTGCTGCAGGCGATCCCGCTGATTTATCTGTGCCGGTTTCTTCCGGAACATTGTCAATTTCCGCCTTCGCAGGTACCGGCCTTTCGAATATCAACCAGTTGGTGAATTACCAGGTACCGATGTCCATCACTAAAAATAGTTTTGTTTGGGATTTCAGCTCGCAGAGTTTGAGCTAGGAGGATTTTATGCCAAGTTTTGAATTAAACCCCGGGTCGCATACTTTAACGGTTCCGATCACGATGTTACCGACAGGCCAGGCAGGTTCTGCTTATGTAGAACTTACCAGTGATGTTGGCGGATCCAACCAGATCGCGGCAGGAACGCCAACCGGTTTCACGTCAACCGGCGTCGCGCAGAACGTGGCGATGCCGATCACTGTTCCCGTCGGCGGCGGCATTTACTACGTCTGGGTTGTTGTCACTGAGAACGGCATCGTTATCGGCGCATATTCCCAGTCCAGTACGATAACGGTAGGACAAGTCACGGTCGGGCAAGGCAGCTGGTCGTAAACCTGAGAAGGCGATATGGCTAATTTTTATGCGGGTAATTTGCAGCATGATACCTTGCAATTGACTGTGAAGCCTTCCAGCCAACCCTGCAATGTGCAAATAATTTTAGCCACAGATTCAGTCGGGCAGCACGTTGTTTCTCAGTCCAGTCTGGTAGCATTTACGTCGACCGGTACGCAGCAATCAGTTGTCGTACCGGTCACGATGCCCGGCAGCGCCATGACCTGCTACGTTTTTGTAGCCGTTCATATAAACGGCGTTCTGATCGGGTTCTGGTCGCAATCGGAACTTATATATATCACGGTTTATGTTCCGTGCGGAGCTTGTAACACTTCCTGCCAGACCGGCTGCCAACTCTCTTGCCAGAGTTGTAATACCTGCCAAACGGGTTGCCAGGTCTCTTGTCAAACCGGGTGCCAGGTCTCCTGCCAAACCGGGTGCCAGGTCTCGTGCCAGACCTGTCTGAGTTGCCAGTACCAATGCGACATATCCTGCCAGAGCTGCGCCGCTACCTGCGCGACAGGATGTCAAGTTTCCTGTCAGGGCTGTCAGGATTGCGAGTCTCCTTGTAACTTCGGGTGTCTGTCATGCCAGGGATGTCAGGGTTGCGACTGCGAAATGTGCGCCAGTTGCAACGCGGGAACGTAGGGGGGGGATTATGAAATGTGATAAATGCGAACAACCAAATACCCAGGGGCAATGGGATAATACGCCGGCGAATAAATTCAATCACCTGGCGATCTGGAATACTAACCGCTGTGATCTTCGCTGCGCCTACTGCTTCGTGTTTCAGCGGGCCGCAACACAGCCGGATATCGACATCAACGATAAGGTTGTCGAAGCGCTGCCGGCATTTTACGAGAAGTATTGCGACCTGTCTAAACAGGTAATGGTCTATTTCTTCGGCGGCGAGCCGATGATGGCGTTCGATAAAGTCAAACAAGTTTACGAGCGCCTGAAATCCTACAACATCCTCTGGAGCATGACGTCAAATCTAACGCTGATAAACGAAGAGAAAGCTGCCTGGATGGGCGAAAGGGGCTTCCGCGTCCACTGCAGCATCGATGGTATCGAAGCCGCCAATATTGCCCGTAAATACCCGAACGGCCGTAATTCCTGGAAGGAAGCCATGAAAGGATTGGGAATGGTCCGTAAACACATGATCGCTTCGCCGGAACTCCGGGCTACCGTAACGCCGGCGACGGTAAAATACGTTTATGAAAGCGTGATGTTCTTCGTAGAACAGGGAATCAACTTCATGGCGGTCGAGCCGGTTTACGAAATGAAGTGGTCGAAGACGGATATCGACGCACTGATGGATCAATACTCAAAGGTCGCCAGATTTATGGTCCACAATCGTAATCGTGGATTCAGTTTTAAGCCGGTTAACGATGTAAAGCATCTTCTCGACGCTCAGGGCAGAAAAGACCAGCCCGATTTCTGGAAGACCAGGTGCGGATTAGCGCAGACCGGCGTGGCTATCGACACGGACGGCAGTATTTACGGCTGCCATCATTTCGTCTGTAATCACCGGCCGCAGGAAAAAATCGGCGATGTTTACTCGGGCATCGATGAAGCGGCGCGCACCGGGTTTGCCGCGGCACTGACGGCGCAGCGGCCGAGAAACGCGACTGACCCGGATAAATGCAGGCATTGTTTTGTCGAGCGTAATTGCATGGGCGGCTGCATCGCTACGAATGTCGATTTATTTGATAAGGGCTACATGGTGCCCGACGCATATTGCGACATCCAGAATGCCCAGGTAAGAAGCCTGGTAAATTATGCGATTGATTTGAATAATACGCTGGTCCCCAAAGTTACCGGGATGAAAAGTTTGTCATGAGGCAGTAATATGGGCGATAAATACGGATACATGGTCAACCCGGGAGAAGCTTATCAGATGGGCGGAAACCCCACTCCGAAGATTAAAACTTGGATGTGGGTCGCCGGACTTTTCGTTGTCGGCGCAGGCATCTGGTGGTTTACCCGGAAAACAAAACCATCGATCGGGAAACTGACCAATAAAAAAGCCGGTGTTAACAAATACACAGTAACAGCGCCGGTGACAGTTTTTAATTATGAGGGCGTCGGAATGCCTTTCGGCATTGTTAATTGTTTCCCCTTGCCAATCACACATGTCGAAATCGACAATAACGGCATTGCCAGGTTGTTTACGAACGATGGCTTTGCAGGCGGCATTATTTCTAAAAACGGCCAATATCATTTTGTTCTTGAAGCGGACTGGAACGAAGCGATAATGTTTACCAGGCAAGAAAACGCCGATATCCTGTCTTCAGTTTATCCTTATGCGCTGGTCGGCCCCGGATATCTCGGCTATGTGACCAGCGGTACCCATACCGGCGAATCCGTTTACATCTCGCTTAACGGTCAGATCGGTAGAACTTTAAATCGAATTGAAGACGGGCAGCTGATGTTTGTCCCGCTGGATTATATCGACGAGACCCCGAATATCTGGTCTGTCTACGTCAAGGGAGGCTAATATGGCATTTCAAGTAGTTGCGGAAGGACCTGCCAGCGATACCACTGCATTAGCGGCGGCTGAATCCACATTGAAAGACGGGGATCAAGTCGAATTGAGGATTTATACGAATTCTATTCCGACAGCGCAGCAGCTGGCGGATATTCAGACCGATGTTCTTAATGCCGGTTTTCTCCTGCAGGGGAACGTCACTTACGATTCCGGGATTATCGTCATCCGTTATCTGAAATCGACACAGCAGGCTTCGCAGGGAATAGGTCAATTCGAGATTCCCTTTATGGCCACCGCCATTATCGGACTGGTCGCCGCGATCGGCGTGGGGATCTTCGCCTGGCAGATGGCCAAGAACGTGGGAAAGGCTCTCACCAATCCTTTATTGATTATCGGCGTCATTGCCGTTATCGTAGGATATTTTATGATAAAAAGTAAAGGCCATCAGGAAGAAAGGCCGCAGGAAGAAAGGCCGCAGGAGGATTACGAATAATGAATTACAGAACGATTGCAGTTGGGGATGATATTTCGTTAATCAACCAGGTAGAGGAAATGTTCAGAGAAGGCGATTACGGCGAGGTCCGCGCGTTTGTATCCTCTCAGCCGTCCCAGGATACGCTGCAAAATCTGACTCAGCAGTTGACGTCCGATGGAGTGACATTAACCGGGCCGGTAGTTTACGACCCGGATATCAAGGCCATCGTCGTTCCTTTCCAGAAGAGGATGCCGGCGCTGCAGTTGATTGGTTTGAGCCTCGGAGCGATGCTTGTAATCGGCGCCATGATTTTCGCATGGGAAATCGCCCAGGCCGCCAGCGGAAACGGTTTGGCCGCGATCTGGATTGTCATCGGACTCGTCGGATTCATTATCTTCATTAAATCAGCCGAAGGCAAAGCGGTTGTCAAAGCCGGTTACGGCGCCGCCAAACATGTCGGTAAGGTTTACACCGAGCGCCGGATGTTCATTGACAGACCGACGCGGACGGACATCAGCAAAGCGGTGGATCAATATCATAAAGACGAAGCGATGAAATCAGCCTCGGGCGGCTTGAATTATTCCGGCAAAGCCGGCAGCAGCGTCGAGTCATACGGAAAGGTAGAAGACCGGTACGATCAGGAACAATGAGGTGAAGAATGAAAACAGTTAGGAATCCTATGGATACCAGCGAGAAGATCGGTCTTTATGGTCTCGGAGCACTTTTAGTTGGTGGCCTTGCCTATTATTACATGAAGACCAAGGGAACATCTCCTACAAATAATTTATCCACCGGGCTGGCAATTTTAAGCTACAAGAATAACCGGACGGGAACCTCGGTCGCGGCTCCGGCCACATTGAACGATGTTCAAGCCGGCGATGTTGTTACCGTAAATTTTCGGTACAGTTACGCGGGTAAAGATGCGCCGGGAACAATACTGGAAGTGGCCACAGTCGATACCGGCGGCCACTTTAAAAATCATCAGAGTAAAACTATATCGATCACCGGAACCCCATCGGAGGAAACTTATACCGATTCCATCGATTTACAGGTAACGTATTTAACGACAACCGGTTGGGGTTTGGCTTTCAGCATGCAGTTTACCAAGAGTTTCTTGCAATATCTCGAAATTTGGAATGAAGGTGAACATACGGTTCATGCTACGACCATGACGCACGCGATCGGCCCGGTGACCGCAGCGACCGGTACCTCAAACAATAAAGCGCCGGTTTCAAATATCCAGTTGGTTCCAATCGCGCCGAATACTTTGACTCACTATTACCAGCCGGGCGATACTTTCTCCTTTAATTTGACCTTTAATCATTATGATTCATCTGATGGAGGAACTCCTTATTGGGGAAATAACAACACGTATTTCGTAGCATATATAGGCACTAAAGACGCGAACGGTACTTTCCATCCGGATACCAACCAGTCTCCGCAAACTTTTACACATATTTACGGCTGGCCGACCGTTCCCACGTGGGTCCCTGACAATGAGGCGGGCCCATTCACTGTTAATATTCCGGCAAATTCTACGTCGGATATGTTTATCGGCATCAAGTATATGGGCGGGGGGAACGCTGCCGCCGCTGAATCCGGCCCTTTCAGATGGTATTCTCAGGCTATTCTGGTAAATGCCGCGCCGGGGCAAGGCGGTAATGCTCAGTTGAATCTATCGGTTTCTCCGGAAACGACCGGAATCATTTTACCCAGTCAGGATCCTTTCTCTTTAAAAATTGGCAGTACAGTCACTCTCCAGGCAATTCCGAATGCAGGAAATACCTTTAAGGACTGGTTGCTGAATGGCCAAAAAGCTCCCGCACAGACTAAATCAACCGATGTCAACGCTTACTATGTGCAAAATGGCTATAGTTACTTAGTGGTGAAGATGTCTACCACTAATGAAAGCGTGGTCGCAGAATTTACGGGTAAAACACCGCCTTATATCTCAGTAATGACGCATCCTTACTCTCTCGATAACATGGAACTTGCCGGACAGATCGGGCTGAGCTCTCCGGATATAACTACCCAGGGGCAGCATTTAAAATCAGGCGACCAGGTTATCATCCAATCTCTGCCTAACGCCGGTTATTCATTTGTAAAATTTACTGTTGTGGGAAATGATGCCAACGGCAATTCTGTATCCAGGGATTATACCGATGAAACGATAACAATCACTGTTTACGACGGCGAATATCAGATTGATTGTTATCTCGTGGGCCAAGTTGCGATCATATCGGTTGGAGTAGACCCGGAAGAAATCCCTGCCAATAACGTTAATGTTTCGCCTGCCCAGTCCCAATATCATCGTGGGGATCAGGTAACTTTCAGCGTGATTGCCCCGTCCGGGTATGTTCTTGATCACTGGATGGTCAATAATGTAGCAACACCATCAGCGTCAGTGGTATTGCTGACCGGTGTTACTACGCCGGCGAATACATTAACAGTGACTTTAACCGGAGATGTAACGGTAGTCGCTGTTTTAGATTATACTTCATCCAATGTAGTAACGCTGACATTGGCTTGTTCTCCTCCGGCAGCCGGCTATTCTTGTTTTATCGAATTATCGCCTGCTGGCATATTGCATAACATTATCAATTATGATTTTACGAAAGGGACGCAAGTAACGCTCACAGCTTATCCTGGTAATGCGGCTGTTTGGCAGTTCGACCACTGGTGGGATGGGGATAATATTCTGACTACTGCCCAGAAGACGCAAAATCCGCTTGTGATTCCTCATTTGAATAAATCCGCGTCCCTGCAGGCGGTCTTCACCGCGGTGGTAGGAGGCGGCGGGGGAGAAGGGGGAGGAGGCGGTGGAGGCGGGATGTTCCCGGCACCGGGCACCGTTGGCGACGGCCAGTACTGGATGTACATTACATTCCTCGCGTCATACGGCGGTACCAGTATCTGGATAGGATATAACACATATTTGGACGAATATGACCCGCAGGATTCCGACAGCGAATATAATGAATTAGCATCGGTGCTAGGACCATATGCGTCCGGAGCGACCAGTTAAAATTGGCGGAGGTAAAAATGATTAAGAATCCGACTCAAGCGGAATGGAACGAATGGGCACAGGTTCACGGCCTCGAGGAATTATATAAAGCCACGAAATTAGCCTGGTATAATGCCTGTAATTACGAAGACATCGACCCTGAAGCCAAATTCATAATTGTTCCGCCCGGCCAATCTTCCGTATTCAGTCCAACGAATCCGTACCGGGACAGATATGAAAGGTTGCAGCGCATTTTGGCGAACGCTGTAAATAATCAGCGTCATGGCTACCAGAACCCCAAGCAGATGACTGACACCGAAGCGATGAGAACCTTTTACCGCTACGGCCGCCATTACGTTAACAAAGGCGTGCGCAGCGGCAGGAAGGCTGCCGGCGAAGGCATTCAAAAACTCGGCCACTTCATTGAAGGTAAAATGACCAAACCAAAACCGGTGGAAAAGCCGGTCAGTAAAAACCCGGAGATTGCAGACAAGCAGTATGCCGGCTTCCATGAAACTGAGCCTACTCATGCACGGCGAGTTGAAGCGCCGATTCCCCAGGGACATCTGATCGCCATCGGCCGCGCGGTGAAGATTGAATATGAACCTTACGGCGCCAGTAAACACAATGGCACACGTTTCTATCATCTTTGGGGAGATACCGGCGCGCAACAGATGAAATCCAATACCCTGCTGTGCGCGGATGAAAACCACAACGTATTCCTGATTAAAGATGATCCGAATCTGAAACGGCCTTACATGTCTGACCGCGGAATCATCGGCTAGGAGACTGATATGCGGCAATTAAGAAATGTACTGCAGCAGCGGACATACGAGCATCCCAATGAATATTTTATTTATTCGCTTGACCCGGAAGAAGTCAACGAGCCGTATTTCGTTTGCCCTTCATGTCACAAACAGGTTTTAAGATTGTTCACCTATGCCCGCGATCCCCAGGAAGCCCGGGAATTATTCGATGATCCCAGATCCCAGGAGAAATATTGCGGCCGCTGCCTGGCGACAGCAATATCCGATAGAGAATGGAAGGTATTAATTCCGCCTGAAGTCAAAAAAGAGGCTAAAAAGTGACGATAAATCCGGAACTAAAACGAGTGTTTTATGACCGGCCGCTGCTGGTTAAACCGAAAACTGAAAAGGAACTGGCCGAAGACAGACTTCCCTGGAAGATGTTTTCCCAGTATGCCTTAGTAATCTGCGCCAGCTGCAAAAATAAGACGAGCGTGAGTTTCTGGATCGCCAAAACTCAAGAAGCAGCTGATAAGGTTCTGCAAAAAGGGAAAGGTTATTGTCCCACCTGTATCTGCCGGCCTTTGACAGTGCCGCGCGTGCGCATCGCCACGACTGATGACGGTATCCCAAATCCCGCGCAATTCAGTCCGTTCCGGCTTTTCGGCTTCGCTTCCAATGAACGGAGAAAATGCGCCTGCGGCAAAGAACGCTACGAATTTTTCGTAATCGCCCGGGATGAACTGGATTCTCAGAAACGAGTCAAGCAATACGGGATGTGCGGCCAGTGCATGGCCGAGCTGCTCTGCCTCGACCGGTATTACTTCCAGACGACCGACGGCAAAGCCCCGATAATGCCGACGTTGATGCGCGCGGCGAATCCGGCTATCAAAAAATTAGACGAGGAAGCCGAAGAAGACAAACCCTATCCGCAAATCCCGATAATCCCAAAGATGACGGGTCCGATGTCAAAAAACTGGATTCCGGTTCCTGATGAAATCGTACTGGACACGATACTGGCCGATGGAAAACCGCACGGATTTTTAGTCATGCGCGGCTGGCAGATCGTGAATAACAGGCTGTCGCCCCTGCAGGCAGACCATATCATCGAAAAAAACAAGGCCGGTTACAGCGTCTGGAGTTGGAATCACATCGATGATATCTGGCATAAAGTCCAATACAAATCAATGGAGGATCTGGCCACGCATCCGAAATCAGTTATCGGCATGGCTTTGTTCATGGGACCGACCAGTGCGCTTTATTATTCGAAAGACATGGTCATTCCCGCGAAAGTTCAAAAGAATCCCGTTGCTGTATTTCAACCTAAATATAAGGAAAAAGTATTGCATGATAGAAAACTATTCGCCGGAGGCGGTAACGTGTTTCTGGCGAAAGTCGAAACAGACAAGGGCAATTATGCGGTCTGGGCCGACGATGAAGGCAGTTTCTATTCCAACAATGATTTCCGGAAAAAATACGGTTGGCCCGCCAGATTCGATATGCGGTTTCATCCACATTATCACCAGGCGATGGGCGACTATCTCAACCGGCGTACCCTGAATCGTCCTGTGCCGTTAAAGGGAGGCTCTTAAATGGCGTTCTGGAACTCTAAGTCAAACATCCCGAATGACCTGCCTAAAGGCGGCCTGCTGTCAGAATTCGGCGGTCCTGAAAGCGCCGTGCAGTATAGAGTTTGGGTAAAAAATGTTCAAGGCAAAGAAATATTCTTTGCGGATCCCGAATTCCAGGGCGCATATCTGGCATGGAAGAGGGTGCAGCAGGATCTGGCCTTTTATACGGAAATCAATTTGCCGGTGGCCGTCGTTTGGGATCCCGGAATAAAAGGCTACCGCGAAGTTGAACTTGATACTTTTAAGCCCTGGATTAAAAACGAAAACCGCGATTGGTACGAGGCTTATAAGGCAGCGGAGAAAATCAGAATCGATAAGGAAAAGGCGGAAATTCTTGCCGGCCGCCAGCAGATGATTGACGCGTTATCACAGGCAAAGCCGCTCTTCTCCGGGGAAATCAAGAAAAAGTCTGCCGGCAAGAAAGTGAAAAAAGGCAAAGAAGAAGTTTTCGAACCTGAAATTACTTCGCCCCTGCAGGCGGAAGAAGCGAAGGAATCGGAAAAGGTTTCCGCTGGATTGGCCGCACGGGCAAAAACGGAAGCTGCCGAAGAAAAAGAGCAGGGACTTGTCGAGGAAAATCCGCGTCGACTGTCCGGTGGAGAGTTAAAGAACGAATGGAAAAATTACGTGTGCAGCTGCTGCGGCCACATACAACCGATTGCTACCAATCATTACGGGGGCTGCTGGGATTACTGCAAGAATTGTTCCTGGAAGGCCGGCTACGCCGGTTCAGACGATGCACACACCCGACAGATGTTTGGGCACTATTATCATTGGTTCGAACCGGTATCCGGAAGTAAAAATAATCCCCGGGTGCGCCGGAATCCAAGTTATGCTTATGTGTATCCTTTCAACCGCGAGGCATATGTCAAACTGGCAGAATGGACTGCTTCAGAAAAATGGCAATGGCAGCGTTTCGGCACATTGCCCTGGCAACAGCGAGTATTGGTTTCCGCTGGACCCCAACTTAACGAACTCGTAGATTTCCTTGAAGATGACGGCTTTGTATTCATGAAGAAAGAAGGACAAAAGTCAGGCCCGGTCGATTACCAGGCTGTCGAAGCGTGGTGAAGTAAATGGCGAATAGTTTTTGGAGATTGGATAATCCTGTACTCTGGATCTGCGTAGCATTT
>Ga0182011_10004216_pt1 | contig 11565 bp, 7 predicted proteins | sample 711E1DmetaG_FD_120481 | JGI IMG/M metagenome (GOLD analysis project Ga0182011, IMG submission 120481) | Permafrost microbial communities from Stordalen Mire, Sweden - 711E1D metaG | ecosystem: Environmental > Terrestrial > Soil > Wetlands > Permafrost | place: Sweden: Stordalen | collected... | reverse complement strand
GCGACGTCTACCGCCCACAGGTCGATGAATTCGGGCACATACAAGCCAGGGCCCCGGTCCACGTCGACCGAGAGAACCTCAATGGTCGGAACCAGCTCGCCCACCGTGCCAGTGGCCGGGACCGCACCGACGGACGCATCCGTGCCGCCCAAGCCTTGGCTTTCCCCTGTTCCGCCGCAGCCGACACTGGCAAGTGCGACTGTGCCGGCTACCGACAGAAGAAACTGAAGTCTCCGGAATGATCGCATGTGAAAGCCTCTCGGAATCGCAGCTTAGGACGCGCGCAGGGGATTATGCCAAATCCGGCAAATCCATGTCGCAACTCACGGCCCACCCTTTTCTCACTGATCCGCGGCAGCTCAGGGCCATCAGCGCCGTGCCCGCACGGGCAACCGTAATGCGGCGCTATCCGCGCGCAAGCGCCCGAACGCGCCGCACTCACACGCCCTGGCAGAATCTAGGGCGACACGTCCCTGTGGGTTGCGTTGCGGTCGGCCGAAAGCAGACCCCGCTGCTGCAATCCTCGTCTCTCACGCAGGAAGAGCCGTCAGCGAGGGAAGCGCCACACACATTGTTCAAGCAGGCCCCCGTGGCGCCGCACATCACGTCGTCCGTGCAGACGCTCCCGGAGGAGACGACGGGCATGCAGGCGCTGTCCTCGCCGAGGCAGTATTGCCCGGCCGGGCAGGTTGTCGCCTGGCAGGGGGGCACGCCGCAGATCTGGCCGCTGCAGTATCCGCTTTCGCAGAAGAAGTCTCCGTCGCACACGCCCCCGTTCGCGGTCGCCCCGACGAAGACGGACACACATGGATCCGTCGGATCAGCGGGGGCGGCGAACAGCGCGCCGCAGGCGGCGGACTGGATCCGCTTGAGGCACTGCTCGGCCGCACTGGCGTCGAAGCGCATGATTCCGTATTGGACGAGGCCCGGGCCGCCACTCAGCCGCGACGACATATTCTGCCGGCAGCTCGCCTCGCTGCCCTGGTAGAATGCCGCAAGATCGTCTGCCGGGCAACACTGGACCGCGCGGGCGCAGAGAGCATCTGCGTAACTCCCGGCGAAGCTGCCCGGGTCGGTTGTGGTGCAGGCGCACATGATTGCCGAGGCTAGCGTGCAGCTCACGAAGAATGACAGCGACCGAAGGAACGTCACTCGGCGCAGTTTACCGCATCTGCGTGACTCACGTACTTTCCCGACGGCCATGTCGATGACGAAGTCGATATCGTTGGTCGCTCGCGGTTCTCCGTCGATCGAGCTCGCCACACTCCCGCCGACGAAATAGCGCGCTCTGACCTTCTCCAGCGCCTCGGCGACCCGCAATGCTATGTCAACAACGTCGTCAAGCGGTGGGTTCCGTCCAAAGCAGCTCAGTCGGGGAGGTTGGGCAGTGTGTCTTTCAGGAAGGTCATGAACGGCACCGCTAGGATGTTGTTCTCGAAACGCTGGGGATGTTCCCCCAGGAAGACCACGTAGGATCTGACCTGTCGCTTGGTCGCGCTCGAAAAGGAACGCAGACCGCCGAGCTGCGACGCCGCCACAGTTCGTCCCAACTTGCACTCGATGGCAATGAGGAGCTTGCCGGTGTCCAACACCAGGTCAACTTCGGCCCCTGCGTCGGTTCGGTAACCATAGACGCGCCAGCAGAGGTGATTGGCGCGGATGAAGTAGAGACATTGCAGGATCAACCACTGCTCGAACAGCTTGCCCTTGTCCGTGGCGGCCGCCGGGTGGCGGTGCAGGCCCAGAAGCGCATTGCGAACCCCCACGTCGAAAAGCAAGATTCGGTCCCGCTGACTCACGTGTCGGGATGGGTGGCCACTCTCGAAGGGTGGAATGCGGAACGCGAGCAATGTGTCCTCGAGGATCTGAAAGAACCGGCGAATGGTTTCCTTGGCAATCTCGGTGTCGCTCGCCAGCTTGGAGTAGTTGATCCAGTCTCCACTTCCCAGGGCCGCGATGTCCAAGAACCGGGCGTAGGTTCCCACGTCGCGGATGATGGATTCCGCCTGCACCTCCTCGCGCAGATAGACGGTGGCGTAGCTGTCGAGAACGTCAACGCCAGCCTGCCGGTCCAAGTAGATGCCCGGAAGAGTGCCGACCTGCAATGCCCGATCCAGATCGAACGCGTCGCCCAATTCCCAGAAGGATAGCGGATCCAGATGCTCGAGCACGATCCGGCCCGGGAGTAGATTGGCGCCCCCGCGCTTGAGCTTGCGTGCGCTGGAGCCCGTCAGGATGAATCGGTGGCGGCTGCCCTCGTCTATCTCGGCTTGGATCGTGTTGAGCAGCGATGGAATGCGTTGGATCTCGTCCAGCACCACCAACGACGGCTGGTTCAAGGCGGCCAATTCCCGTCGCAAGCGGCCCGGATCCTTGGCGTAGCCAAGATACGAATCTTGATCGGCCAAATTGACAATCCGGTCTGGCCGCAGCGCGCGCGTGAGCGTGGACTTCCCCACCTGGCGCGCCCCGAGTAGCAAGACGCTCTTCTTCGAGGTGCGCAAGCGCTGTTCGATGGTCCGCACCAGCATGTGGGTCATTTACCATGCATTTGACCTACGTGCAAGACGGCAGGCGGGGCGGCCCCATTCTCTCGCCCCCGCCGCCTGCGCGAAAATCGGTCCAGCGTCAGGTGCATCACTGGGGTGGTGAACAAGGTCAGCATCTGCGACAGCAGCAAGCCGCCCACAATGGCGATGCCGAGGGGGCGGCGCATCTCAGAACCGGTGCCGTGACCCAAGGCTAGCGGCAAGCCGCTGAGCCGTGCCGCCAGGGTGGTCATGACAATGGGGCGGAAGCGCAACAGGCAGGCCAGAACCACCCACCGGAGGCAAGCGAACCCGCTGCCTTGCATTTTGTGCACGTCATGCTCAAAATGCAGACATGGGCAAGAGGCCGATTCAGCGCAAGACTCTGCTAGCGACTGTCGAAGCTCGGCTGCGTGAGAACCCGATCGTAGCCATTCTTGGGCCGCCAGGCAGGATCTGAAGCTCGACCAGGCTTTCATCGTTTACCCAGGCCTGAAGACCTACCGAGTCGCCGAAAACGTCGAGGTCGTCCCACGGCCCATCCTGCGCCAACGACTGCTTGGCCGCTCGAGGCGCCCTGGAGGGCGTACTGGTCCTCAACCTCGCCCCCGAGGCGGAGATCCTGACCCTGCTGTCTCTGCTTGACGACCGCCGCCTTTCGTGACCGTCACGCATGATCGCGAGCGCCCCGCCGCCTGCGCGAAAATCGGTCCAGCGTCAGGTAGACCACCGGCGTGGTGAACAAGGTCAGCATCTGCGACAGCAGCAAGCCGCCCACAATGGCGATGCCGAGGGGCCGGCGCATCTCGGAGCCGGTGCCGTGACCCAAGGCCAGGGGCAAACCGCCCAGCAGCGCGGCCATGGTGGTCATCATGATGGGTCGGAAGCGCAGCAAGCAGGCGTGGAAGATGGCATCGCGGGTGGACAGGCCCTGCTCGCGCTCGGCCTGCAGCGCGAAGTCGATCATCATGATGGCGTTCTTCTTCACGATGCCGATGAGCAAAATCACGCCAATGAGCGCGATGATGCTGAACTCGGTGTGCATCAGCATTAGGGCCAACAAGGCGCCCACGCCCGCCGAAGGCAGGGTGGACAGAATCGTCACCGGGTGAACCAGGCTTTCGTACAGCACGCCGAGCACGATGTACACCGCCAGCAATGCGGCCAAAATCAAAATGGGCTGGTTTGAAAGAGAATCCACAAAGGCCTTGGCCGTGCCTTGCGGGGAAGCCACCACACCCGCGGGCAAACCGATGCGTGCCTCGGCGCCATGGATGGCATCAAGCGCCTGACTGAGCGACTTTTCCGGCGCCAGGTTGAACGACAGCGTGACCGCGGGAAACTGGCCCTGGTGGCTTATGGACAGTGAAGTCCGTGAAGGCGTCCAGTGGGCAATCGTGGAAAGCGGAATCTGGGCCCCGCCTAGCGAGCGCACGTACATGTTGTCGAGCACGCCAGGCTGCCCGGCCAGCTCGGGCTTGGCCTCCAGCACCACGCGATACTGGTTGAGCTGCGTGTACATGGTCGCCACCTGGCGCTGGCCGAAGGCATCGTAGAGGGCACCGTCCACCGCCTGCAACGACACGCCCAGGCTGGACGCGATGTCGCGATCGACTTCCAGGTTGAGCTGCAAGGCATTGGTCTGCTGGTCTGTGGCCACGTCGCGCAGCTCGGGCAGCGCCTTGAGCATATCGAACACGCGCGGCGCCCACTGGTTCAGCTCGTCCAGGTTCGCGTCCTGCAAAGTGTACTGGTACTGCGTGCGCGAGCCCCGGCCGCCCATGCGCACATCCTGCACCGACTGCAAGAACAGCATGATGCCCGGAATTTGCGCAAGCTTGGGGCGCAATTCGGCAATGACCTGGTCGGAGGTCTGGCTGCGCTGGCCGATGGGCTTGAGTTGCACGAACATGTTCCCAGTGTTGCCGGACGATCCTCCGCCGATGAAAGCAACCATTTTCTCCACCGCCGGATGGGCCAGTACGACCTTGTTGACAGCCTCCGCGCGCTGGCGCATGGCCGGAAACGACACGTCCTGCGGTGCCTCGGCCACGCCGGCAATCTGGCCTGTGTCCTGTTGCGGAAAGAGTCCCTTGGGTACCACCTTGTAGAGGAAGACGCTGAGCACGGCAGCGCCGACCGTGATGAGCACCATCAGGTGGTGGTGACTGAGCACCCAATTGAGCCCGCGCCGGTAGCCGCCCAGCATGCTGTTGAAGAAGCCCTCGGACACCCGGAAGGCGAAGCCGCGCGGTCGCTCGGTTTGCAGGCGCAGCAGGCGCGAGGTCATCATCGGCGTCAGGGTGAGCGAGATGATCGCCGAGATGGCGATGGACACGGCCAAAGTGACCGCGAACTCCCGGAACAGCCGTCCCACAATGCCACCCATGACCAGAATGGGGATGAAGACCGCCAGCAGGGACACCGTGATAGAGACGATGGTGAACCCGATCTGTCGCGCCCCTTTGAGAGCTGCCACAAGTGGTGTCTCGCCTGCCTCGACGAAGCGCGAGACGTTTTCAGTGACCACGATGGCATCGTCGACCACGAAGCCGGTCGCGATGGTAAGCGCCATCAGCGACAGGTTGTTCAGGCTGTAGCCCAAAAGATACATGGCGCCGAAGGTCCCCACCAAGGAAAGCGGAACCACCACGCTGGGGATCAGGGTGGCGCGCAGGTTGCGCAGGAACGCGAAGACCACCAGCACCACGAGAAACACGCTGATGAGCAAGGTGCGTTCCACATCGCGCACCGACGCGCGAATGGTGCCGGCGCGGTCCACCGCCACCTGGATGTCGATGGCGGGCGAGACCGACTGGGCCAGGCTGGGCAGCATGCGCTTGATGCGATCGATGACCTCGATGATGTTGGCACCCGGCTGGCGGCGGATGAGCAGCGACACCGAGCGCCTGTCGTTGGTCCAGGCCGCCACCCGGTTGTTCTCCACGTCGTCGATCACCTGCGCCACGTCGCCCAGACGCACGGCTGCGTTGCCCTTGTAGCTGATGACCAGGTCGCGAAAGCTCTTGGCCCCGACCAGCTGATCGTTGGAGGCAATGGTTTGTGCCTGGTGCGCACCCGACAGCGAGCCTTTGGGTTGATCCACCGTGGCCTGGCTGAGCACGGTGCGCACGTCCTCCAGGCCCAACCCGAGGCCCGCGAGCACAGTCGGATCGACCTGCACGCGCACGGCAGGGTTCTGGCCACCGCCCACGAAGACCTGGCCCACGCCCTCAATCTGGGAGATCTTTTGCGCCAGGATTGTGTTGGCGGCATCGTAGACCTGGGCCAGCGGCAGGGTGTTCGACATCAACGAGAGGATGAGGATGGGCGCGTCGGCTGGGTTGACCTTGCGGAAGTTGGGACGCGTGGGCAAATTCGGCGGCAGATCGCCGGCCGCCGCGTTGATGGCGGCCTGCACGTCGCGCGCGGCCGAGTCCACGTCTCGGTCCAGGTCGAACTGCAGGGTCAAGCTGACCGAGCCCAAGGAACTGACTGAAGTGATCTCATTCAAGCCGGCAATTCGGCCAAAGCGACGCTCGAGCGGCGTGGCCACCGCCGAGGCCATGGTCTCGGGACTGGCTCCCGGCAAGCCCGCATTGACGTTGATGGTGGGGTAATCGACGCGCGGCAGGGGCGCCACCGGAAGCTGGGTATATGCAGTGGCTCCCACCAACAGCAAGGCTGCGGCCAGCAATGAAGTCGCCACAGGCCGCCGGATGAAGGGCTCGGAGATGTTCACGACGCGCTGTCTGGCACCGGCGCCGCCGTGACGTTACCAGCACGTCCGGGACGCAGCAGGCGAGCCAGCCTATCCATGTACAGGTAGATGACCGGCGTGGTGTAAAGGGTCAGCAATTGCGAGATGAGCAGTCCACCCACAATCGAGATGCCGAGAGGGCGCCGCAGTTCGGAACCCGTTCCACTGCCCAATGCCAGCGGCAGACCGCCCAACAACGCCGCCATTGTGGTCATCATGATGGGCCGGAAACGGAGCAGGCAGGCCCGCACGATCGACTCCTGCGGTGGTAGCCCATCCACGCGCTCGGCCTCCAGTGCGAAGTCGATCATCATGATGGCGTTCTTCTTCACGATGCCAATCAACAACACGATCCCGATGAGAGCGATGATGCTGAACTCGGTCCCGGTCAACATGAGCGCCAGGAACGCGCCCACACCGGCGGACGGCAAGGTCGACAGAATGGTCACCGGGTGGATGTAGCTCTCGTAAAGCACGCCGAGCACGATGTACACAGTGAGCAGGGCGGCCAGGATGAGGAAGGGCTCGCTGGCCAGCGCGCTCTTGAATTCCTGCGCCGTGCCCACGAAGTTGGCGCGCACAGTGCTCGGCATGCCGATCTCGCGCTCGGCGGCGTGGATGGCGTCCACCGCATCGCCCAGCGCCAGACCTGAGGCCACGTTGAATGAAATGGTCACGGCCGGAAATTGCCCCTGGTGGGTGACGGCCAGGGGCGTACGCGCGGGCTCGAAATGGGTGAACGCGCTCAATCGCACCTGATCGCCGGTTTGCGCGCGGACATAGATATTCTCCAATGCCGCCGCGTTGTTCTGAAATTCCGGTTTCACCTCCAGAATGACTCGGTACTGGTTGAGCTGGGTGAAGATGATCGACACCTGGCGTTGGCCAAAAGCATCGTAGAGCACGTCATCGATTGCCTGGGGCAAGATGCCGAAACGTGAGGCGGTGTCACGATCGACAACCAGTCCCAGTTGCAGGCCAGAGATCTGCTGATCGCTGGTCACGTCGCGCAGCTCGGGCAGGCTCTCCAGCCGGGCCAACACCCGCGGCGCCCATTGGCCAAGCTCTCCGACGTCCGCGTCTTCCAGTGTGTACTGGAACTGGGTGCGACTGACCCGGCTGTCAATCTGCAAATCCTGCACAACCTGGAAGAACACCGAAGTGCCCTCCACGCCCTGGGCGCTCACCCGCAGTCGCCGCAGGATCTCGGCCGCGCTCTCGCTGCGCGCCGCACGCGGGCGCAGAGTGATGGCCAGCCTTCCGGTGTTCGGCGTGGGATTGGTGCCGTCGGCCCCGATAAAGGACACGACCGATGCGACATCCGGGTCGGTGCGCACAACATCAGCCAGCGCCCGCTGCCGCGCCATCATGCTGGCAAAGGATACATCGGCCGGCGCCTCGGTCACGCCCATGATCATTCCGGTGTCCTGTTGCGGGAAGAAGCCCTTGCGCACGATCACTGCCAGCGCCACGGTCAGCGCCACCGTGGCCACAGTCACCGCCAGGGTGGCCGGCTGGTGGCGCATGACCCAGTTCAGGCTGCTCTGGTAGACCGACATCATGGCGGTAAAGCCGCGCTCGAACTGCCGGGCCAGCCACCCCGGCTGCTCGTGCGCGCGCAGCAAGAAGGCGCACATCATGGCGGTCAGGGTCAGCGAGAGAATCGCCGACACGCCGATGGCGATACTGAGCGTGACCGCGAACTCGCGAAACAGGCGACCTATGATGCCGCCCATGAAAAGCAGAGGAATCAAGACTGCCACCAGCGACACAGTCAGCGACACAATGGTAAAGCCGATCTGCTTGGCACCCTTCAACGCCGCCTGGAAAGGCGGCTCGCCTTCTTCTATGAAGCGGGAGATGTTTTCGATCATCACGATGGCGTCGTCGACCACGAAGCCGGTGGAAATCGTCAGCGCCATCAGCGACAGGTTGTTCAGGCTGTAGTGGCACAGATACATGATGCCGAAGGTACCCACCAGCGAGAGCGGCACAGCCACGCCGGGAATGATGGTCGCGCGCAGGCTGCGCAGAAACAGATAGATGACGGCCACCACCAGCAGCACGCTCAAGGCCAGGGTGAACTGGACGTCGTCGACCGAGGCCCGCACGGTTTCGGTGCGATCGCTGACCACCTTCACGTCCACGCCCTGGGGCAACGCGGTTTGCAGACGCGGCAGCAGTGCCTTCACCCGCTCGGCCACTTCGATGACGTTGGCCCCTGGTTGGCGCTGCACACTCACGATGATGGCGCGTTTCCCGTCGGACCAGCCCGCCAACTCGTCGTTCTCCACCCCGTCGATGACGTTGGCCACTTCCTGCAGCCGAACCGGCGCGCCGTTGTTGTAGGCCAGGATGAGCGGCCGAAAGCTGGACGCGCGCGCAAGCTGATCGTTGGTGGCCAGGGTGTAGTTCTGGCGAGGGCCGTCCAGGTTGCCTTTGGGCTGATTGACGTTGGCCGCGACCAGGATTTTCCGCACGTCGTCCAGGCTGAGCCCGGCCCCGGCCAGCGCTGCGGGATCGACCTGGACGCGCACGGCAGGCTTCTGACCGCCGTTTATGGTGACCAGGCCCACGCCGGCCACCTGCGCGATCTTCTGCGCCAGGATGGAATCCGCCACATCGTCGACCTGATCGAGCGGCAGGGTGTCCGAGCTGATGCTCAAGGTGAGGATGGGCGAGTCGGCCGGGTTGCTCTTGCTGTAGGTCGGTGGCGCCGGCAGCGACGCGGGCAGCAGGTTCGACGCTGCATTGATGGCGGCCTGGACATCTTGCTCGGCGGCGTCGATGTCGCGGTTCAGATCGAACTGCAGCGTGATCTGGGAATTGCCAAAGCTCGACACCGAAGTCATCTGGCCCAACGCCGGCATCTGGCCGAATTGCCGTTCCAGGGGCGTGGTCACTGCCGAGGCCATGGTCTCGGCACTGGCCCCGGGCAGCGCCGTGGCCACCACGATGGTGGGATAGTCCACCTGGGGCAACGCGGACACCGGAAGCTGGCGGTAGCCGAGCAAGCCGGACAACAACAGCCCGACGGTCAGCAACGATGTGGCCACCGGACGCCGGATGAACGGCTCGGATACGCTCATGGTTTTTCGCCGCGACCCCTGCTGCCTGGCTTGCCCCCCGAGCCGCCCCCGCGACCGCCACCTTCCTTGCCCGACTCGCGCACCGACACCTTGCTGCCCGGCCGAAGCTGATTCTGTCCGTCGGCCACCACGATCTCACCCTCGCTCACGCCCTTGTCGATGATGGCCAGGTCGCCGGTGGGTGAGACGGCTTCCACCGGCCGTACCGTGACGGTCTGGTCGGGGCCGATGACGTAGACGAAGGTGCCATCGGGGCCGCGCTGCAAAGTCGACGCAGGCACCACCAACGCGCCCTTGTGCGTGCTGAGCAGCAGGCGCGCCTTGACGAACTGGTTGGGCCACAGATGGCGCTCGGGATTGGGCAAGACGGCCTTCAGCCGCAAGGTCGCAGTGGCCTGGTTGATCTGGTTGTCGATGAGTTCGAGCTCGCCCTTGCCCAGCGCGGTCGCGCCATCGCGGCCATACACCTCCACCCCGAGCTTGCCGTGCGCCATCTGGTCGCTGATGTGCGGCAGTTCGTCCTGGGGCAGGTTGAACAGCACGGCCACGGGATCGAGCTGCGTGACCACCACCATGCCGCCCGCATCAGCGGCGTGCACGACGTTGCCTGGATCGACCAGACGCACGCCCGTAACCCCGTCCACCGGAGAGGTGATGCGCGCGTAGTCCAGATTTAGCCGGGCGCTCTCGATGGCCGCCTGGTCCATGCGAACCGTCCCCTCGGTCTGACCGGCGACCGCCTGATCGGAATCGAGCTGCTGCTGGGCGATGAGCTTCTTGCCCACCAGCTCCCTGTCGCGCTTCACCATCAAGTTCGCGTTTTCCAACTGGGCGCGGTCGCGTGCCAGCGCGCCCTCGGCCTGGTGAAGTTGAACCTGGAAGGGCCGCGGGTCGATCTGCGCCAGCACTTCGCCCTTGCGCACGGCCTGACCCTCGCGGAACAGGACCTGCATCAGCCGACCGTCCACCTGGGACCGCACTGTCACCGTCTTGTACGCGACCACGCTGCCGATGCCCTCCAAGTACACCGGCACGTCACGTCGGACTACCGTGGCTGGCAGGACGGGCACCGCACGAGCCCCACGTGGCTCGGCAGCCGCGCCCGACTTGCCCGCGCCGCACGCCGACGGGGCGCTCAGGAGCGCAAGCAGAACCGCTAGCGTCGCCGGGAGCTTCGCGCGCTCGTTCCGGGAGTGAACAGCCGGCAACCAGGAGACAGGCAGTGCTTGCAAAGGACCTCGCAACTTTCTCCGATCAGCGTCTCCAGCAAGAGGCCCAACCGGTCAATTTTCCTCGGAAACTACCCGACGGACCCGGTTTGTCAACGGGACAACGTGACGCTGCAAAAGCGTGGGTCAATCGCGACCGCGCTCGGTCTCCGCGATCTCGGCACGCTCGCGCAGCACGGTGAAGGCGAGGCGCAGGGTGCGGCTCGCGGTGGACCCGCTGCCTTCCACGCGACAGAGCGCGGCGGATGCGCACAGCTCGCGCGCCAGCAGCCACAGTCGGCCGGCCTGACAGCGCCGCGCGATGGCCACAGAACGCACGCACAGGACATCGTGGTCCCATCCGTGGTCCCCAGGACAATCCGCAAGGTCGCATTCGTCGCGGCTGGCGACCTGCACCGGCCCCGGCGACGAATGTCTAGCTCGCACCCCAGGCCATGTTACCGGCCCCTGGTGGTTGCAGTTTGCCGGAGCCCACCTCAACTTCACCATGTGCTTTCTTCGCATGACACGACACTAGCCATGTCGTGTTGCAGGGGTATTGCAGCGTCGTAAAGTTGTGTGAATCAGACGCGCAGAGGGCCTGGCTGGCGCCGGTCAGCGATGTCCGCCGCCGTGGCCGCCGCCGTGGCCGCCGCCGAAGCCACCGTGGCCGCCACTGAAACCGCTGTGACCACTGAACCCACTGTGGAATCCGCCACCCGCGCTGCCGCGGAATCCGCTGACAGCGCGAGCTCCGCCGCCGACGTTGCCGCGATAGACGCCCGCAGCGCTGCCGTGGAATCCGCCAGCGTTGCCGCCGCGATAGCCTCCACCGTATCCGCCCCGATAACCGCCAGCGTAGCCGCCCCGATAGCCTCCTCCGTATCCGCCACGGTAGCCGCCCCAACCATACCCAGCCCGGTAGAGTCCCGTGTACCAGCCAAAGTGGTTGGGACCTAGGAATCCGAAGTAGGGATACG